>Ga0302280_1001945_pt1 | contig 16409 bp, 12 predicted proteins | sample III_Fen_E1_1_FD_198771 | JGI IMG/M metagenome (GOLD analysis project Ga0302280, IMG submission 198771) | Peat permafrost microbial communities from Stordalen Mire near Abisko, Sweden - III_Fen_E1_1 | ecosystem: Environmental > Terrestrial > Soil > Wetlands > Permafrost | place: Sweden: Abisko... | reverse complement strand
TGGGCCATTACGGCAATAAAAAAGGGTAAGTGAAACACACCTACCCTTTTCCTGATTTATATTAATGCTTACAATTCAAATTTTTAGTCTTACCTGTTCAACAGGAATTTTCCCTGCGAAACACTGCCATCTTCGGCCCTGATGGAATAAATATAAACGCCGTTCGCTGCAGATGGTGGCATAGCTACCTGGGTAGAAATATTACCAATGCCCTGGCTGAGTTCAACGCTATTTACAGTTTGCCCCATAATATTACTTATTGTGATGGTCCACACTCCAGGGCTTGTTTTGTTGAATTGCAGGTTCAGAGACCTATTGCTAACCGGGTTAGGGTAGGCTGAAGATGCAAAAGATTCAGGCCCACGCAGGTCAATGCCCATAAAAACAGTATATTGTGCATCATAGGCGGCCAGTTGAGGCTTTTTCCATGCAGAGTCCATAAATATTTCAAAAAGTGGCTCGTTGTGGCCTGTCCTGTAGAAAATATATCTGTTAGCCCCTGAGCGTGCCCCGTTTGATAAGCCAAAAGCGCTTAAGAGCGGAGCAGGTGCAGCGCTGCCTCCAAGATAGTAGCTATCTAAGTCCATTATGCTTTCTTTTACTTCTAAAACAGAATCATACTGGCTCTGGCCACCTGTTGGGTAAGGGACGTTAAGCATTCCCCAGCCAACTACAGAATCAGTGCGGATGCGGTTAGTTACCTTCGCTCCGGGAGTTTTGTTTAGGCTATAAGCCGCAACAGTAAGGTTAAAATTTGTAATGGAACGTGATTTGCTGCTCCAGTTAGAATTATAAGTGGCGGGATAATTTAAAATGACATCAGGCTGCGGATAAACATCAGATTGCACAGGAAATACCAGGGAATCGTTAGGCCCCATAGTTACTGAGCCAATTGGAAAAGACTGTCGGTAACCAACACCTCCTCCAACATATGCATCGGCTTTACTATTATCGTTTTCATAAATATCAGTGTATAAAGTAATCTGGCCGGCAATTAAATTGCCTTGTACAAAATAGCGGGTAGCGCCGGGAAAATTTGAATTTGTACCTGCATGCCAGTTGGTATAAGTGAAAAAGTACAGGCCGGATTCCATAGAATCCTTTAAATGTCCATAATTCCATTTTTGATTCGCACCAGTTGAAGGTGCTTTTAATCCGATATTGCTTGTAAACAGCAACGTATCATTTTCATTACTGGGAGCCAAGTGATTGACCACGTTAAGCTTAATTTGAGCATTGCTCAAAACAAAGCCGGCCACTATGGCGAGCAATGTCAGTAAGTAATTCTTTCTCATTCTTTTGTTTAATTTGGTTTTATGCATGCAAATATAATATATTTTAAAAGTATGGGGTTTCCAAAAAGCTTTTAAATTTAATGGATATCAACTTCCTGTTTTTTCGTGCCGGGCAATGAAAATCCCATAATTCCGTTATAATTTCGCACTCCCTAATCTATTTCTCCTTAAGGAGAAGGGTAGGAGCAGGAATATGTCAGTAATAGTTCAGGAACTTACCAAAGTATATGGCACGCAGCATGCAGTGGATGCTATTTCTTTTGAGATAAAGACAGGGGAAATTGTTGGTTTTCTAGGCCCTAATGGCGCTGGTAAGTCCACCACCATGAAAATGCTCACCTGCTATATCAGCCCCACAAGCGGGCAGGCAACCGTCAGTGGCTATGACATATACGAGCAGAGTATGGAAGTACGCAGGCATATAGGGTACCTGCCGGAGCACAACCCCCTCTATACGGATATGTATGTGAAGGAGTACCTGCGGTTTATAGCTGCCCTCAACCATTATCCCGGAAACGTAACCAACCGCATAAAAGACCTGATAGAGCTTACAGGTCTGCAAATAGAGCAAAAGAAAAAAATAGGAATGCTCAGCAAAGGCTACCGCCAGCGGGTGGGTTTAGCACAGGCCCTTCTGCATGACCCTGCCGTACTTATCCTTGATGAACCAACCAGCGGCCTGGATCCTAACCAGATAGTGGAAATTCGTAACCTGATAAGTGAAGTTGGCAAATCTAAGACCGTAATCTTGAGTACGCATATTTTGCAGGAAGTGCAGGCTATGTGCAACCGGATCATCATTATCAATCATGGCAAAATAGTTGCTGACGAAAGTAAAGAAAACCTGGTAAAGCGTTTTAGCGGGAAAATACATTTGCGGGTAGAGTTTAAAAACCCTGTAAAACCGAATTCGCTCAAATCGATAGAAGGCATAGATAAAGCGGAACAAATAGGGAGCAAATGGCTTCTTGAAACAAGCGAAAATTCAGGAGCACGTGAACGCCTGTTTCACTGGGCAGTTGAAAACGAAAACGAGATACTGGAAATGGCAAGTGAAAGCCAAAGTTTGGAAAAAATATTCCAGGAATTGACAAAAGACAAAGAGTCCTAAAGTAATATGTTAGCAATTTTCCGGAAAGAAATTAACTTGTTTTTCAGTTCGCTGATTGGGTATATTGTTATTGCAGTATTCCTTATCGGCAACGGCATATACCTATGGTTTTTGCCCGGCGAGAACATCTTCGACCGCATGTCAGCATCTCTCGACCAGCTTTTTTACGTCGGGCCATTTGTATTCTGGTTCCTTATTCCTGCTATTACAATGCGGTCTTTCGCGGAAGAAAGAAAAGCCGGAACTATAGAAATTCTTTCCACACAACCGGTTACAGATATGCAGATAGTATTAGGTAAGTACTTTGCTGGTTTTATCCTTGTATTGTTTTCGCTTTTGCCCACTTTAGTTTATTATTATACCATTTATGCCATTGCTCTGCCGACCGGAAATATTGATTCAGGGGCTATTTGGGGTTCCTATCTTGGCCTGTTGTTTCTTGGCGCTACTTATCTTTCCATCGGCATTTTCGCATCATCCATTACCGATAACCAAATTATTGCCTTTATTATTAGCCTCATTTTATGTTTTTTCTTTTACACTTTTCTTGATCTGATCCGTGGTATCACTTTTTTTATAGCTATTGACCCAATACTGGATACTTTAAGCATTAATTCACATTACGTATCCATCAGCCGTGGGGTGCTTGATACCCGCGATTTTGTATATTTCCTCAGCTTCGTTGCAGCATTTCTTTTTATGACTAAAACCGTAATTCAAAGCAGGAGGTATTAACATGAAAAACAATTCGCGTAAAAAACAACTTTGGCTCCAGCTTGCAGTTATCACAGGTATCATTATTGCCATTAATATCATTTCCTCTATTTATTATCAACGTATTGATCTAACCAATGATCACAGGTACACTTTATCTGAGCCGACTAAAAAATTAGTAAAAGGCGTAAATGATATTGTATTTGTAAAAGTATACCTTGAGGGCAAGGATATGCAGCGCGATATGCGCAGGCTCCGCGATGCCACCCATGAAATGCTTGATGAGTTTCGGGCTATCGCGGGAGACAAAATACAATATGAATTTATTGACCCGGCAGCTAAAAAGGATGCGAAAGAAAGAGATGAGTTTTATAAAATACTCAATGGCAAAGGCCTGCAACCTGTAGAAGTGGGGGAGCAGGATAACGAAAGCGCCAGTGAGCGCATATACTGGCCCGGGGCTATTATTTCCTATGGCAACCGTGAAATTGCAGTACAGCTAATGCAACAGGAGGTGAGTAGCGCTTCCACAGATGATAAGAATGCAGACCAGGTGAATAAGTCCATCATAGGCTTGGAATATGCACTTGCGAATGGAATAAGAAAGATTTTTATAACAGATCTAAACAAACCTAAAATAGCTTTTATACAGGGGCATGGGGAATTACCTGAGTACCGTATAAAAAGTATAGAAGATGCCCTGAAACAATACTACAGGGTTGATTTTGTGAATTTGCCGGAATACAAAGCAGCAGCCTATGATACTGTGCAGAAGAAATATGTCTACAGGCTGGATGGGTACGAAGCGATAATTATTGCCAAGCCGGATTCCACTTTCAATGAGGTTGAAAAATACAAAATAGACCAGTACATAATGAGGGGCGGTAAGGTACTATGGCTTATCGATCCGCTTTTCGCTGATCTCGACAGTCTTAAAGGAGGACAGGAGATCACGCACAACTACCCGCTAAATATAATTGACGATTTACTTTTTACCTACGGCGTCAGGCTTAACTATAACCTTGTACAAGACCTTAACTGCCAGTATATACCTACTATCAGTTCAGCATATGGTTCACAAAATAAAGCGGAATTGCATAAATGGCCTTATTACCCTGTAGTTACTCCTTCGAGCGACCACCCCATCGTGAATAATCTCAATGCTATTTGGTTCAGGTTCGCGAGTACTATAGATACCCTGAATGGCAAGCATAATATCAATGTGCAAAAAACAATACTGCTGCAAACTTCCCCACAAACCCGTATTGTTCTTAACCCTGCACGCATCAGCCTTGACCTTATAGGAAATATAGACCCCAAACTTTATTTTCATGGCCCGCAAAACCTTGCGGTATTGCTTGAGGGTTCTTTTGAATCGGCATATAAAAACAGGATACCTCCGGGAGAGCAAAAAGGCGCTTACGGGGTTTATAAAGATGTAAGCCCGTACACAAGCATGATTGTGGTTTCTGATGGGGATGTAATTAAAAATGAAGTAAATTTCAGCAAAGGCATAGTCTATCCCCTTGGCTTTGACCCGTATACCAACGCCACTTTTGGCAACCAGGATTTTATGCTCAACTGTATTGATTACCTTGCCGATAAAACTGGTCTTATCACCGTCAGGGCAAAAAACATTAAGATACGCCTGCTTGATGTCGCTAAAGTAAAGGATGAAAAACTATACTGGCAAATTATGAATATGGTTGTCCCGATACTGGCGCTTGCCTTTTTTGGTATTATATATAATTATGTACGGAGGAGAAGGTTTACTGACTAAATCTGGTTAATTATGAAAAAAAACACACTTTTATACTTTGTCATTTTTATTCTTATAGCGGGCTTTGCGGTTTACCTGCTTATTACCCGCTCAAATAGCACCGTAAAAGGTGTTTATAAAGACTTTGCGGTGAAAGACACTGGCGCCATTACTAAAATATTCCTTGCTGACAGGAACAATAATACCTTGCTACTGGAGCGCAAAAGCCCCGGCTATTGGATGGCCAATAATAAATACAAAGCCGATATGGTACGTGTAAGGCAGTTGCTTGAGTGTATAAGGAATGTGGAAATGCGTAGCCCTGTAACGGTTGGCATGCGGGACAATGTGATAAAATCAATGGCTGCTATAAACACTAAAACGGAAATATACGAAGGAGATAAATTGGTAAAAACCTATTACGTAGGCGATAATACACAGGATGAACTGGGCACTTATATGCTCCTTGAAAACTCTACTGAGCCTTTTGCCATGTGGCTGCCCTATTTTCATGGCTACCTCAATATCCGGTATGTACCACAATTAGTTGACTGGAGAGATAAGGGTATATTCTCTATTCCTGCTACCGAAATGGCAAGTGTTGTTGAAGTTTATCCTGCATTGCCCGACAGTTCTTTTGCACTAAATGTAAAGGATAATACATTTACGGTTACTTCCCCAACACAGCAATCAAAAACCACTTTTCAGGTTGAAGCTTCCCGTGCTAAAAGTTTTCTCCTTTCATTTAAAGATGATTATTTCGAGCAGGCGCTGAAATTTACCCCGCATGCAGTTGATTCTATTTCGAGGACACGTACTTATGCGGATCTGATCATAACATCCTATTCAGGCAAAAAAGAAGAACTGCGCCTTGTGTACAAAAAAGCTGATCAGGGCACTAAACTGGAAACCCCTGACCTGGTGGATGAAGAAAAGTTTTTTGGGTTCTTAAATGGTGACAACAAAAGTGTGGTAATGATACAAAAGGACGCCATCAAAAATTGCCTTGGTACCTTCGATGATTTCAAATAGAGATGCTTATAGTTTTTTTGACTTTCGACTTTTAATAATTTAATCAAATGGAAAAGGATATTGCTTTTATCATAAACCACCTTGGCGAAGACAGGGAAAACTATTTCAATGCTGTAAGCCCCCCAATAATACAAAGCAGCAATTTCAATTTCAGTGATATACAAACTATGCGCGCTTCAGTGCCCCATGAGTTTACCCGTCCTTTTTATTCCCGTGGCTCAAACCCTACAGTATCTATACTACGAAAAAAACTCGCTGCACTCGAAGGCGCTGAAGATGCATTAGTGTTTGGCAGTGGCGTGGCAGCTATTTCTGCAGCTATTTTATCCTGTGTAAAAGCAGGCGACCATATCATTTGCGTTGACAACCCATATAGCTGGACAAGTACCCTTCTTCATGAATTCCTGGGTCGCTTTAATGTTAAATATACAATGGTGGATGGCACAAAGGTTGAAAACTTTGCCAATGCTATTACCCCAGAAACAAAAGTAATATTCCTTGAAAGTCCGAATACAATGACTTTTGAGCTTCAGGACCTTGAGGCTGTTTCTGCGCTTGCCAAAAAATACAACATCACCACTATAATAGATAACAGCTATTCTTCCCCCCTTCATCAGAACCCGATTGAGTTTGGTGTGGACATTGTAGTTCATTCTGCATCTAAATACCTTAATGGACATAGTGATATCGTTGCGGGAGTACTTTGCAGCACAAGTGAAAGGGTAAAAAAGATATTTTCGTCAGAATTTTTAACACTCGGCGGCATCATTTCCCCTCATGATGCCTGGCTGATGATACGCGGCCTGCGCACTTTGGAGATAAGGATGCAGCGTACTTCCGAATCTGCGGAGAAAGTAGTAAATTTTCTCGAAAGCCACCCGTTGGTTGAGAAGATTTTATACCCATTTTCAAAAAACAATCCACAGTTGGCGTTGGCCAAAAAACAAATGAAACGCTGCGGAGGCCTTTTCTGTATGTTATTGAAAGCTGAAACCATTGAACAGGCAGAAACTTTTGCAAATAGCCTAAGGCGCTTTCTTATAGCTTGCTCATGGGGCGGACATGAGTCGCTCATTTATCCAATCTGTGCCTTATATGGCTCCGGGAATAATAACAAACCGCATTTGCCCTGGAACCACGTTCGCATTTATATAGGACTTGAGGACCCAGAGCTTTTGATAGCAGATTTGAACAATGCTCTTGTTGCAATGGGAAATCATTCAAAAGTATAAATTCTTAATCCATAATTATCTTACTTTGCACCTGTCATGGCAAATCAACTTATTGAGCGGTTTAATAAAATAAAAGCCTTTGTTTTTGATGTCGACGGTGTGCTTACCGATGGTAAATTATTGTTACTTGCCAATGGTGAAATGCTTCGCAATACGAATGTTCGTGATATGCTGGCTCTTCAATATGCCATTGAAATGCGCTATAAGATATGTATTGTTTCTGAAGTGAGTTCGGACGCAATAGGAGGGTGGCTGGATGCAATGGGCATAACTGATATTTTCTTTAATCTTGAGAAAAAACTTACTGCAGTAGATAATTTCATCATGGAGCATGGTGTTTCCATTGACGAGATAGCCTTTCTGGGAGATGATGTTGGTGATATTGAAACCATGAAACTTGTTGGATTGGCTGCCTGCCCAGCTGACGCCTCTTCGGAAGTAAAGGCCGTCGCACAGTATGTTGCCCAGGCTAAAGGCGGTGAAGGCTGTGCAAGGGAACTGATAGAAATGGTATTGCGGGCGCAAGAAAGATGGATCACGCAAAACATAGTATAATATGTTATCTTTTCTAAGGCTTATCCGATGGAAAAACCTTCTTATTATCCTGTTTACACAGGGGCTTATATTTATTTTCCTGCGCGAAGGCGATTGCTTGCAGTTTGACGGCTGGAGGAAATTCCTACTTTTAACACTCTCAACTAATCTTATTGCCGCTGCTGGGTACATTATTAATGACTATTATGATATTAAAATTGATGTCATCAATAAGCCCAATTCCATTATTGTCAATCGGTTTATCGCCAGCAGGAAAGCTATATTGCTTCATACTGTTTTGAATATAATAGGGGTAGCTATTGGTTTTTATCTGAGTATATGGGTCGGTGTTATTGACATTGTTGTTTCATTTCTGCTATGGCAATATTCTGTAACCTATAAATACCTTTTACTTGTCGGAAATCTTACTATTGCAGCCCTCATGGCTGTTTCGCTTGTTGTTACCTGGATCGTATTTCCTGATGTTTTTCCAAAATGGATCGCTGCATACGCCGGCTTTGCGTTTGTAACGGGACTGATCCGTGAAATAATAAAAGATGTGGAAGATATGAAAGGCGATGAAGCGTATGAATGTAAAACAGTACCTATAGTTTTCGGTATTCATAAGACTAAGGTTTTGTTGAACAGGTTATTGTTTATTCTGGGCGTATTGCTTGTTTCTGCGGTGACTTATTTGGTAATTACCGGCAGGTTTGTTTTACCTCTATACCTCACTTCGGTTGTAGGCGTCGCCTTAATTATATATTACATTATTTTAAAACGAGCCGATACAAAAAGTGATTTTACAAAACTGAGTGGCGGCATGAAGCTGATCATGCTTTTTGGGATATTGGCAATGGCATTGAGGTGCGCAGAATAAATAGTCGTAAGTCAAAAGTCGTAAAATAGAAATCAAAATAATCATTCTAATCATGGTTCACACAAAGATATTACTTGCGTCAAAGTCGCCGAGGAGGCATGAGATTTTTAAGCTTGCCGGCCTTGACTTTGACTATGTGGAATCTTCTTATGAGGAAATAATCCCGGGGCATATAACTATCTCCGAAGAAATTCCTGGCTGGCTGGCGGAGCAAAAAGCTATCCATACCGATATTGATTTGAAGGATTCTGTCCTCGTTACTGCTGATACCCTTGTTTTTATGGATAACCGCGTACTTGGCAAGCCAATAGACGCTGCCCAGGCGCTTGAGTTTTTGAAGGCATTGTCGGGCAGGATGCACAGGGTTATTTCTGGCGTATGCTTGAAAACAGAAACTGAAACCATTCTAATTTCTGACATTACAAATGTCTATTTCAGGGATTTATCCACTGAAGAACTTTTATACTATATAGAAACCTGCAAGCCATTCGACAAAGCCGGGGCGTACGGCGCTCAAGACTGGATAGGAATAGTTGGAATTGAAAAAATAGAAGGTTCTTATTTCAATGTGATGGGCTTCCCTATGCACAAGGTATATCCTGTTTTACAAAAGTTAATTAAGTAATTACTTTTTCTCCAAACAAGCTTTTATTTCGTCTATCACCCGTTGGATTTGCTGCTCTGTCATGTTAGAACCTGAAGGCAGGCAAAGCCCGTGATGAAAAATATCTTCAGCTATACCTGCGCCAAAATAAGGAAAACTTTTGAAAACTGGCTGCAGGTGCATTGGGTTCCAAACAGGGCGGCATTCAATGTTTTTATTTTGCAGGTATTTATAAATATCGTCACGGGATACTCCTCCCGTTTTTTCAGGGTTTATAAGTATGCCGGTGAGCCAGTTATTTGACTGGCTTCCGTTTAAAGGTTGTTTAAATTCAATACCTTCAATAGTCGACAATTCTTTTTTATATGTGTCAAAAACACCTTTTCGCTGTCTGAGCCTCAGGTCCAAAACCTCCATCTGCGCCCGGCCAATGCCGGCAAGGATATTACTCATCATATAGTTATATCCAACGTCTTCATGGATATAGTATGGGGTTAATTTCCTGGCCTGGTTACTGAGGTATTTGGCTTTCTCAATATGTTTTGGGTTTTTTGAAATAAGTACCCCACCACCGGAGGTGGTCACAATTTTATTCCCATTGAAAGAAATAATGCCCATTTCGCCGAAACTGCCTGTTTTTTCGCCGTTTAGTATACTACCTAATGCATCGGCAGCGTCTTCAATAATAGGAATTCCATATTTTTCACAGATTGGCATTATTTCATCCAGTTTGCAAGGGGTTCCAAAAAGATGTACAGCTATAAGCGCTTTAACTTTCTTGCCTGCAGTAGCACGTTTTTTAATGATGTCCTCAACCATATTAGGGTCAATGTTCCACGTTCTCCTCTCGCTGTCAGCAAAAAGAGGGATGGCTTTCTGGTACATCAGTGGGTTTATACACCCTGCAAAATTAAGAGTAGGGGCTATTACTTCATCACCAACTTCTATGCCTGCCACGATCAAAGCAAGATGAATGGCAGCTGTGCCACTTATTACAAGTGCAGCATCAGGTACATCAAAATATCCTTCAAGCTGTTTTTCAAATTCATCAATATTCTGCCCATATGGGGCTACCCAATTTTTATCAAATGCCTGTTGAACATACTCAATCTCTTTTCCTGTAAGGTGCGGAGATGATAACCATATTTTCTGTTCTTCCATTTGATATTATTTTCCTGTTTTTTTTATGAGTATAATTTATTCGCTCCTGGTCTTTTTCTTTAAAGCAAATTTATTTTCGTTCCCATGTATAAGCCTCACAATATTGGCTTTATGCTTCATGATAACAAGTGCAGCGAGGCCAATGGCGAATACCTCTAATGCGGGAGAATATGTCCATCTGCAAAGATAAACCATAAGAGGATAAAGGAAAGGAAGTATGAAAGCGCTGACAATAGAACCCAAAGAAACATAACCTGAAATAAGCAAAACACCTATGAAGACAAGTGTGATACCGACGCCTATTTCGGGGCGGCTTAAAGCGAAAACCACTCCCGTTGCGGTAGCCACTCCTTTGCCCCCTTTAAATTTCAAAAAAGGTGAATAAATATGTCCTAGTATAGCTAAAGCTCCACATACTGCCCGCATATCGTGCAGTGAAATGAGAAACAAAAAAGGCCTTTGAACAAGGCTTGCCAATCCCACAGCTGCTACTCCTTTGCCCATATCCAGGAGCAATACTGCAATGGCAGGTTTGGGGCCAAGCGTCCGCAAAATATTAGTAGCGCCAGGGTTTCCACTTCCCTGCTCAAATATATTAATATGAAAGAACCATTTACTTATAATTACAGAAAATGGAATACCTCCGAGAACGTAACAGGCAAGCAATAAAAGTGAATCTATCATCCCCGTCATTTATTTTCTCTATTAGGTTCATTATTAGCTGGGTCTGTATTAATATCCCGTCCAGTACCAGCGGGAGCACCATTACCATTTGTATTCTTCTTCTGGTCCGGGGGAGTTTGATTTGGTTGTGGCGCGGCGGTGGTATCAGTATTTTTAGATGGTTCAGGGGTTTGGTTAGCCGGAGCTGGAGTAGGTTCAGGTGTTGGAGGCTGACTAGGCGCCGGGGCAGCAGGTTCAGGAGTAGGCGCCTGTTTAGGGGTAGTAGTTGTATCAGTATTTTTAGATGGTTCAGGGGTTTGGTTAGCCGGAGCCGGAGTAGGTTCAGGTGTTGGAGTTTGTGCAGGCGCCGGGGCAGCCGGTTCAGGGGTAGGCGCCTGTTTAGTGGTAGTAGTTGTATCAGTATTTTTAGGTGGTTCGGGGGGTTGGTTAGCCGGAGCCGGAGTAGGTACAGGTGTTGGAGCTTGTGTAGGAGCAGGGGCAGCAGGCTCGGGAGCAGGCGCCTGTTTTGGAGCGGCGGTAGTATCAGTATTTTTAGGCGGTTCCGGGGTTGGAGTTTGTGTTGGCGCCGGGGCAGCAGGCTCAGGGGCAGGGGCCTGTTTTGGGGCAGTGGTAGTGTCAGTATTTTTAGGCGGTTCTGGGGCTTGTTTTGCTGGGGCACGTGTCTGGTTACGGTTTTCTTTAGGGGATGCTACAGTATCGGGGGTAACAGGGTTTTCATGTGCAGGATTGGGTGCTGCAGTAGAATCGGTATTATTATTTTTAGGGGTTATTGCCGGTGTTGCATCATTATCATTATTAACCCTCATTCTTGGACGGTAATTAATATGTTTTTTCTTTTTGTTCCCCATTGCCGTTACATCATTTACGTCGGCCAGTTTTAACTGATAGTTACCCTGGCCTTTCGTTATTTTTGGGGCAAGCTGGGCTACTTTGGCATTAAAATTATCATCGGATGAAATATATGAAAGGATAGTGCCCTTATAGTCAAAATACAGGTAATTATTTTCATTTGTTTGCAGTAAAACAGAGAAATCGCTGGTGCCAATAGTATGTATTATTTGCACCTTTCCCTGCATCTCTTTATAGATATTTACTTTTTTGATCGTGGCAAGTCCAAGAGTGCCAGTGGAAATAAACGCATGCAGGCTATCAACATATTTAAGGGTTAAACTTGATAAAAATAAATTTTTATTAATAACATCGGTGGATGCAATGAATCCGGTAGTAGATAATTCACTGATTACCTTCTCCTTGCTTTTCTTATCCTTTATCAGCAGCGCTAAAGCATTATACAATTCAAACCTGTCATTCTTGGTGTCTTCAAGGCCATAGCTGTTTGCCAGGATATTATCACTCATCAATTTATTCAGGTCATCATGGAATGGGAAATTAAACCACAGCATCAGGCTGAATTTGTTTGATGAATCCTTTAAATTAAATGTATAATCGCCGCCGGTAGTTATTTCAGTATATTTATTATCCTGCCCGAAATTGTACAGGCCGGTTGTGTAAACTTTGTTAGGTTTTACTTTATATTTAAAATAACTTCCACCTGTCTGAACATCATCGGTATCGGCAAATATTTTAGCCTTATCTCCCACTACGTATTCCTGCTTCTTATCATCATAATAGAAAATGCCTGTGGTAGTGAATATCTCAAGGTCATTAGGGTGTATTTTTTTTCCAAACAACCTGTTATATACAAACTGCGAATCTCCCATTGTCAGAAATGTTCCAGTGAAAAGGGGCCTGTTATCTTTTCCCACCGGCTGGTCAATATTCAATATAACGTCTTGCGGATCAATGGTGTCAACAACTTTCGCCCAGGTAGTGCCTAAAGCAGCCACGCCATGGTCGGCAAGTACAAAGCCATCAAAAGCCAATGTTTTTTGGGTACTTACAAGGGTTACTTTTCCCTGGTATTTTATTTTTGGCGAAAGATAGAAGTTAGAGCTGTCTGTTATAATGCCCAAAGCTTCAGTAGTGAGTTCAGGTGTAGTATGAATATCTGAAAAATTGATAGTGAATTTGCTCTGGTTCTTATCTAAATAATCGTATTTCCCATAACCCGTAAATTTTTCGAAGCTGAAAATATTTACGTATGCATCATATATTTTATGAAACCGGTCCTTATCATTTGCAACTATTATAGCGCCGGATATACCACCAATCGTACCGCCTTTTTGAATAAGGATTTCCTGTTTTGGGGAGTATATCCTCGAATCGGCTACAAATACGCTTGGTACTTCCTGGGCGGTAATGTCCAGTTTCCCGAGGTCGTAAACTGCCCTTTTAGAATTAATTCGTAATCCTAACTGGCTGGGGTTAGTTGAAGTAAAATAAGCGCTGTCATCATCCATACCTTCAGGCTTGGTAAATACAACTTCCCGCTTACTAAGGTCATAAGTAAAATTATTGAGGTTAGTAATAAACCTGTTTGATGGCATTCTTATGGTACCTGTATCATCGTTAGTCTTGAATTTGCCAAAATCTTTTTTCAGGTTTATATCCGCATTTACATCTGAGGCCTGGAGAGCAGCTTCCTTACTTGCGTCAGAGGTAAGAGTTAATTCCGCACTTTGAGTTTTGATTTCGGTAGCAAAAAATGCAAATGAATTGGATACAAGACTTACATCATGATATTTTGCTTTGCCCTGCCCGACAAGTTCTGCAGGGGTAAGGATAAGTGAACCTGAGAAGTCAACCTTCCCGTTATAAACTGAGAAATTTTCCTTCCTTTTATAAATATATAAACTGTCATTATAGGGAGACCAATGATTATAAATAACCTTTCCGAATACTGGAGGATACTTTGAGCCTTCAGCTATCTGGAATGTATCACTTATACCATTTGTAGAATCTGGAAACAGGATATAATTATGTGAATGCATATTAGACACCAGGTAGTCGATCTCTCCATTTTCACGGAAACCCTTGTTGCTTAACATGAATGTGCCGATGCCTTTCCCTTTGCCCTGATACAAAGAATATCCTTTTTCGGGTGATCGATTGATAAAGCCGAGAGAGAAATCTTCCTGTATCCTGAGTGCTTCCTGAATTTCGGGTATAATATTTGCAGAAACAAATGTACCCGGGAATTTCAACCCTTCAGCAGTAAACTTATCCAGGTTCTCAATTATGAAGGGGTCGATCTTAAAGTAGAACTTATCTCTTTTATAGACACTATGATAAATATATGGCCTTTCATAATATACAAAGGATTCTTTTGTACAATCGAAGGTTGGGTATTTCACTATATTTTTTCTACCCGATTTATTTTTAGGGTCGTCGATATATACAAAGCCAGTTACGTTCTCAATTGTTGTACTTATTAGCCTTAATTGCATGAATTTACCGTCTTTATCATATTCCGGGAAGCGGAATTTCACACTGTCGATATCATCAAGCGCCACTTTAAACTTATTGTAGTCAAAGAAAAGATTTTTTCCAAAAAAGTCAAACCTGCCAGAGTGCACTTCGCCATCAAAAAGCATGTCGCGGTTTTTCTTAATTTTTACTTGCTGATTTTGGGGTACAAAATAAGTTTGCTGTGAATCGCTTATCTGGATTTTTGTAACTCCTTCTATTCCAAATTCATTGTTTGTAAGGTTCAGTGTTACATTCGGCTTTCCTGATATTACAGATTGAAAATGGATATTATCATAATCAACACCTTTTTCATAAGCAGCTGCGTAGTGTAGCAACTTATCTTTTAAAACGACCTTTTGGGCATCAATATCATAAAAAATGAAACCTTCACGCGCAAGTTGCAGTAGCAGGCTTTGTATATATTCAGGCTTATTACTGAAATACCCTGCAACTTCATCCACCGAAAAAACACGGCCGGTATCTTTGTTAGTGATAACGGCCATACCTGCCATCTTTGATATTGGGTTATAATTTAAAATACTTTGTTGCTCATCATATGTAGAGGCAGAATACCGGTCACTTGATTCAAATGATGCCGGGCTTCCCGGGTTTGTAATAGTCCGCATTGTCATTTCCGACGAATCAATATACCAGAAAATATTTCCAATGGTAAATTCAATGTGGTGATAATTATCATAGAAAGGAGCGGCGTAAAGGCCAATTTCACTGCGGCTAAGTGTCATTTTTCGGCTGCTCTCTAAATAATTGAAATCAAGCTGCGAGTGGTAAATTGAATCATTTCCTTCATAGATTGATACACCTGCTTTTAGGGCGGAAATCCTATCAGGAGTTATAGAAAAAGTTTTAGAATAAGCTCTTACTTTGGGTTTATCATCATATCGTATGGTCACATATGCTAATTGAGTACCAAGCCCTGTACCAAGTATTTGAGCGCCCTGAAGCGTAAATCCTCCTTGATAATCAACATTTTTGAAAACGTTTTTCAATACAAAAACATTTTGATAGGAGGAAAATCTTGGGTACAAAGCCTTATCGCCCTGGTTGGTAGTTGTCGCTTTCTCAACAAGTTTACCAAGAATAGGTTGGTCAAAAATTTTGGTATAGGTAAAATGAACAGAATCTGCAGAAAACTCAGATCCACGTGTATCTATGTTGTATTTATTTATTTCTGCAAACGCATCAGTTTTAGCAAATCCTACACGTGTCCAATATACTTTTCCTCCTTGTCCGGCCCATTTGTTGGATGCAGGATAGAAGGTACCCTGGGTCTCGTAAATCCCCAACGTATCTCCCTGTGTATACAGTTGCAGGTCAAGTCCGCTAAAAACTATACCAGGTTCTTTGCCCAATGTAAAATCATAATCATTGCTGCTTATAGTCCATTTTTTTGAGCTGCTGCTTACTATAGCCTGCTCATATACGATAGTAATGCAGGCTGTAGTGAAAGAATTAAAATCCTTTTTGTTCTTTACAAGCATTTGCTGGATAATCGCATTATACTTTGCAAGTTTATCATTACTTTTTCTGGCTATATATCCGTTTACAAGTTTAAGATAATCACGAAACTCCGGCGATGGATTACCTCTCTGCTTTAGAAGCATGTTGCAGGTGTTTATGATATCAGTTATCTCATCGCTGGTAAATGTATTGGCTTGCCAGATAATCATAAAACCCGCCAGGGCATCCTGTGCCTCTTTATCCTGAGATCCGTTAAAAAAAGTTTTTAATTCATTTACAAAAATCTTAGGATCGCTGGAAAATTCTTTTTTGGATTGTCCGCTGACCATAAAATGGACAGCTAAAAATATAAAAAAGAGAAAAACTATCTTTTTTGCCATGTCTATTTGTTTTTTTCAAATAAAGCCGCGCACCAGCTTTCTTTTTCTTTATTGCTTTTTAATTCCAAACCCTTTGCTTTGGCGTTTTCTTTAAGCAGGGTCAGATCCGTTTTATAAAATCCGCTCGCAATGAATACCCCTTTAGCTGGCAGGCTTCTGGCAATATTAGGCAAAT
>Ga0302280_1001942_pt1 | contig 16423 bp, 7 predicted proteins | sample III_Fen_E1_1_FD_198771 | JGI IMG/M metagenome (GOLD analysis project Ga0302280, IMG submission 198771) | Peat permafrost microbial communities from Stordalen Mire near Abisko, Sweden - III_Fen_E1_1 | ecosystem: Environmental > Terrestrial > Soil > Wetlands > Permafrost | place: Sweden: Abisko... | reverse complement strand
CTATCGAACTTATCTTCTTGGCAATGCATAGATTGTGAAAATCCGCTCTCTTACACACTTTCCAGAAATTCTTTGACAAGTTGTAACTGCTTCCCAAATCTGATATGGAACTTATTGGGATACTGTGACTGTGGACCAAACAGCGCAATGATAATTTCAGGAAGTTTTTATACATGTGTTGTTTGTAACTCATCAATATACTCAACTGGTCAATATGACTCTTATTCCTGTGCTTGCCCTATTCCTCTTATTTGGAATTATACAGCTAATACGTGCGACTGCGGTCCATCAGCGGTTGTTGCAAATACAAGTACAGGATATCAATGCGTGGTTTGCACTGGGGCTATTTGGGCTTCTGCCAAATATAATACAACATCCTGCTATTGTTTATCATCTGTTTTGTATTGGTCATATGTAACTTTTCAATGCGTCTGTATTCAAGTTAATAGTGTTGTAATTCTAATTTCAGGAGGAGTTCATACATGCGTAGCATGCAATTCCTCAATTTTTGCAGTAAGCCTAATTGATTTTATTACTTGTAGTTGCCAAAGTTCCTTTGTATGGCTAAATAATTCTGGCTGTATCTGTAGTGATCCTCAAGCAGCCGCTGTTAGTAATGGAACTGGTTCTATATGCGTTAATTGTAATAGTATAGTTTATTCAACCGGTAAGAAAAGTACAACTACCTGTGCTTGCATTAATAATCTCAGCTGGCTGAACGGAACTTGTACTTGTAACTCCACATATGCCCTCCTTCCAAACATCAGCTGTATCAAATGCGGTAGTCTTGTTGGTGCATCAGGTCTATTGAATGCGACTACATGTACTTGTATTTCAGGCTATCTTGCTTGGCTACCCAGTCAAGGAATCTGCGGATGCACCAATAGTAATGCTGTCTTCATTGGGGCCAGTACTTATAAAACTTGTCTCAACTGCAGTAATAGTATCTATGCCGTCAGCCCCAACACTTCTACAACTTGTAACTGTATGAGCTCAAATTTAACTTGGGACAACACGAACAAAATTTGTAACTGCGGTACCAATATGGCCTTCTATATGAGTGGATCCAACTTCATCTGTGTCGATTGCACCAATTCTAGCTACTTTACTCTTAGCCAAAAGAATTCTACTTTCTGCAGCTGTCTAAGCTCTGCCTTAGTCTGGTCAGTGATAACTGGCACATGCCAATGCAGCAATAGTCAAGCTATTATTTTAATTTCTGGAAATTCCTATCTTTGCATGATTTGTAATTCAGCTATTTTTGCGTCTAACCTATCAACTCCTTTAACTTGCAATTGTTTAAGCACAACTCTCACTTGGAATTCTACTTCAGGCTCATGTGGATGTAACTCAACTTCAGTAGTTTATGCCAAAGGCAATTATTTGTGTGTATCCTGCATCAACTCTATTTATGCCATGACCAAATTTAATGCAACTACCTGTAACTGCATCGATCCCAGTTTTATATGGATGGGAAATTTTTGTAACTGCTTAGCAGGGAGCATTATCCGGTTTAACTTTACATGCTTTGCCTGTTCTACTAAAGTAACCATAAGCAACTTCACTTGCAATTGCTCGACCGCAAGTTCTCCAAACTCAATTTGGAATGATATTACTCAGACATGTGTAACTTGTGGAAGTACTGTTGTTCTCAACTCAGTTATTGGCTCCTATGGTGTTGCATGTAAATGTGTTAGTGGTTATTTTTGGGATGCAATGACAAATACCTGCATCGTCAATTGTATTAGTGCTGGATGTACCATGAATTGTGGAAGTATTCCGAATGTTCTCACAGGTTCAGTAGCAGTAGCTGTTAGTTCAATTTCAGTACGAAATATTCCAGGTGGTTTAACTATTTCAGCCTTTTATACCACTGTGGGGTCTAACTATGCAAGTATTTCTTCAATGGCATGCCAATGTAGCCTAGGATATAGCTGGGACAGTTTAAGACTAAGGTGCTATAGTAACTCTATAAATCTGCAATGATTCAAATGTTATTAATCTTTTATCATTCTTTTGTGTGCGTTTATGTTATTGATTGAATTATAGACATATTGAAATTATTTATTCAAATCGATCTTTATCTTTTTCTTCTTAAATTGTACTTGTTAACTAAAAAATAACTCGAAGATCGCTTGCTTGAACATACTGATTTTTTGTTAATAAACTTCCTGTTTATTATTGCTCGCCTAAGAATTATTTATGATTGAATGATTGATATTTTATTTTACCTATTAATATTCAACAAGAAATACTGAAAAAAATCGATAAAATATTGATGGACTTGATTTTAGAGGACTAGTAAGTATGAAATAAAAATGAATCTTATTCACTGTAAATAATTTGTTATTAATCATGGTTGGCTGGAAAATTATTTAGATTACGAAAGTTATCCTAAATAGACAAAGTTTCAATTGATAATTGAAGAGCCTTAAATCGGTTGTTTAATATAGTATTGCTTTCTCATTTATTCTTCTTAATTAAAATTAAATGCTCAATATTTATAAAAAGTATTAATATTTATTAACAAGTATGGATGTAGCGCAAGAACAACTGTCAAATTAATAAAGCCTTTTTTACTATACTCATCACATCTTACGCCAAGCCAAGGCAATCGCAAGGAAAGATGCCATCATTCTGATTGGATCAACTCGATCTGGCAAATCTACTACCTTCAATTGGCTCCTCGACTAAAATTCACTCATAGGTACTGGCGATTAATAGGAAGCCATTTATAATCTAAGCTGGAGGAAACAAGATAAAAGCAATTTTGCTGATATAAAGGATGGTTATAAATCAGTAACTCTAATTCCCAATATTAAAGAAATCAATGCGAACATATGCCTCATTGACTTTCCAGGCTTCAAGGATACTCGAACCTAGAACGAAGTAATGCTAATCAAATTCGCCATCAGCACCTGCTTCAGTTACACTGAAAATGCTATGTTTATTTTGGTGATCACAGAAAAGGGCTTTACTTCGATGGATGGAAACTAATTTATTCGATCGTTTAAAGAGTTTATTTATCTTTTCGATTTCAAGAATATGAATACATAACAAAGATTACGAGTCTATCGATCAGTGGGACTTTTAATAACTTCAGTGTCATTTACCAATTATTAAAGCAAAAAAGCATCCCTTCTCAAGAGAATGAAGGAAAATTTAGAGTATTTGCGCAGACTCAAAGATTCTAATGCTGAAATTAAATAAATATATGAGTATTTATAGTAATTAATTCAAAACTTGATTGAAAATTCAAGAGTATAAATTTTCTAGAAAGCAAAGAACCAATAATCACCCAAAAAATCGCAACTACTAAACAAATTTTTAGGATGCGAATGGAAAATGAATAATCTTCAGAACATAAAGCCGTACTTACAATTTTCATACTAGAGATAGTATAAAACTCTTAAACAGTAACAGAAGTAATCTTTAAAACAATCAATTAATAATAAAGTTAAGTAATATACGACTTTGACATACAACATTTTTTTGTTAATTTAAATTTTCCTTAAGAACTTTACGTTGAAGTAGCCTGATTTCACTAAATGTTTTCAAATTTTATCTAATCTATTCGTGTAAAAACAACATGTATATGGAGATGTACCTTAATTTAAAGGAAATTAAAAATAAATAGGCAATCAAATTTCCCCTATTTAAACAATAGGTGCAATTCAAAAACTTATGAAATGCTATATACAATTTAATGATGAGAGAGACTAGTAAGATTACAAAAGAAGGCATTATTTAGAATATCTTAAATAGTTTTTTGTAAAACAAATGGCATAAATAAGTTTATCCTTTTGCAAAAGCCAAAGACAAAAGATCATTGTTGGGTCTCTAACAAATATTTATGAAGAATTGCTATAATAATTTATATATTTAGCTGAGATGGATTCATAATTTATTTCTACTTGCTAAAATTGTATCAGAGATGGAATATCAATATCAAATTATTTTGTAATAACTTAGAAGTAAGTGATGTAAAATTTTATGAATGAAATCAATAAAAAGCTTGATAAAAAGAATATATATAATGCGGCTGACCTCAAGAAAATAATAATAATGATTGATGACTGCTCAAAATTAATTGATCTTTGCAATATTAAATATGAGCTACTTTTTAAATTGAATAAATGGTTGAGCATAGAAGCAAAAAGCAAAAAAATATATAAGTAGGTTGTTGCAAACTCCTTAAACGAATTTATTTATTTAATAATATGGCAGTTCTGCATTGAAAGCGAGCAAAGATACAATTTGTAAGATTAGATGAAGGATTCATCAATGGTCATATCTAAAATACAATAATAAAGAGAAAATATTTATTCATCCGTATGGCAAGATGCTTTTTAAATTTAAGGCATCGATTTTAAAAAAATTTACTAAATTTATTCTGCACACAACTTTTATAAAGAATAATAAGAAATATTAGATTTTTTAATAAAGAATTAACCTTAGGAATAAGTGAAATGGATGAAGAAAGAAGCATAATTGTTTGATAAAATTGGAGCTAAATTCAAATTATAAAATATATACAAGTAACTCGCAGAAAAAGATCAAATAATAAATGATTAAGCTGAGCTTTAGTGGCTTAGCAACAACCAAACTAAAATATCAGCAGCTCCTAAATAATTTTGGCTGTAAAAAATGAAAGTGGGGAAGCAGATCTAAGCGAAAAGCCAATAATTAGACAACTTTACATCATTTATAGATTAAATGTGGAAATGCATATTTCCAAATCAAGAGCAACTCAACTATCAGATAATATTTTAATCAATATAACAAAAACATAAATAGCAAAGGAAATACGCCATTGTTTAAAATTAATTTAGTTTTGAGACTCCAGCAGAGATTAAGTTTCACCAAGTCGCAACTTTTTCAAAATATTTGATCAGTAAGATTAACCATCGTAAAGTTATTATAGTGATTGGATTCTAAAGTGCTGGCCGAACAACTATATGCTATACCCTTAGAAAAAAGCTCCTAGATGTAAAAACAACAATCAATGGGAAAATATAATATCACTCATCCGAAAAGAACAAAGAAGTTGACAGAATTCACAATCAAGGAAAACCGCAAACTGAGATTCTAAACATTTACAATATTTAAGAGGACTCTCTTCTGATTGACTTCAGCAACATCCATCAAAGCAATCCTGAAAAACTTCTTCTTCACCGTAGCATTCTCCAAAAAATAATAGAAAACTGCAGTTCTTGTAAGTTCTTATTTGTTGTCAAAGAGGAAGACCTTACCAAAAAAAATTGCATATAGTTTGTGAAACTTCTTCGATTTTATTCTCAGCTTTTTCCATCCTTAAGTGAGGAAAATATTCGTTCTTTAGCTTTTATTTTCACTTTTCCTCAAGATAAGGAGAAGGAGAAAAATCCCTAACCAAGAGTAGTATTAAATAAATTAAAAGAAGAATTATAATTAGGCTCAGATAACCAACTTTAAGAGTTATAGTAAAGATATCAAATCACTTGCCAATAGCGAAAGAATTGCTTGTTGTTAATGTCGGAAATATTTGTAAAAGCCAAATACATCACCTACTTCCCTATTTTATAAAATAATAAGAATAAATAGGTCATTAAAGATTTTTCTACAACCCGCAACTGGAAATATATATAAAATCCCGCGATAAAAATGCATAAATCCTTTGCAAAGTAGGGTCTTATGCTAAGAGAAGATAATAAACATTAGTTTTTGAATAAATTGAAATAGCATTTTAGGATAATTGACAAAATATAAAAAATAATAGAGCAATTAATGCACAAAAGAATGGTTGATTTTGTAAAATAAACGGAGACCAATGACGATTCTTAAAAATATTGTGAATTATCTAAATTTTTAACCACTGAGGGTGGAGATTATCTCACAAAAACCTATTTAGAGATTAAAAATAAAAAGTCGATAAAGGCAATAGAATTTCCTAACATGTAATTTTATGAAATTGTACAAACACCTCAACTGATGAGACTGTTGATATTGACTGCAGCAGCAGATATATAATCTGTAATTGATCCTCACTATGAAATCTAATAGTTTTAAGCAATCACAAATAAAATATATCCTTGTTTAGTGCGGATATGCTGCAAAAATGCAGATCAGCTTGCCATTTTTGAAAAAGCATGGATATTTTTTCGAATGAACCTTTAGAAGTTGATAACTATTCAAAAGATAATGACAAATCTAAAATAAATACGTTTAGACTCACGGGAGCACAATAATTTGCAAGACTATAATTGTTAGCTAGCAGGATTAACTAAAGTTCAACATAATTACGCTTTATTTGTTCCAAATATGTTTTTTGAAGCATCCTAACTCTGTATTAAACAGTTCTAATTAAATTTATTTCAGCAATAAATATTCAATAATAATGATAAGAACTCCCTTCTGTTAAAATCCCTAAATATATTTATACATTGTATTTCTCAGAGACTTAAATATATACAAGAATAGGAAATGAATTCTAAAAGAAAATCTGAACAGCAAATTAAAATGCAGGAAGAGATATAAAAATCAAAAAGTATTTGCAAATATTTAAATGAATAGAGTAAGAAAAACAAAAATAATAAAAATCAAATCATACAAAGCTATATTTATCAATATAGAATTGCTGAGATTGAAATATAGATAAATAAAAAAAAATATTAATTTCATTCGTCAATCACATACATCCTTGAAAATATTGCAATTCCACTCTCTTATATAAGCGAATATTTGGCTTTTTAAATATGTAATTTATTAAATTCTAACGTCATTAGGTATAAAATATATGACTAGTTAATGTCCTCAAAATATAATTTTATGTCCCATTTTATGCCAATATACCGACAGCATTTTGAAATTGACCAGTATATATTTGCAATTGTTCGATTATATCTCAATTCCGAAGATAATTTGATCCAGACACAATAGATTAAAGTATGGCTAAACTAACTTTATGAAAATTCGTCTCGAGGATTAATGGCCAGTATTTTAACTCCAAATAATTAAAATTTTATCGCTGAAGCAAACGACCTTATAAATAGAATATAAGGAGTTATTTGATAAATTAATGTATAAAATATTTGATATTTATTTAAGTCAACTAATAACATTTAATTAATACAACTATTATTCATCTGTTAAGAAATCAATGAGAAAATCATCACCCAAATTCTTTATCAACGCCATAATATTTTCCTTTGATATCTCCTCGTTTATATTTAACTAAATCAACTCTCTCTTGAGTAGAACAAAATCAGATGGCCATCAAATACTATTATATTTTTACACAGTCAATTGTCAATTATCTAAATTAATGATATTTGGATTTGTAGCACATATGATTCTGTTCATTTAATTATGCTTGGATAAATCTTGACTTCCATTACTCAAAATTTTGATGGTGCTGATTCGTTGAGACAGCAGCTTGAATAAGAAAATCAAATACTCAAGAATTAAATGCTGGAAATAGAGGCAACTCTTGAAATCGTGCCGATGAAAGAAATTGCAATGTATATTGAAGCACATGATCACAAATTCAGACCCCTTCTCAAACAATAAAATACAGAGCTAAAATTAAGTATCCTTTAATAATTCTATCTGATTGTTTCCAGAGGCGAAGAATCAAACAAAAAATGTCAGCACCTAATGGAGTAGATTCACACCATCAGCAACTTAATTAAAAAATTTAACTTGTACGATTACTTCAAAGCTGAAAATGATTAGTACAGCTAATAAAAAGCCAATTCAATAAAGAAATTAATATCTCAGCTGTCATAGGAAATACTTTCTTGGCAGGATATTCAGAACATCAACAAATTTAAAGTTTAGTCAGAATAGACTTGCCAGTGGAGTTATAGTATATTGTTTTTGTAAAAATGCCGATAAGTTATCGTCAATGTTTACTCATCAATGGTGAATTCTATTTATAAAATAACTTAAAATTCAGTTACTATCAATCTATTTTCCTACTTATCCCTTTGGAAAGAACAATAAGGTTTTAGTCTCAACTTTATTCGCTCCATTGAATCCTTTTTCTAAAAATTTATTACTTATCAAGTGAACGACAAGCAGTACTATTTTATCATTTATCGTTACATTATTAGCGACAGTACTTTCGGTATAAAATAACACTCTCATTTAGTCTTTGACTGCAGTTAAGTATCCCTCCACTACTAAACGATAATATAAAGTCTACAGCAATTTGGTTAATTCTTCTATTTTTTAAACAAGGTACTGCCGAATAAGAAGAGTCACTTGATATGTGACTTAAGAAAAAGGATATCAACTATGATAAAGGAATATTTCGAATATCTTATGCCCTATCTTCCGATGGGCATGCGTAAAAAGCTGATAGCGATGCTTTCCACTCAATAGGAAGCCTCTAATCTCACAATTTATGAGTTATTGGTCAACCTTAAACTAACAGGTCAAGATGCTGATTCTCTTGTTGATATAATAAAGCAAATGACTCGAAAAGCTACTGAAGATCCTAAAAGCATCGCTGCGATCCTTAAGTTCATCGAAATGGCTAAATCTGGTAGAAAAAACTTCAACATGATTTTTTTCCTAACCGATCAACTCATTGATGAATTTGAATCGGTATAAGAAGTCAGCCCTGAAGTTGCCGAGCATATAAAAGAACTGCTGTAAATAAGGGAAGAAATTAGAGGAAAGATTCACCAGGGGGAAAACATTGATTAATAATGATATAATTACTGATAGCTATAATAATGTGAAACGCTAATTTTTAAAAGCGAATCGTTTCTTAAAAAGGTCCATATTTGGGCGAAGGCCTTGGTGTCTCTAAGTGCTTCATATCCAAATAAAGATGAAATTCTTTCTTCTTTTGTTTTAACGAACATGTCAAAGCTTTTGATAAAATTTGATTTTTTTGGTAAAAATAGTAAAAATACAGTTTTTATAATATTGTTAAAGTCATTCTTTGGGATAATATCAATTTCTGGCTTTTGTAGAAGACTCGGCATTTTATAAAAAGTTATGTTAATGCGCATATCATTTGATTGAAACCTATAATTGAATTTGATTCTGATATAACCTTACAAAAATACTGATGATACTCCAAAGCAACAAAAATCAAGCTATTCCCTCCACAGAATAGGAGCTTTAGAAGTCTTCGCTGCAAAAAATGGATGGACCTTCTCCAATTGTTGATTAAAACCCTAAAAGTCGACAATGGACTGACGAAGAACATGTGCTCTATATTTTGTTTTTGGAATTAAACCGCGAAAAGATCAAATCCAAACTTATTAGGAGGTATTTCTTATTCGATATAGATCTAATTCTTTCTACAAAGAAATGTCTGATATGGTCAAAACCAAAACTTTAGTTCAATGCCGCAGCCACAATCAAAAATACTAAGAAAAGTACAAATATCCCCATCGAATCATAAGAGAAGAAAAAGAAAGACTCTCTGAGGAGCTTTATGCGGAGATCGAGGTTAGAGTCAAGTCTCAATTATCTGAGCTAAAGGGAGGCAGAATCAACTAAAATGTTGAAGAAGACGAACGCTTAATCAAAAAGCATGATATAAAAGACCAAAAATCTATTGCTTGTCAGACGGATATTCAGAACACTTAAATGGTGATGATGATGTAAAGATGCATATCGCAACCTGTTTTAAAAATGCCCTAGAGTAGTTGGCACAGTTCTAATTGGTGTCAGCAATGGAGCGGTTACCCAATGATGTGGTTTTGTTGAAGAGGATGCTTACGTGCCATCTCTCTTTATTAATATTTTATACATGCTGTTTATAATAATGTCAAAATTGTTTAACTGACTTTAATAGGATATGAAGGACTATCTGTTGATGCTGGGTGAATACACAGGAATACAAAATTATCATCAAAGTATTTATAGTAAATATCAATATTTGTATTTGTTTATGATTTGATCTCTAAATCTCTGCAGATATTATTATTCTTTGGTCCATATCTATGGACAACTCTTCACTTATGTATTGGAAATTTATGAATCATTTTTAGTAGGATTTTATTTAAGTGTATTCAAGGAAGATTGAATTCTTTTTCTTACGCGAAAAAAACACTCTCTAATTTATCATATGTGTACTTGAATTTATTATTGTCAATCTTACGGATGGCGTAGGACAGATGATGTACATCTGCGAACGGGATAAATAATTAGCATGCCACAAACATATCCACCAGTTCATCAACAAGTTTGTATTATTTTTGTAGACCACGTCCATAGAATAGCTCTAAAGTCATTGCAAGGGTTAACGGTCGAAACTTTTTAAAATTTATCATTCTATAGGCTGACTAAGGAAAAGTTTGTACTCCCACCAAGCAATCGACCGCAATCAATAATTTTAAATTATAGAAAGATTATCCAAAATCTTCGAGTTAGACAATACTAAGTGCTTTCTATACAATTTTAATAACTGCTTCTTTGTCTTTGCTGCGGTAATGGTGCATTTGATTGAGAATCGTAACCAATGATACTCTACTGGTAAAGAGTTGGAGGTTGCTTAAAGCATATACTACAAGCTGATTGAATCTTTAGTTGGACTGAGAGGTACGGTAGCAGTCTAGAAATAAAAGCACTGTAAAACGTTCATCGAAAGGGGATGTTAATAGTTTAGAAAAGTATAGATGGAAGAGACTGGGATTAATTATAATGTGATCCTATTCATGCTTGCTTTCTAATAGGCTCGGGAGATGATATCCTCTCTTAAGCTGTAGCAGAAGATTTCTGCTTTGTTGACCAATTAATCTAAGCATAACTATAATTAACTAATAATTGCGATCACAATTATGGATAATCACTTTAGCAGTTATTTTTCCTTTTCCTTCTATAGTTTTTCAATTTATTGATTTCGTTTGTCGAACAAAGTCTTTGCCTCTGTTTCGATGGTTTTAAGTCTGTCTTCAGGAATCAATTTTTTATATTTTTTTAGTTCATCAGCAGTGTTAGATCTTAATCTTTTGAGTTCCTCTTTCCTATCGGCAGTTAATTTCTTGAGTTTTTGCACCAATTTATCTTTTACTTCCTTTCCCTGAGCTAGCTGAGTTAGTAATAGTGATTTTTACTGTCTTTTAATTTAGAGTGAATCGTCCCAAACCTTTAAAGATTTCTAAATTATCTCCAATTGATCGGAATCAAAGGGACTTATCGCACAACTATTGGCTCCTTTTGAGGAAATTTGAGCTAAACTGTTTAATGCCATATGTTCATTGCCTAACTTGATCAATACTTTGTTGAGAGTTGCCACTTATAACCTTCCTGCGCGAATGGTACTAATTTGTTCTTTAAAAGCCACTATAACCGCACTATAACTCTCATCAAATTTATTGAGGTCGATTTCGCTTATGTCTCCGCCAAGTTCCTCCTTGGCTCGAGTTTTTTCCTTTTTCTTTTATATTTTTTGCTCATCCTTCTTGGAGATTTTGGCAAAATCATATCGAATGAGGGGCTGGGTGGGTAATTTGGCTGAGAAGAATGGGCGTAGTGATCTCAAGGTAATATTAGCAAATTTTCTCATTATTGAATGATTTAATCACAAATATCTTAATCCCATTTATATGAAATGTCATATCAATTATTCATGCTATTTATCACAAATCACAAATATTTCGAGAATAAACATCATATCTGATTAAATAAAGCTAGATCGACACCTACGTTACCCTCCATGCTCACCCGAGTGAGGATAAGCTACTTCATTTTGTGGATATCATTCAATTTTACGATGCGTTATCGTTTTAATTTGATTAGCAAGTCCTAAATAGAAAGGATTGTACGTATGATCTATTTGCAAAAATAGTCAAGCTACTCTGAGATGATATCAACAAGCAGAAGTAGCACAGCCAATTGTATATAATTATGTTTCTGTCCATAATAGTGAAATTAGTCACTCCCTCACTGACTGTCCGCAACCAAATAGAATAGTATTGCTTGATTTAATGTTATTCATCAAGTCCACATTCTAAAAAATTGAAACACAAAATGGGAAATTTAAGTTTGGACTGCCACTACATCAGTAATACTTCTGTTTCGCTCTCTGATACTTCAAGAGCCCTCAAGGCCTCTTCAAAGCTGGCACTTCCTAGATAATTATTAACAATTTCTTCGTGGAAAAAACATTGAATGACATGATCTATGAATGTTGCAGAGTTGATATATTTTTGACAGTGTTTCATGACGAAGTTAAGAGTGTTCTGTAGTTGACTCCATGATATTGACATATCTTTTGTTTTCCAGAATTTAAGTTTGTCCCTCCAGTTTAAGGAGGGTTGCTTACTTTTGTAATCGTATTATTTTTTTAAAACACTTGCATAAAGGGAAACTATTTTGTTCCTAATTTATTTCTCATTCGGATCGTTGAACATATATAGATAGACTATATAAATATTCTAATTTAACAGTTTTATAGAATTTTACATTTATTGAACTGGTAGTAAAGTTCTTTACAACTGTTGCATGACTGTTATATCTTTCAGATGGGCCTACTTTTGCTTATAAGCATCCAAAATTAGTTCTTGGATTGCTACCTCCTTTTATATCCTCAGCATATCACGTTTATTGGTGATATAAAAAACATCCTAGCATCCCTTTTTGGAGTCGAGATAATTGGTCATTTGCATTTTTAAGGTGCGAATAATAGCACTTCTTTGAAACAAAGGCACAAACTCATCTTTTAAATTTTTCAATAAAAACTACATATTTTATCTAGGAGTGCTGCATGAAGGAAAGCTTATCTTTGTGGTTGAAAAATCTTGACAAAATTAAGTGAGTTCGGAACTTCTCAATTGTTTCTTCGCTTTTATTAAGTTAAGCAAGTATTTTGGCACATTTTTATGGTAGCGTAGAGTCTCAAATATTTTTTAGACACTCATATGCCTTGTTTCATTTTCAATTTTCAAAGATTTTTATACGTTTTTGCCAATAAATAAGGGAAACATTTGTTTGAAGTTTTCAAATATTTTAATTGGATTGTTACAGCTTGAAATAAGATAGTTGAAGATAAAATCTTAGTAGTAAGTTGGTTCCGTTCCAATAGCATTTTAAAATGTTTTAGGAATAGCAATCTCTATCCTAACAGTCATTAGCAATAATTGCTGCGCTTTATCCATAAACTGTCGAAGTGATTTGGCCCTGATTACATCCTTTTAGTTTTAAGTCGATTTGCTATCAAATGAAAGGTCTGTTTATTTGGCAGTTATTCTTCTCAGACGATGTTTTGTTTACTTAGCTGAGGATATATTAGCACTTGATCGATATTGGAATGAAACAACTTTATCAATAAGATTTTTTAGCGACTAAATTTCTTCTATTAAATAAAAACTTTGCTTGGAAATGGAGGATAAATTTTTCCTCCATATAAATCGCAAGAGTCTGGCAGCGTAATCGAGAATGGAGGTAAAAATATTGTGATGTATAGATTCAATGTTGTTAAATTGATTGAATTTGTTTGGCTTCTATTCTTTTTAGCTCAACTGAAACAAAAGTTAAAGGACAGCAGTCTACATCTTTTTATCTATCACTTCTTTGCTCTGAAGGCTAGCACTACTTGATTTCAGCCTTTATGTTCGGGAAAGATAGGGATCTATAAGCTTAAATTCATAATCTTTGATATAGTCCTCAAAGTGACTGTTTTCCAGTCCCTATTTGACTGCATTATTAGCGTAAGTGACTACTATTTGCAAAAAATCTATATCTTTAACATAAAGTCCTTCTTGATCGCAGAGTAGTTGTACTAACATGAACATCAGTTATTTTCTACTAAACTCAGGCATTATTTTACGAATAATGCTCTATTCATGAATTTCAGCCACTAGAGTGGTCAATAAGATATCAATGGGTCGCATTATGAACAAATATTAAATGTAAGATTCAGTGGAGTGGATGTAAATTTCTGGAAGAATATACATATCTCTAGGAAGTTGATGCAAGGTAATATCATATTTCGAAGCATATTAATTTGATTAAAACTAAGCGGTTACCATCTTCCATTTTTTTGTCAGTAAAGTTTATGAATTACATTTAAAAAAGTTACTCTGAATGGGAGGGCTACCTCCTTCATCATCTTTTATACTACTCCCCCAAACTATCTTGGATGAAAATTAATCCTATTTGTCCTAATTTTTCTTCCAAATGGAATATGTCGTATGTTGATTAACATCTTTCAGCGTCATAACTGTCAAACTGCCTTGGCAAATGCAATGCACAAGCGATATCGGTCTAAAAAAATCAGACTACCTGGTAGTATTTCGGCCACTATATTTGCGTTGATTTTCAGGACCGTTAATATGATGTAAGGAAAGGATCTGAAAACGATTAGTTACTTTCATATAGAGTCTCAATCCACACTCAAGTACGATCAGTAAATTGCTCTCAGGATAGAAGCTTTGCTAAACAGAAAAGATTCTTGCAATTCGACAGTTTGTATTATCATGCTGAGACAGCATCTGTTCCAGTTATGAGCAATACAACTCTACTTCGCTAATTTTGCATCTTTATAATAGTTGGCCATTACTGAAAGTCCAGCAAGTCAAAATTTTAGAGTAACTCAGGCTAGTCTATTCCCTGGGATGAGTATCAACAAGAGAAAATAGCAAATTTCTTTTTTCATCAAAGCAAAGGCCAATATTTTTAGCTTGTCGCCTAAATAAGTTTTTAGCTTCAGTCGATATTATTTTGCTGTAGTGTTTTATTTTTTGAAAAATTCCAATTTTCCTGCTGACGTAGAAATGATTTGTAGTTAAGCCCGTATTCTTGGCATGGTTAATTAACTGATAGTTTTTGCCAGTCAATACTTTTCGAACCCAATTCGTAGGCTATGAAGAAATGTGATTAATTCCTCCCTGCTAATTCAAGTAAAACATGTTCTATCGATTTGCGACCAAATGGTCCATTTTTTTAGATTAAATATTACAAGAGAAATTAAGCATGGTAGTGCGAAGCCATCTGGTTTTTGAGATCAATATCTTTTGGTTGAAAGATTATATTTAAATCATCATTAAAGATAGAGACCAAGGCTGCAGCACTGCAATTAATTTTTTATTATTAAATTCTTTAATCAAGGGGCTTTTCCATTCGAGTTATTTCAGTTCAAATACCGTTGCTTCAAAAATCGTTTCATTGAGGAAACAGTCTTCTAATTTTGTTGAGGTTTGCATGGCAGCGGTAATATCATAAAATAAGACTCTGTTTTATATGCTAAAATAATAGACTCCGCACCTTCCTAGACATCCATGGCTAAAGTTAACCACACTATTGTTCGAATGGCTTGATTACTGGCCATAGAGTTAATACACCTTAGCTGGAAATTAGAAGCGACATCCTTTAGCCATTCTTTGCTTGTTGTGCTTCTCAATATAAAAATGCCCTCGATATGATCGATAGGTATTTCGTTGTGAAAGTTCATCATCATTTTGAATTATCTATGTAATTTTGTTCTCCAGCAGAGTAGTGCTTTCATATTATGAGACGGTAATAGTTATCTTGGTTTCCTATTTCGGGACACTAGCCTTATTTAGAGGAAGCTCCTCCCGAGAGAATGAGGGAGCAATGCTGCCAAATGAACGGACTGTCTTTGAGCTGGGGAGCATTGTTCGGTCCATTGTAGACTTGTTAAAAGCGTCTTGATTGCGCTTCAATTTGAGCGGAGTAGTCATTGGCAATTGGAATTATAATAAAAATTATTTTTATAATTGCGCTTTTTCTTGAATTATCAGCAATCAGTCGATGATATTGCTCATAGTGAATAACTATGTGATTTAAAGAATTTGAATTGTTGATTATGATTCTATCTTTGGAAGACCATTTAATCCCAAGTGCCAATAATGATAAATTGAATCATTTTATATCATCTTAATGTTTTTCGCCAAGATAACTTTATTGTTATTTTAGTATCGTATTTAATTCTTATGAGTTGGAAGGGATACTATGTTCAAAATGATGTCCAATCAGAAATGATTCTTTAAGAACTCAAAATTAGTCCTGTTCCTGATGGATAAATACGAGGTAAAGGCTCAGACTCAGTGGGATAATTTACTATATAGGGCGCCTACACTCCAAATGGGTCGGTGTGCAAGTTTGTTAAACAGTACATTGAGCAACATCAAATATTCTATGAGGGTATTTATGATGCTGCTACTCATTCTGTATCTGGATACTGGGGATTTTATGAAGGACAACAGGAGGACGCATTCAAACTTTATCAATGATATCACATTATCAATCGATCTGTCTAAATACAATTAAAATATTTAAAAACCAACTTATTATTGATATATTTTATAGGATCAATAAGGACCATTCTTCTACTATAAAATCATTCTATTGCAATTTATCTTTTGCATAAAGGGCAGATCTTTTCCTTTGCTAGCCATCCCAGCAAGCATTCACGATGGAAGGCATGCTTGCATGGAGGCAGAACAGTAATCATCTAACC
>Ga0302280_1001940_pt1 | contig 16441 bp, 21 predicted proteins | sample III_Fen_E1_1_FD_198771 | JGI IMG/M metagenome (GOLD analysis project Ga0302280, IMG submission 198771) | Peat permafrost microbial communities from Stordalen Mire near Abisko, Sweden - III_Fen_E1_1 | ecosystem: Environmental > Terrestrial > Soil > Wetlands > Permafrost | place: Sweden: Abisko... | reverse complement strand
TCAGCATTGACAAATTAGTCCCTTTTGACGGAAATCATTTTAGTTTGTCATTCCTTGCTGAATCACTTATTCAGCATCAATTTCGCCCATTTTTGTATTATTGATGAGATCTATAATTTTTAACCAATCATAAAGAAAGGAACATGTTGTATTAATAATATTGTTGAATGATATAGTACGAATAGAGTAGTGATCATTTGGTCACTTCTTATCGAATAGACGATGATTGGCTGCTCCTCGAATATCCATTCTCTCTTAAGCCGAAAATCGTAGGCAGTCCTTTATGAAATCCTTACTGTCGTTAGATATTAAACTTTTCTGGGTTGGAGGGAAATTAACTGCACTAGCTTTTAGCATTATGCCCTCATTTAGAATACGCATTTGGCTCATTTGGTTACCGAATGGCTTCTCTCCAAAAATCATTTAGTAGTATATAACCCCAATTGACCATACATCTACCTTCGGAGATATCACTGCCTTTTTGTCTGTCTCAAAACATTCAGGAGGCAAGTACCAATAAGTTCCTACACCTTGTGAAGTGAGTTCTATGGCATCCTCTTTTGTGGTTTTACAGAGTCCGAAATCAGTAATTTTGACTCTACCCTTGTGAAAAAGGATGTTCTGTGGTTTTAGATCGTAATGAATGACCTTATCAGGAAGCTCATGTAAATATCGAATGGCATTTACAACCTGTCTGATGATCAGTTTTGCCTCCTTTTCCGGAATCTTTTTATGTTTTTTTAGATAGAAGGACAGGTCAGGTCCTTCACAGTACTACAACACAGTACAGAAAGAGGATGCATCGATCTCAACCGTATCATACAGCCTTACGATGTTTGGATGGCTTAGCATCTTGTGAACACTGTTTTCTCTCAGAGCGTGCTTCACATAGTTATCTTTTGCTCCACTATTCCAACTGGAATGGAATTCATGCACTTTGACTGCTACTTCGCGCATCTATTAAACGTCGAAGCCCTTGTAAACTTCACTAAATCCTCCTTTTCCAAGCATTCCTAACAACTGGTACTTTCGAATGCATGGCCAGCTGTTGCCACCTGCTTCTAAACGACCGTAACGTGAATGCTATTCCTCATAAAGAAGGCGGTATTCCTTAATATGCAATGATTTTTCCTCCTCGAGTCTACGAAGAGTTTCCTGACAGTGAGCCTCTTAGCGGGAGAGAAAGTAAGCCTGACTGGAAAGAGAAACTCTCCACTACTCTGACTCCTCGCCCTCTTTGCTTCTACGAGCATGTTTTTTATTTTTCTCCAGCTGCTCTTTTTAATTTTTAATATTCTATAATCTTTAGTTGAGCTATCTGATCTCTGCTCCATCAACCCAATGCTCTCTGCCCTTCTTATCGGATATATACTCACCCAGTTTGATTTTGTTATTGCTTACTTTTACCTTCAGTTAACTTCTGCGGATGCGATGCATTTTGATGGTTGCTTCGACTATTTACGCCCTGAAAGTTTACAGTAACTCATCCTTTTCTCGCAATTTCTCACGCAGCACACGCACTTCTTCTTTTAAACTTTAGTCGTTACTTCCCTTTCCCTTGATACTCTCTGGTGAAAGCGGAGACCGGGTGCTTTGAGAAGGATTGTTAAGCTGTCTGGTGTTCTGCTGTGTCATCGGCGATGCTATGTTCTGGGGCTCTTTCTTAAAAGGAAAATAGTCAGTGATTTTGCGATTCAGACGTATTTCATCCTCTGAGAGACGAATATTGGACTGTTCGGAGGAGCTTTCCTATTGTGGTTCTTCTTGCAATTTGTGCAATAGCGGAGTCATTTTTTTGGAGTCAGTGCTCTTGATACTCTTGAGAGACTCCTCATTGACTGTGCTACTAGCTTTGCTAGGCATGCGCATCCTCCTTTAGAGCATGTGTAGTCGTTAAAGCTCCTAAGATTCCATGACCGCCAAAAATTATTATAAATTCTACCGCAATAATATGGCTTTCATACACCACTATTCAAATTAACAAACTACTGTGCTGATCAGAGTTCATCAGACAAAGGTGGTCAGGTTGAAAACCAAAAATAAATTGTATTGATTTTCTGGAATAATCTCAAATAGTCATAATTCGAACTTTGGGATTTCATTGCTAGTTGCAATCCTTAAAAAGTCATTGTTATTCATCAATTACTCTTGCTCTTTGATTTAATTTGGCGATTGAAAATGTATACCTCTTTCATAATATTTTAATTTGAGTAGATTTGGCATTCTGACAAAAGATGACCCTATAATTGAAATCAATTAATGCCCTTCCAAGGGAACATTGATTACATATCCTGATTTTTATTTAATAATTGTTTGTGTGTGCTTAAGTTGCATATTTGAATGTTTATACTCATCAATTTCGGATATCGTTGCCGAAAGATATTCACCATCGACTGCCTCGCAGCAGCAGTATTCGACTGCATATGGGAAGCCTGTTATCGCGAATTACTTGATACTTACAGCGCAAAGGAAGCTCTTTTCGCCAAAGAATCATAAGGCCACACAGCCAAAATTGAAACCAATTAAAAGAAATTGGTGTAAGTAAGCGCTAAACTCAAGGAAGAAGAGGATGCGGCTGGAGGAGAAAAGAAAGTAATTGAATGCACATATAGAAAGACGAAAAAAAAGCTGCCAAGAAAGGTGGAAAGGACGCACCAGTAGCATCGTCTCCCCTTTAGCAAGAGAAGATGGATCTTGAGAAAGCAATTGAGTTTTCCAAAACAGCCATAACGAAATATGCAGAGAAGAAAAACAAAATTGTAGACTTAAAGACTAAACTGGAAGGTATGCATGCTTAGATAAAGACGTGAGGCAAAAGGTAATCAAAGAGCAAGTATACGTGGAATTGGTCGACAAGACTGGGGAGCGCAAGTTCATTCGCACCAAACTCGAGCAGGAAGCTAATTCATTTTTATCCGACAAGGGCATTTATTATCTCTGTACAGTGAGCACCAGCGGTGAATAATAGGAAGTCGAAGCTCTAACACACGAGGGATTTCCAATCCGTACAGTGGAGTAAGACGCAGCTACTGGTCCCTAGTAGGTCTTTTCAGTGGTCAAGAAAGAGGACAAGGGCAAGAAGGGAGGCAAAAAGAAGTGATAGCTTACTTATTGCTTTTGCTTTGTTATCTGAAACTGGCAATGTATATGATGTCCATTTGAAATTTAAATTGTTGGATGGGTAATTATTTGTCACCAAACGAATAGTAGCTGTATCACTCATTGGGAAGGGAGTACTTCCTCGATAATCATCCTTTCCTACTGCACCGTAGCACCAATCAATTCTGCACTCTTCACAAGATCACAACCTACTCCGAGCCCGAAGCTTCTAAAATCCGGTAAATTATTGAGGAATACGATAAATCTTACTGCTAGTCCATCTCCAAACTCAAAGCACACTTCTTTCTGGATATGCGAGGGTATTGTTCAGACGAGCAGAACTACTACCTCATCTTTGAGGGCAAGAATAATTACACCCTAAAAGATCAACTCACCAGACGCAGATTTAATCACTTATCCTTTAGGGAATAAGAGGCCTTTTCAATAGTGCAGGTCTACGTCTGTGGTTTAAGATAGTATTATCATAAATTTCAGAGAGATTACAATCGACTATCATTCCAAAGCATAGCTATTGATCAAGCAGGAAAGATGCTGCTTAAGGATCCTTGGCTCAATACTGATGCGACTAAAAGGGACCAGTTTGATACTAATGCCAATTTACTACAGAGTTTCCCTTCCCCTGAAAAACTTCTGACAGCCTTTAGCTCTAAAATGGGCTCTTACAACGAATTTGACTCCAACTTATTCACAGTGGGAGTTATTGGACTATAGGTGATGAGATTGGATGAGCCAGGCAGCTTTTATCTCAAAAAATAGATAAATTTAGAAGAAGTGAGAGGTCGATTAAGAGAGATCAAAAACGATAAATTGAGGATAGGCCTTGCATGTTTGCTCGACCTTAATCCAAACCAGAGAAAAAATATTTATAGCCTGTGGGATGTTGAAAACAAAGATCAGCATTTTGTAACTCTTTTTGGAGAACACAAAAATAGCAGCACTATGAACGTGTCAAGCGTGAAAGCACAGCAAAAATTAAACTTCCAAAATCATGACCTCTTCGCTGACACAAGGAGAAAATTTAATTTTGCAACAAGTATACCGAAGTCGGATATAACAAAGCAAAGCACACGGCAGTTATCACCAATAAACCACAATGCCTTTTCTACGATGAAAAACACAATTATATCTAATGGACAAGGAATGATGCACTTTCAAATACAACCTGAAACTTTGCATGGTCCCTCACCACCCAAACCAATTCCGTTTCAGACTGTGCCAAAAATATCTTTCAATGATTCAAAGCCTACAACAGCAATAACAACACCGCAGACAAACTCTCTTTCTAATTCTGCAATAGCAAATTATAGTCAGCCATTACCCTCAACAGGCCTAATTTCCTTTAAGGACTTTGTTGCAAACGAGATGAAATCAAAATTGGATTTCAAAAATTATACTTATACTCAGCTGAATCATTATGAAAACAGCAGTTCAATTCAATAAATGGCAGTCGCAAAGTCATACGATCCTATTCATGTGAATCATCTATCATCTGGTCCTACCAATATAATGTTTACAAACCCTAAGCTGACTAATGCTGTTGCGACTTTTAAGAAGCAGGAAGGGGTCATACCAGCTTAAAAATATGATCAACCTTCCATCAGCCCAATTTTTGGAACAACTTACAAATAAAGTTTTATCTTCTACGATACTATAAACTAGCCATAAAACAACAATACCAACAATATAAATGAGAGTTATCATGTTCAGGCTATGTAAAACTCTCCCAAGATAGAACAGAAATAGGTTATTCATAAATCAGAAAACAACTTTCTCCCACCTGTTAATCCAGTCAGTCCTGCGAAGAATTAATCTTTAGAGAAGCCAATAATTAAATAGGAATAAAGCCCCATCAGAAATTAAGATCAACTGATCACTGATTACCTAATTCAAGACACCTAAAACGATAATGCACAACAAATGACGAATGATTTGAATCGTGCAGTTGATCATGATATCTCATAGGACAATCAATAGACTAGCTCGACCCCGTGTCGACCAACCACAAAACATAAGTACAACTCCACCATTATTGAAATGCGAGATGAAGAATCAATTGATCAATCTTGCACATCAGATTAGCCTCTGGAGGAATAGTACGTCGTCGAAGGATTCGAAACTGGCAGTCGATACGAAGGGTACAAAAGCAATGGATTGCGAAACGGCAGGGGAAAGTTTTATTATTAAGACGGAGGTTATTACGATGGAATGTGGAAGAACAATCAGATGGATGGATACGGCAAACTCTATTATGAGGGAGGCGCTTTAGCCTATGAAGGCAATTGGGTCAAAGACGAGTTTAGTGGCATGGGCAAAGTCTATAACGATCATCCTGTATAGTTAACAGAACCATTTGACTATACGGATTTTGATATGCTTGAGGACTACTGGCTACATTACGAAGGCATGCTCATGAAGGATACAAAGGAGGGGAGAGGAAAAATAAGATTATGCAACGGCGAACTATTTGAGGGAGATTTTCACGTCGACCGCATACAGGGTTTCGGCAAGTTCCACACTTTAGATGGCAAAGTAATTTAAGGTATTTGGCGAGAGTCCAAGCTCATCAAAGTCATCAACAGCATTGTGCGAGATAACTGATCTTTAATATTAAGGCTATGCGCAAAAGATTAAATACATTTTAGTTAACATCAGTTTGTGCTGAAGGAAAGACTATTTGAAAAGCAGTCACTTGCAAAAAGAGCACCGTCCAGCAAAAGCAATTCTAATTTGAGCTTGTCTTCTGTCGTAGAATCGTGGTTGGCGTAGAATGCATTCAGCGGTGGTTCATCTACTGCCTTATGGTGTGTATACTCCCCATATTACTGGTGCATATCTTCTGCCATCTCCACCAACGAGAACACAGATTTTTTTAGCATATCGATGGAATTATTTTGCAAGAATTTGTCACTGATCATGGTCTTCATCTTGAAGAAAGTACTTCGATGATTTTGGAATTGAAACTAATCTTTCCACCCGTCAAAATGAAGTTAAGGAAACTGTTGACAAAGATAATCTTTTGAAGCATGAGTCTATCAGAGTTAAGGGAGGCGCTGTCAGATTTGTCAGTCATGATGTGTTGGGACTAATTATCGAATATATTGACAATATAAGCAAAGATAAAGAAACACTTCCAATATATATTGATCAAGGCATTTCAAAGAATAACCTAAATCTTGTTAAAATTGAATGCAACTGTGATTACCATAACTTATGCATCAAATTAATAGTAATGGATCTCGAAGATCATCTCTCCGAAACATCCAATAAAAAGACTGATCACCTTAACCATCTTCTCACCGAAAAGATTGGATACGGATACGCTCAGGAAAAATTTAGTCGATCCCTATATCTTCTTCTCTTCAGCGAGGGCTGTTAGTCAATTGTGTTGGGTCTACTCTTGCCTGTCCTCACTGAGGAGTGGAGTCTCACAACTTTCTAACAGTCAATGCTGATCACTGTAGTGTACTTAGGGGTCTCAATCGGCTCCTATCTGCAAGTCTACTCTGATCGCTTTGGGCGGTATACATTCATTACATGGGACGCTGCTCTTCAATGTTTCTTTGGCCTGTTTTCGTGCATTTGCTGGAGTTATGAAAGCTTTTTGTTTGCAAGATTCTTCTATGGCATAGGTATAGGTATTTGCTTACCCCTGTCAGCTTCATATATTACTGAAATATCACCATCGTATATGAGGGCTACTCTTCTTGCCAAATCTCGAGTCTACTGGTCAGGAGGTTGTCTAGTCACATGTTTACTCGGATACTATTTCTTGGAAGATAATTCCTGGAGAAAACTGCTTTTCATGATCTGTCTGCCAGGCATGTACGCATTATATGAGCATAAAGTGGATGGAAAATAGAGTTTGCGATATTTATGGGTGCAAAAAAGGGTCGATGAAGTGATGGAAGTAACGAATATGATGTGCCAACTTAATAACAAGCCAGAAATTTCCAAGTCTGAGATTGAGATGCTTATTGCTGAGGACGCGGGGGACAAGGAGGTAGTTGATGTACCTCTCTCGGAGATGTTTAATAAAAAATATAAACCATCAACCATTCGGCTTATCTCTTCATGGTTTACAGTTTGCTTTATTTACTATGGGGTCATGCTGCTGCTTCCGACAATCCTTCAAAGAGTATTTACTAAGGCTAATTCCAATTAAAACTTTAAATACTTGTTTCTCATTGCTATTTCTATGGTATAGGTAGCTTCTTTCTATATGTCATCCATGGTGATGGATCATCCGAGAATTGGCCGTAAGAAAAGCGTTTACTACGGATTTTCGGTGGTATTTGTGGTGACTTGTCTTATTCTGATATTTGGAGAGGACAACAAGCCAGCTCTGTTTATCATATTCGTGATCATTAAGTTTGTTATCAGTTCAACCTTTATGGTATTTTCGATGCTATTTAGACTTTGTACCCTTATACTGCAGAAATATACGAGACAATGATCCGAGGAAAAGCTTTAGGTATTTGTTCATTATCGGGTCGCATCGCCACTACTTTACTAGGAATAGTAGGCGTGTATGCCATAAGATGGTGGGATGGAAACGGTCTCTATATTATTTTCATCGTAATGTGTGCAATTTCGGGATATGGAGCCTTCACAATGCCGTACTGTACCTCTGGCAATCGACCAATCGGATGATATATTTTTTAGACAAAATATCAGTGAACTCACCTTTTTGACATATATTAATACTTACATTAAAATCTTTTATAAAATGAACCATATCAAAGAAGCGATGAGCTTTCTCAGAATTAATGGCTATGCTGTCATCCCCAAGTTTATTTCACAGGAGAAGTGCCGGATAGCAATTGATTAAATCGATAGACTTACTGATGAATTCTAGCCCACACAGTAGCAAATCACCATTTTTGATGCAGCCACGGGAAAAGGGTAGCATCGGTTTAGCAAATATTTTTTGGATTCCTCTGACAAAGTAAGCTTTTTCTATGAACAAAAGGCCTGGAAAGATGGAAAGCTCGTTGTACCGAAACGATAAGCCATCAATAAAATTGGCCATTCACTTCACGAGCACAACTCCATTTTTAAAGATATTACTTATACCGATGGAGTATGGTAAATATGTCAAGAGGCCAATATACAAAATCCTTTAGTGGTTCAGTCTATGGCCATCTTAAAGCCACCTAAAGTGGGAGGGAAAGTTAACATACATCAAGACTCCACCTATCTATATACAGAGCCTGACACTCTTTTGGGATTTTGGATACCCCTTCAAGATGCAACTGTGAGTAATGGCTGTCTTTGGGGACTTCCAGGCAGTCACAAGGGCCCTCTCTACAGTCGATCAAAGGTTATAAATGGAATTCCAAAAGAAGAGCAATACATTAAGTGTGATTATGAAGACACAAATTTTGTTCCTCTTGAGATGGAAAGAGGAAGTCTAGCCATCTTTACAGGTAAATTTTTGCATAAAAGTCACGAGAATGTATCTTAAAAATCTCGTTACGCCTACACGTGGCATCTGATGGACAGTAATTCTCAATGGTCGGCTGAAAATTGGTTGCAGCGTGAGTATTTTCCAAAATTTTCAAAGAAATAACAAGATAAATGATGGAATAATACTATCATAGGATATGATCTCAATGTATTTGTGATGGTATTTATATATTAAAATCTATCAAGATATCTTTATCATATACGTGTGAGAAATGTTCAAGTATGTAGTATTATTGGCCTTGGCCTTGGTTGTGGCACAGTCGGAAGTCACTGTTCTTAGTGACTTTAACTACACCACTTTCATTGAACAGCACCCTTATGTATTCGTGGAATTTTACGCTCCATGGTGCGGACACTGCAAACAATTGGCTCCTTAATATGAAAAATTGGCTGAAGCCGCTGTAGGCAAGGAATATGTCATTGCTAAGGTTGATGCCACTGAAAGTGAGCTGACTGCTCAGCAAGTTGGAGTCGAGGGATATCCAACCCTTAAATTTGTAGCCAATGGTTACTATATCGATTATGATGGACCAAGAAATGCCAAAGGAATTCAAGAATGGATTGAAAAGTTCCTTTCAGCCAAGATAATTGCCTTAACTTAGCATTAAGTCAAAGAGAAAATCGGCAGTGAAGACTTTTTATTGATTCAAGGGGCTACTCCCGAACAACTTCTTATTTTAGAGGTCGCTAACGCTATTGATAGCACAGTTGAATACTACAGCCTCTCTTCTGAGGAAGCTAAAATCACACTCTATCTTAAGAATTCAAAAACTCTTGACTTTGCTGGAGAACTCTCAGTTTAAGGATTAACTGCCTGGACACGTGGAAGCACAGTGCCTACATTTGTGCCCTTTGTTACAAAATAGCACGTTAAGCTTGTCTTTTAAAATGAATAAAAAATCCCTGCCTTCCTTTTGCTGAAAGGAGCCGATTTCACTGACTAAGCATTCGCTTCTTTAACCGCAATTTGTGAATAGAATAAGAGTAGTTTTAAATGTGGTTATGCTGATTAAACTCACGACATTGTTAAGGGAGTGGCTCGATTCTTAAAGGCTGAGGAAAGTGATAAGTCAGTTTTGGCTTATATCGTCTATGGCATGAGTGATGGATATGCATTCCCCAATCCCAATGATATCAGCAGTACCTCTTCACTTATATAGAATAATCATTGAGTCAATTCCTATAGGAAGTAAAGGAGGGCAAAGTCTAAAAGTTAATTGACACTGAGAAGGACAAGAAGGATAAATAAATCAAATACGTAAACGTACTCAAACTGACAGCTGCCACCTACAACTAAACCCTACAAACCAACAAGTACGTATTCGTAGAATACTACTCGCCTAGCTGCGGTCACTGCGTCAAATTTGCTCCTGAGTATGAAAAGCTAGCCTTGCAACTAAAATAAGAAAAATCATAGTTTGTCATTGCTGCTGTCGATGTGGTAGCTGAGGAGAAGATCACTGAATGGGTTTCTATTTAGGGATACCCTACTCTCAGGTTCTATGTGAATGGAAATGAACTCGAATACGGAGGCAGCCGAAATACTGCAGATATCTTGACTTTCATGAACTCTGCAGCTAAATCTAAATTGCTAACTGCAGCATCAATCGATGAAATTCCCAAGCCAGCAGTTGCTGTTTATGGTATATCATCTGACAGTATCCTTCACCTCCTTCCAGTTATTTTTACCAAATATCCCATCTATCACATCGCTGGAGATAAGCCTTTCAGTGTGGAAATTCACGCTTAAGAATTCTCTACCATCTCTGGATAAAAAAGTTTCAATGATATCTTGACCTGGCTGGAGGAAACTACCGAGCCTCTAATTGTCAATATCGTAGCAGAAACTGCTTCTAAGAAACTTTCAAGAGCATTACAGGCCCAAACTCCTCTTTTGGCAATCGTTGATAGAGATTAATCAGCTAAGGGAGTGCTGGCTGTCTTTGAAAAGTTTTGTGTGGGTCGTTTCTAGCTTCTTTGTGGTTACGCCATAAAGGGAAACGAGGACTATGAGTCGTTTAACAAATGGTTGGCTGATCCTGTGCCCTAAAAAAGCAGAGTGCTCTACCTCAAAACCGACAACTACGAAAAATATTTATACTCTGGGGATCTGGCCACTTTGACAGCAGAAAATCTGGAAAATTTCCTGAAGGAGATTAAGGAAGGTACCATAAAACCCCATGCCAAGGAATAAGAATCTGCTGAGCAAACTGAAGAAGTTGAGACAGAGTAAACCACCTAAAAGAAGGAGGAATAGCCTGCCAAGCCAACAGAGGCGAATGAGGAGCTGTGATTATGCTATGAATGAATAGTTGAATGGGCATTATTAATTAACCTTCGAGTATACTTCCAAACTATAAATAAAAATCAGCAGCATTTTGCGCAATTGGAGCTATCGCTCTCGACCGTTTTGGATTTGTCTTTCTCCAACGAAAGGCTAGAGCTGTAAAACTTGTCGTTGCTATGCTCCTCCTCGTTGCTACCACGCCACTCGTATATACCTGTTTTGCAGTATAAATACTCTGAACAAACTCATTAAAACTCTCTTTCACATTGTCGCCGGTGATCACTGATGTTTCTTTAAAAATGAGGTTATTCTCCACGCAGAAATCCACTACCTCCTTCTCAGTTACTGCTCTTTCGCGCTGGCCCGATTCGACCAAGTCAGATTTATTTGCCACGATAATCTTAGGCATTTTGGTACGTATCTCACTTTTAATTTCGGACAACCACAGTTTCAGATCATCAAAAGACTTGCGCTCGGTGATGTCAAACATAATTATAGCTCCATGACACTTGCGATAGTATGATCTGGTAATGGACTTATATTGTTCAGCTCCAGCTGCATGATGAACGGTGTACAAGTATCCCATATATTAACTCGAATATGGTTATTATCAACGAGAATGTTGACTGGTGCGTACTCAACTCCGATAGTAGGAGTGATACTCTTTTGGCTGGCGCTGTTGCGGCCGATTACATAGTTAAGGAAGGAAGTTTTTCCGACCTTACAGTTGCCAATGAGGATAACTATCTCAGGACAGCAGTACTCTTGTAACACAAATTGGGATTAGTAGTCATTTGTTTAATTAATTTAAACTGACAAAACCAAACTACCTTCAAACCGACATTATTTGCTTACCTTGGTGACACTTGCCAGCTCAATTTATTTCGGAAAGAATCAATAAGTCATACTTACTGTTGATTTAATTGAATACCGAAATCATTGAATCACTGGATGTTCTTTATTGTTCTGAATGATAGAGACAAACGGTAGTCTATTTCAAAATCATATTACTCAAAATCTAATCGATGGAAATCCGACGCTATTGATCTTTTTCCAGCATCCTCTGCATAAGGAAGATGAGGAGAGGAGGAGAAGTCTATTAAAACTCAATTTGGTCTTTCATCGTGCTCTACCAATAGTCCTTGCTGTTTTTGCCTGTGTAGGGTTTGCGGCGATAGGCCAGCATATAGATACATACCCCCAACGAATAAATATCTATCTTCTCATCATACTTTCTATATGCAAACAATCTTACTTTTTTAGAAACATCTAAGGAGCCATAAAGCAAGGAGTACCGATTATCTGGTCTTGGTCCACAGGCACCATCCAACGATAGGTTGACACTCCCAAATCTATGATTTTTATAGTGCAATCCGCAGCTACCATTAGATTTGACAGTTTGATGTCCCGATGAATTATGCCTCGCTGATGCAAATACTGTAAGCCTTCACAGATTTGAAAGAGCCAATTGAAGAGGAGAGAAAAGTTGTCGAAGATACGGTAGTGTTCCAAACTACCTGATGAGAGGTGCTCCATCTCAATCACATATGCTGAAGGACTCTATTTATAGGAATTGTAGTATTCAACGATATTGGGGTGACAGCAAAGACTCAACATACAACTCTCTGTAAATCCAATATTGATGGGTGAGCGCTAATCGATAGCAATCTAAGTTGGAGGGTGATTACCCTCTTCAGAATGGTCTTGAACTACCCCTACTGTTGAATGTAGATCCTTGCAAATGAGCCCTTGTCAATGTAAACTCCTTTGTTTCTCCTCTGGCGCATGGATCTTAATTGTTATAATCTGCTATTCTAATTTTTGATACTTGGCTAATTAGCATAATATCAATCAAATACATTTAAATACCAAAGTTATTTTGATTATTTCTACCTTCAAGAGCAGTCGGAGGGTCTTTGCTAACTCAAAACATTTATAAACAAGCAAAAGAAAGAAAATCATTAATCGAGTTGATAGGGTATTTTGCGCTTGGGGGTTCTCGGGCGTTTCTTGCGTTCTTCATCGAAGTGAAAGTCGTAGTCAACCCAGTCGTTGGGCCCATCTTGCGAGTTGTAGTTTTTCAAGTTGTGCTGCTGTTCAGGATGATTCAAGGAATTCACAAAGACTAAATAAGCTGAAATATACGCTATATTTGTGCTTGTGGTGTCCTATGACTGTATACATGATCGAGATAACCTTCAGTTTGACCGAGTAACCCTAAATTTATATTTTAAATGGTCTTGGAAAAGACATGTCTCCTCATTGATAGTGAAATCTGCTTGGAGGGAGTCACCTTTTTTTATTCAAGTTTGACTTACTATTCAGAATCACTACTGTCAATTCCTTCATCTTTAGTCTTGCCGGACTCATCCGTGTTATCATGACTTTCAAGCTTTTTGTCGATCAGTGGAGCTGGATTTTCACCGATTGATACGAATCGATTCTTACGAAAGGAGAGAGGGTGACTAGTTTCAGGGTTAGCATGAGTAGTCACCAAAGTAGTTGGAAGAGTATCTAGATTCCTCTCCAACTCGCTCTTCGGCACCTTCTTGGCAAGTCCTTTATAAAATCTATCAGTGGTTCTATCCTGTTTACTAATTTTTTAAAAGGCTGTATGGTGTTGTTCCTTTTTAGCTTGCTCAGCCGCTGGCAGGTGTTAGAGTGTTTAATTTTTCCTAAAAGAAGAGAGAGTTTCTTTGAGAGTGTCTCTAGCACTACCACCATATACTTTATTGACGCTTTTAATATCCTGAGTACGTACTTTATGGATAATATAGGGACTGTTAGAAGTGTTTTTCGCTATACCATGCTTGCTCTTAAAAAAGCCAAGTTGTCTAGTTTCGCTGAACTGAATGGATGTATGTCTACTTGTTTTAGATTGTTATTGAGGTGCCAACTGTCCAATCCTCTCGAAGAGAGAGGTCCTTTTGCTTATGCCAAGTAATTGATATTAATATTGGCATTATTGATGATGATGGTTTGGTTGAAGGCAGCTGGATTTGCAGGTAGACGGACTCGCTCCAGTCTTTACAACTTGGTTGTCATCAATTTAGAAATAAATAATAAATTTATCATATTATCAACCCGAGAAACAATTTTTAAAATTTGATCCAATTTCTACTTATTTTGTATCTACTCCTACTTGAGGAAGGTATTCCGTGGCTTTGTACTGCTATAGCCCAGCTTTTCGGCAGAGGGGAGGTGCGACCAACAGCAACATGAGGACTGCACCTAGAAAGCCTAAACTCTGGCATGCCCAAATGATGAGCGCTAAATTTCCATTGTCAGTCTGTATTTGACTCCAGCCGGGATTGAGGAAGGCAGCAATTGGTATGAGTGCTGATACGATCATAATGAGCAGCTTGCCTACATACTTAAATGAGAGGCGGCTGTATGCGAGTGGTTTGGTGAGATCTTATGGATGAGACATATATAGTAGTGATAACAGAAGTCCAAAAGCAGCCATTATGAGAGCAGAATCTTAAAAGCACTTAAACTGAAAACTTTTGTAAATTTTGACAGAACCACATCCTTGAGTTGAGCTGATAACGTTCCAGTACTAGTTACTAGAATAAGTCGGCACATAGGTTATTAAGAGTTAGATTACGCAGCACATCACCATGCCTGCTAAAAGAATGAACAGATGCGTCATCTTTTTTGCAGAAGTTATTAGTATCTGCAAATATCTCAGTACTAACGACTCCATACCTGTATAGTAGATAGAAATGGCAAAGGCACCGCACATGGCGCCCATCAATACCTCGTTGAAGGTGTGCATGCCTAGGATAACTCTCGAAAACATGACCAATAGCTGTAAAATAAGTACAATCAAGTAGAACCAAGCGATGTGATTACGAATAAATTTGTATCCTCTTGCAAAAAATCTTAGAATGAACTCCATCAACACAAGCCCTAGCATTGAATGGCCTGAAGGACATCCATATTCACTGTAGCATGTCCACTCAAGCATCTTTACTCCTGCTCCTGCGATCCAATACGGTCTTGGCTGACTGAATAGATAATGGAATACTGTATCAGCTCCTTTAATATGGAGAGCACCCATGATAGCAGGATGAACCACACCAAGAATACCATGATTTCTAGCTTTCTAGAAGAGATAAGCCAGAATATGACAACGTATCCTGCGCATATGACTGGGTTAAATATATTGCTGATCACATTCATAAAATCGATAAAGGCAGTTGAACCGAGGGAGTTGTTGTTCTGCATTGAGGGTACCACGTTGAGGTCAATATTATAGAGTGGTTCGTCTGAGGTGATGTTGACCACAAATGCAGCAATAAAGAGCAATGATGTAATCAAAGGCGGTATGATACGGTGAGCAACCTACTTTCTCATTAATTCTTAGTATTATATAAAATATATCCAAATTGACAAGAAGCAGTTTATTAATTGTAAATAACTGGGGTATGATTCTACTCTGCGCATAACTAGTTCATGTTCTGCCTAGCAAAAGATTGAGATGATTTGGGAATTAAACAAGCTTTATTGTGTTAAAATCCTTGAAAATATGCAGAGATGTTGATGATTTAACTCTTTATAGGCGAGTGAAAGATTGATTGATTACGATGGCTAAATTTTGGGACAAGAATTTAATGATTTGTATATATTTCCGAATTCAGTAATACTGAAAATATAGTTGCTTTCCAAATAAAACTCATATTCTCGAATTGCCTGACCCTTTTATCAGGAATCCTTGGTTCGACCATTTCATTATTTGGATATTTGCTCGTTGAAAAAGTTATAAATCCTAATATTGGAATATTTATTATTTATCCAGAATGGAACCCATCTCGCTTAACACCAATAATCTCGCACTCAAAAAAGATTTATTCATCAAAACGCGAAAGGAAGACATCAAACTATTTTACGAATTCAGCCCCAAAGTAACTAGCTTTCCACTCAGATCCTGGGAAAAGGCGCCTATGGCGTAGTTTACAAGGCACGTCTTAAATAGCCTCCTCACTCATACAGAGTTGTCAAAGTCATCCCTAAAAACATGGTTAAAAATCCTGAGCTCTTGCAGAATGAAATTGAAATCTTACGTTTACTCGACTACCCATTGATAGTTCGTCTTTATTAGGCGTTTGAAGACTAAAAAAATCTTTGCCTGATATTAGAGTACATTCATCTCGATATAGTTATTGCTAGGGTGGTGAGCTCTTTGAGCGCTTGGAAACTCACGGAAGTTTCAGCGAAAACGATGCTCGTGAGTTATTTACTCATATAATTAAGTGCGTTAAGTACATGCATCTGCAGAAAATTGCCCACCGTGACCTAAAACCTTAAAACTTCCTAATGACAAACAAAAAAAGCCTAGAGTTAAAGATTATCGACTTTGGACTCAGCTACCGATGGAAGATCAACATGAGGGAATAAATAAGGGCCGAAAGAAAGAATACACTCATTGGAACCAGCTATTATATTGCACCTGAAGTATTGAAGATGGACTATGATTAACGATGCGACATTTGGTCCGCAGGAGTTATTCTATACATTCTGGTGACTGCTGCTCCGCCTTTTGATGGAGCCAATGATCGAGCTATT
>Ga0302280_1001939_pt1 | contig 16469 bp, 13 predicted proteins | sample III_Fen_E1_1_FD_198771 | JGI IMG/M metagenome (GOLD analysis project Ga0302280, IMG submission 198771) | Peat permafrost microbial communities from Stordalen Mire near Abisko, Sweden - III_Fen_E1_1 | ecosystem: Environmental > Terrestrial > Soil > Wetlands > Permafrost | place: Sweden: Abisko... | reverse complement strand
TGCTATGTCATTGTCTAGCAGTAATTTAAACAAGGAAGAACTGTTTTTGATGAATGGCTTTAAAACTATGTTTAGCTCTAAGTTGGTGTCCTTAATTGCCAATTGGTTTGATAATAAATTCATGGTTATTTATCGTGCAGATGCACTGCATTTAGTTCGGAAATTTACCGATCCGAAAAAAGAATCCATATATATTGAAAAAACTTTAAATGAAGCCGCAAATCAGTTTGGAATTAATTCAAATGCTCTAGGTTATGTCTTTGATGGCGACAAAAAAGAGGCAAAGCTTTGCTCTCTCTTTAAACGTGGAAGTAAAAGTACAGCTATTCCAGCTGAAATATTTGAATCATATGGCACAATTCGATTTGTAAATTTGTTTCCACTCGTCGTCAATGCATTACTAAATGGTGGAACTCTTGTAATAGATGAGTTTGATGCATCGATTCATCCTATGGCATTAATGAGCATCATTAATATTTTTCATAATGATGATATTAATATTCACAATGCACAACTTATCTTCAACACACACAATCCGATATTTTTGAATGCTAATTTATTCCGCCGGGATGAAATTAGATTTGTAGAACGGGATGACGATAGTCATCATAGCATCAGTTATGCTCTTTCAGATTTTGGAACTGCTGGAGCGGGCGGTGTTCGAAAAAGTGATGATTATATGAAAAATTACTTTGTAGATCGCTATGGCGCAATTAAGGATATTGATTTCACTCCTATTTTTGAAAGCCTATTAAATGGCCAGAAAGAGGTGTAATTATATTGCGAGAGAATCGAAAATATTATTTTACTGTTGAAGGAGAAACTGAAAAATGGTATTTGCAATGGTTGCAATCAACCATTAATGCCGCTCCAACCTCAAAATTCCGTCGAATCGCTATTGATTGTCCTGTTCAAAAAGACCCTTTAAAACGTGCTAAATCTCTAGTATCTTTAGAAAAAACAAAAATAACCCATATATTTGATTACGAAAGCAATGATGACATTCACACTACACAGTTTCTCACCACTTTAACTCGGATGAAAAATGCACAAAATTTAGGAAAGTCTATAAATTATCAACTAGGATATAGCAATTTTACATTTGAGCTATGGATGTTACTACATAAAATAGATTGCAGTGGAGCCATATCACACCGACGACAATATCTCTCTTTTATAAATCGTGCCTATAATGAAAATTTCGAAAATCTCGATCAATATAAGCATGAAAACAATTTCAAGAGAGTTTTATCTAAATTGTCTTTAGATGATGTATGTAAAGCAATTAGTCGAGCCAAGTCTATTATGCAGAATAATAAAAATAATTTACTCATTTTACATCAATACAAAGGCTACAAGTATTACAAAGAGAATCCGTCCTTATCAATTTGGGAAGAAATTGAACGTATCCTTTTAGACTGTAATCTTTTATAGTAAAAACAGTTCCACTGACAATAAATGCTTAATCAAAATCAATGCGTTTCAGCCCCCTAAACTTATAGCAAAAGATGATAATTTCTTTACTGCTCATCCATTTGGATGGGCAATTTTTCATAAGTGTTCAGAAGTAAGCGTCTTATAAATGGACCTACTCTATTTTAACGGTTCTTACTTACTCACAACCGTTACTCTTCCAACATGATTTTGATAATTTCCGTATCGGTATTTTTCATACCCTTACATGCAACCCTGCCAACAGCAGCAATCGTTTCTTCAATATTATTTTTTAAAATACCATCGCCTGGTTGGTAACTTCTTCCACTCACGGCTAATACATGTGACATATATGCGGCATCTAAAGAAGAAGAAATTTTGGCTGCACAAGATGGTTTAGCTCCATCGCAGATAATTCCCGACACATTGGCTAGTGTATTACGAATCGTTAAATTAATTTCTTCCAAGCTGCCCCCTGCAAGATAAGTTATTGCTGCTCCGCTGGAGCAAGAGGCACTAACGCCCCCACAAAAAGCCGATAATCTACCGATCAATGTTTTCTGGTGAATGGTTAATAGGTTCGCTAGCACGAGTCCCCTATATAGTTTTTCTTCCGATAATCCCTGTTCTCTGGCATAAACAATAACAGGAACGGAAGTCGCAATTCCTTGATTGCCACTACCCGAATTTGTTATAACTGGTAATGCACAACCACTCATTCTAGCCTCTGATGCAGCAGCCGTATAGGCTTTTATCTTGACTTGTAAAGGTGCATCACTCCCCCCTATGCCCAATAATGTCTGACCAATATTCACACCATAATTTCCTACTAACCCCGCCTCTGCAATTTTGATATTATAGTCAATTTGCTTCGTAACAAGTTCACTCAGTACTTTTAGTGGAATCGTATTAGCAAATTCATAAATGTCTTTCACGCTAAGTACACTACGATCCGTAAAGCTGCCTAGATATTTATTATCATTGTCATCATTTCGATAAACACTTTTACCATTTTTCTCAATTCGACAAATATTAGTATGGTTATGCTTGATTTCTACTAACACAGAGTCCTGTCCAGCTGTTACTATCATAATGAGATGGAGATTAATTTCCGTTTCCAATAATTCTAAATCGCCAAATTTACAATCCAATAACTCTTTTACCACAACCAAATCTTCTTGCGTCAATTGCGACAAAACTTCCATTTTTTTATTTACTTGACCACCAACTAAACCGGCCAACATACTAGCTCTAATACCGATCAAACCTTCGGTATTAGGTACTGTGACACTTTTTACATTTTTTAAAATATTCCCACTGCACTTCAACAAAACTTTTTCGGGAAAAGCGCCTAACATTTCTCTTGCTTTAGCGGCAATATATGCAATCGCAATGGGCTCTGTGCAGCCTAATGCCGGAATAAGTTCTTCCTTTAAAATTGCAATATACTTGTCGCTGATTTTAGTATCCATCTTTATTGTCACCTCCATTTACTTGCACTACTTACAATAAAATTTGAAAACTATCTTAACTTACTATTTATTGTTCTTTAATTCATTAATTTCATTTTGCATATAAATCATTTTTTCAATCAGATCTTTTGCCAGCATAGAAGTCATCAAATGATCTTGTGCATGTACCATCAATAAACTAAGTTCTAGCTTATCGCCACTAGATTCTTGCTGAATTAATTCTGTTTGAACTTTATGTGCGGCTATTAACCCTTCCTTTGCCATGCCTATATAACGATTTGCTTTATCCATATTACCAGCTTGAGCTGCACCCAAAGCTTCAAAAACAGTACTCCTTGCATCCCCTGAATTCGTAATTAATTGAAAAATTTTCGATGTTAGTTCGTCCATAATAACCTCCTGGTAGTAAAATTTTTTGTCATAATATAAACAATCTTCCCTTCTGTTTGAAATAGTTTTATGACTATTCTTACAGCAAGGAAGATTGTTATCATATCTACATAACTATATCGTTTCTAACAATATCCTCTATTTTGTCTTTATAATTAACTATTTTTTTCTATTTCCTTGATTGCTTTTGTAAATTGCGGCAAATAATCTTTATGTGCCAATAACATTTCATTTAAGATTGTTTTAGCAATTTCCCCAGAAGGAATTAACGGATTTAAAATAAATGCTTGTAAAGCTTTCGCATAACTGCCAGTGACAGCAGCTTCAATCGTTACTTCTTCCATAGCTTTCATCAATTGCACCATACCACGCATAGCTGGTTTAAATTTTCCAAAAGTGAGCGGTCTAGGTCCAATACCTGTTATGATACTACTTACTTCTACAACACATTCATAAGGCAAGTCCGTTAATGCTCCATGATTCCGCGTACTTACAACCATCTCTGTCTTTTTATTGTTCAATATTGAACAAATAAGTTCACAAGCAGCATCTGAATAATGCGTTCCACCACGTTTTGTTAACTGTTCTGGCTTGTCTTTTAGGTTGGGATCTTTATATAGTTCAAATAACTCAGCTTCTAATTTTTTTACCAACTCTGCACGTGTAGTGTGGTTTTCATAATTGACTACTTCTTTTTTTACCATATCATCTGTCAAATAATAATACTGATGATAACTGCATGGTAACATTCCTAAATCACGAATCTGTTCTTCACAGAAGGGAACAAATTCAATATTTTCCATGGTACTTTCTTTCTGTTCAAATAATTTTTCCATGACCAAGGCTGTTAAATCATCGCCCGACTTATCGTATATTTTGTGCCAATGATGATGATTCAATCCTGCATATTGGAAGATTAATTCATCCGGTGATTTTCCTATTAGCTTAGACTCACGAAAATTATGATTTATTGGCACATTACACAAGCCAACCACTTTTTCGAAATTTCCATAATTAAGAACTGCTTCTGTTATCATTCCAGATGGATTTGTGAAATTAACAAGCCATGCATTGGGACACAATTTTTTCATATCATTAACAATATCTAAAATTACAGGTATTGTCCTTAAAGCTTTAAAAATTCCTCCGGCTCCATTCGTTTCTTGTCCTAATACACCATATTTTAATGGTATACGTTCATCTTTAATTCTAGCATCTAAGAGTCCGACCCGAAATTGAGTCGATACAAAATCAGCATCTTTTAATGCTTCTTTTCTATCCAAAGATAAATGAATCTCCCAATCCAGTCCAGCTTTTTTGACCATGCGTCTTGCTAGATTGCCGACAATTTCCAATTTTTCTTTTCCAGCTTCAATATCAACTAACCAAATTTCTTTTATTGGCAGTTGATCTTTTCTAACAATAAATCCTTCTATCAATTCTGGAGTATAGCTTGATCCTCCTCCAATAGTAACAATTTTGATTTTTTTCATGATATTTTCCTCCCAGTGGTAACTTTTTAAATTATAAAAACCTTATTTGTTCACGTCATTAGAACTTTCAGCTTCTTGTTTTATACATTGCTTCTCATAAATTTTAAAAAATGGATAATATATTACAAAGTCTATTACAAGCAAGCATAATATCAAGACTGCCGCATGCCAATCCATGGTAGAAAGGAATGCGCCTATCGGTGCAGGCGTTGTCCATGGCGCAGTAACAAAAGTAGCACCGACTAGTCCCATCTCCGTAACCGCATAGGCAATAACACCATTAATTCCCTGAACAAAGACAAACGGTAAAAATAAAATAGGATTAAAAATCAATGGCAGACCAAAAATAATCGGCTCATTAATATTAAATAAACCAGGCAATAATCCAATACGTCCTATTCCTTTAAGTTGTTTCGATTTACTCCACAATAACATAAAGACTAACGCTAACGTAGCACCGGACCCACCTAATTGCATATAGAAATCTTGAAATGGTGTCGTATAAATATGTTCCAAAGGCAGCCCTGCAATTTTATCAGAAGCATTCGCCAAAAGATTACTATCTAAAAACGGTCTGCTTACGCCACCGATAATGGCAGGTCCATGTAATCCTATAAACCATAACAAATTCATCATAGTCGCTATGACAAAAGTGCCACCTGCACTATCTACAGCACCAACAAATGGCGCTAGACTTTTCATTATAGCTTCCGGTATAAGCATTCCAAAAGTCGATTCACATAATAAACTAATCAAATGAAAACCAAATACACAAATAATCAAGGGAATGAGTAATTCAAAAGAAGAAGCAACTGCTGGTGGTACACCTTTTGGCATTTTTATTACAATATTTTTCTTTTTTAACCACCTAGCAATTTCAACGACCAGCAGGCCTACTAGAATTGCCGTAAACATCCCTTTAGCATCCATGAATTTCAAAGGTAATGCATCTTGTCCTAATTTGCTTATTAAGGGATAACCCATGCTATCATTTATTTTAGAAAGAACTACTACGCTTTGAGAAGGTGCCGCAACCAACAAAAAAGTCGCAGCTGCCGTCATCGCACCAGAAAGTGGATTCATCTTGTAAGAAATCGATAAATTATACCCTACTGCCATAGCAACAAATAAAGCCATAATTCCCATAGTCATATTAAATGGTGCCAAAATCGTTGCCATATTGGCACTTGCCCAGCTATGCCACATTAAAAGCATTTGAGTAAAAATATTTGGATTATCACTTACCCTGGTAGGATCAATTGGTGGAAAAGCCATTATCAAGCTTATCCCTCCCACAATTGTCAAGGGAACAGCGGCAATAACACCATTACGCACAGCTAAAATATGCTTTTGATTAGCAAATGAAGCAGCCATTGGACCAATTTTCAGGTCCAAAAACTGACTAAATTTTTCAAAAATGTTCATGTGATTCATGTTCTTGCTCCTAATGCCTTATTTTTATATAGCTCTTTAGCAGCCTGCAAAATTTGATCTCCTCTACAGCGTCCATAATCCATGGTGTTAATTACGGCTACAGGAATATTTACCCCCGCAATCTCTTGAAACTCATCCTTTTTAAATCGAACTTGCGGACCTAATAATACGACATCATATTCACTTACCACGTCATGAAATTGCTCAGATGGCTCCGCTGAAATCACCCAATCTTTTTCCGTTTCACTTAAAGCATCCTGCATACTTTCTGCAACTAAACTAGTAGACATACCCGCAGCACAAACTAATAGTATTTTCATGTTTACACCCTCTTTTCTATATGAATTATCTATGCTTACTTATATTGCAAATATCATGCCAACTTTTCAAGTAAAAAAAAGCGAGAGTTTTCCTAACGAAAACACCTCACTTTTCCTGGTGAATCATACACAATTCATACACTATTGCTTTTTCAACCGATAAATATACACTATTAATACACTATGACTGTTTTACAATTTGCAAAATAAAGCATATCTCATCAATATTAATATCAAGCGAATATGCTTGTTCAATAACCGCTAGAGTCTGCTTTATTTTATCAATCTCTACCGTATATTCTTGTAATATATTTTTTTTATTTTTACACTCACGAGTTTTTTTACCATCCAACAAAATATCAATCGCACAAGTTACATGAAAAATCAATCCTACCATAGTATCCTTATCTATAACAATATGCAAAGTATCTTCCAAATTTTTTATAAACAACTCAAAATATTGCTTGAATTCATCAACATCAATGTATTTTAATTTGTCTTTAATAGCATCAAAAACTTGATTTTTGATTTCCATCATGTCCGTTGTACTAACCTCTGTAATAACTTGTGCACTTTTTACTAAATTTCGAATTTTATCATAACGGTTAAACATAATTAAATCTGATAATGAAATAAATGGAATCCCATAAAAATGTGGATTTATTGTACCTACAATTGCAATAATTATACGATCATTTGCAATTTTTTGTAATCTTTTTTCTAGTTCTTGATCATCGCTAATAGACATTGGTAAAATTTCTACATGTTCTGTCTTAACATCCACATTATCTTCAATTAAGTTTTTAATTTTCACAGCACTACCTTCACCAGTTACACAAAGAGTAATAATAACAAATTCACTATTTACTTTAAAGTCCTTAAATAATTCTGTGCCATAACTTAATGACATTGGAACTGTATCACGAAGTGATTGACATATAATATCAATATTATTTTCTACCGCTACTTTCCGTGCAGCCTCTAAAGCCATAACCGTAGTAACTAAATGAATCACTCGCAAATCAATGCCTAATTCTTCACTAATTAATTCGCCAAAGGTTCCAAGAGATCCCATATCTACAAGTAAAATCACACTGCTAGGGTTATTAACTTTTATTAATTGTTTAAGTTCTTCATAGCAAATCTTTGAACTTTTATCTAGGTTCATATCATAAGCTAGCACATACTGAATTCCCAACAGGCAATTAACCACTTCAGCCATTGAACTAGCTGTGCTTCTACCATGCATAGCTATAACTAATAACGGATGATTTTTTTGGTATTCACCTTCTATTTTATCAATGCTTAAGAACATTGTAATAAAGGCAATTTCCTCTACAGGTATTTTCACATCATATTCGTGTTCCAATTTGCGACAATAATCATGGACAACTTTAAATTCTTCTGGGTACTTTTCCAAAATCTCGCCAAATTTATAATTAATGATTGGTTTCCCGATTCGCATTCTTTCCAAGCTAGCCTGCATATGTAAACATAAACTATGAAAAACTTTAACAGGAAAAACTTTGTGCAATTCTTTGCCAGCATAACCTAATAAACCATCAACAAATTTAATTGTATTTGCATTTACAATTTTAGAAATTTCCATTGTATAGTCATCAAAATTTCTGATATATTTATTAAAATAACCTTCAATTTCCGTAGTCATTATAAGTCGAATATCTTCTTCACTATATTGACGGCTATGCAACTCTTCCAATTTTTTTTCAATCTGCCCATAAAAGTTGTTTTTATATTTGCTTATATCTATTTCATTAGAAAATTCTAACTCTTTGCCAGCAAAAGAAAACCAGTGCTTATTCTGAATAATTTCTTCTATTTTTTCAGAATGATCCTTCAGATACAACATTCCTTGTTTAACATAATCAGGAAGATGATGTAATTCAATTGTAAATTTTTTCTGCATCTCGCCAATACAATCTAAAAAAGCATTTGCACAAGTTAATTTAATATCACTTTTTAATTGTCCTATATTGCCTATGCAAGGATATAATAATAAGCTTTTTATTACTTCATCCGTTACAATGATTCGCCTATTTACCTGTCGTGACTCTTTTTGAAAAAAATCACTGATTAACAAAAATCGTTCTTCCAATATCCGCTCTTTTAACGACGGAATATAAATCGTCATAGGAATTCTGCGTTTAAATGTTTGCAATAAGGATGTATCTACTTGTTCTGTAGTCGCACACACCAGAAGAATATTGACTTTCTTTTTTACTGTATCTCCCAACGAACAAAATTCACCCTTATCTATTAAATAAAATAAAAGTTCCTGCCCTTCCGCAGGCAAACGATGAATTTCATCCAAAAACAGTACGCCTCCATCAGCTTTTTCAACGATGCCATGATGTTCTCGATCTGCAACAGTATACGCACCTTTTTTATATCCAAATAATTGTCCTATGAGTAATTGTGGATTATTTGAATAATCTGCACAATTGAATTCTATAAATGGAGAATTCAAAGGCATCACACCATTTTCACTAGCAAACTTATGCATTAAGCTAGCAAACATGGTTTTTCCGACACCTGTAGGCCCTAAAAGTAAAGTATGAATTCCCTTTGGAGGATATAACACTGCGGCCTTCGCCTGCCGAATTATTTTTTTTAAGCTGCCGTTACTTCCAATCAAGGTAGAAAAACTAACCGCATCGTTACTCATATAGATTGTTTTTTCTATTTCATCGGAAATAACATATCTAACTGGACGACCCTCTATTTTTTTAAGTTGTCCTTTTCGATAAAGCTTATTTAATATGGCACTCACATTACTTCGAAGTGATCCTACATATCGTGTAATCTCATTCGTTGTATGCCCTTGTCCGATTTTATTGTTTACACTCTTTATCTCTAAAAATTCAAATATTTTTTCTTCTAAACTTTTTTTCTCCATAAAGTCCTCCATATTTCCCCTAAAGCACCTATACTGAGTTAAATGAATGAGGTGAATTGGCAACAGTTCATTGGTTTTTTCCATAATTAGTTGAATATATACTTTATCTAATTGTACTAAATTGCATTTTTTATTGCAGTGATATCTCTGGTTATACCATAAATGAAATCGATCTGCAACCTGAAAAATAGCCGTGGATCAATACTTAGACTATCAGTATTGATCCACGGCTATTTTTCTTTACAGGCTCGCTTTATCTTTTTACTCCACGAAGGGAGGCTTTCAGAGATCACCTATAGACTTTTTTTAGTTTCTATAAGTGATCTCCCACTTACCGCAAAAATAATTTCACGTCTCTCCTTACAGCTTAAATTCCCCATCATGCTTTGCCTGCGTTTCTTCCTCTGAAGCATAATAATAGGGGTCACTATGTGGAGCCAGCATCAGCAATAACTATACTATTGATTGATCCATAGTCCGTGCTCTTTACAGCAATAATAAAGTGTTCCACGCTGACGTTTTGGAAAGCGCACTTCGCCGCCCTGCTCCGGATATAACTTGATCAGAAGCACCCTGTCACAAGTTACATAAGCAAAAAAAGTGAGGTAATGCTTTTTGGTCATTTCATGTTTAAATGTGATGTAAAAATCATCCTCAATTTCTTCTACATTTATTTTATGCAAATCATCTGCTGATTTTGCTATGAGTGGCAAAAGTTTCCGACCACAACAAGAAATCGCCGCCTCACCTGTAGCCGTTAAGATATTTCCACAATTAGGGCATGCATAAAATTTAATTCGTTTCATATTGCCTCCATCGATATCATTCGGATCTAAATTTCCTAATAGGATTTTTTCAATATGTACGCCCAAGATATCAGAAAGAGATTTTAATAAAGATACATCTGGACAGCCCAAGCCGCGTTCCCATTTGGATATAGTTTTATCGCTGATATTCATTGCATTTGCCAGTTGTTTTTGCGTCAGCTTTTTTTCTTTACGCAAATCAAAAATCAGTTTTCCAACCCTGCTGCAATCCATCTTGCTCACCCCCATACATTTATCATAACCGTATAAGCCTCACGATTCAATAAACGTTCCGTAGAGTTATCCAAAAAAATGATATCGCCTGAAACATCTAAAAGTATAGTAAATAATAGGTATATTCACGAAACTCGTAGGAATATAAACCTTTGTTTTATAATTAATTCATATTGCCTAAAAAATAGTATTTTCAATTGCACGAATTCGTCGCCCTAAATTTGCCGGTGAAAAAGCGGTTACATGCGTCTGATATTTTTTTGCAATACCAATATTGTAACCATAAACTATTCGGACTTGTATTTCTTTTGTGTGACTCGCTAATGGATATTTTTCTAAAACAGTATTGATGACGTTATCTTCCGTCGCCATAAGATCAAGCTTTGGATCATGCGTATAAACCGTAACATTCATATTTTGAAACGTATTCCCACCGTTTGATTTTACTTGATTTCCAACAAAAACACCTGCCGTATCTACACCTTCAATCTTGGTCAAATCTGTTTGCAAATCCGTTAGCATCGTCATCGTTGCAACATTAGCCGGTTGATGTTGTAGATAAATTACGTAACCGCCGCTACACAGTATAGCCAATACCAAAAGAGAACATATCACAAAATGGGCTTGTCCAACAATTGAACAGATTGGTTCTTTGACTCGATTCGTCCTAACGACAAACACCCCGGTTACAATATCATGAAAGCTTTGATGGGTATTACGGTTAAATAAATAAAAATATATTACGACTACCGATATAGAAAAAAAGAGCAGTCCTAAAATAAGTTGGACCAAAGCTGGTAACATAGGCAAATATAATACATTCAAACAGATGGGAATTGCTAATATTGCCGCACGAGCAAACGACCTTGCTGGTGTGATCAATTCTCCCGCCCTGTTTACAACACAAATTTTCAGCAGCTTATTTCCCAAACTTTGTCCATGACCAATATGGCTATCGAGAATGCCAAAATAAAGTACCGTTATCAAGAACCCAATTATTGGACCGCTCTCTCCCAAAATGGCCAATTGCTGTTCCAGTGCTGTCCCAATTGCTATTCCAATTGCTCCCAATATAATAAGATCAATAACAAATGCAAGGCTCCGTCGCCAAAATGCACAAATACTTTGATCTCTCTGAATCATTTCCTTAGTTTTCATTTACAAATTCTCCTCTTGCTGATTCTTTTTATCATACGAGCCATTGCCACGAGATATACTTTTCCCTCATAACAATCTCACCAATCATTATAGTACACCTTGACATATGCATCCATCTAAATATAATTTTTTTCTAAAAAGAACCTAAAAATTCATTGATGCTTCGATTTGTGTTTTATTTATATCAACACCAGCTTGCGTTCGCGCTATATCATGATATGCATTTAAAACAATGTTATCTGCCAATTGATAATCCATATGGATTCGAAATCCAATAGAATCATCATAGTTTGCATCTGTACTATACTGAGATACGGCACCACTTTGAATATCCCGAAAAGAAAGACCAATATCCCTGTCACCTTTTTTTCCAAGGTTACCATTCAATATGTTAATGAAATATCCATCTGCCTTTGTATCCATATTTTCAACAGCCTCAATCGAAAAATCATCTTTTTTTGTCACCTGATTCGTTATAGTAAGACCTGTATAATTCATATTTGTTTTTAAATAGACCGCCTCAATCTGCAAGTTTTTAGACTTAAAAACATTCGAAGGTTTGAGATCAACTGCGAAAATATCGGTATTATTTCGACCATAGAAAGTACTTGCCTGACCATCTTTGTTTTGTTCTCTAATTACGATACCATCAGTCCCCGATATATCAGCCAGCAAACCACTCGATAAAACATAGGCCTGTCGACCAACGGAATATGTAAAAGAACGATTGCTATACTGTAAGTAAGTATTTGTTATACTATTTTGAATGGCATTCGTCGGAACATGATCCGATTCGAAACTATTATAAAATGATAGATTTTTATTTATATCTATATTATAATCTACGGTGATATCAGAAGTCAGCTGACCTGCCGATCCTTTTTCTTTGCTATATGTTTCACTAAGCGTTCCCGAAATCGTAGCAAATGTGTTACTTGGTATTATAAGCATTATAAGACATATAAAAAAAAATTGTTTGAACATAGAATCTCCTTTACACAGAATAAATTTTATCATTTCAATATTCGCAAGATATACTACCTTAATAAGCATTATACATAAAATCTAAATACTGTGCAGTACTTGCAATTCAGTCAGTCCTTGACAATAGGAAAAAATGTTTTATACGTATAATAATAGCTTAAACTTGGCACCATTTTCCTATTATTTTGATGTATAATTAAGAAAATAGATGAATTAAAAGTATGAAGGAGGAAATTTTATGAGCATTCCATACGTCAGCAGCAGTCTTCCCACCGCTGCTGTGCAAAAAGCATCCACGCAGGCGTGTCCACTGGGAAAAGGTACCTGCAGCAACTGTGGTCAATGCGGTAAACCAACCAGTAATGTCAATGCATCGAATAGTACCGCAAGCATAGGTCCAGCAGCTGTTCTAACATTAAGTGGAACTCCACCCAATAATCAAACTACGGATTCCTCATCCAATACCATTAATCCATATGAAAAAATGTATCTTTAAAAAAATAATAAAACAATAAAACAATAAATTTTATTGCTATAGAATTTCATTCTATAGCAATATTTTTGAGCAGAAATGATTTATGTGGTTAATCCACCCAAATCATTTCTGCTCTTTTTGGCTAAATATAATAAAAACTTTACATTTTACAAACTACTTTTTGGACTAAATTCATAAATTTTTCTTTTACTATATTTGCTGTTTCCACAACTTCTTTATGCTTGAGTTTTTGTTTGGAAATCCCTGCCGCCATATTGGTTACACAGGAAATCCCCAACACTTTCATGCCAGCATGCACAGCTACAATTACTTCTGGCACCGTTGACATTCCGACTGCATCTGCACCGATAATTTTTGCATACTTGATTTCAGCTGGTGTTTCATAGCTCGGTCCGCTCATCGCCACATAGATACCTTGCTGTAAGGTTATTTTAAGTTCAGCCGCTGTTTCAAGGGCAAGCGCTTGAAATTCTTTACTGTATGCTTCTGACATATCAGGGAATCTTTCACCAAATTCCTCCTCATTTTTACCACGCAAAGGATTTACACCTAAAAGATTGATATGGTCGCGGATCAGCATCAAATCGCCCGGAACAAAATCTGCATTGATGCCACCAGCTGCATTTGTAACGATAAGTTTCGAAACACCCATTTTTTTCATCACACGAATAGGCAGTGTCACCTGCTGCAAATCGTAACCTTCGTAATAATGAAATCTTCCATCCATACAGACAACGGACTTTCCTGCCAAAGAGCCAAAAATAAATTGTCCCTTGTGTCCAATAACTGTGGATTGTGGAAAATAGGGTATTTCGCTGTACGGAACAATGATCGGGTCTTTGATTTTCTGTGCCAACATACCAAGCCCTGACCCTAAAACAATACCGATTTCTGGATTTATGTTCATTTTACTCTTTAGATAAACAACTATTTCATCATAATTCATTATAATTCCACCTTTTTATGTATGTAACAACTCAATTCACTTAGTCCAACATTTCATGTTTGAGCTATTTTATAGTAATATTCTTGACTATTATATCTTTTCCCTTGTTTTTTTTAAATCTGTTTATCTATATAAGTTGAATTAAACAATTTTAATTTTCATATTAGCAAAGCTTTCCTAACAGCTCTAAAAATAACAGCTGCATAACCACAGAAAAAGAATCGTCCAGCGTAAGACCAGGCGACTCTTTTTCTGTAATCAGTTAAAATATATTGTCATTGCCTAGAAACCATTCTTTCGTTGGTCAAATAGTTTCAGACTTCAAGTTCATGAGCAAACTGACTATTGTAAAGTTTAGCATACGTACCATTTTTGCTTAATAATTCTTCATGTTTCCCTTTTTCAACAATACTCCCCTTATCCATCACTAAAATCACATCAGCTTCTTTAATTGTCGACAATCGATGCGCGATGACAAAACTGGTCCGACCTTCGAGCATTTTCGAAAAAGCTTTCTGTATCCGCAATTCCGTTCTCGTATCAATGCTGCTCGTTGCTTCATCTAAAATCAACATTGCCGGATTTACCAACATAACACGGGCAATCGTCAGCAATTGTTTTTGCCCTTGCGAAAGATTGGCTCCTTCATCGGTAATTAAAGTATCATACCCTTTAGGCAACCTTCGAATAAAGCTGTGTGCATCGGAAGCTTTGGCCGCCGCAATCACATCGGTATCACTTGCATCATCTACGCCATAAGCAATATTATCACGAATCGTTCCCGCAAAAAGCCAAGTATCTTGAAGAACCATCCCAAAATTGCGTCTTAAACTGTCTCTGGTAATATTTTTAATATCCACATCATCAACTACAATGGATCCTTGATCAATTTCGTAAAACCGCATCAACAAATTAACCAAGGTTGTCTTGCCAGCACCGGTATGACCAACAATTGCGATATGCGTTCCCGGACTTACCGTCAAGTTAAAATCACGAATCAAGGGATTACCTTCTGTATAGGAAAAATATACTTTTTGAAATGTTATATTCCCTTGGCTGCGATCCAATTGAAGTGCAGTCGCTTTATCTTGAACTTCTTCCGGTCTATCCAAAATATGAAAAATTCGCTGTGCGGAGGCCAATGCACTTTGAATTTGGGTGAAAATACCTGTTATATCATTAAATGGTTTAGCAAATAAATTGGAATAAATTAAGAAACTGGCTATATCACCTACGGTGATTTTACCAGAAATTGCAAGAACGCTACCAATGACACCGATTACGCCATAGGTAATGTTATTGACCAGACGCGTCGTCGGATTCGTGAGCGATCCATAAAATTGCGATTTTACTCCCATTTGATATAAATCATCGTTCATTTTTTGAAACTCGGCAAAAGACCTTTCTTCATACGTAAAGGCTTTAACCAGTTTCTGTTCTGAAATCACTTCTTCGGCATATCCATTTAATGCCCCGAGACATTTTGCCTGTGCCTTAAATAATTTTTGCGACCGTTTTGTAATAAAACGTGCCACAAAATAAGCAGCTGGTGCCGACAAAATAACCACGAGAGTCATCGATCCGCTAATGTAAAGCATAAAGCCAATTGCACCAAAAATCGTTATAATACCGGTCAACATATTAGCTATGCCTTGCACCATACCATCTGAAATGATATCAATATCATTAACAAATCGACTGACAATATCACCATGGGAATTTCGATCATAGAATTGCAGCGAAAGCTTGTTGATTTTTGCAAAAAGTTCGTGCCGCATTGCATTGACTGTTTGGTAAGATACCTTATTTGTAAAATAGGTTAAACTCCAGCCAAACAAACTGTTAATGCTGTAGACCAAAACTAAAATCATTAAAATCCATCGAACCGAATCAAAATCTACCTGATTGGTCCCTATCATATAATCCACAGACTGTCCGATAAACATCGGTCCTAGTAAACTAGCTATAACACTCACGATTGCCGAAAAAATTGATAGAATCATATATTTTTTATATTTTGCAATATAAGTAAAAACTCGTCTCATACTATTCGTATTCATTGGACTGCCTCCTTACTGGAAAGTTGTGATAAGCAAATTTCCTGATACGTTGAACATGTTTTCATCAATTCGGCATGTGAACCAAATCCCACCAAAGAACCATCTTCAAAAACAAGAATTTTATCCGCGTGTTTAATACTACTAGCACGCTGGGATACTAAAAGCACAGTCATGTCCTGACCATTTTTATGAAGTGCCGCTCGCAAAGCAGCGTCCGTAGCAAAATCCAGTGCACTGGATGAGTCGTCCAAAATCAAGATTTGCGGCTTAGCAACTAGAGCACGTGCAATCGTCAGGCGTTGCTTTTGTCCACCAGAAAAATTCA
>Ga0302280_1001936_pt1 | contig 16481 bp, 12 predicted proteins | sample III_Fen_E1_1_FD_198771 | JGI IMG/M metagenome (GOLD analysis project Ga0302280, IMG submission 198771) | Peat permafrost microbial communities from Stordalen Mire near Abisko, Sweden - III_Fen_E1_1 | ecosystem: Environmental > Terrestrial > Soil > Wetlands > Permafrost | place: Sweden: Abisko... | reverse complement strand
AAATGTATTTCAGTATTTCAAAACTGCATGATTTTGCGGCTTCATGTAGATAGATATTATAGTATTTCGCATCAAATTTGCAATTAGTAAACCATTTGAGCAGTTTTGTATACTTATTAGAAATAGCATCAATAATAATAGTACGCCGATCATAATCACATTTTATAATTGAATGATAGAATTTAGATACATTAGACATCGCGAATAATGAAGACGGATTCATGTATGAAAAGATTAGTTTCAAAACATCTATAGGGATGATTGATACATTCGTGAACGAATTCAACATTGATAATATTTGTTAAGATTGATGCTAGTATTTGAATCGATACATACATTAAATTAATATTTCAATTTTTATGATGTTTGCAATCGTAAGGAAAAGTGCGCATGACTACAAACAAAAATTTTACGATCGCGTTTCGGAATAAATAGTCAATTTTAAATTATTTTCAAATTCATATGTTTAATCGCGATTTAAGCACGCCAAATATAGAATGCTGATTGTAGTTCTGCTGCTAGAAATGGTCATTTTGAGATTTTGAAATGGCTTCATGAAAATGGATGTCCCTGGGATTACAGGGCATGTGCATGGGCTGCCTATAATGGTCATTTTGAGATTCTGAAATGGTTGCATGAAAATGGATGTCCATGGACTTCTCATACTTGTAGTGCCGCTAGACGAGGGCATTTTGATATTTTGAAATGGCTTCATGGGAATGGTTGTCCGTGGACTTCTCATACTTGTAGTGCCGCCGCCGATACTGGACGAATTGGAATTCTGAAATGGCTTCATGAAAATGGGTGTCCGTGGGATGGATTTACAAGTGCTAGTGCTGTCGTGAGCGGTCATTTGATAATCCTCAAGTATCTCTATGAAAATGGATGTCCGATTGATAGAAACTCTCTGATTGCCGCGAGGGATAATAATCGTGTCGGGATTGTAAAATGGTTAGAAGAAAACAATATCATACGATCTTAATGATCGTTTGTCTATTTTTGCGATACGAACTGATTTCTATCATCGATCAAATGAAAAATGAATATGAACTATCAATTATGTACCATCATACAGGTCCATTATACAAAGCCTTCATTCCGCCAAAGCTCCACTCCCCGACCTACGGTCTGTCCCAACCCGTTTTTGATAAAATTATATGACAAAAACCAATCGATACTACATAGTTATGTATGATCGAAGATAGATCTGATTTGATACAATTTTGAATAACATTTTGTTTACCAATGAACCGTATCGATACTCAATACCCTTTAGATGCCCGGCTTGGACAGGCGGGGCAGCGAGTGTAACGAACGAAGGCGGACCGGGTACATCAAATGGTCCCGAGCATTCGTTCAAGATCATTCGTTTACGTGATATTCTTCCTTATCATATTATCTGATTTACGAAAGTTGTCTAGGATCTCCATTCCCCGATTCCGTCCCAGGCCATGTCGATCTCGCGGCGAAATCGTTTAGGCACGAATAGCCAGACCAACTCATCTTGCATCCCTCTCATTCCTTCTGCTTCGTAGAGCATCCTACCTGCCTCTTTTAACTCCTTCATATTACCCTCATCGTACCAGTCACCGTTCTCAGGATCAGCATCGATACATTTGATCATGTATCCCAATATTTTGAATCTGGCCATTGTGTATTTACTTTGTTCGGTCGTCTCCATGAATTTTTTAATCGCATTGTATTCTTTATAGATGTTGTATTCGATGGCTTCATGTGCAGCTACTCTATCTGTGTATATGGGTGGTTGATATCCCACTTTGTCGTTCATATATTTTACGAATTGATCATAACTCATCTCGAATGTTTGTCCATATTCGTCCTTAATAACGTATGTATTCATTTTTATGTATATCTTTAGTTTACAATATATTTACGACCTTATTACCTCGTTTAATTCATATTAACAATTCATATTTTCAACATCTATGATGCATAACGTAATGATATTATTCATCATGAACGATCATGCATAATCATTTGCGCTCTTGATTTACTGTATGTCCCGTTTCCAATCTACTATGAGTATTCGCATGCAATCGCACTGTGTGCCAATGTTGCATCATTCGCTCCTCGCCGAACAACTCTCCACGAACAGATTATTATTTATCGTTTATTGACCATAGTTCATTTGTTTGCACACTATTCGCTTCTTACATTGCAATCATTAGCAATAGATCGAATTGTCTATCTTTTGTACGGTGAATATATCAACAAATGAATGTGAGAAACGAGGGAAGTTGATTACGTACAACAACCGAGTTTGCAATCCCTTTCTGTGCTTGTAATGTCGCCCGATTCGTTCTGAACCAATATTTGACGAGATATCATGATCAACGCCGATCAACCCCCATTCATGAGGAGCAGCAAATTTGTCGTAGCATGTGGCCCAGTTAATTTGGAACACGAACATTTAACACAAGACCAGATCGGCATTCATGAGGAGTCCATTCATGAGGAGTCCATTCATGAGGAGTCCATTCATGAGGAGTCCATTCATGAGGAGTCCATTCATGAGGAGTTCATTCATGTGGAGTTCATTCATGTGGAGTTCATTCATGAGGAGTCCAGTCATGTCCATTCATGAAGAGTTATGTTCATAAACTAAAAACTTTTACAACAACATATTTTCCTAAAAAAGTGTGAATTTACCCTATAAACCAAAAATATATATTTACCATCCGGAGGAAATTTAGGGGAATATGATTTTTATTATCATTTATGAAGAGTTCTGTTCATAAAAAATTAAATATATGATTATCGCTTACCAACGAACAACGATTTTTTGTTTGTCACATTTGATTTGGTCTTGGGCGGCACTCTGTATTTTTTGCACTGATCGTACTGTTTAACGATCTTTACAAATCGTTTGTCGATCTGATTATTGTTAAGGTCGCATGAAACAGAGTTATGTACGGCAGTGTAAATGTCTATATCACGTCGTAGCTCGAATCCAACATTGACGGATGGGCGATCTTCTTTTTTATCGTCTTGTTCACTGTACGTCTCTAAACTGATTCCATGTTTAGACAGAACGTTCCTCAATATGCGTTTATTTGGGTATTTAATACCTTTCAATCCCAGGGATCGTATTTCATCCTGTGCATAATCGAGTTTACGGATCGCAACATTGAATTTTTTTGCATCAATCACAATCGTATTATCGCACCATCCGTGACATCCCAATGATGCGAGAGTTTTTTCGTAACATGATCTAAGATGATATCTCTGAGCAAGAATGAGTTCATCTTCAGTCTGTTCACGTATCTTTTTCTTTTTACAGCCTTTCGTACCTTCGTTGTCGTCGTCATCATCAAGTTGTCCTATATCGATGTGTTTATTGCGCAGAGCTCGAATATTGTCTATGATAGTTTCATTTTCACTGTAGATTCTTATCCAGTTATTGACGATCTCTTCTGGTGTATCGTTCAAAAAGTTTTGGTTACGAGCTAATTGATACTTTTTCATAGATAATTGATCATGCTCCGTCACATCGGATCGATCTTTTTGATTCAACATTGCGTATTCCTCTTCGTTGGGAGTTTTAACTTCGATAACTCGATCAAGACAGGTTTTAATATCTATCTCTGTTTTCTCTGTAGTGTGATCTTCTTTGTAGATATCTCCTCTGGCTTCAATCATCAGTTTCATGACTGTCATGAAGTTTGAATTGTCACTGTTTGATTTCTCCAGAATGTATGAAGCTCGGATGGAATTCCAAGCTGACTCGATTTGTTCCGAGTGTCTGTACGTGTCTCCTTGTTTGTCGCGATAAATCATTTTCATTTTATCAACCGGAATTTCCAACATAGATCGACAATAGTTACATGCATAATTGGTATCATAAACGAAACTATCAGTTCTAATGTTTGTGTGTTTACCAACTAAACATGTTACGTCTGTTTCAATCGGATTTCTTATTCTGCCTATCATTTGGAAGAATTCCCTCTGAGTACATATGCCACCGACCACAATGGCGTATACTTTTTTGAAATGATCAATGATATTGTAATCAACCCCTTGTCCTATCACGGTATTGTAGATTAGAACTCGATAATTGGTCCAATTAGTATTGACATTCGTAAGTTCATTCTTTAATCGTCTATCACAATCTCCATGAATAAATACAATCTCATTGTTGTCTTTCATTTTGGGAAAAGCTGCCCATAATGAATCACGTATATGCATACCGTGGGCTCGATCAATCGATACAATACATACGCTGTTATTCGCTTTGATGTCCTCTATTATTTGATCAGAATATCGATTATAATCGTTAACAAACTCATATGTGCGCTTCGGAGGTTTGTATGTATTCCTGAATATTCTAACGGGAGCAATCGTTTTCAAAAACTTAATACTCCTATTGATACTGAGATCGGCATCTAAACAGATAATCTTTTTTGCATATTTCAATAAGTCTACAAACCCATCAAAGCATTCCCTGTTTGATTTTACAGTTGCAGAAAAGAACTGAACCAACGTTGATTCGCATTCGTCCAGAATGACCACATCATACATCTTGATGCGGTCATCATATAGTTTATGAAATGATTCCAAACTCATGATCAATCTGTTCACACTGGTCAAATCAATTTCGTCACGTATAGCATCCAAGTAGTTGGTGAAATTGAGATTTTTGTAAGCATTGTGACTCACATCATTTGCGTAGGCCTGGCGAAGAGAGAACGTTATTACCCTACTATCTTTACCATGTTTGTCGAAGAACCCGTTTAACATTGTTTCTACGGATTGAGTTTTTCCGGTCCCCATGGCTGATTTCAATGCCAGGATTTTGGACTCGTCGTCATCGACCATAAATTGTTTGATCTTTGTCAGAATCTTATTTTTCGGAATGAATTTAGCAGAGAACTTTTTGACGTTTTGTTGATCATTCCAGTTTTCGATAAAGTAGTTTAATGTACCTATCTTGACCGTTTCTGTACAGGTTTTACTATAACATCCTGCATAGACGTTCACGCCCTTTTTGTATACATAACCATTTATTCGATCATGTATGTGTCCACAAATGCATTCGTTAGTATGATCATAATCAAATGCGTGAAACGTAATACAAGACCCATCATCGTTGTAACGAACGGAACTTCCAACAAAACGGGCGCTTTTGATACTACTACGAATCATATTCAACATTTGTTGTTTCTCGGCGGGGCTCGAATCATCGACAGTATTAATGATGGGTCCTTTCACGACAATATCTGTAGTGGATTTTTTAGTTGTAGATTTCTTGGAACCAACTTTTGTCTTGACTTTGGGCGTAGTGTTGATTGTATCGGTAGGGCGAACGCTCTTTAAAAACACAATATCATCATCGTTATGACCGATGAGATAGTCTGTAATATTGATCTGATCACGATCCAATAGATTGCCAGTTCCGCTATTAATAGGTACTAACTGTCTATTGTCATTCTTGCTCTTCGTGGAGAATACGCATCTCATTTTTTGATAGGATTGAGGATTAGTTTTGTAAACATTGAAATCAATAGGTTTGGTAGGATCAACATCGAAATCTGTTTCTGTTTTGTAAACATCTTTACCAACAAGATCCGTCACTATCTTACTAAAATTCTTGTTCGTCACGATTGTATCTACCAATCTTTTAGCAGCACATGTATTCTCAAACCGATATCGACTGTTCACAACAAAATCCTACACACAGTATCTCTCCATTTCTAAGAATTTCCTACCGAACTTCGATACTGATAACACTCATTCGTATCTTTTCAAAGATCCCATCATATGCATCATATTGGACTCCATATCTAATCATCACACGAACATATTCAAATGGATTATGCCGCCAGATAAAATGATGGACATCATCAATGACTCGATCGAAACACTACTCTATAACCATGCAATCCAATCAAATAATCTCAATGCGTTGCAATACATGTCGGAAAATGGGTTCGAAATGAATAGTTCTGCTCTGGATTGTGCTGCCAAATGCAGGAATCTCGAAATGTTAAAATGGTTATATACAAGAGTCATTCCATTATCTCAATGTAGTCCAGTTGCTGCTGTTCAGAGTGGTGATATACGAATACTGGAATGGTTACGTAGAACATACTATCCATTAACTGCAGAATGTTGTGCGGTTGCTGCGGAACTTGGTTACTTCGATATCTTAAAGTGGCTACGTAAAAACGGATGTCCATGGGATGCGACCGCATGTTCTAAAGCGGCGAAGGGTGGTCATCTTATGATTCTGAAATGGCTACATGATAATAAATGTCTATGGGGCTACAAATCGTGTAAAAATGCAGCCGAATCTGGTCATCTGGAGATACTAAAATATCTACATGAGAATGGATGTCCATGGAATGAATATGTCTTTGGGGCTGCTGCAAAATACGGTGATTTAGAGATTATGAAATGGCTTCGGGAGAATGGATGTCCCTCCGATGAATCCGCATACGAAAATTCTATCCATAACTACCATTTTGAGAACGTAAAGTGGTTGCATGAGAACGGTTGTCCCTGGAATGAAAGTGCATGTACCGCTGCCGCGAAAATTGGCAACTTTGAAATTCTTAAATATCTGCATGACAACGAATGTCCTTGGAATGATGATACATTTTATCATGCAACGATTTATGGTGACATAGAGATTCTGCAATGGTTGTATGATAATAAGTGTCCATGGGATAGATGGTGTTGCGTTGTTGCTGCGGAATATGGATATTTGGAGATTCTTAAATGGCTGCGCAAAAATGGTTGCCCTTGGGATGAAGGAACTTGTTTCGCTGCCGCTGAGCATGGACAGTTTGAGATCTTAAAATGGCTTAGATCTGATGAAAACGATATTTGTCCGTGGGACGATTATATATGTGTAATTGCGGCTGAGAATGGACATTTTGAGATTTTGAAATGGCTTCGAGAAAATGGTTGCCCGTGGGATAAGTGCGCATGTCGATCAGCAGCTACAAACGGTCATATCAAGATTTTAAGATGGCTTCATGAAAATGGTTGCTCGTGGGACGTGAATACAAGTTTCAGTGCTGCAGCAGGAGGTCATTTAACAATCCTCAAATATCTTTATGAGAATGGATGTCCTATCAATGGACAAGTATTGGATACTGCAAAATACAGTCGTCGAACCAGGATCATAGAATGGTTAGTTGAAAATAATATCGTACTTCACAATAAATAATGGAATGTGAACTCGTACCAATACTCTAATTACCTTTTTGTATGCGCGATTTGAAAAGTCAATGTTTGCAACATATGGAAAAAGACATAATATACTCAAATAAACCTGAACATTCATTATGGTGGGAACTGCGTATCGCTAACGCTAACTGTCCCAACTTATTTAATCGGTAATAAAATATGAATAACAAATGGTATGCTCAGTACACTGATCGATTCACCCATCACAAAATAGAGGAGGGAATTGAGTTTACATGAATGTTCATGTTCATAATTAACTTACTCGTATGACCATTAAATAAAAATTGAACTAATAACACTCTAACCGATCCATTACAAATTGACACTGTATACTCATATTCCAATGTATTGTCACTATGGTACTGATAATTACAGCATTGATGTTACCAGTACAATAATCAAGTACTTTGTAACGGACAATATCGTCCGGTTCCAGTCAGGCGATAAGAAATTCAACTTGTATTTTGGTGATCCTGTTCCTGGTCGAATCAAAAAACTCGTTATCTGCGCCAAAAACAAACACATTATCACAATTGATGAGAATGATATGAATAACCATGTATATGATCTTAGTACAGGGAATCCACCTATCAGATCTAAAATAAAGATGCAAGGGGAAGAAATTAAACAAATTAAGGAGCAACTAGATTTATTGGTAAACATGGTCAAGACACTACAAAATAATGTTGTTGACAATAAAAAGGAATGTTGCATATGTTTTGTCGATATTATCAATAAGTATGTATTGGATCCATGTGGCCATACTAAAGTTTGTGCAGGATGCATTGAGAAAATCCATGAGTGTCCATTGTGTAATGTCGTCATAAACAAGGTTATTCGAATATATGATTAGATATTAGATATGGTGATTCGATCATCATCAACAAAATTTGAATTTGTTTTATCTTGTAACTCTCATATTACAAAATCAGTCCTAAATATCATCCTCCCCTCCACAATGATCCTGACAATCATACCATCCGAGCTGGTACTAATAGTTGTAAACCTCCTAGATTCATCGTCCATTTTCGCATTAAGTCACATTGCGAAACTATTCACACAGTATTTTCCGATATCCATAAAACTCTTACCCAACCTCGATACTCATGATTCTCCCAATTCGTATTTGTCAAAAGACTTAATTACGCGAATTGTTCTTGATTGCATTTCCAATCAACACACCAGTCTGTTTAAATGGATGATTCCTGCGAACAAAATGATCAATATAATTAACGACTCAACAAAAGCACTATTTTATAAACAAGCGATCAACTTTGGAGCCTGTGACATTTTAAAATATATGTCAGATAATGGATTTCCGATAGATAGTTCTGCACTTGAATGCTCCATAAGATGTGGCGATATGAAGATGTCGAAATGGTTTTATGAAAACAGTAGTGATCTCGGCGGTAGTATCTTGACAATTAACGTTTTTTCGGCTGCTGTGCGTGGTGGACATTTTGAGATTCTAAAATGGTTACGAGAAAATGGATGTCCTTGGGATGAATATACATGTTCCGCCGCCATAAAAAACGGACATTTCGAGATTCTAAAATGGTTACATGAAAATGGATGTCCTTGGAATGAATGGACGTGTACCGCAGCTGCCGGAAACGGACATTTTGTAATTCTAAAATGGCTACGCGAAAATGGATGTCCTTGGAATGAATGGACGTGTACTGTAACTGCAAGGGGTGGACATTTCGAAATTCTCAAATGGTTACATGAAAATGGGTGTCCTTGGAATCACGGTTCATGTTCGGGAGCCGCCATGAACGGACACTTCGAGATCTTGAAATGGCTAAGAAAAAATGGATGTATTTGGCATGAACAAACGTGTTATTATGCTGCCAAATATGGACATTTTGAAATTCTAAAATGGCTACACGAAAACGGATGCCCTTGGGGTGAACTGACATGTACAGTAGCCGCAACGAACGGACATTTGGAGATATTAAAATGGCTACATGAAAATGGTTGCCCTTGGAATGAACGGGCATGTGTAGGAGCGGCCAAATATGGACATTTTGAGATATTAGAATGGTTACATGAAAATGGGTGTCCATGTAATGAGAATACATGTACAAGAGCCGCGATGAATGGACATTTCGAGATATTAAAATGGCTACATGATAATAAATGTCCCTGGAACAGATGGGCATGTGTGTATGCTGCACAAAACGGACATTTGGAGATATTAAAATGGCTACATAATAATGAATGTCCTTGGGATGGATCGGTATGTATACATGCCGCAACAACTGGGCATTTTGAAGTTTTGAGATATCTCTATGAAAATGGGTGTCCTTGGGATAAACAAACGTGTAATGGAGCTGTACAAACTGGACATTTTAAAATCCTGAGATGGCTCCACGAAAATGGATGCCCGTGGGATGGGTCGACATGTTATGCGGCTTCTGCGAAAGGTCATTTAACAATCCTTAAATATCTTTATGAGAATGGATGTCCTATCGACGAACGAACACTGAATGCAGCAAAGGACAATAAACGACGTAATATTCTAAAATGGTTAGCCGAACATAATATTATGAAAACCTGACAATTGCTGACAAAAGTTGAATTTGATTTATCTTACATGATCCTTTTTTCACTAAAATTAAGTATATATCCTCATCAAATGATCCTAACAGCCATTCCATCAGAGCTCATATCAATCATTGTACATTTTCTTGATTCATCATCTATTTTTGCACTAAGTCATGTATCACAAAACTTATGTGTACGATACCTCTCAATATCAAAGAATCTTCTACCCAACCTCGATATTCATGATTCCCCACATCCGTATTTGTCAAAAGACTTAATTACACGAATTGTTCTTGATTGCATTTCCAATCAACACACCAATCTGTTTAAATGGTTGTTGCCGCCAAACGAAATGGTCTGTATAATCAATGATTCGACAAAACAACTGTTCTATGATCGAGCACTCAAATATTCTAGTCTAGGGGTTCTCAAATATATGTCGGAGAACTCATTTCCCATGGGCAATTCTGCTATTGAATCTGCTGCAAAGTGTGGCGATATGGAGATGTTAAAATGGTTTTACAAAATGGGTTGTCCCTTGACTATGTGTACTTTTTCAGAAGCTGTTCATAGTGGGAATTTTCAGATGTTAAAATGGTTGCATGAACAAGATTGTACATTAACCCCACTGTGTTGTGCCATTGCAGCAGAACATGGTTATTTCGATATCTTGAAGTGGCTACATGAAATTAAATGTCCGTGGGATGTTAGCGCATGTTCTGGCGCAGCAAAGGGCGGACATTTTACGATTCTAAAATGGTTGCATGAGAATGGATGTCCCTGGAACGGTGACTCTTGTGAAAGTGCTGCTGGAGCCGGTCATTTGGAGATACTGAAATATCTACATGATAATGGTTGTCCATGGAACACTAATGTATTTGGTAATGCTGCACGATACGGTGAGTTGGAGATTCTAAAATGGCTCCGAAAAAATGGTTGTCCTTGGAGTGAATTCGCGTACAAATGCTCTATTGAAAACGGTCATTATGAAAATGTAACGTGGTTACATGAGAATGATTGTCCTTGGAATGAATCAGCATGTACCGCTGCCGCTAAAATGCGCAATTTCGAAACTCTTAAGTATCTGCATGCTAACGGATGCCCTTGGAACACTGACATATTTTATGCAACGATTTATGGTGACATAGAGATTCTTCAATGGTTGTATGAAAACAAGTGCCCGTTGACTAGATGGGGCTGTATTGCCGCGGCAGGAAATGGTCATGCTGAAATTCTAAAATGGCTACATGAAAATGGATGTCCTTGGGACGAAGCATGTTGTGTCGCTGCTGCTGAAAATGGGCATTGTGAAATCCTAAAATGGTTGTACAACAATGAATGTCCCTTGCATAATAACGCCTGTTATTACGCCGCAAAAAATGGACATTTCGAGATTTTGAAATGGCTCCGTGAAAATGGTTGTCCGTTGGATGAAACGGCTCTCAGTGCGGCCGCTTCTGAAGGACATTTCAGAATTTTAAGATGGCTTCATGAAAATGGCTGTCCATGGGACGAAAATTGTTGTGTCTATGCTGCTATGAAAGGTCATCTAACAATCCTCAAATACCTTTATGAAAATGGATGTCCTATCGATAACCGAACATTGGATGCCGCAAAGATCAATCATCGACAGTTGATTCTAAAATGGTTAACAGAAAACGATATTGTACAATCCGAATAATAATACTAATAATCCGTGAATATGTCTCCAATCAATGATACGAATATCACGACCATAAACACAGAATAGTCATTGAATATCAATTGAAAAATGCCGACCAACGATACCACAACCACAAACATAAAATAGTTATCTATCGATATTGCCATAAGTATCACAAATAAAACGATATTGAATATTTGTGTAAGTAAACTCAAAAGATACAACATTTGGTAATGCTGTTTATCATTTTCAAATGCATCAAGAACCAATGAATTCAAATTTTTAAGGACACTAAATAACAATACTATTCATCATCAACGGTTATACGAAAATCATAAAATGGTTAGCCTTCGTTCCGCACACGAGTGCACGTCACTGCCCGCACCTTCATCTAAAAGTATTATGAAGATACTGATGAATAAGCACGATAGCCTGTTCATTTATACGTGGCGTGGGTGGGAAGAAACGTAGTGATAGACGAAGTCAGGGGAGCCACATCTACAATAGTCCCAAATATTTGTTCAATTCATTCGTCAGGTTCATTCGTATCTTATCAAAAGTTGAATTTACTATGTTCTATCAGTCTTTCATCAAAAATCAAATCACATACACATACACATATTCTCATACACATGAATCCATCAGTCCTTCCATCAGAACTGGTGTCACTAATAATCCATCTCCTGGACATATCATCAATATTCTCACTGACACGTGTCTCGAAATTCTACACCAAATACATAGCATTGTTCAAAACACCAGCCGATGCCGCACTCGATGCCATCACAAATAGATACAATAATCTGTTCAAATGGATGTTACCAACTGCTGATACGATAAACAATCTCTCATACTTTATCAAACAAATTCTCCATCGACACGCAATAAGATCAAACAATCTCGATGCATTGATATATCTATCTAAAAACAGTGATTTTGTCCCCAATGAATCTTCATTTGTTGGTGCTGCTAAGTATGGAGATATGGAGATGCTAAAATGGATGCACGAAAACAAATACCCATGGAACGAGTCAACATATCGCTTGGCTGTCCAAGAAGGTCGTTTTGAGGTAATAAAATGGTTACATCAAAATCAATGTCCGTGGGATACACACACGTGTGCAGCTGCAGCTGACTATGGTCATTTTGAGATCCTGAAATGGCTTCGTGAGAATGGATGTCCCTGGGATTCCCTTGTCTGTAGTCTTGCTGCTAAGAACGGTCGTTTTGAGATATTGAAATGGCTCCATGAAAACGGGTGTCATTGGGATCGATGGTCATGCACTCACGCAGCATTGAACGGTCATTTTGAAATCTTGCAATGGCTTCATGAAAACGGCTGTCCTTGGGACGAATACACCTGCGATGGGGCCGCTCAAAACGGTCATTTGGAGATCTTGAAATGGCTTCATGAAAACGGGTGTCCTTGGGACGATTGGACTTGTAATAGAACCATCGAAAATGGTCATCTAGAGGTCTTAAAATACCTCCATGATAACGGATGTCCTTGGGGTGATCGCGCATGTATGTATGCTGCGAAACACGGTCATTTAGATATTCTGATATATCTTTATGAAAATGGATGCCCGTGGAATAGTTGGACATGTATGTATGCTGCCAAACATGGTCATTTCGAAGTTGTAGAATGGTTTATTACGAACTTTGATAAGTATTATTTCAATGAGTATGTCAGCAGTTATGCAGTATCCTATGGTCGGCTAGATATCCTTAACGATCTTTATCAAAAGGGTTTCCCGATCGACGGACGATCATTTGCGGCCGCCGAAAAATATCCTGTCGTTTTGAAATGGCTAACGGATCATAATTGTGATCAAACCATTCATGTAATCGCCAATGATGCTATCAATGACGATGAAATAATCGCCAATGATGCTATCGATGATGATGATGATTATTATTATGATGATTATTATGATGATTATTATGATGATGATTATGTTTAAGTAGTCCTCTATCGATATTGCCATCAGTATCACAAACAAGATTTGATAATGTGACGAAGATTGATACGATTATACACAAGTACATTTCGTTGCCATCCTAACCAAAAAATTGAAATTTCTACTATCTGGAGATGAGAATTTATTCATCATAATTCAATCAGTATGACATCCGAACAAGCCAATCAATCCAATCAATCCAATCAATCCAATCAATCAAATCAATCCAATCAATCCAGTCAAAGTGTGACTCCATGGAAAGTAAGTACGACCGGTCAATTTAATTATGAGATTTTGACCACACAATTCGGTTTACAAACGATTAGTCAGGACCTCATCGATAAGTTAGTTGATGTTTCTGGTATGAAAGCTTCTCATTTTTTGACTAGACAGATCTTTTTTGCTCATCAGGATTTTGATAAGATTTTAGAAGCGAGATCCATGGGTAAAGAGGTTTATCTGTATACGGGTCGGGGTCCTAGCGCAGAAGCCCTACATTTGGGTCATATGTTGCCTATGATTTTTACAGCTTATCTACAACAAGCTTTAGACTGTTGGGTAGTTATCCAGATGTCCGATGAAGAAAAATTCTATTTCAAGGATGGAACTTTAGAAGAATTCATGACCTACACTGAGTCCAATGCGAAAGATATCATTGCATGTGGCTTCAATCCTAAGAAAACATTCATTTTCTCCAGTTTCAAATATGAGGCCTATATGAGACCTATCGTCACGCAAATCAACAAGAGAATGAAAGTTCATACTACCAGTAAAATATATGGCTTCGATGACCAAAATACTATTGGTCAAGTCCAATGGCCAGCCTACCAAGAAGCACCGGCTCTCTGCGGATCATTTCCTCATTTATTTGGTGATAGAACCGACGTAATGTGTTTAGTCCCGTGTGCAGTAGATCAAGCCCCTTACTTTAGATCGATTAGGGATCACGCCGAACAGATGGGATTCCCTAAACCAGCTGTAATTTGTGCAAAATTTTTAGTTGGTTTGCAAGGAGTCGGAGAAAAGGCCAGCTCAACAGGTCAAATTCCTCCTGTATTCATGAACGATTCCAATGAAGTAGTCAAGAAAAAAATCAACAAGTATGCTTTTTCTGGTGGTAAGGATACTTTAGAACTTCATCGTAAATTAGGAGGTGATATCTCTGTCGATGTCTCTTACATCTATCTTTATCACTTTTGGGAAGACGAATCAGAACTAAAAGAAATTGCATCTGCATACACATCCGGTCAAATGCTTAGTGGAGAGATCAAGAGCATATTGATAAACCACCTAATCAAGCTTCTAGAAGTCCATCGTCTTAACCGAAGCGTAATCACGACCGAAATCTATGATAATTTCTTCACAATGCACGTCCAACCCCACGCCAAGACAGCTTTTGATCAGTTTTATGCCAAATATTTAAAAATCGATGTTAGTTTTTAGTTTAGTGTGACCTTAAAAATCTATTGGGAAGAGGGGCAAGTCATTCGTCAAGTTCATTTATGTTACATGCATTATCCAAAAGTTGAAAATGCAATGTTCTGATGATCCTCTATGAATCAGTCCACTCATATATTCACATCATTTATGATCTTATTCATCATTCCATCGGAGCTTGTATCACTAGTGGTCCAACTCTTGAGTCCATCATCAATATTTTCACTAATCCGTGTATCGAAATTTTTCAACGCACATTACCGTGTATCATGCGATACATCATTGGACGTCCCGTTCGATGCAATCTCTAACGGATACAATAATTTGTTCAAATTGATGATGCCACCCATTGTACTTAATAAATTCTCGTCTGTTACTGAAATGTATCTCCTTAAAAAAGCAATTAAGTCAGACAACCTTGTCATTCTAAACTATTTGGCCTATAATGGCATTTTTACTCTCGATAACGGTACATTTACCTATGCTGCGAAATATGGAAGTATTGAGATGTTGGAATGGATGCGTAAACATAAATATCCGTGGAATGCTCGAACATGTTGTGCTGCTGCGGAAAAAGGCCGTACAGAAGTGGTAAAATGGTTGCATCAAAACGGATGTCCATGGGATAGGTATAGTTGTGCAGCTGCCGCTGGTAATGGTCATTTAGAACTTTTGAAATGGCTTCGAACAAAGTTCTGCGATAATGGATGCTCATTTGATCCATTTGTTTTTAGTTGTGCTGCTCGAAACGGTCATTTCGAGACCTTGAAATGGCTTCATGAAAATGGATGTCCTTGGGATGAACATGCCTGCAGTGATGCTGCTTTAAATGGCCACTTCGAGGTTCTAAAATGGCTTCATGAAAATGGGTGTCCTTTGAGCGAACATGCATGTTGTGATGCTGTTTTTAATGGTCACTTCGAGGTTCTAAAATGGCTTCATGAAAATGGGTGTCCTTGGGATAAATGGACTTGTTATGAGGCTGCCAAACATGGTCATCTAGAGATTCTAAAATATCTTCATGAAAACGGATGTCCTTGGGGTGATCGCGCATGTATGTATGCTGCTATACACGGTCATTTGGATATTCTGATCTACCTCCGTGAAAATAGATGCCCGTGGAATGATTGGGCATGTATGTATGCTGCTAAACATGGTCATTTTAAAATTGTAAGATGGTTTATCACGAACTTTAATAAGTACTATTTCAATGAGTATGTGAGCAGTTTTGCTATAGAGTACGGTCGTTTGAATATTCTCGACGATCTTTATCAAAAGGGTTGCCCGATCGACGGACGATCATTTGCGGCTGCTGAAAAATATCCTGTTATTTTGAAATGGCTAACATATCATAATTGTGATCAAATCGTTCATGTAATTGCCAATGATGCTATCAATGATGATGTGGGTATGGATGATGTTGATTGAGTTATGTCTTTCTAAAAACTTATGAGGGTGGGACTACGCTCCTTACGGCTCCGACCTGTGGTCTACCCTGACCAGTTTTAGAAGAGATTCATCTGGTAACAAAATGGATAGTACACGTAATTCGTTCTATTTATTGCGGTTATAACGTTGGTTCCAGAAAAGGTTAGGGTAGTGAACAATAGTGAAACGCGGCCCCCACCCATATGAAGTTCATTTATGTCCTTTCAAAAGTT
>Ga0302280_1001932_pt1 | contig 16516 bp, 14 predicted proteins | sample III_Fen_E1_1_FD_198771 | JGI IMG/M metagenome (GOLD analysis project Ga0302280, IMG submission 198771) | Peat permafrost microbial communities from Stordalen Mire near Abisko, Sweden - III_Fen_E1_1 | ecosystem: Environmental > Terrestrial > Soil > Wetlands > Permafrost | place: Sweden: Abisko... | reverse complement strand
AATATGATTGCTGATCCGTTGCTTTTGATGGGGATATCGGCAAATTGCGACACCCTATCTTCCAGTGAATTGATGCTCGTTAATGGCATCATGCTGTCGATCCTGATATTCCCTGCCGGGGTTATCGTATTATTTTTGACTACCGCTTCCACCACTTCGTCAGGGGAAAGATTGAATGCCCTTAATTTCTGAGGGTCAACATTAATAACAACCGTTCTTGCATTGGATCCCATGGGCGGCGCCGCAGACATCCCCGGAACCGTTGCAAACAAAGGTCTGATGCGGGTCAGGGCAAAATCGAAAATGTCTTTCAGCGATTTTGTTTTGCTTGAAAAAACCAGTTCGCCTACAGGGAGTGAGGAGGCATCGAAACGGATAACTTGCGGCGGCAAAGAGCCGGGCGGAAAAAAGGCGGCAACTCTGTTCACCTGGAGGCCTACTTGGGCGGAAGCTTCAGCCATATTGGTGCTCTCATAAAAGCTGAGTTTGATAAGCGAAAGCCCCTGCACATTTTTGCTTTCGATATTTTTTATTCCGTTGATGTATAAAAACTGATCCTGCATGCGGGTGGCAAAAAAACCCTCCATTTGTTTAGGCGACATACCACCATATTGCTCTATTACATAAATCGTAGGCAGGTTAAGCCTGGGAAATATATCAATGGGAATCGTTCGAACGGCCAGAATGGAAAACAATAAAAGACCCATAAAAAGGACCAGAATGGTGATAGGCCTCCTAAGCGCTGTTCTTATCATTTAATTAATTATTTGATAGAATGGATAAATAAATCAATGTTGCCAATGGCAGCAGCTTTGTCAAGATTCGCAAGCAACCAGTCGCTCAGCGTTTGCACATAGTCTGATTGAGCACGGTACAGCACAAAGGAAGCGTTGGTGAGATCTATGAGTGTAATGATCCCGGCTTTGTATTGGGCTGTCTTCTGATTGTACGTGTCCCGTGAAGATTTTATCTGTATTGGTATTTCAAATAGATTTTTTACAGCAGTATGTATCGCTTCATCTGCCTGGTTGCCCACGTTTTTTAATGACAGTTGCTGTTGTTGCAGGTTATAGTCGCTGGCAATGGTATTCAATTGGCTGATTGCGAGTTTATCTTTTTTATGAACGATATTAAAAAGATCATACACCAGGGTGGCACCCACCATATAATTGAAACGCTGATAGCCCAAACCCTGATCAATCGATTTGTAATTCCCATTGTAATCAATGCTTGAACCTCTTGCCCAGCCAGTGGCAGAAAGAAAAATCTTTGGCAGGTAGTCTTTCTTCACAAGGTCTTCAGTTTGCGTGTAAAACATTTCCTGCTTGTTATAATAGTCAATCAAAGGGTTATTCATGCTGTCTGAATAAGCGCCACGCCCCGGAGTTTCAAGGGCAGACAGATAGCTTTTTGTTTGGGATGTGTCAATGGAGAATTCACGTGCAGGGATACCCGTTAAATAGGATAGCTGCTGCTCCAATTGCCTTATCTGACCGTCGGTTTGGTTATAAGTGGTGCGGCTTTTAGATAATTCAGCCATCGCAAGAGATGAATCAGCACCTGCTTTGATGCCGCTACGGGTCACTGCCTGTATCACAGTATATATAGCTTCATAGCGGGTTACGTTTTGCTTATCAATGGCAAGCTGAAATTCATTTTTCAGTATATCAAAATATAATTTGCCGACCTGCCATTTCAGTAAATATGTTTCCCGGTCAAGATCAGCCTGACTGAGGTTTGCATAAGCAATTGCATTTTGTTCTCTTGATTTTTTTAAACCAAAATCAACCAGTTCATACTGGCTTTGAAATATAGCGATATTGCCTATTGCTGACTGATAATCATTTGAAGGATGGATGCCACTGGAAGAAGATGGTATAATCCCGTAGGATAAATAGGAGCCGGGTATTGAATTGTCGGTGCCTAAAGTAAGTTCATCGCCAATAAATGCTGTTGGCAAAAATGAATGCCTTGTATCCCTGATGCCGGCTTTGGCAGCATCAACCAATGTTTTTTTTTGCGATAGCACAGGCATGTGGCGCAAGGCAGAATCGGTAAAATCAGACAACGAATAAATTTTTGCACCCTGAGCATATATATTTTGCATCACCGCGAATAATGCGATAAATAAAATAGCCGCTGTTTTTTTAAACAGAACAACCATAACATAATTTTTAGTGATCGTAATGAATACCGGGAGAAAGAGGAGATTAGCTTACTGCAGGAGGGCCTCTTAAAAAAGTGGTATTTAGTTTTATGTCTGCAACCCTTTCCTTCCCAAAATAAAATTTGTTTAAACACTCATCATAAGAATATACAAGGTGAAATACCTGTGCTGTAATTCCTGCTGCATCTTTTAAATGATAGTGCTTATTGAGATAACAAGTAGGGCCGCTCTTTTCAGATTTGGGGTTCGATAAAATGTTTTTGACAGCGGTTGATGTAAAAGAAGTCGATGAACTCTGAAAATTTGGCTGTCCTAAAAACTGCTGTGAATTAGGGGATGCAAAGCGCAGGAAAAGCTGAACAGTAAAAAACAAAAAGTACACGGCAAACAATATCGATTTGAAAAATATTTTACTATAATGTTTATTGCGTGCTGCCATCAGTTTGCGAAGATATACACTAAATTTCATCAAGACGGATGCCAATCACCGAAAATCTTTTAAAACTGAGCTATAAATCCGTTTGCCTTTAAGCAATTTGGTTCACAAATATCATTATTAACGTATAGTTGATCATGATTTGAGATTATTCAAAAAAAAATTAACAGTGCATTAAACTTTGCTGCTCAAATCCCTTCTCACATAAAAAATTTGAAATAATTATGAAAACAAACAATCTTCTCCGTATCTCAGTTGTGGGGGCTAGCTTTTTGTTTATGTTTGCCTGTAAAAAAGACAATAGCCAATCCTCAACAAGTTCGGTTACCACTACTGCCGATGTGCAGACTGCTGCAGATGACCAGACTTTTGTTTCCAATGAAAATGATGCTGTTTCCAATGATGCTACTGCAGGTTTGAACAGCAATGCTTCCATTTCAGGAAGTTCATTCGATGCGGGTGCTAAATCATCAGGAACAGTGCTGGGATTAACTAATCTTTTAATTTGTGATGCTACCATTTCCGTTGACACTACTGCAACAACAAGAACTGTTACCATTACTTACAATGGCAGTAAGTGCTGGAACAACCGCAGCCGGACAGGTTCGATTGTTATCTCAGTGCCCAAAGGCGTCCATTGGAGAGATACAGGTGCTGTAGTTTCAGTTGCCATTGATTCGTTGACTATTACACGGGCTGATGGAAAATCCATTATCATCAATGGTACCAAGACAATTACCAACACAAGCGGAGGTCTCTTGCTTGATCTCGCTACAAGAGATTCGATTGTACATGATTTCGTTGATAATTTGTCTGTTACTTTTAACAATGGCAAAACACGCACATGGAACGTCTCCAAGCACCGGGTATTCACTTACAACGATGGCATTGTGATCACTACAACCGGTTCTCATTCTGATGGGACTAATAACAATATTTCAGAATGGGGCACGAACCGTTTTGGTATTGGTTTCATAACAATGATTGTTTCTCCGAAAGTGATCGCTCAGTCATGTGATACGAGACTGGTCAGCGGAAAGGACTCTACCGTACGAACAGACAATATTACTTCGTCCACTACATTTGGCCTTGATGCAAGCGGCAATCCGCTCACATCCTGCCCAAGCGGCTATTTGTATGCAGAATTTATCTGGTCGAACGGGAATAACGGTAAAACTTATACGTATATCTATCCTTATTAAACAATGCTTACCTGATAGTTCACAGCCTCCGGTATTACCCGGGGGCTTTTTTATTTCTGTAAATGGAATAAAGCATGTTAAGTTATATGATATCATATCATTGAACCTTCTTGAATGTGTTCTTTATTGGCAACAACCCTATTAAAAATTATCGTATGATCAATTAAACTCCCTGATCAATTTTCAATCTATAAATACATAAACTTAAAATCTACAAAAATGAAAACAAGAATTTTATTCTCTATGGCAATTGTTGCCTTCTTAGGATTGGCAAATTCAGCAAATGCTCAAGACAGCAAGTTTGATCAAACACATCCACGCAGGGCCGAAGTAAACAGCCGCCTTGCAAATCAGAATGCACGTATTGACAATAAAGTGGATGATGGCAAGATGGGCAAAGCAGAGGCTTCTAAGCTGCACAAAGAGGACCACTCAATCAGGAAAGAAGAAAAGAATATGGCAAAGAAAGACGATGGGCATATCACTAAAGCAGACCAGAAAAAATTGAACCGCCGGGAAAATCATGTAAGCAGGCAAATAAGAAGGCATTAAGCAAATTTCAATTATAAATAAAAAGGCTGCACAAGATTTATTTGCGCAGCCTTTTTATTTGTACAATCCCATATGTACCGATTATTAAGCATAGCTTGCACCCAATCCCAAGCATAAACTATCTAAACAAACCGCCCGGATCATGTACCTCTTGTTATTTATCACCTTAATCGTAATTATTTCCATTGTCATTTTAGTTGCGAACTACAAAAAAAACAGCCACACGGAATTATACAGGGAAGGAGTCCGAAATGAAAACGATGGCCGGTATGTAGAGGCGTTGCAAAATTATGAAGACGCATTGAGTGAAATAAGGAAATTGAAACTGGACAATGAATTTGGTGCAAAAATTTCCGGAAGAATCAAAATACTGCGCACTTTCATGGATTATGAGAATAGCTTTCATGCGAATCAACCCATGTAATAGTTCTTATTGGAACTCTCTTGATCGGTGTTTCCTGCTTTTTTTGCAGACTCAATGCTTAACCCATGAAGCTCCAATAACTGCCAGCTTCTTCAAAGTGCAGGTTGGTATCCGGCCAATGATCTAAATCAAAGCCCGGAGCCTTCTCTAGTACTTCTTTTTTCTGGTTGAATAGGAAAAGCTTTTTTTCTGCATCCACGCGGAGCAGCTTAAATGGAATAGCAAAATATTTTATACCGATGCCGAGGAAACCGCCAAATTCAATTACATAGTAGTCAATTTTACCGGTGACAACATCCAGCATGATGTCTTTGATAATTCCCAGATGCTCGTTTTTTTCATTATGCACCTTGTCGCCAATTATAGACGAAGCGGTCAGGTATCTTAATGGCGTATTGGGGAAAATATTCCCATGATTGATTCCTGTAAGATTGTCTTCAATTAAAGTATTCATTTTGATTCATTTTTTTTGTTACAAAATGCGCAGGCATTCCTCTCTCTCATTGGATACCTCAACAATGATGCCTGCTTTATTAAAGAACCTGTATAAAATTATCAACCGGCCAATGGCTAAAGGATGATCCAAATCAGTCTTAAAGTTGATTATTATTTCTCATTGTGCACTCACCTGCATTGGAAAACATTCTTTGCACAGCTTATCATGAAGCCAGCCGGGTCAAACCTTGCGGCCGATAACCTGTCTCAAAAATATACTTTCACACAAACCTGCCAGACGGCAGCAGAGGACACAACGATGAGAAAGAAACAGAGATGGATTCTAAGAGAATTCGTTGTGATCATTGAAACCTTTGCGTTCGTTGTGTGAAACTTCCGGCATTTGAGATAGTTTTTAATCAAACTGCCCGGTGTACAGTTCATAGTATCTTCCTCTCTTCTTCAATAAATCGTTGTGAGACCCCCGTTCAATGATCTCGCCTTGCTCAAGCACCATAATCTCATCTGCATTGCGGACAGTAGATAAGCGATGTGCGATCACAAAACTGGTCCGCCCCTTCATCAAGGCATCCATTCCTTTTTGTATTATTACCTCCGTGCGGGTATCTATAGAACTGGTTGCTTCATCGAGGATCAGGATAGCAGGCTTTGCAATTGTCGCACGCGCAATGTTCAGCAGTTGCCTTTGCCCCTGACTAAGGTTGCCGCCGTCATTTTCAAGAGTAGTCTGATAGCCTTTTGGCAATCTTCTGATAAAAGAATCAGCGCCTGCAAGCATGGCAGCTTTCATCACTTCTTCATCGGTTGCCTCCAACCGCCCATAACGGATGTTCTCCATCACGCTGGCAGTGAAAAGATGTGTGTCCTGCAGCACGATGGCTAGAGATCGCCGCAAACTGCTCCGCTTGATTTTTTGAATATTCATTCCATCAACGGTGATCTGTCCGGACTGGATATCATAAAAGCGTGGCAGCAGATTCATGATGGTTGTTTTGCCCGCCCCTGTAGATCCCACCAGTGCAATCTTTTGCCCGGCTTTTGCAACAAATGAAATATTTTTAAGCACTATTTTATTTGCATCATACCCAAAACTCACATCAGTGAATTGAACATCCCCTTTCACGCTATTTAGTGAAATATCATCAGTTGCATCGGACGCTTCCGGTATCTCATCCATGATCTGGAAAATACGCTCCGCTCCGGCAAGCGCAGATTGCAGGTTGTTGTACTGGCTGGAGATTTCATTTACGGGTCTTCCGAACTGGCGCGAGTATTGAAGAAATGCAGCAAGGCCTCCGAAGTCAAGTCCTCTCAATATCGCCAGCAAACCGCCCACCGTTGCCGTCAATGCAAAATTGATGGTGTTCAGATTTTGTATAACAGGTTGCATTACGCCCGAGTACATCTGTGCCTGCGTGGCTTTATCGCGCAGATCATAATTCAGGTTTTCAAATTCTTTTGCTGCACTTTCTTCATAACAAAAAACCTTCACAACTTTCTGCCCTGTGATCATTTCTTCCACGTATCCATTTACATCACCAAGCGCAACCTGTTGCGAGGTGAAATAGCTTTTGCTTTTCTTAATGATCGCAGACGCTATCCAAAGCATCAGCGGCACGATGACCAATGTGACTAACGTGAGCAGCGGGCTGATATAGAGCATCAAAAAAAGAATGCCTGCCAGTGTAATGCTGCTGGTGAATAGTTGCATCACACTGGTGTTCAAAGCGTCGCTTACATTATCAATGTCGTTGGTGAACCGGCTCATCAGATCTCCATGGCTGTTGATATCAAAAAACCTGATTGGCAAAGACTGCAGTTTGCTGAAAAGGTCTGTACGGATATTGCTCACCGTTTTCTGTGCCACCGTGATCATCAAACGATTTTGAAAAATGGCTGCGAGCGAGCCTGCTATATAAATGATCAGCAGCAGCACGATCATCCGGATAAGCCCCGGAATATTGTGTGGGATGATATACTTGTTGATCGTGGGCCTTAATAAATAAGAACCGCCCAATGTAGATGCTGTGTTAATGATCAATAATAAAAGAACCACCCAAAGCAATAATTTTTGCCTGCTCAGGTATTTCCATAAGCGTAGTATGGCCTGCTTTGAATTCTTTGGCTTTTCAATGGAAATCTTTCCACGCCTGCCCGGAAGGCCTGATGGAGTAAGCTTTGTATTGGATGGCTGGCTCATACGGCAGTTGCTTCTTTTAATTCCTGCGAATAATAAATTTCCTGATAAACCGGGCTGCTTTTTATCAATTCATCGTGCGGGCCGATACCTATGATCTCGCCATCATCTAACAGAATAATCTTGTCTGCGGATTGAACGGAGCTGATCCTTTGTGCAATGATGATAATGGTTGTATCGTGAAGATGGCTGCTGAAAGACGCTCTTATTTTTGCTTCTGTAGCTGTGTCCACAGCGCTGGTACTGTCATCTAAAATTAATATGAAAGGTTTTCTTAAAATAGCTCTTGCAATGCAAAGCCGCTGCTTCTGTCCACCGGAAATATTCACTCCGCTCTGCCCCAAAATAGTTTCATATTGTTTGGGGAAAGACATGATGAAATCATGTGCCTGCGCATCTTTGGCAGCGGCAATGATCTCTTCATCTGAAGCACTCATGTTGCCCCATTTCAGGTTTTGTTTGATAGTGCCGGAAAATAAATCATTTTGCTGTAGCACCAGGCTGATGCCCGATCGCAGATTCTGTAAAGTGTATTCACGCACATCTATATCATCAACCAGCACCCGGCCTTTTGTTGCATCGTACAATCTAGGGATCAGCTCCACCAATGTGCTCTTGGCAGAGCCCGTTGCGCCAATGATGGCGATGGTTTCGCCGGGCTTAATCGTCAGGTTGATATTTTTCAAAACATACTCATTACTGTCTGCATTATATTTGAAAAAGACATTTTCAAAAACCACTTTCCCTTTTTTTACCGGCAGGTTTTTTTCTTTTGCATCAGCACTGTCTGTAATATCCACGGTGGTATTCAATACTTCCAGTATACGCTCAGAAGATGCCTGCGCTCTTGAAAAAGTCATGATCGTCATTGACAGCATCATCAGCGACATCAGTATTTGCGTGATGTATGTGATGAACGACATCAGTTGGCCAACCTGAAAGTTGCCTGCCATAATTTTATTGCCACCAAACCATACAATCGCTACGATAGAAATATTCATCACCAGTTGCATCACTGGCATGATGAGCACTACCATGCCGGACGCTTTTACTGCCATCTCTCTCAGGCCTTCATTGCTGTATTCGAACTTTTTCTTTTCAAAATCTTCGCGCACAAAAGATTTCACAACCCGGATATTCACCAGGTTTTCCTGCACCACGGAGTTTACTTTGTCGAGCCTGACTTGCATTTTTTCAAAAAATGGAAGGCCACGGCGAAGGATAATATAAATGCTGATGGATAACACCGGAATCGCCACCGCAATAATAGACGCAAGTCCTGCATTGATGCGCACAGCAATCACTACAGCAAACAATAACATCAGTGGCGCGCGTATGAGCAGGCGCAGGGACATCATGATCACTTCCTGCATTATATTCACATCATTGGTGATCCTGGTAACTAATGAAGCAGAGCTGAATTTATCTAAATTGGAAAAGGAGAATTCCTGGATCTTATTGAACAATCCTTTTCTCAACTCTGCAGAAAAACCTACAGAGGCATGGGAGGAACAATAAATATTCCCGATATTGGTCGCAATCGCTATAAGCGACAAGCCCACCATCAGCCCGCCGGTCTGAAAAATGTAAGCAAGGTTTTTTTGCCTCACTCCTAAGTCAACAATCTTTGACATCAGTTCAGGTTGAACGATTTCGCAGATCACATCTGCAATCACCAGCAGCGGCGCCAGTATCAGTACCTTTTTGTATTTCAGAAAAAATGGAAAGTATTTTTTCATATTTCTCTGAGCGCATTTTCTATATTGAGAAAACCCTGATTAAAAAAAGATGGCATGTTTCAATGCAAGATAAATGGAAACACAAAGCAAATTATAAAACTTTGAAAGCTATTGGTTGCTTTATCATGTAATCTCGAACGGGTGCTTGGCACATTTTTAAAAGGATGTAAAAAACCCTTATATGCACAACAGCCATCTGGCAGATGAGCAAACCTGCCAGATGGCTGAGTGATATGGAAATTGATTTATTAAGCCAATTCTGCTGTCAGCATCTTATGCGTTGGATAGTCGGTATACCCTTTTGCATCAGCAGCATAAAACAAGTCCATATGCAGTTCCTGCGATAAAGGCCAGTTGTTTTTTAACCTGTCGACCAAATCCGGATTGTTGATAAATGGACGGCCAAACGCAGCAAGATCACAAAGACCGCTTTCGATAGCTGCTTCTGCTTTTTCTTTATCAAAGCCGCCGCACAGGATGATGGTATTTTTAAAATTATTACGGATGGCTTTCTTTATTTCCAAAGGCACGGCAGGTGCGCCCATAGCTGAATGATCCACCAAATGGATGTAGGCAATACCAAGCTCGTTCAATTGCCTGGACAAATAATCATATTCAGCATCGATCTCAGGATAGTGAGGCATATCGCTGGCTACACCATAGGGGGATAAGCGAATGCCTGTCTTTTCTTTCCCGATCTCATCTGCCACAGCCCCTGCTACTTCAAGTACAAAACGGCAACGGTTTTCGATGCTCCCGCCATAGCTATCTTTACGGATATTGCTGAAAGGAGAGAGAAACTGTTCCAGCAGGTAGCCATTTGCGCCATGCAGCTCAACGCCATCAAAGCCCGCTTCTATTGCATTTTTAGCCGCAGTAACATATTCTGCTTTTGTATGAACGATGTCTTCTGCTGTGATTTCTTTTGGTAAAGCAAAGTCCTGCATTTGTTCGGCATCCGTCCACATTTGTCCTGCAGCTTTTACAGCAGAAGGTGCAAGCACTTCAGCACCTGCTGGCATATTCAGCCGATGGCTTATCCTTCCGGTGTGCATCAGTTGAATGAAAATCCTGCCTCCCTTTGCATGTACTGCCGAAGTTGTTTTTTTCCATCCATCGACCTGCTGCTTGCTGAAGATGCCCGGTATCCGCGCATAACCCAATCCGTTAGGAGAAGGCGATGTGCCTTCTGTGATTATTAATCCTGCACCTGCTCTTTGTCCATAATACGCTGCCATCAGCTCGTTGGGAATGTTGCCGATAGCCCGGCATCTTGTCATAGGAGCCATCACAATGCTGTTTTTAAGTTCTGTTGACCCGATCTTTTGTTCACTGAATAATTTGAATTGTTTCATTTGTTCGCTTGTTATGGTGTGTATTTAATTTTATTAAAAATGGCAGGCAGGAAAAATATAACATATTGCAAGGCGAAAAGTTCAGTGCATGGTCGGCAAGATATGCACAAGTTTTTATGCAAAGTAATATTACAGCCCATGCTACTTCCCCGAAAATCCTTTTCAACCTGCATTCATGCGGTTAAAAACATTTTTTATTTCATCTGCATTGGCTTTGACCATTGCGTCGCTGAACCCGAAAGTCAGTTGGGTTTTCCCCTCCTTCAATTGCTGAAAGATTGCATCAATGAAATCGCTTACGGGCGGCGCTGCATCATGTATGCCTTTCCCTCCCAGATCCGTATTGAGGGCTGGTGGCACTATCTCAATGACTTCAATATTTTTTGATTTCAGAAGATGCTGTGCAGACAAAGTAAACGAGTGGAAAAATGCCTTCGTCGCGGAATAAACCGGGACTTTTGTCAAAGGCACAAAAGACAATCCTGAGGTAACATTCATCACAGTGTCCGGCGATTGTAATTGAATGAAAAGTGAGGTCAGATGAAGCGGTGCTTCTATGTTGGTGGTGATCTCTTCTTTTGCGCGTTGATAGAAATCCCCATCATGTATATTCATCCACTGCTGTATCCCGGCGTTGTTCACCAGCACATTCAGATCGCTGTGATTTTGCGATACCCATTCAAAAAGAGCTATGCGCTCTGATTCAACCGATAAATCGCATACTCTGGTAATCACAGAAGGGAATTTGTCTGCCAATGCTTTCAGAACGGATGCACGCCTCCCGCAAACGATCACGGTATTGTTCTCCTGAACAAATCTTTCGGTCAGCCCCAGGCCAATCCCACTCGCGCCTCCTGTAATCAGGATTTTGTTGTTAGCTAATTTCATCTTTTTGTTTTTTGAATTTGAAGCGGCAAAGATAGACATGCATGTTGGCTGCGTTGTGGTGATACCCAAAATTTTTTTGTTAAGAATACAGTGTTTGGAGATCATCATACTCCCGGTTCCTGCTAAACACGATTTGTATGAGAATAGAATTATGCCGGCACTGTATGGAAGATAAATTAAAGCACTCAGTGCTTTTTATTTTAACCAATGTTTATCGCTGCCTGCCTTCAGTTCAGCAATATGTTTTGAAAATAATTGCTACCTTTAGCATTCACCAAAGAAAAAGGAGGTATTCATGCAATCTGCAGATCAATCATGGACGCCTTCGGTTAATTTCGCTTAACCGGGCTTTCTCCAAAAAATAATCTGCCGGCTTAAAAGCCGGGAGCCACCTGTAAAAAGGTGGCTTTTTTTATGCGACCAATGCAAAATATTGTACGCTGTTGTCAAACAGCATAATAATATTTTTAGTTAAGTTGTGCCACAATAATCTACACGTCTCATGGCGCTCAGCAGGTTCTGGCTCACGATCATTTCGGTTTCTGTTATTTATATACTGGCAATGCTTGCCTTCGGTTCTTCCTATTCTATTGATAATATAGTGAACGGGAAAAAAGATGACCCGGTGCTGGTGAGAGAATCATTTATTGACCAGTTGCCCACAGCCATCAGAGATACGCTGCTGAAAGCAAAAGACCATAAATATGCAATCGCCGGCAAAGACACTGTCTTTTCTCTTGATAACAATATAGTGAAGATAACAGCAGGCAAACTGGCAACTGATGGCATTTTGCCCACCTGCAAGAACACCATACTGGATTTGATCATTCCGCTGGTAGCATATTTGTCTTTCTTCTGCGGCATATTGCAATTGCTCATTGATTCCGGCGCATCTGAAAAGCTTGCCCGTTTTTTAAGCCCGGTTTTCATCAAAGTATTTCCGCAGGTGCCTGCCAATCACCCTTCCATTTCTTATATGATGCTGAACTTTGCTGCTAATTTTTTAGGGTTGGATTCTGCTGCCACGCCCTTTGGACTGAAAGCCATGCAAAGCCTGCAGGAAATCAATCCGGAGAAAGAAAAAGCAAGCGACCCGCAGATCATGTTCATGTGCCTGCATGCTGCCGGGCTAACGTTGATACCTACTTCTATTATCGGCTACCGTGCTGCACAGAATGCGCAGAACCCTGCAGATGTGATGTTGCCATGTATTATTACATCCTTTGTCGGTACCGTGGCTGCATTGGTGATCGTGGGCGTCCGGCAGAAAATCAATTTCAAAAGTGCCTCGCTGCTGATTGCGCTGGCATCCATTGTGGGCGGCATCGCTGGGTTACTGATCTACATCACCCGGCTGGACATCATTCAGAAAAACCATTTCACCAATAATATTTCGAATATCATTTTGCTGATGATCATTTTGCTCATCCTTATTTATTCATTCACAAAAGAAAAAGTGTTCATTTCCCATGATAAAAATATTTTCTCCTCTTTTGTAGAAGGCGCCATGGGCGGACTGGAAACAGGCAAAACCATTTTTCCCTATGTCCTCGGCATGCTGGTAGCCATCTCGCTGTTCCGCAACAGCGGAGTGTTCGAAATGGTATCGGGGCTTATCTCCAAACTGTTCACGGCAATGGGTATCCAAAAGAAAATTGTGGACGCATTTCCCATAGCTATCCTCCGGCCCTTCAATGCAGCGGGCTCCCGTGGCTTTATGATCGATGCGATGAAAACCTATGGCGTAGATTCATTCACTGCAAGGCTTTCCTGTGTTTTTCAATGTGCGGCAGAAACTACCTTTTATGTGATCGCTGTATATTTCGGAAGCGTGAAGATCAAGAACACCAGATACGCACTCTCCACCATGCTACTGGTTGATCTGGTATGTGTGATAGCGGCTATTGGCGTTTGCCTGTTGTTCTTTTGATTTTTTTTATGGATACATGGATGCGGTAATATTGGCTTCACAGGGGGCAAGTCCCCCGCTGGCATCATCAAAATGTTAGATGCCGAGGCGGAGACCTGCGAGTAAATAAGATACGCGTACAAACTTTTCCAAAGTTCCAAACTTTGGAAAAGCAGTTGGGCCATTTACAAATTTTGCAACAACTCAAGCACCATATCTATTTTGTCATCCGATAACGGCAGTTCAGTTTTGTTTTCTAATACTATGGAGCCACCGTCTTTGCTCAATAATTTTTTAATAAAGAAAGCATTTACAATAAAGCTTCGGTGGATCCTGATAAAACCTTTGTTGTCGGAAAGAATAAATTCAAAATGCTTTAGATTTTTGCTTGCAAGCATGCTGCCGCTGTCCTTAAAAAATATTTGCGTGTAGCTCCCTTCTGCTTTCAGGTAATATATATCCGATAAATTGATAATCTCAAAGCCATTGGAAACAGCTATCACCATTTTCTTTATGGCTTTCTGCTCCATGTTGTTTTTCAAAACGGGCAAATGATTAGCAGGGTTGATATTTGTGTGAGCTATTGATTTTTCAAGAGCAAGTTTCAGTTTGTCTTCCTGAATAGGTTTCAGCAAATAGCCGGCGGCACTCATTTCAAATGCTCTGATGGCAAATTCGCTATAGGCAGTAGTGAATATGATCTGGAAATTAATTTCATCAGGTTTCAAAAAATCAAGCAATTCAATCCCGCTATGGACAGGCATTTCTATATCCAGGAAAACAATATCCGGATAATGCTTCCTGATGCTTTTAATGCCGTCTTGTAAATTGTGGCACTTTGCCATAATTTCAACAGATGGTTCCGCATCTGTTATCATTTTTTCAAGGAGGTCTGCTGCATTTTTTTCGTCTTCTATGATGATTGCCCTGCGCAATGAAATTTCTTTCCTCTAAAATACAAATTATAGCATATATGGTAAATTAATTATTACGGTTGTGCCTGAGGGTGAACTGTCGGGGTTTGTTTTATCTTTTATCCTGATCGTAGCTTTTTTGTTGTACAGATTATTGATGAGCTCAATCCTTTTATTATTTGCATCGTTCGCAAAAGAAAAGTGGCTTTCCCTGCTTTTATTGATATCCTCGCTTTTTTCCCTGCCTATCCCGTTATCATCGATCACAATTTCGATTTCATTTGTCGGGGTTGATTTATTTATTCTTATGTCAAGCCTTTTTTCTCCTTCTTTATGAAATAGCCCATGTTTGATTGCATTCTCAGCATAAGGTTGTATGATAAACGGGGGGACCTGTATTTCTGAAATTTCAAGTTCAGGGTCCACTTCCTGTGAAATCAATAATGATTCTCCGAACCTCGCTTTTTCAAGGTCGAGATATAACCGGAGTATGTCGATTTCTTCTTGTAAGGTGATCAGTCGCTGATTGTTTGTTTCCAGGAATTTTCTCATCATCTCACTGAACTTTCCAAGATAGTCGCTGACAGTTTTTTTATCCTTCAGCATCACAAAGCTTTGTATCGTGTTCAGAACATTAAAAATAAAATGCGGGTTCATTTGTGAGCGCAGCACTGAAAAAGAAAGGTCATTGATCCTTTTGTTCAGATCGGCTTCCTGCAGTTTTTTTTCGGTCTGTTCTTTTAATAATTCATTCGCAAGGCTAAGGTGTTTCGTGCGGTACCTGAAAAGAAAATAAGACAATACCAGTGCAAGCAATACAAATGCAATAACTGAATAAAGCCATTTTTGCATGATGGCCAGTTTATCCAATTTTTCATGATTTATTGCGTCGTTCATTTTAGCGGCATGCAAACTATCTGTATAGTTGATGGAGTCCTTCTTTTTATTGTACAAATATTCTAATTCCAGTTTTGTCATTTCACCCGATTTCTCCGAGCCTGCAATACTATCTTTGTAAATGGATGACATTTTGAGATGGTGAAGTGCTTCCTTATATTTTCCTTGCATTGAATATGCTTCAGATAGCTGCTCATTGATATCTTCCGAATATCGCCATGAAGAAGCGGCTTTGCATATTGATAAACCTCTTTCAAAATTTGATATTGCTTTATTTAATACAATTAAAGAAGAAGCATTGTCTGTTCTGCGGTCTTTCTTATAGAGAATGATTTGGATTTTGCCAATGCTGGCGTACCATGAACCATAGGTTTCCACATAAATCTTATTTTTTTCTGGCAAATAGGTCTTGATAGCCTTCTGGAAATATATCAGGGCTTTTGAATAATAATCAAAACACCAGAGCATTTCTGCCGTATATGCGTACTGCCTTGCCAAATCAAAATTTCGACCGAGTTGCTCGAAAACCTTAATGGAACTGTCGGCATAGACAACCGCATGAGCATAATCGTGCTGTGAGGTAAAGGTCCTTGAAAAAACATTCAAAGCCAGTGCATATTCTCTTTTAAAATGATTTGCCCTGCTGATTTCTAAAGCGTTTTTATAATATTCCCAGGCTTTCTTCAAGTTGTTTTGGTCTCCATATAAATCACCAATATTCAGGTTGCATCCATAAGCGGAAAGAAAATTCCCTGTGCTCATAAATAGCGTCAGAGATTTCTCTAAATATTCAATGGCTTTTGATTTGTCTTTTTGGGATCCGTAAATCGTGCCAATGGCATGCAGGTCCCGTGCAATATCCGGCTTGCTCCCTAATTCCTCTTCTATCTTAAGGCTTCTTAAAAAATACTCTCCTGCTTTCACATATTCATATGAAGACCAATAATTTGAACCAATAGCGCTGTAAGCCATGGCGATACCCTTTTTCCATCCCAGTTTCTCTGCAAGTGCCAAAGCTTCATTTCCCCTCCGGAATCCTTCGCTGACCTGGACTAAATAATAATTTCTTGATAAGGTGCTCAGCGCTTTTACCTTATTAGTATCATCAGGCATGTTCGCCAAAACCTTCAGCAATGAATCAATTAATGTGGCCTCTGCACTCTGGCCTGAAACCAACAGCGGAAAGCTCAAAAAAAGCGAGAGGGCTAATTTATAAAAGATGGCTTTGATAACAGTTTGTTATTGATCAGATCAAAATTAAGTTAAAATAAAAGCAGAGTTCACAACCTCACAAAATGAAACAAGGGTTTCATAAAGCCTGCAGGCTATTTCGTGAAATGAGGAGAAAGAAGATTTGTAAAAAGGGTATTTTCAAATCAT
>Ga0302280_1001929_pt1 | contig 16525 bp, 14 predicted proteins | sample III_Fen_E1_1_FD_198771 | JGI IMG/M metagenome (GOLD analysis project Ga0302280, IMG submission 198771) | Peat permafrost microbial communities from Stordalen Mire near Abisko, Sweden - III_Fen_E1_1 | ecosystem: Environmental > Terrestrial > Soil > Wetlands > Permafrost | place: Sweden: Abisko... | reverse complement strand
GGTTTTTTGCCTGCACCCGTTGAATTTTCCGTTATTTGGTGGTCGGACATAGATGAAAGCCTTTGTTTATGCGGCTTTATTGTATGTCAATAACTTCAGCTTGTGAAGTCTATTTGGGAAATATGGGGTAAATGTAAGCTTTCCCTCTTTTTATATTTCCCCACCACCCGAACCAGGCTTTTTTGCGGTTACAGGCCCACACTTGCTTGAAGTTACAAATCTGACGCAAGCAAGCGTGGACTTTTTCGTTTCGTATCAGCGAATAACGAATTCGCCAATCAGGACAATTGTCAATAACGGAACAACTACAAACTTCATCAATGTTCCGGCTGGCAAAACCATTCAATTGCTTCCCATATTAGGTAACACTGACCAAAATATATTAATTCAACCGCAAAATTCAACGAGTTGGTTTACTTGGCTTCCTTACAGCGCCGGATTCCCTTCCGCATCCGTTACGGGGCCTGTAACGATTGAGATTGCAGGGTCGGGTCTATCTGAACCTGGGAGTGGGTGTGCATTGAGTTACTATTTCACAAGCGATGTCGTTCAATTTCCACCGAGTGGGCTGCTAAATCTTTCGACTCCTGTTTTAGAAGTGAACATCCAAAAGTCCTACGATTTAACTAATTGGACGCCCTCCGCCACATTCCATACAGATGCAGAGGCCAAAGCTTTTTATCGACTACAAATGCTGAAATGAGAGGGCGGATGTTAGCCAAACCCACATGTTCACGGAAATCCTCACATTATCCAAGACTCCGGCTAGCCCTACTTTATGGGGCAGTACGAACGAAGAGAGGCGAGGTGCTTTGGACGACGCTACCCAAGAATTGAATCAGATATTGTGGAAAATCGCGCTGATGACTGTATCTCAATTAGCATTGCAGCAGATCGATGAATCTCAGAAACAACCCAAAGCCAAATGCCCGTTCACGCCACAGAGGGAAATGATAACGAATTTGTGGGGAAGTGAGGGGCCAAAGTCGGTGCAAGGAGCACTTTTAAGAAAATGAAAAGCTTTTTAAATCTGATTTTGATTGGGGCTTCTTGGGTAACTTTTGCTCAAGAAAACCTGCTAGCTCAGTCCGGAGTCGTAAGATTTGCTGACGTGGTACAGGCACATTTCGAACAATGGGACAGCAACGGTGACGGGGTGCTTTCGAAAGAAGAGATCGAAAGAGTCGCCGCCAATCCGAAGACCAAGGGGGAAGAGGCTGCTGCCATTGCAACTCTTGTTCACTTTACGAGAAATTCAAAATTGGCACTGGCCCCCTTTACAAAAGAGTTTCTGACGCAAAAAACGGCCAATGAACCAGCCAGTTCGGATTCGCAATCCGGGCTAGCAGAAGATGACAATGTAGCCAAAACAAAAACCCTCGATTTTCAAAAGCGGTTTCACCGAAATCTCCAAAAAATAAACCACACTTCACGCGAATTATTCCCGCAAAAACTGCCATCATTTGACGCCGTGCATCAAGGGAACATCGGTGACTGTCCTTTTGTATCCACGGTTGGAGCTTTGGTCTATCGCAGCCCCACAACAGTCAGGTCGATGTTCGTCGAAAACGAAAAAGGAGGCATTGGCGTCACTTTTGGTAACGGCCACAAGATGAACATCAACAATCTGACCGATGTTGATATAGCCATGTGGTCGAGCGCGGGTACAAATGGGCTTTGGCTTACGATTTTAGAGAAGGCGTATCGCAGAGAATTAGTTGCCATCGAGCATCCGGAAGCAAAGGAAAGGCCGAGCATATATGACAAGTTCGGATCCAGCAAACTGACAATTGAAATCCTGGACGGCTATAAAACCGAGCATATCGCATTGAACAGATTCAAGACTGGTAGCCAGGATTTAGATTTACTCCGCAACCGTCTGATGAAGGCCTTTCATGAACAGAGAATTGTTAAAGCCGGGACATCAAAAAACGTTCAAATTCCCGGAATTACACCGGATCACGCTTACGCCATATTGGGATTCTCAAAAGACCAAGACGCGGTGCAGGTCTGGAATCCACATGGACAGGAATTCACGCCCGAAGGGAGTCAAGGTTTGGAAAGCGGATACGAAACCAAACGCGGAACATTTTTTGTGCCATTGAGAGCATTTACCCAAATCTTTGAAGATGTGGTCATCGAGACCAAAACAAAAGCACAACCATAATATGAATCTGAAGTTGCAAGAAATGCAGGGACTCCAAGGTCTCAAATTGAAAAAGGAGGCGTTGCGATTAGCTCGATATTTTCTTGAGCAGCCAAAACTAGACGGCGATCAATTCTGTAAATCTGTGGATGTGGTTGAAGATTTTACGGGCAGATCAAAACGCTGGCTCGCATTGATCGAAACGGCGTACGGTCATGTAAAGCGTCGTGATCTGGAAAGCGCTCGCAAGAAAATGCTCATATTCTGTTCAGCGCAACGGAATAGAGCAGCTGTTTTGAGATATTTGCCTAAACGACTCACCCACCAGACTGATTGTTTTGAATTGCTGATTTGCTGGGAGGTTTGGCTAGAAAATGACCGGATGGATGAATTGGAAAAAACTGTTCCCATCATGTCAAAGGCTATTCACACTGCCAAAGCATCAAGAACGCGGGCATGGTTGGCATCGATATATGCAAAATATTGGTCAGCGAGGGCGGACCTTTGGGAGGATGAAGAGCTGGAAAAGATGAAGCGGGATTATCTGGATAAAATGAATGGAAAATCGGGAGATGGTACGAAATAAGCTGGTATAAAATAGTATGAGAAAACTGCCAAATAGACTCGTTGAGAAATACGCTTTTGGATTCTTCGGATATGGTTCTTGGAAGGCGAAGATTTGGTTCGTAGGCATGGAAGAAGGAGGAAGCAAACACGTTAAAGATGTGGCGGTAAGGCTAAAAGCTTGGAGTGACCAAGGCGGACGGCTTTTAGCAGATTGCAAAAGAATTCACTCGGCGCGAGGTGAAACGCGATGGCATGAGGCTGGCAAAAATGGTATTCAACGCACTTGGAAGAATCTCATTCGCATGTATTTGCTTGCCCACGGCAAAAATGACGATCCAAAAGATATTCTTGAATTTCAGCACAATGGATTTGGAAAAAAGAGAGGCCCTATCTGTTCCGTGGAGTTGTTCCCGCTACCTTCACCAAACGTGGCTACTTGGAAATATGATAAATGGTCAGATTTACCCTGGCTAAAATCACGTCGCGAATATAAGGCTGAGGTGGTTAGCAAACGCATCGCTCTGATCAAACATAAAATTAATCGCTACAGACCGCCAATTGTCATTTTCTATGGTTATTCACTGCTAACTCACTGGAACGAAATTGCTCAAACTAAACTCAAGAAGAATAAAATCGCAGGTAGAAAATTGTGGGAAGGAACACGTGACGGTGTTTCATTTTATGCAACGCCCCATCCAGCAAGAGTATCAACCAGATATTATACCCAAGTTGGCAAATTGCTAAAAAGACGCCATCAAAAAGATTTGCGATAATTAATTTGTTGACGATATTCCATCACTTAAGACCTCAGTGAACTTGAAGAACTGATCAAGTTTATCTGTAAGTTTACGGACTTCAAACCAGGCTACAACATCGATCCCAGGAGGCAAAATGTTACCGTCCTAGTCTGGGAAGACAATCAAACCCGTTAACACCTAGTTCTATGGATTGTTCTTGTACTGCTGGAAAAAGAGGTTCAGAGTCTTTCCGTCAATTGTGTTAGTTTATTTGCCGGGGACAGGTGTCCAATAGCGTATCAATGGCAGTGCCAGGTTAACCATCGCACCGATTAGCCAGCATCACATAGAAGAGAAGATGAATGTAAACGATATTGAACAAGCCATAATTCGAGTGATCTCAAACGCATCGAGACGATTAATTGAGAACAGAATCCACAGTGATGCAGACTGGACAACCGCCATATTCACTGATTTGACAGAATACGCTTACGGCTTGAATCTTAGGGTCTGGAGCAAGAGGAACGAAGTTGACCCCACTCTGACTGGATGTCTGTATGACTTCATGATATGTGAAGGTGAAACTCCCATAGACATTAACAAAGTGTGGGTGGCACTTGAGAGCGAATGGAGTTTAAAATATGACAATATAAAGTATGACTTCTACAAACTCGTCCAGAGTAGAAGCATGTTGAGAGTGATGATCTTTCAATCTCGGAATGTCGAGAGAACCATCAGTGATCTTGTAAAAATCGTTGAAACATCGCAAATGTCAATTTGCGGAGACCGTTACTTGTTTGCAGGTTGGAATGACGAAGAAGGTGATTTCACGTTTAAGCCATACGCCAAAGGATAATTTGACGCCTCATTATTTCCGGCTGCTTTTTCAGGAAAACCTCAGTAAAAAAGTGCCTTTAGTCAGACACAATTCATTTTATCAAAAAGACTGCTTGAGCGCGACTGAGCAGAAAATCCGGGGTTTCCGGCGCTTATGGCAAGTGACTTAACTACTCGTTTTTTACAATCCACGCGGCCGGAATCAAAAACTCGTCATGTCCTTGACGCCAATTGCCGACGACATGGATGTTCGGGACGTCTTTCCAAGTAATCTCACCCGCATGCTCAGTCACTAGAATCTGGAACTCACACTTCAGCAATTGCATGAAACGGGAGAGTGCCACGAAAATACGATGGACCCCTTCGATGTCGGTTGATCCACCATCTTTGGCCTGTCCTTCAGAAGGTTCATCCAGCGAAGGCCAAGCTTCAGGAAAATAGACCTGACTTGGTTGATCAATAATCAGAAATCGCGGCACAACATTTTGAATTAGGGTGTGGAAATGCTCGTGTAGCGCCAAAATCCCGGCAATGTGGTATCCAACCCAGTTCTGGCCGCTGCCGACTTCCCACAAAAAATCGGTCCGTCCGGAAAGCGGCTTGAACTGAAGTGATAATTCACGTATGTTCAGCCGAATGTTCTCGTTGGAGTGTTCAAGCCTCAGCAGTTTTGCAAAGTCGGAAATTTTCGCAGACACAGTGTCAATAGCTGCTTCCAGCCTATTTTTCTGGGCTTGGGGATCAAGCTCTTTCCTTAGTTCCCTGATTTGCATTTCCAAAACCCGAACCTTCTCCTGAAGATCCTCCACATTACGGCTTGCGGTCACGTTTTCCAGAGCTTGTTCTACACGACCAACGAAAAGATATACCTGTCGGATGCTCTGACGCTGACGGGATTGTTCTGTGGATTGTCCCTCGACGAATTTTCGTTGTTGACGGATTTGCGATTGCAACACTTCAAGTCCACGAAGTTCTGTTCTCAAAGCGGCCAGTTCTTCGTCCAACTTTGCCGGCGCTTGATGAACGGTGGCCGTCAGCGTCTTTAGTTCTCCGGCCAGCGACAATAATTCATTCAAGCGAGGGTTACCGTCGTTATGAACGGCTGAACATACGGGACATTGATGAGTGTTCTTCAATTTATCCTCAAACCATCCTGCGGCTTGGAGCCGGTCTTCCTGACTTGTGAGTATCGTCGTGTAGTCGCCAACTGAAGACGAAAGTTGTTCTAGTTTTGCAAGTCTTCGACGGTTGGAGCCGATTTCCTGCCCCAATCGATCCTCTTCATTGATAAGCTTGGTGAGTTCTTTCGCAGCAGCTTCATTCGTTCCCTCAGATATATCCGGGAGGTCCATTGTTTTAACGCTTTCCGGAACCTTTTTGAGATCCAGAATGTATCGGTCGAGGTTCCAGTTCGCTTGTGGACTTGTACCGGTGGGAATCAGTCCGAGTGTTTGTGCCTGCAAATAATAGCTTTTGACCTCCGCTTCCCAGGCCCGTGCAGCTCCCAAACGTGCGTCCAGTTCCCGTTTCCAACGATCATATTCGCGCTCGGCATCCTTGAGTTCACGCTGTTTGGCAAGCGTTGCCGCATCAACGGCCCCCAGTACGAGCGGAAAAATAATTCTGAGTTTTTCGCGATGCTCCGTGGTATCCGCCTTGAAAAAGAATGTGTACGGGTTGGCAACGATATGCTGGGGTTGGAAATTGAAGGCTGCCATATCACGGAAGCTGGCGCGACCGCCGTAGCCAACGTTTTCACCTGTCGAGAAATCCAGATTTGGCAGGTGTGCGATCTGATTAAAACGATTTTTGACGTCCTCAACACGAGCATTCTTTTCTATAGTCTGTGGAACCGCCACTGATAACCCTTCCGCCCAAAAAATATCCGATGTCGATTGTTGGTCTTCGGGGTTTCGCCGTGCAATTATCATTTCGGTATTCGCAAGCTGCAAATGCAAACCGAACCAACTTGTTACCTCGCGGATCAATCCCACTGGAATCGAACATTTGTCGCTGCCAAGGCAATAGTCAATTATCCACGAAAGTGTGGACTTTCCGCTTCCGCTTTCCCCGGTGATTATGTTTATCTTTCCCGGCTGAAGATGAATTATCCGTGGACTGTGGCTGGTATCTTTCGGCCAAAGGATTACCTTGAGAATCGCAATTTTCATTAAAAATGAATGTTTAAGTTTGCTGCAAGCTGAACTGGAGTCATTTCTGCGAAAGCCTGACCAACACGTTTTGAGGCTCCCATGATGACTTTGACGTCATCGGTAACATGGGCGACCGGGGAACTTTTCCGCCCTGGAATTAACTGGCGGTTGTGGTCGGGGTCCAAAAGCAAGAGGTCGGTGTGAAACGCAATCGAAAGGGCGTCAAACGTCCGGGTTGACATCGCTTTCATTCTGTTTTGCAACCCGACGGTAATTTCACGATCTTCCGCCAGTGCCTTGTACAAGGCTCCCGGTGAAGTTTTTGACGACAATGCTTTTGCAGTGCGTTGGTGGAAAACGATGGGCAAAACCAAAAAGCCAAAGGGAAGTGAAACCCCCTCTGTGCGCCCACTGCATTCGTAAGCTTCGTTCACAGCCACCCAAATGGCTTCTGCAGCAAGCCCCGTATTCTGAGTCACGCGCTGTTCAAAAAGAACGTCAATCATTGCCTGATGACTCCTTCCCCATTAATTCGACGTAGTTCGGGTGCCAACCAACCCTTATGAGGTCGGCCAAACGGTGATATGTGCCTGATGTCAAATAGACCTGTTCGGTGTCGCTTCCGGCCAATTTCTCGCGATAATTCTCAGTTGTTTCAGAAAATATTTCAAAACCAACGTCTTTATGTGGCTTGTCGTTTTTCATTCTCAACATCCGAGCCCAGATTTTCTTCCACCGCGATAACAGGGCGGATTCAAACGCGAGCCAATCATCATCGGTGATATTCCCTTCCACCGAAAGACGGCTTTTTTCGATGTTGCATCGTATAAACTCCCGAATGGCGGTATCTGCTAAGGTGTCATCATCACTGACCAAATATAGTTGCTTAACGAACGGTCTGGCCTTTTCCTTGCCGACCTTTTCATCTGGCACAGGGATCAAATGTTCGGCCCGCTCCCTATTGATCCGGCGTTTTCGGTTATCAATGGTTGCCTGGAACTGATTTACAAAGTGGTCGCGAGAAATCCATGCGGGTTTGTTTTCCTTCCATAAAGTCGAGGCGCTTGTGTGAAGCCACCCCAAAAGCTCATTAAAAATCGAGTCTCCCTGTGCCGAACACCATCCGGGAATGGGGAACAAGGCAATTGTCTCCTTCTTCAAATTGCTGCCGCCGGCAGGGACATCGCCATCCGCAAGTTCACAATTTGCAATCAGTGTTGCCAAGAACTGCCGCGAGTTGGCTCGCAATACCCGGTCCATTTTTGTGGCCAAAGAATCAGGCGGGTTTTTCGCCGCCACTTCGAGTTCCTTGATGCAGGCGGCGATTTCGTCTGAGGTTTTGGCGCGGCTAATTTTCTTGGCGATGCATTCAGACAGAACCTTGTTGGTTACCATCCAGAATTTTGTTTTATCGGAGGGAACCTCGCGATCCTCCAAAGCGTCGATCCAAATCGCCAAGGTATTCCAAAGGTCTTTCGAGCGGTCACCAAATGGCTTGGCGTCCTCCAGAATGGAGTGTTTGTCCTGCTCCAGAACGACGGTGTTGTCCGCTTTACGGAGCGCTACATCGTCATCGGTTTCGATGCCGACCAAAGCACCCGAACCACTTTGGGCAAGCCAATACAGCGCCCGTTCAAACTGGAAGCCAAATGCTACGTTTGAACCCGGTGCAGAATGATCGCTTAACGACATATCAAGCCATTGCCGATTTTGAACCGTGAGACAGTTCAAATTGCAGAACTCAAATGGCAATATCCAGCAAATAAAACTCCAGACTAGGTATTAAAAAGATGGCGCGAATCATGATCTGAGTTGATTTGAAGAATCAACCAGCCCAGAATTCGCGATCTACTCAGTTTCTCATTTCAGATTCCCGTAAACGCTGCCATTTGAACAGACGGGGCAATTTGACAGGGAATGCTCGTGAACAATTTGCTACAAAATTAAATCCAAATTGAATACCATCCCGGCGTGGCCATCAATTTTGCCAAACTTGGCGGGGGAAATGCCGTTGACACGATTTTGCACCCCCGTGAAATCTTCGCCGCCCTACCAAACAAGGACGGCAAATATCAATATCCACGAGATGTCCAAGCGGAAGTGTGGAACCAATGGTATGCGCGCCGAGACGAAAAAGATATTGTTCTGAGAATGAACACCGGTAGCGGCAAGACGGTGGTCGCCCTGCTCATTTTGAAGAGTTGCCTGAACGAAAACAAAGGCCCGGCAGTGTACGTCGCTCCCGACTCTTATTTGGCCAAGCAAATCATCAAGGAGGGGAAGCAGTTGGGAATCGAAACCGTGGACGATCCGGATTCAATCAGGTTCAAACGGGGCAAAGCCATTTTGGTGACAAACATTTGGAAACTGATAAACGGACAATCGGTATTCGGCACCTCAGAAACCGGCATTAAGGTTACGATTGGAAGCATTATCATAGACGATGCCCATGCGTGCTTGGAAACCACGGAGGGCCAGTTCACCATGACGGCTGACGGATTATTTCGGGAAAGGCTATTGCAGCTTTTCCAAGAGGATCTTCGGCTCCAATCGGAGGCAAAGCTTGCGGAAATAATCGCGCAGCAATCCAATTCGCAAATGCTCATTCCATATTGGGCGTGGATTGACAAGCAATCTCAAGTTGTTTCGCTTCTCACCGACGTTGAAACATGTCGGCGAACACCGGCCCGGCATGACGAATTCACAAATGAAACGTATTCTTCGGTGAGGTTCAACTACCCGTTGATCAAAGAATCGTTGAACCTGTGCCGATGCGTCATAACCGGGACTGTAGTGGAGATCTCACCGCGCATCATTCCGATTGACGTGATCCCGTGTTTTGGGAACGCATCCCGGCGGATTGTCATGAGCGCAACACTTGCCGATGACAGCATTCTGGTTTCTCATTTCAACTTCAGCCCCGAGTCCATCACCAAATCAATCACGCCGACGGTCGCAAACGACATTGGGGACAGAATGATTTTGATTCCGCAGGAGTTGAACGCGGAATTCGAAGACGATGCATTAAAGGAGTTTTTCAAGGGTTTGGCAGCGACAAGAAATGTCGTCGTCATCGTTCCGTCCAAATATCGTTCCGCATATTGGCAGGATGTGGCGGCCATGACGTTGAAGGCTGATTCCTTGGAAGAAGGCATCGAGAAGATGAAAAGCAGCCATGTCGGGCTGGTTGTGCTGATCAACAAATACGATGGCATAGACCTTCCGAAAAAAACGTGCGAGGTGTTGGTTGTCGATGGCTTGCCGGATGTCCGACGTGAAATTGACAAGATTGAGGAATCGGTCCTTTACGGCACGGAACAGATTTTGAGCCAGCGCATACAACGTATCGAGCAGGGGATGGGACGAGGAGTTCGCTCAAACGATGATTACTGCCTTGTTTTCCTAATCGGGAAAACACTAACGAACTTTTTATACAAGGCCGGGGCGGCTAAAAAATTCAGCGCAGCAACCAGGGCGCAGCTCGCTTTGTCGGAACAACTCTCTGACGAATTGCACGGGAAGCAAATTTTCGCCCTGAAGGAAGTTTCCGAATCGTTTTTGAAACGCGACCAGGAATGGATCAAGGTCAGCAGGGGCGCGATGGCAAATCTCAAGTATGAACCCATAAACAGTATCAACCCTGTTGCGGTCAAGCAACGGCAGGCATTTGAGAGTGCGCGAAGAAATAATCTCAGCGAGGCGGTGCGTCTTTTGAATGAAGCCTCAAATGGATTAACCGAACCGAAGATGCGGGGGTGGCTCAAGCAACAACTGGCCGAATACACCCATTTCATCAACCCTTCCGAGTCGCAAATTATTCTAAAGTCGGCCATCAACGAGAACCCGCGCATCATTAGACCCATCAGCGGAATTGACTATCAACGGATTGACCCGTCCACAAAAAGCCAGTCCATCCAATGCGCGGAATTCATCAAATCAAACTTTGCAAACGGAAATGAATTGATATTAGAGGCAAATAGCTATACCTCACAATTGATCTTTCAGCCGGACACCTCTGAAGTATTTGAGGAAACGTTAAAGGAATTGGGTTGGCTGTTGGGCTTCAAAGCTCAGCGGCCCGAAAAGGAGTTTGGGCAAGGCCCGGATGTGCTCTGGGAGGTGGGCGATAAGACCTACTTCGTTATCGAGTGCAAAAATGGCGTAACGTCGGACAATCCGATAAATAAGCATGACTGCAATCAACTAAATGGGTCTATTGTGTGGTTTTCTGGAAAATATGGAGCTGAATTTAAGTGCGTGCCGATGATGATTCACAAAAACACGGAATACGAACATGCCGCCTCGCTCGACGAAAAAGTCGGAATAATTGACAAAAACAAACTCGACGATCTCAGGTTTGCCATTCGGAAATGCACAAGTTCAATTGCTGCGGGGACGTGGGGAGACACCACGGCCATTGGGATTATACTGAAGGACAATGGATTAACCAGAGAAGGAATACAGAAACTTTTGATTAAGCCTCGCAGAGCGCGAAAATCTTAAAACCAGCGACTGGACATAATCCAAATTGTTTTTCAAGCAGGGTCACGACTGCTGGCGCAATATTCGCTTCAACTCTGCCGACACGCTTGTTTTCTTACGGACTGGAACCCCTGCAATCTCCGTCTACTCTCAAAGATGCGTAGCCGTTGAATTGGTTAGCTAAAAAAAGGCTCTCCGAAAAGAGCCTTGTGAAAACTGCAAACCCCTCAATTCCACACCAGCATCTTCTCACAAGCCAAACTATAAGCTCTGGCCTTGGTCTGATACGATCCTCCAAACCAAGCAGACTGAAGACGCTGATTCTCATTTTGCCTAGATTTCCTGTGATCCTGCCATTCCGTCACACCATTGAACGCAGCCCACAGTGAACCAGCGACACCAGGCATCCGATTTCCCCGGCCTTGATCGAAGAAGAACTCACTCCAGCTCCGATCTCGTTTAACCACCTCCATCTTTTCTACCTCTTTGACTTCAGGATAAACGCTGGCCAAATATTCACTGAGCCGGTTTGAATCCATTTTGACCCTCGACATGGCCTGAAACGTCTCCTCAATCCCTACAAACCGCTCATTGATTAGGCCTAGCATTTGATGGGCGCTTTCAAGTTTAGAGCGGATGTCGGCGTGGTGGTTGACGCGATAAGCCTGTCCATCACCCAGAGCGATGGTCAGCGTATTTTGGCAGACTACTCTGACTGGCGTGAACTTGATTTGAACCGAGCTTTTGCCGTCGTGTGAATTGCTCAAAAGCAGATATTTTTCACTGATGTCATCTTTTGCTACCCTAATTTGACCGGGGAGTTTGGCCAGAATCCACACCCGCTCACCCAGACCTAAAGCGCCGGCAGTGTGATAAACCGCTGCGCTCTGGCCAACAATCGGATCAAAGAATCTGAATGCGTCCCTGTTTTGCAGAGGTGTGTAGTCTTTGCCAACCACACCCAGTACAGGATCGGATTTCTGAACGAGTTGACCAGTTTTACGGACAATAGCGAATTTGTCTGGTACTGGAATGTGTTTGGATCCGGCAGACAAAGGCAACTTGATGACGGGCCAGTCTAGTTTAGCGGCCTCAATCGCTTCTTGGGCCGTAGCTGGTTTGTCGAGTTTGGTTCCGAGATTGTGCCAGGGAGTTTCTTCGATATAAAACATTGAAGCCTGACCATTTTGAATTAACAGATTGTGAGCCATATTTTTTCCTTTCTTGAAATAAAAAAGGCGCAGACTGTTTAAGCTTTGCGCCTAGTTCTGGTTGATTTGTATTTACGGTTTGTTGACTGCGCTAGCTAGACTTCAAATCCAGTCTCAATCTTTTCTAGTCACTGAATACACCCGCCAAACCACCAGCCCGACCACTGCAACGATAATGTACGGGATGAAGGCTTGGACGATGTAGTAAATGATGATGACGACGACTGCATATCTGATAATCTTGTTAACCTCTTTTTCATACATTGAGTTCCTTTCATTTCAAGGCTTAACTCCCCAGCCTTATTTCCTCCGGTCAGCTCTACAAGCTAGCCAATCACGTTCGCAGTTCAGGCCGATCTTCCAACCCGGCAATTGAGCAATGTCTTTGAGGATATCGACGCCCATGAACTCGATGATTTTCAAGGCTAGTTTCTTACGATAACCTTGCATCGAAGAATCAGACCTGCCCACACTCCGACCAGCTTCCCTGAGTGTTTTTCCAGAGCTCAAACATTCCACTACCATCAGTTCGATTTTGCTGAGACTAGACATGAACGAATCCCAGTCCATTTTTCGACTAGCCTGTATCGCCGGGTCTTCACTATCGCTTGAAATCACGTCTTGAAGCTCGAAGATTTCATCGCCAGACTCACTTTCTGACACGACTTCCTGCAACGAATTGAGTCTGGCCGATCCGTTGAGTTGAGTTGAAGATCCGAGCACATCAACACTACTCGACCCATTCCCTCTTCTCCCAGTCTTAAGGTGCTGAATCGTGTAGTAGGCGATGTTGGAGGCTGTAATTGTGCCCAGCTTTCCCTGGCTTTCGACCCGATCCAACATTCTTGCAGCCATAGTGATCCCGTCCTGAATCAGTTCTTTATGATCTTCTGAACCGACACAAAGGACGGAGTTGGGGATGGCGGAGACTAGACGTGGACAGATTTCATCTTTTAATACAAAACCGGCTTGTGGAGACATAGAATTCCTTTTTTAGGGGGTGTGGAGACGAAGAAGCCCCGTTTTTTGGACAGGGCTGGATCGGGGTGATGTGGTGGTCTTGGCGTAGGCTAGACCGTCACCCTTATATTATCCCACAAAAGCAGAGGAATCTGGATGGGGGGTAGGGAACGAGGTGCTGATTGAACCCAAAAATGTCTTGCAAATCTGGGGGGCAGGAAGAAAATGAGCAAAATAAAGAAAAAGAACCCACGCTGGTCGTGGGTAACAAACCAAATGGGAAATCCAAGATAAATATGAAAATGTTGCAATTGCTTATGGTTGTGGGCTTGGCCGGTGCAGCGGTTCTTTTTGCCGGCTGTGCTTCGAACACAACCGAAGTAAGTTCCCCTTCCACCCAGACCGCCGTCAACTTAAGTCAAAACAACTTTCGGGTGATCAAGGCAGGTGTCGTTGGCACCAGTCATGGGTTTCGGCTTTTAGGGATCATTCCGTTTGCTGGCGCCAATGAAACCGATGCCCGGGCCGATCTTTATCGGCATTTGGGACAGTCCTTGGAAGGCAAATCCGCCACTTTGGCAAATACCACTTATAGCAAATCGACGGTTTACCTCATCTTGTTTTCCGTGCCCAAGGTCACTGTAGAGGCTGATGTCGTCGAATACTTGAACACACCGACCGCAGCTCCGTCAGCCCATTGATCAATCGGCCAGTTTAATCCCGACCAGGAATCATTGGCTGCCGCCCAGCCGCCCCGTTTTCAACAACTGCCCCGGTTGGAACCCTGGATAATACCGGCTTGATTTGGCATGGCGAACTTCAGGCTGAGAGGGCAATGACATCCAGGCAAATATCAGCTTCCAAATTCGATTGCCTCGTCCGTTGCGGGCCATTTATGATTTGGCCATGCCCACAAACAATCCATCAGCAGCACAACAGGCAGCGCCGGCGAGCAAACCGATGGTGATGGTGCCGGGCGGCAGGATTTTAAACACACAGTCGGCTCGAAGTCTATTTGAGACAATCGCTCCTATCCAACCGGCTAGAATTATCGTTATTCGGTGTGGCCATTTGATTTTACGGACGGCGGTAGCGTGCCAGAATTCGATTGCGCTATGGTTCTCAATTTGTTCAACATTCACTTTAGTTTGCCACAGCGTAATGAAATTCAAGTTTAACAGTTTTGCTAAATGCCAACAATTCCTATTGAATGAATAAAATACTTAAATCCTAATTCAAAATGGGAAATACATTTCTGTTCATTTCGATTTTATTAGTCTTAACCAACCGAGCCTTTTGCGGTTATGTTGATGACGGCGACGTTAAATACAAAAACGGCAATCTTGATGGCGCTATTCAAGATTACACAAAAGCGATTTCTTTGAAACCAGATGATGCGACTGCTTTTAATAACCGTGCTGCTGTGGAATATGATAAAGGCGATTTAAATAAAGCATTAGAAGACTGCAACAAAGCCATAGAATTAAGTCCAGATTATGGGAATGCATACGGCAATCGAGGCAATGTAAAGGGAGCCAAAGGTGACATCGACGGCGCCATTCAAGATTATACAAAAGCACTAGAAATTCAGCCGGAGGATGCAAAGTCTTACTATAATCGAGCCGCTTCAAAGTTTGAAAAGGGTGACTCGGTTGGCGCTTTGTCCGACTACACAAAAGCCATCGATTTAAAAACAAATTACGTTTCAGCCTACTACAATCGTGGATACATTAAATATCGAAAAGGTGATTTGGACGGCGCCATCACTGATTTCAATAAAGCAATCGAATTGAAACCGGATAATATTCAAGCATTCATTGACCGGAGCATTGCATTAAAAACTAAGGGGGATTTGAATGGCGCATTGGAAGACTGCAACAAGGTCATTAAACTAAAACCCACTGATGAAGATGCCTTTTACAATCGCGGCCAGATAAAAAAGGATAAAGGTGATTTGGATGGTGCTATTTCCGATTACAACTCAGCAATCGCGTTAAAACCTAATGATTCACTTGCTTTTTACAACAGAGGACTCGCAAAACGAATTAAGGGTGATTTAGATGGTGCCATTGCTGATTTCGACAAGACAATCGAATTGAAACCAGATGATGTTGTTGCGTTTTATAGTCGAGGTTCTACGAAGTATCGCAAAGGAGATTTTGACGGTGCCATCACTGATTATGACAAGACACTTGTTTTAAAGCCAAACTTAGCAGAAGCATATTACAATCGTGGCATGGCGAAGAATTCAAAGGGAAACTACGACGACGCAATTGCCGACTACACCAAGGCCATCAGGCTTAAACCGAATTATACTAAAGCCTACAATAATCGTGGCTGGTCCGAATTTCTGAAAAATGATTTCGACAATGCCATCAATGATGCAAGCCACGCTATCCAATTGGATCCACAAAATGGTCACAATTACAATACTCGCGGTTGGGCATTGTTTAAAAAGGGCGATGTTTCCGCAGCACTTGAAGACTTTAAAAAATCTGCTGATTATGAAGGCGTGAATTCTATTAAAGCAGCCGAATCTCAAGGGATGATTAATTTCATTGAGGGCAATTATCAAAAAGCAGTTGATTCATTTGAAAAGGCTATTCAACACGATTCTTCTGCCCAGCATCTCTTGCAACCATGGATTGAAAAGGCAAAGTCTGAGGTCAAAAAAACACCGTAAATTATAGGCCATATTCAACTGCAATATTGCCTTTAAAATTCGCTTGCCCGTCTTCAATCGTCCCTTGATCATGCGCAGTACATACTCCAGTTAAATCCGGCGGGCGCGTGTGATGTATTTCTCCGCGTTTCTAACGTGAAACAGGGGCGTCGCCGCCATGCGGCTCAACGGTCAATTCCGGCAGCCGAAGCCGGGCGGAGCTACCTCAGTCATATTTGGAATTCACGCGACCGAAGTCCACGCAGAACCGCGCAATGCCCCCGCGCCAGATCCCGGAGGTGTGCCAGGTGGTCGAGGTGCGTTACCTGTATGCCCACCGGGAGAGCCATGCCTTGTATCAGCCGGTTTATCTGGGGCCGCGCCACGATGTGGACTCCTCGGAATGCCTGCTTACCCGGCACAAACGCGACGCCAGAACTGGTAAGGTTGCTTTCCAACGAACTGCAAGTGACGTCAAATACGCCACCGTGTTTTTTGTGGACGACGTTCGAGGATCAATCGGTGCCGATGGAAAACGCGATGCGTTTCGCTGAGGCGCTGCGGCGAAACTACGTGCCATTTGACCTGCACATCTACGAAAAGGGTGCCTAATGGCTGTTTTGAAATCCTCCGCTCAAACATCCAGGTCTTTTTTGAAAAAGGCGACATTTTTAAGGTCGGATCGTCTATAGAAGATGATCAGTTTTACCATAATCCAGTGAAGATTGGGCAGAGCATTTTGGGAGATAAACAGCCGAATCTGATAGTAT
>Ga0302280_1001926_pt1 | contig 16545 bp, 38 predicted proteins | sample III_Fen_E1_1_FD_198771 | JGI IMG/M metagenome (GOLD analysis project Ga0302280, IMG submission 198771) | Peat permafrost microbial communities from Stordalen Mire near Abisko, Sweden - III_Fen_E1_1 | ecosystem: Environmental > Terrestrial > Soil > Wetlands > Permafrost | place: Sweden: Abisko... | reverse complement strand
GCACAGTATATTCGCAGATCAAAATACAGGAAGATCTACATTTATAGACCAAACTAACGGCTTCTCTGCATTTGTAGACCAGCAGGATTATATTTCTGTCTTCGTGGATCAAACTACATTTTCTTCTGTTTTTGTTGATCAAATAAATGGCAAAAGCGCGTTTCAAGATCAAATTACGGCACAGGGCGTTTTTGTAAATATAGATGGCAGCAGCGCGATTAAACAGCCTTTTATAAGACACTTTGCTGTGACACTGGCAGTGCCTTTTACATACCCTGCAGGATCTGTAATTATTGGCGGCACAGATGGCAGCATATTGGAGCCATTAACGGCCTTTTCAGGTTTAGATCCTTATAGTATTTTAGCCATAGGCCAAAACAGCTATACAGGCATCACAAATTATACGATTACTACCCAAACTTCGGGCGGCACTGTAATAACTACATTTTCAGGCTTTTTATTAATTTTAGAATTTCAATAAACATTTATGAAAAAGATACTTTTAATATTGCTTTTTATCGCAGCGGGGATTATGGAGCTGCATGGGCAAACGAGTAAAAATGCAGCAAAAGTAAATGATCCTGGCAAGCGGGCCCAGGTGCGAAAATTCAAAAATTCTATAGTGTTAACTGATACGCTGATCGGCTTTTCAGCCATTGCCAGAGATAATGACAGTGACCAGGTAATGATCAGTTACCAGGTACTTGACCAGGCAGGCCGCACCCTGAAAAACGGGCAGTACAAGTGCGGCGGCACCTGCTACAGCAGGTACAATGCACAATACAGCAAAAACATAGCACATCAAATTATTGCGGATAGCGTTTTTAAAGTGCCTATAATACCAAAATAAAATGCTCATTCCTGATCCCAAAACCTGTAAAATGCTGTCAGAACACGACTTTATTGTAATTCTATGCTCTATAATAGGCATTATAACAGTGGCATTTGGTACCGTGGCTTTTGCCATTGCCGGCAATTTGTTTTCATCACTAAAGGGACTTAAAACGCAAATAGAGCACCTGGCAATTAGGGTAATAGAGCTTCAGGAAGAAATAAAATATCTAAAAAGATAGTATTTTCGTAAAAAATTATACTATGATATACGATTATTTCAGGACCAAAGAAACACCGGCGCCCGAAAAGAAAGCCGCCGCGCCGGCACCTCCAAAGGAAAAAGCAGTAGCGCCGCCAAAAGCAGAAAAGAAAAAAGGCCGGCCTAGTGCCGCTGATCGGGAAGCCGCACGCCTGGCAGCAAAAAATAAAACTGAAGAATAATTTTGATAATTGGCTTTTATCCGTACATTTGTACGGTCATAGTCATTTGTCAATCAGGAATACAGGTTAAAGGATTTAATGAAATTTTTGTTTGATTGGCAAAAATGCAAACACGGGCGCGACTATGACAAGTTAGCGCCCGTTTTTTTATTTTGTTAACAAAAACGGAGAAAAGCATAACCGATGAAAAGAAAATCATTTTTCCACTGGATCATAGATGTAGTAATATGCGGGCCGTTGGCTATGGTGCTCATTTATTTTATTTATACACCTTCTTTTCAATCCGGTTATTGTTTTCTCAAAGCCTGCTTTATAGTTTATATAGTTGTAGTAACGATAGTACTTTTAATTGCCGTAGATTTTCTTTTTTCCACTAATAAAAAAAATAACCAATGAAAAAAACAATCATCCTGTTAGCAGTACTGCTAACATTGCACAGCGCCGCCGGAGCGCAAACCGTGGACCAATACAAGGCGCGCTATAATGATAGCTGCTACCGGATCAAAGAGCTACAGCAGCTCACAATACTATACAATAACACAGTAGCGGATCTGAAAGCCGTGGTAGATCTGCGCGAAGCCATAGACGAATACCACATAGGCCGCACACAGGCCGAAAAAATAGACCAGCAAAACGAAAACGATAAATTACAGATACGCCTGGTAGCCAGGCGCGATAATGTGATACGCACACTGCGCCAGAAAGCAGCAGAATGGAAAAAGATTTATGCACAGCAAAACCCGTAAATATGAATTACTTTCTATCAATTTTTAAAGAACCGGAAGGCACAAAATACAACCTGCGCAAAGGGGAGCACCTGGCAACATCACTGGACCTGGGCGAGATCGCCCAGCGCGGCGGCCTGGAATGGCTGGAAACCGAAAACAAAGAATTACTAAGCGATCCGGATAATGAAGAGGTAAAAATTTATTGTTTTCCCGTATCAAGTGAACGTATATAAAATATGGTTACCTATTCACCCTACCAATTAGTACGTCAAAGCATTGTTATTACAGTAAAATAACCTAAAATATATTAACGAATTATGGGATAAAATACGCGAGTAATTCACACTATTTACACACAACTACTGTATAACCGTTTTTTCTTATCTTGTTTGCCCTTCGCAACCGAGGTAAAAAAAAAAACGCCCATGTCTAACCCGAAATTTGAAGCCATACCGGCAAAGAAATTAACGCGTATTTTTATAGGTAATCACATTGTAAATGCCCGCTACAACTATTCTTTAATCCAGGTACGTATTTTAATTTCTATCCTCAAAGATCTCCAGGAGCACATCAAAAAAGTAAAGGATCTGCATTGCACTGTTAACCAGCTGGATTTATTTAAGGGCTGTCTTGATAACGTGGTGGTAATGAAAGTGAAGTTAAAAGATATAAGCCCGCCCGATGAATACGACCACGTAAGGGAAACAATGAAAAAAATGTGCGGCATAGTCATTGAAACCGAGGTAAAGGATAATAACCTGAAGACCTGGCGCCAGTGGCAGGGCCTTTTCCTGAAGGTAAACCAGCCAGAGGATCTGCAACGCAGTAATTACATGGTGGTAACGATGGATATACAGGTAGCAGAGCAGCTGGTATACATCAACCGCGGCACTAACCGGCAAACCCGCGAGCCGCAAAGCGATAATTACAGTAGTTTCTACTTTGAGCCGGCCATGAGCACGAAAAATAAATACACGCCGCGTATTTATATGCTGCTTTCCCGTTTTAAAGACCAGGGCGGGGTATATTATTCAATAGATGATCTTAGGGACCTGCTGGTACTGGATACCCGTTACAAGGACGTAGAGGCCATAAAACGCCGCATATTGCTGCCTGTGCAGGAAGAGCTGAAGCGCAGCGCTGATATATGGTACAACGTGAAGGAAAAGGGCTTTGAAAAAAAGGACGGCAAAAAGGTGCTCGGTTTTAATTTTAAAATAGTGAATGAAGAAAGCGGCAAGCTATACAATGAGCAGCTTAATAACCTGCTGCATACCCTGCGCGTAGACTTTAAAATGGATAATGACGGTATTAAGAGCCTGCGTTACATTATAGATGATGCCGGTAACTGGCCGGATCTTATGGCATGCCTGGATAGGGTACAATACAAGCTACGCGAAGACCGGAGCATTAAAAACCACGGCGGCTATACCAGGAACGCCATTGCAAATGCCTTTAAATCAGAACCTCAAGGCCGATAGGAGCCGCAGCAGTGATAAGTAAGACGCACCCAGGATCATACGATCCTGGGTTTTTATTTCTGAAAATCAATATATGTGTATTTATATAATTCATAGTTGAATAATTGTTGGAATACGAAATACTAGTAGGTAAATTGTTGGAATCTAGTTGAATAATTGTTGGAATCTAGTTGAATAATTGTTGGAATGTAGTTGAACTATTGTTGGGATAAAACCGATGAAAACTGCGACTGTGCTACTTTTTGGCGCGGCACAATTTATCAATGATTAACCAATAATATCAATAGATTAAGGGAATGGGCATCTATTCAAAAACGGGGAGGAAGCCCGCCAGGATGGCAGAAAATGAGGGCGAAGGAAAAGAAAATCAGCGATCAAAAAATGATTTTTTCCGCCGCGCGGAATTTAGTTGAACTTTTGTTGGGATAAGTGAAAATAAGGTGTGCGGTATTAGTTGAACTTTTGTTGGAATAGTTTGTAAAGTATTGGTAATTAGTGTATTGTAAAAGTGTTAATTACAGCAGTACTGCGAAGCGTGACTAAAACAGAATTGTTTTGGTACGTTCATTAGAAAGGAAAAAACGGCCTTTGACTATATCTACAGGAATACCCGAATTTTTAATTTCGTAATGGTCCGTTGTTTGTATTGTTACCGGTATATCGGTATCATGTGCGTATGGCTGCGCATATTCTATTAGCGCGGCCTTCAGGGCATTAAAGAAAGCGTTTAGATCATCTGTATGCAGTTCAAAAATAAGCTGTGTTTTCATAGATCTACTTTACTTTTAAATTCCGCTTTGTAAATTGTAATTTTTAAAGGTAGTTTTTGCGCTTCAAAAATCATACACGCAAAAGCAATGTTATTGGTATTGCAAAAAAATTCTTCTTCTACTTCTCGACTGCGCAGATCCTGGGGAAGATCGAGTATTAAGTAACTGATACGCCAGGCATACGGTAGTATCCATGTATTAGTAAGCAGCACTACATTTTTATAACGGTCTAAAAGCCTTACCATTTGCTTTTGCCGGTTTATTTCTACTTCGTTTTTTTTAAGATTCATGCAGCGCAGTTTCTGTGAATTTTTGTACGTATGTATCTTTCAAGTACTTGCCGGCCATTACAGAGTAGTATACCAGGCACATGACAATAAACAATGTGATCCTGAAGTATAATTTTGCAATAGAAGTAAGTGCAAAAAGGTATCTGGCGCAGTTTTTCATTTATAAAGCCCTTTACAATCGTTTAAAAAAAAGTTTCCCGTACCCAATTCCAATATTTGTAACCCTGCGGGCTTTGCGACCAGGTGAAAGCCTGGTACAATGCCTCACCTGGATCTTTATACTTATCATTTTCATATTCCCACCACATATTAGTGAGCGCCTGCGGCCCATAGGGATCAGGTAATGTTTGCAGGTGCTCACGGATCGTTTTCTTTTCGGCCATGAAAATATTTTTACAAAGATAAATAATTCCCGTACATTTGTACGGTTAAATAAAATAAAAAAAATGGCAGTGACCAGGAATAACCGGCTAGAGCTACGCACATCAGAAGCATTTGAAAAGGCATTGACAATATTAAAGGATATGTACCCGCAAAAGAGCCAGAGCGATATTTTACACATGGCTTTAGGTGATGCACTGCGCAAGCGTGTGCACGTTTGGGATAATAAATTAACCGCATTAGCAAACGAGCTTGAATAATGGGAAAATATAAAATTGTAACGGTAATGGAAATTAATTGCAATACCACGTACGAAATAAAAGAAAAACTGGACCTGCTGAAAGATATGGCCGATGAAAAATACGGTGATCATTTCTCCATTGAATCAGTACCGGATTGTATGTATTTAAAGCTGGATTGTGGATCTAATATTTATTTTCAAAAATCAATCATACAATAAAAACACTGCCAATGAATCAATTATTATTAAAATTAGACGCCTGCGAAGATGCAAAAATATGGGCAAAAGGCAAAACATGGCCTGAAATATACGATACCTGTTATCGTGGAGATTGGCTGCTATGGCTATTTAAAAAAACTAATATAGGCGATCTTAAATTATTAACCCTGGCAAAAGGGCACTGTGCAAATACTGTGCGGCATTTAATGAAAGATCCGCGCAGCATAGCCGCCACAGACGCCGCTATTGCCTTTGGTAATGGCGAAATAGACAGAGCCGCACTAGATCTGGCATTTAAAAACGCCTCCGCCGCCTACGTCACAGCCTACGCCACAGCACGTCAGGAGAACAGATTATTAACCGCAAATATTGTCCGTAAATACATTCCGCGAGAATTATGGAATATCACAGAAACCGGGGAATTAATAAATAACTAAAGAAAAGGCTTGGTTCTATCATGCTGTAATGCCGTAAAAATAAGATAATCGCATGAGGTCCGTTTGTACTCTACACAAATAAAAAGCCGCTGTAAATCAATACAGCGGCTTTTTTTGTGAATTTAACGCATTACTAAGCTGGCAGCAGGTCTTCATAATCCGTAACCGGCATATTAAGGACCTGGTTAAGTTTAATAAGGTGCTCGGTGATGGCCGGCAGTGTGGCACTTTCTACAGGCAGCAGATCTGTAAATCCGGTAGGTTTAATGCCCATTGCCGTAAGAGCGCCCACAAGCTGCTGTGCTACTGCAGCGCTGGTAGCCTTGCCAGAATCTGCAATAGTTGCAAATGCTGCGTCCGGTACACCTATTACTTTTGCAGTTTTTACCATGTGCTCGGCAAGCATTACAATAGTAATGGGCGCTTTTGCTGCGGTCTTTTCAGCCGCGGTGCTTTCTGTTCCGGCATCACTTAAAATACTATCCTGGAAATCTTCCAGGGCTGTGATCCGTTCTAATAAGGTCAGATTAGACCTGTCAGTTTTTTGATACATAAAATATTTTTTTTTGGAGTATAAAACTATAAAGATTTTTTTGTAAATACCTAATTGCAGTTAAAACGCATTTTTTTTGCCGTGTATGTGCCCGCCGCAAAAGATCATGTTTTGCGTATCCATACCGATGTTAACCAGCATTACATCAAAAAAATACCTGCCCTGGCACAGCGGTTTTAATATAAATAACTGTTCTGCCAGGTTCATTTTCCGGTAGTCTTTACCCTCGATGGCTTTTGTATAGGCATTGCAGATCTCATTTAATGTTTCTTCCCTGAAACCAAATTCATTTATTACACGGTCCCAATTATCGAAGCCGGGGAATATAACCGGCTTTTCTATGCCCAGGCTGGTTTGCTTGTCATAGTCAAAATGCTCACCGTATGCAATATACTGGCGGCTGGCAATTATGGCCTGTGTATCCATGCCTATAAGCAGCAGCATGGTATTGTAGTGCACCTCACTGCGGCAAATATCTTTTAATGCTTCCAGCTGCATTTTCAGCGACATTTTAAAAATGTCGTATTCGCTGGTCCTTGCCCTATACTTCAGGCAGTAAAAATTAAAATCTTCTTCGGTTAATGATAACCGGTAATACTTATCTATGGCCGGGAAAAATATCGGTTTTTTTGAGATCAGCATATTAATGAATTATTTTATCGCCGGTATTTGGCATAAGTAATGTATTCGGCTTTTGCAGGTCCTTTATTGTGATCTTATTTACTTCGCCGTTTTTAGCGTACAGCTGGGCAAGCAAATTATTTTTAGCAGTATCCAGGAGCATTGCAATATCAAGCGCCGGAAAATCAACAGGATAAAGACACTGCAATTGCACCTGGCCTTTATCGTCTACAATGATTGTAATATCTATTGAGGGGTGCGGGCCTCGCACAGATGGCCTATACTTTTTTCCGTTATCCATAATTAGTTCTTTATTTTTTTGTATGATCCGGACCTGGTAAGATCTATTCTTAATCCCTGGCTGCTGAAGGGCAAGTACTTGTATAGACGTGTTCTATCATCTTGGAAAAATGATTGCGGCAATTCAAATGTATCAACTCTTGTGGATTGGCCGGTCATGAATCCTAAAGCGGCAAGTAATGCAAGATATTTTTTCATGGTACTACTTTTTTTTAGCGGTTACAATTTCCGGCTTTGCTATCTTAATATTCCTGGGGATTATTATGTAGCTGTGATCCGGCATTTTTTGGAGCTTCTTAAAATATTCAAGTAAAAACTGGCTTTTACCGCTTAATGATTTTTCACTGTCAGCGGTTTTGAAAAGCACTATAAAATTACTATTGCGCAGCAGGTACGGCGGCACATCTTCTATGCTCAAAAAGTTGAGCACAATATTATTTCTTGTATGCCGGCGCAGGCCAATGAGCGCGCGTATTTTATCACTTGTTACCCGGCCTTGAAAAAATATAGTGCTTTCGTCAATGACGATATTAGTATTCCGTTTTTTTATTGCCACGTTGAGAAAGTCCATCATGTATTTTTCGTGGCCCTCTGTATCATCTACTTTGCCCACAAACCGGCTACGGTTCAGCTTGTTATCTACCGGCAATTTAGGATTAACAATATCGAATATCATTTTATAGGTGAGATCCTTTGTTACCATTGCCTTTATTTCAGCGTCCGTGAGCCGCTTATCTTCGTAGTACTCATTATTAATATCAAATGGCAGGCACTTTGGTTTTTTGTAAATAAAATTCCTTTTACAAAAAAATGTTTTGCCCTCACCTGCCTGCGCTATTACGATAGTAAGATTCATTATTAAATTGTTTCACGTGAAACATTTTTAATCAGTATATCGTACTGAATAAATGCTACAAAATTACCGTTATACTGAAATTTGAAATAACTATCACCGGGCCGCACGTCTTTATTTTTGCAAAATTCGTAAAACTTATTTTTCAGATCTTCTGCATCAGTGGAAACAATAATTTCTAATTTTGATTCCCATACATTTTCCGGAATAAAAGCAGGTCCTATTTCTAATTCTGTATCAAAATCTTTTCTTTTACTGAAAAAACGCCGTATTTGCAGGCCCAGTATTTTAAAAATAACTAAAATACCGCAAATACAACCTAGTGTTAAAAAAAAACGGATCAAAAAAATGGTTGAAATCATAAATTTTATTTTGAGGTAAAAAATAATTAATCGTTTGTTTCTGCGCCTTGTTCTTTTCTAAATGCCGCGGCTTTTTTTAGTGGTATTGTTTTCTTTTTCACTGGCTTTTTCTTCGCCGTTTTTTTCTTCGCTGGCGCTTCGATAATTTCTGCGTCTTCAGCGTCTTTATCTTTTTTTCCGCGCTTGTATCCTTTTTCTTCTGCGTCTTCCAGCATTTTTTTATTAAGCCACAAGCGGCCACCCTTCATGAGCGGTATAATGATAAGCGCTAAAAACATCAATACCAGCGGGTTTATTTTAGTAACTTTCAGGTATGCCAGTACTTTTTTATTGATCTTATTAAGCGTTTTTTTGTTGCTGGCAGTGTACCCTATTTCAGATTCTTTATAATCCAGCTTCATTGATGTATATGCCGCACCTGATAGGGGCGTCATTACCAGGTCTTGAAATTCTGTGAGATCTTCCGGATCAAAGAACTCGCCCAGGTCTATTTGTTCCGTAGCTGCGGCCTTATCTACTATCTCTTCGACTATAGCGTCTTCCGGCTCTTCTTCGGTATGGTTTTGCCCTTCGCTGCTTTGGTTTTCGTCAATGGTTTTTCCAAAATCATCGTCCGTAACCTCATTTAATATATCTTCCGGAATTTCCTTAAATTCATCAATGTTTTTCTTCGACATTTTCTAATAGTTTTATATCACTAATTACCGGCCCGCCTATGGCTTTTTCCAGCTCATCAATACGGGCCTGCTTTAAATCCAATTGTTTTTGATAATATTCCTTTACTTTTTCTACCCGTTCTTTTACTACTTCATTAGGTGTTTTGTGTAATGGAATAACAAAATCTTCAGGGGTTTTGCTCATTAAATCAATTATACAAGCGCTGCAACCTTCCGGCAGATCAATAGGAAAAAAAATCGTTTCCAATGTTGCATTTGCAGACATGTTTAAAAATGCGTAGTTAGTATCCGGAAAAGACTTACGGAGTACTTTTATTATTGACTTTTGGCCAGCTGGCGAATTGGATAATCTAGATCCAATACTTTCTAAAATTGCTTCTAGTTTCATTCTACCCACATTTTAAAAAGTAATTGATCTTTTGCATTTTTGCCGGTATACTGTATACGTGCGAAAAATGGCGGTTTATAGCCTATTTCCATAGCCTTTTTTACCTTCGATACCAGGGAGGGATAAGTAACGCGAAGATTGCCAATATTGTCTTTTTCCCCCTGCATATTTACATAAATAACTGCCTGGTCATTTTCAAAAAGATAACTGATAACCTCTATATTATACATTTTATCTTCCGTGGGCTTCCAAATATTATCCATTATTTTACTTTTTATCACTTGTTTCCGCTTCGTACCGTTCCCGCACTATCATTCTAATAAAAGTAAGCAAACCTAATCCCTTTTTTTTAGATGTAGAAATCAGCCATTGCCGTATATCTCTATCCGAATTGCCTAATATCCATTGCACAAAAACGGGCTTATCCGATTGATTTTGCATTCTTTATAAATTTATTGGGGATTTAAAAGTAATTGTTTTTTTGCAACATGTGTAACCGATTGATCAAATTTGTTCCATAATTCGTTAACAAAAAAACTTTTTTATATGGACGGCAAGGCATTTGGTTGGGGAGTACTTACGGTAGTAGTAGGCTTGATCCTCTTCGGATTCATTAAGCATCATTTCAGCATAAAGCCTATGCACGAAAAGAAGCATAACCATTATGATGATGATCATTATGATGATGATTTCGATCCGGAAAATAAAGCAACGTACGATCCTGAAATGAAGTAGGCTACCGGTCTATTCAGGCGAAAATCAATTAAAGCAATAAAATTTTAAAAATATTTCAATAATATTTTATGACCAGACAGCAAGCCGCAGTATATGCGATACAAAAGGCAGCAATGAATAAGGGCAATTTTGATAACTTTGGGGGCGGTGCGAACACCCAAAGCCGTACTGTGAGCCTTGCCGGTGCATCCCAAAACCAGCAGGCACAGTTTAATATTGTGATCGCCGGGCTTATTCCGGCGACGAACATTGCAGCCTCTGCATTGTCTACAATAAGTACGGAGCTTTTTTATGCACAGAACAGCGCATCTAAGCTCGGTAGCCAGGCACTGAACGCCCTGTTATCTCAGAACCAGCCTATAGACGGCAATATCATTAACCTGTCTTCAGTTCTGGTAGGTGGCCAGATTAATCCTATTTCTTTCCCAGGCGGCGGTGGCGGTTTGGCTACGCAATTTATACGCGGGTATTACCAGGCAGCGCCTGCCCCTTCAAACTGGGGTAACAACCCGCCTACTGTTTGCGGATTTGATAACCTGGGCAATCTGGATTTTCTGTTAAGTACTGCTGCTTACACGGCATCAGTTCCGTATTTGTCCATAGGACTGCGTGAAACATCATACCGCGCATTGTTTGAATACAGCGCAGTGCATGCCTTTAATATCTCAAAGATCCGTATTACGAGCACGTATGCCAATAACGGCGCGCAATTCCAGAATACGTTGTTCTGGGCAAAAGCTACCTGGTTAGGTGGTGTGAACAAACAACCGGTAAGCCCGCAATCGTACGTTACGCCGTTCCAGCAGCAGGCAAACATTGTGGACATTGTGAAAACTCCGTTCCGCATTGATCGCCAAAAAGGATTCCAGTACAACATTAACGCAGGTGAGCTGCCAGGTATTTACAATGGCACAGGTGTGGTACTTACGTGCTGGTGCGATCTGTATACAAGATCAGAACTGTAAAATTTTTAAAATAATTGTTTCCAATAAAAGGCGGCGCAAAAAACGCCGCCTTTTCTGATAAAACCAGGGGATATGACCAGCGACGCAGCAGACCAGCATATAACAAAAGACCGGTTTAATAATATGGGCGCTAACATTCGCGCCGGTATACGCAGGCAAAATGAGGCCATTGAAAAACAGGCGCAGCTAAAAGGTGTGCACCCTGATAAAATTCACATGGCGCTACTGGCGCAGCATAAAGGGGACATGCTCACCTGGCTGCATCAAAACGGTATACCCGCAATAGACGATAACCCGGCTACCCTGGCTACACAAATAGCCGGCGCCATAATGCAGGGCGCGCAGCAGGTAAAGAATAGTTACGACGAGTACGACCGCGAACTTACCTATGAAAATGCCTTTGACGAATACATGGGCAGTATGATGGTGGAAGAAATGGCAAACCCTGGCAGTAAATACCACTGGAGCAATAACCCTGAAGCGGCGGTAAGCAATGCAGACGGTGACGGCAGCGGTGATGATGCGGCGGGCGCGGCAATCAGCGGCCTTTCTAATGTGGCGGGCGATATACCGGTGATTGGTGCGATCGCAGGGCCTATACTTAAAATTGGCGGGCAGATACTCAGCGGCATAGGCAAGAAAAAGAAACGCAAAGCAGCAGCAGCGCGCGCAGCAGAAGCGGCAAGGCAGGCCGCAATAGAGCAGGCCGCGCTGGCACAGAAAAAGAATGCCGGCAAAAAGAAAATTATAATGATGGGTGGCGCTGCGCTGCTGGTAGTGGTGATCATTATAGCGCTGGTAATGGGCAAAAAATAAATACTGCAGCACAGTTATAAATAACTATAGGAGATCTAAGCAATGGCAAAGAAACACCACAAGCATAAAAACTGGCTTAAAGCGCTTGAAAAAGATGCGGAGCATTTAGGTGATTCTGTAGAAAAGGGCATGGCCGATGCGATAAAATTAGCAGTAGAGGGCACCGAATTTGCTACAAAATTTGCGCTGCTGCCTTTTAAAGCTACGATACAGTTATACAAGGCCCTGAAGAAAGAAATTAAGGCCGTAGTAGGCGACCTGAAGCATAAAGACCATAGTGATAACCTGGATGATGTGGACCATGTACTAAACAGCCAGGACGCCGCTATACAGATCAAAAAGAAAACTGCTAAAAGCAATACTATGTTTATGTATGCCGGTATTGCCGTAGTAGTGGTACTAGTAATATTCATCATTTCAAAAGCCAGAAAATAATGGACGTTGAAAGTTTTAACATTATACAGCCATCCACGGTAACTATAAAATTTGATGCCGGTGTATTTCCAAAGTTATTCCAGGTCTTTAAAGACGATGGCACCCTTTATTATTTCCGGCACCTGGACGGTAAGACAACGACCATTAATATAAATTTCCCTGAAAACGGGCATTATATCACTGATCACAGCACGCCATTTACAGAGGTGAGCAGTAAGCCTATAGTTATCAGCGGCCAAAATATACCGCTGCCAAAACCGGACCGTAATTATCCGCTGGCTACGGTAATACAAATAAATAAAGACCTGCAAGGGCCTGCAAGGATATTTTATAAGATCGGGATCATAGAAAACAGCCCAGCGCTGCTGGATATGCCGGAAGCTATACGGGTATTTGTAAACCTGCATGAACAAGGGCACTGCCTTTACAGCCAGGAATTTGATTGTGACATATACGCCATGAAAAATTACCTGGCGCTGGGCTATAATGCAAGCATGGGATTTTATGCCATGAGCCATGTTTTAAAGGAATCGTCAGAAAATGAAAAAAGGTTGAAGAGCATGTTTGCAGTGATGAATTATACAGGTCTTATTAAGAAAAGGAAGAAAAATTAAATGAAAGGGCAGGCGATCATTATTGCGGTTATTATTTTACTATTTGTTTCTGCGCTGGTTATTTATAACAAGCGCAAGAAGAGCAAAGATAATGCCGATAAGAAGAAAGCTGATATAGGCAGCGGCGGCGACTACAACAGGGACCGGGATGCAAAAGGCACTAACCTGCTAGATGATGGCACAGTACAGGCAGATGTAAAAAGACTGATAGACGAATACAAGCATCCGTATTTGAATGTTGGCGGCAAGGACAAAAACATGACGGTGATACTTGCCGTAGCCCATTCGGTAGATAATCAAGGGCAATGGAGCCAGATACTTAAAGAATACGCGCGGCAAAATGATAGTGATCTTTACACAGACGTTAAAGAGGCAATGTCAAGTATGTTGCAGGTTTTCCCGCCGTATGAAGAGGAACGTAACCAGGCAATAAGAGATCTTAAAACATATATTAGCACACTGCCTACGGGCGCATAAAAAACAGTATGACACCAGTAATGAAAAAAATAATAATCGCCGTAGTGATATTACTTATAGTAGTGGGCGTAGTAATTTTCTTCAAAAAGCAGAAAGAAAAAAAGATGGCTGAAGCTAAGAAGAAAAAAGAAGCAGCCGAAAACGCAGGAGGGCAATAATTATGAGCTTAAAAAAATATGCTGTGCCGCTTGGAATACTGTTAGTAGTGATACTGATAGCATCCTATTTCTATTTTCATAACAAAAGTAAAATGAAGAAAGAAAAGGGATCAAAAAAGGCAGGAACTAAAAAATCAGATCCACCGGGGAGTAAAGCAGCAGACCACGGCATGAACCAGGACGACACGGAAAATACAGGCGGCGGCAATAACATTCCTGCAATGTTACGGCCCATACCTTTAATAGATCCGGAATATAAAGCCGGTATGGATGCCGGGTTATTGCCAGATCCTTCAGCGCCTGGCGCCAGTGCAAACCAAACACAATCATTTTTAAACTTAGTTTTACCCACCAATTAAAGAATAGTATATGGAAGCGTTTATAAAAAAGTACTTTATTATCCTTATAGTCCTTGCGATCGTGGGCTGGATATTGTTTGAAAACAGCCGCAGGGCAAAAAAGAAAAAACACGATGCCGCCAAAAAGGATATATACGATAGCCAGAAGGTGAAAGCCGCAGTAAAAGAACTGCGCAGCAGAAAAAACGACTACGTACAGGACCAGGAAGAAGACGAAAACCCGCTGCATAGAGGTGAATTTACCAGTGATACGGACGGGGATGAAGTGGCGCAAATGTATGAAGATGCGGTAAACAAATACATGGCAAATAGTAACTATGATGTGCCGGCATTTAATCAGCGCTTACAAAACCACCACCAGGATACCGAAGAGCATATAGGTGATGACGCCGGCGAATTTTTGACCAGGCAGGAATATGACGAGCACGAGCATGTAGGTGATTTGGATCTTAAATAATAAACTTTATTAAATGAAAAAAGGCGTAGCTATAGCAATAATAATAGGTATACTGCTCATTGCGGCGGCTATCTATTATTTTGCACAGAAAACCAATAAAACGATCAAAAAAACTACTGATAAATTAAGCGCAGACGTTACTTCTGACGTGCAAACCCTGGCCGCAAAAAGCGGGGATATAAAAGATATTTTTGCAAGCGCAGACGACATAACAAAAAATATAAATTCATTATTAGGTAAAAACACACAATTAATATGAAAAACTGGAAAACCACCTTCGCGGGCCTTTTTATAGGCAGCATACCAATTGTACAGGCGCTGATCAATGCCTTTAACTCCGGCCAGTTCAGCCACCAAAGCAAAGGGCAGATACTTATAGGCATAGGTATCATTGTTTTTGGGCTGGTATCGAAGGACCACAATGTAACCGGCGGCTCTGTGAACCAGTGAACCGCAACAGAAACCACATTACAAACAAATAATAACAATAATATGTTCAAAATTGAATTGATACCCGAAGAGGTAAAAAATATCTGTACAAAATTTGCAGGTATTACAAAGCAATTGCAGGCAGATCTGCAAAGCGGTATAGCAATAGACCTGGCGGCAATGTTCCCAGGCGGCACGCAGCTGGATACTAATATGATCTACGCCTGTCAGCTGGCAATTAACGGCGCTAATAAATTAGCAGCCATTGCAGATACTCCCGGAGTGGAAGCGCGTTTTCAGCGCCTGGGATCTGATCTAAGTATGTTAGAGCATAACAGCCAAAAGCATACGATCAGTTTTTATATTGTAGCGTTTGAAACGGTCTTTAATGATCTTTTCGGTAAATAAAAAAAGCCGGTAGAAACCGGCCTGCTTTTATATAATCACTCATTCCAACGTGCAGCAAATATAATAAATTATGAAACCTTCACAGAATTTTTTTGATCTGGTTAAAGCATTTGAAGGCTGCAAATTGCAGGCATACCAGGATATTGCCGGTATATGGACCATTGGATACGGAACAGTTACCTATCCGGATGGGCGGGCCGTGGCTGAAGGTGATACATGCACAGAGGAGCAGGCAGCGGATTATTTAACGGCACATATTGCGGGTATACAATTGCCTGCATCATTAACACAGCAGCAATTTGATGCCTGTTTGGATTTCTGCTATAATGTAGGGCAGGGCGCCTGGAATAGTTCGTCATTGAAAATAGATATTGCAAATAATGGTGATGATGATAGTATAACAGCTGATTTTTGCAAATGGGATAAGGCGCATATTAATGGATCTCTGGTTGAAGTACCGGGATTGCTACGGCGCCGCAAATGCGAATCCTATTTGTATATAAATGGGTTGAATGCTTTAAACTTCTTTGAATAGTGATCAATGCAGCAAATGCAAATAAAATATTTTTCGCTTTATTAGCCACCGGCTACCCGATAGGGAAAATACCGCTGGCTATGAAGCAGGCAGCGCTGGAAAGTGCCGGGTATACAAGCAGCCTGGGCGTGAATAGTAACAACTGGACAGGTATAGAAAAACGGGCTTGGGAGCAGGGAATTGCAGACGATGGCGCCCGTTTTTCTCATTTTAATAAAATCAGTGATTGGGCCAGGGCATACCGGCATATAGTAGAAGATATACACCCTGAAATTAGCCAGGCTACCAACGTAAACGATTTTGGCCATGCGGTATATGACAGCGGCTATACGGTACAGGAAGGCGCTAGCGATGATGTGGACAGCTACATTGCCGGAATGAACAAATACAGCGATAGCGTAGATGCGTTTATACAAGTGAAAAAAATGCTCTTCGTACACATAGGTTTAGTTATATTTGTGGCACTTGGTTTATTTATCTGGAAATTAGCAACGAAAAAATGAACGACCCCGGAATTTCTTTTTTAGTAGGCGCAGCAGTAATGCTGGTAGTAAATTTTGTAATACAAAAGATCATCAAAA
>Ga0302280_1001924_pt1 | contig 16559 bp, 10 predicted proteins | sample III_Fen_E1_1_FD_198771 | JGI IMG/M metagenome (GOLD analysis project Ga0302280, IMG submission 198771) | Peat permafrost microbial communities from Stordalen Mire near Abisko, Sweden - III_Fen_E1_1 | ecosystem: Environmental > Terrestrial > Soil > Wetlands > Permafrost | place: Sweden: Abisko... | reverse complement strand
TCAGCAATTTGAACATTCCTTAAAAATAAAATCCTTTCAGCCTAAAACGAACTATGATTTAGCACTTGTTTATGGAGCTCTAGGGCAGCAATTAGAAGAGCTGAATAATTCAGTAAAAGCAAAACAATATTATGAAATTGCCATTTCGAATTTGCTAAAATGCGTTAAGCCGGAACCTTATTATGCCCAGAGATATTACATGATGAGTGTTGCCTATCAACGAATCGGAAACAAAGTAAATGCTCAGCATTATTTAGATACTGCTCAAAGGTTAAATCCTGCATTTAGATAATACGGGCGTTATGCTAATTTAAAAGGAAAATAAAACTTGACTGTTCGCTCTATCTTTTATGCAATAAGCTAAAAAACTCACAACTATCCACAAAAAGAAGCAAGACGATTAGTTCTATTTCCTTCAATCAGGGCATATTGGTCTCAATGTTAATTTAAAATCTCCAAAATGAGAAATTCATTAACAAAAAAATAGCAAAAACGCATTAATTTGATAATGAAGAGAAAATGGTTAGCATACAATGGCAACATACATTTGTCCCGTGCAAATAATCTGCATATATGAAACACTATTTATTAACTAGTTTAACAAATTTAAAATGAAAAAAATGAAAAAAATTACAAAACTGGCAACAACCGCACTATTTGCAGTTGGAGCCGTAACAGGCTTTGCGCAGGCAGACCAGACCAATCTGGGTGCTAAATGCGGCTGCCCGACAATTCCTAACAGAACAAAAGTAGATTTGGCCACCGCTTTTCCGACAACTACATCTAGAGGAATTACAGAATTTACAGGCAATGTGCACCTTACCTGTAATAATATTTACACAATTACCAACAAAATGTATGTTCCGCCTCCATACACTATTACTATTGATCCGGGAACAGTGCTTCAAGGTATTTACAGCAGCAATAATAACAATGCTGCCGTTTTAATTATTGAAAGAGGTGCAAAAATTATGGCTCAGGGAACTCCTGATTGTAACATTGTATTTACATCCGATCAAGATCCAATGGATGGTACTTACTCTATTTCAAACGTTTCTAAATGGGGTGGTATTTCCATTTTCGGTGTTGCATCCAATAACCTTACCGTAGCTGCTAACACTCCGGTATCAGGTAGTACTTATCCAAACGGTTCTGTTCCTCTTTCTGCAGGTTTAGATGGTGAAGGACATGGTGAAGGATTTGCATTGGTACCTAGCGTAGGTAACACATTTGGCGCAAATGCTTCTGATACGTATGGCTTTACTGCGTTTAACGATAATGATAATTCAGGTGTAATGACCTATGTTTCTATCAGACACGCCGGTGAATTAGTAGGTGGTCTTGCAAAAGGAAACGAAATCAATGCACTTACACTTTCTTCAGTAGGTCGCGGAACAACGATTAACCACATTGAAGTGGTTGCATCAGGTGATGATGATGTTGAAAGTTTTGGTGGAACAGTTGATTATAAATACATCTCTTCCTATTTTGGTGATGATGATAAATTCGATTATGATATCGGATACAGTGGACGTGCTCAGTTTCTTTTTGCAATTGCAGCTGACAGTTTAAATTCAGGTGATTTACATTCATCGGATAATGGTTTTGAGTGTGACGCAGATGACCAGTTTGGTTCAACCATTGCCGGTTTCCCATACCAATCTAACCCTAATTTGTGGAATGCTACTTTCATTTCAAACGGTAAATTAGTGGCAACTCTTGATAATACAGGTCATGCCGGTATAATGGCGAAAGAAATGGCAGGTGGTCAGATTCATAACTGTATTTTTGCTAACTTCCGTTCAGGTGTTCATTTATCTGAAGTGCGTTCAGGTGCAACTTTACATGCTGATGCGTATGACCAATGGACAAATAATCCTGATGCAAATATCGGGTCTTGGTCAAATAATCCTGTTCATTACGCTGTACAAAATGCCTTGGTTATTCAGGATAACGTAATTATTAAACCTGCAGGTTCACAATATTATGGTTTTACAAGAGGTACGTTGGTACAAACTACATCTGCAACATCCGGTAAATTTGTTAAAGACTTTACAGGTACAGGTTCAGTTACAGAATGGGCTACCTCTACAACTCCTTTCCAATGCGCAGCTGTGGGTATTCCAAACCATCTTGACTCTGTTCAGTTTTTAACAACTGATCGTAATCAAATCGTTTCTTCGATACCGGGCATCAGTTATAACTGGTCATTTAACGGAAGCAATACAGGGTTTACAACTCCATTCCACGTAGTTCCATTAACTGATATGACTTCTCAAAGTACACCTCCTGCTGATGGATTCTTTAGTGTGGTAAATTACAAAGGTGCTTTTTCTGCTGCTGAGGAAGCCAATAGCTGGTTATCAGATTATGGTCTTATAACTGTACAAAGTATGGGAAGTTATAACCCAACAGATATTAACGATGATGGTGTTACTGACGTGAATGACTTTTTACTGTTATTAGGAAAATTTGGTCAAAAAGATCAATAGTAATATATAATTCTTAACACCTGAAAATGGTATTAGAGGATATTACTATGGTATAGAAAATTATTTTACATAAATAACAATAAATATTAATGGTCAGATTAAAATAGTAAAACAGACATTCTTAAATAATCAGTTTTTTAGGTCAATCGAACCATTAATATTTATGTTTTTAAAAATCAAGTGCTAAATGAACCAAACTTTAAAAACATTTACAAAACTATAAAAAAATGAAAACAAAAAAAATAATAGCGGGTCTCGGTATTGCCTTGCTTGGTGCTAGTTTCGCTCATGCACAAAATGGGTTGAATGGTATCATAGTAGAAAAGTACTACCGATCGACGGCTGCGGATACTGTTGGACAAGGAACTACAGGCGTATTACCTGTTGGTTCAGTTACCTACAGAGTTTATGCTGACTTGGCAACAGGTTATACGTTTGAGGCGTTGTATGGTAACTCCACACATACACTTTCTATCAGCACAAGTACTTCGTTTTTCAATAATCAGGACAGGGCTGATGCATCAGGTGCAGCACCAATCGGCTCGGCTTATCTGAAAAATAATACGAATGCGCTAGATTCATGGCTTTCCGGTGGTGCTGCTGCAAGCGGATATTCCGGTGTACTTAAGTCAGAAGACAATGGTGCGAACAACCTTCTTTTTCCTCACTCACCGGTGGGTATGTTAACAAATACAGTTGCTGCAATAGGCATTCCGTTAGCTACACAGGATGGTATGATTGCCGGCTCTCCAAGTTCACTTAGTTTAGTTGGTGATGCTACCAGTCAGGCAGCTACTGCTTTTGGAAATGTAAGTCAGGCAAGTCATTTATTTGTAGTAACCAATGGTGCAATTTCTGTACTTGGTGGTACAAAAGGTGCTGACACTACTCTTACAGGTCATAACCGTGTGCTTATCGGTCAGTTCACAACTGACGGTGTTTTTCAATTTGCATTAAATTTACAAATTGGAACACCAAGCGGAGGTTCTCAAAAATTTGTTTCTTCCAATCCTCAATCGGGTGAAATTTTGCTTTCAGACTTAAATGGCGTTTTTAACCAAGCTCCTACTGTTAGCATTACATCTCCTGCAAGCGGAGCTAGTCTGTTTTTAGGAAACCCTGTTAGCATTGCAGCTACAGCAGCAGACCCTACAGATTCTTCTTCCGTTGTAAATGAAAACGGAGTTGCTTCTGTTGCTTTTTATTTGGATGGTGCATTAAAAGGTACTGTTGCAACAGCACCTTACACCTTTACTGTAACACCAACTACTGCAGGTTCACACGCATTGGTTGCTAAAGCTACTGATAAAGATGGAAATGTTACCACATCTGCAACTGTTAACATTAACGAAACAGCAACCATTGCTCCAAGCGTTAGCATTACATCCCCTGTAACAGGTGCGGTAATTGCCGGTGGTGTAGGTTCAGCTCCTACTACTATTGCTATTGCAGCAACAGCTACTGATAACAATAACAATGGATCTATTGACTCGGTTCAGTTTTTTGCCGGTTCAGTAAAAGTAGGATCGGATGCAAGTTCTCCTTATTCTATCAACTGGACATCAGTAAGCCAATATGGTTATTTTGCTTTAACGGCTAAAGCTTTTAATCATGAAGGCGGAACTGCTACATCATCTGTAGTTGGTATTACTATTACTAATCCTAATGCTAAACCATATTTTGTAAGTACTGTTGATACTTCTTGTGTTATAACAGGATTTGCTTTACCAATTATGGCAAAAAATGCGGTAACTAACGTTATAGGTTTTGATATGGTATTGCATTACAATAAAGCTAAAGTAACTCCAACAGGTTTTGTAACAGTAGCAAGTGATTTGATTACGCCAAGTTATGCAACTGTTTCAAGCAGCACAAATTCAACAGTTGGTTCAATCAACATTTCAGTATCTCTTAACAATACAGCTCCAAACAATACTTTTTTTAATGGTATAGGAGAATTGTTAACTGTTGGATTTAACAAAACAGCTGGTTTTGCTTCAGTAGATACTGCTTTATTTACTATTGACAGCATTATAGAAAGCCGTTATACAGGTGTTACAACTATTTTAGTTGATCCCGGTAAATACATCACTCATAAGGACAGCACATTCCACGGTTCTTTAGTGTTTTGGGCAGATAACAGCCCGATAGCTGGTGGTGCAGGTACTTTACCTACAACTATTGGAGCAACAACTTCAACATTGGTTGTAAATCCTGATGCATCAGGTAACTTTTCTTATGTTGTAACTCAATCAGCATTGGCTAACTTAGATTTTAATATCACAAGAGCTATCACTAATACTGTAAGTGTACAATCAGTTGTAAATGGTTATGATGCTTTATTGGCTAAAAAAGTGGTAATGCTAGATCCTACATTCGTACCAACAGTTTTCCAAATGTTGGCAATGGACGTAAATCAAGATGGTGTTATCAGCGCAGGTGACGTTACGCAAATTAACCAACGTTCGGTATTGTTAATTCCTGAATATAAACAAGCTTGGAATTATTCTGCCGCAGGTGTTTCAAACGGGCAACCTTCTAGAGACTGGGTGTTTGTTGATGGAAATACATTAAATACAAACGGACAGTATTTAATATCTAGTGTTTACCCGGCTGCTGACGGAGCAGGATACACAAGAGATAATGTTCCGGTTCCTGCAACAAATATTCCTGCACCAATAACAAATGCCGGAAGCTGCCCTGTAATTAGCAATGAAACATACACAGGTGTTATGCTTGGTGATGTAAATGGTAATTACAAAGATATTCCTGTTGATGGTGTGTTGAGAAGTGCTGATACCAGCAGAATTGTTTTTGATTTATCAAAAGCTACAATTGCAAATGGTTATGCTACCATTCCGGTTTCGGTTGTAACAGGTAAAACTGTTAACGCTCTTGATTTTGCAGTACAATTCATTAATGGTATTGCTTATCAATCAGTAACAAATATTTTGTCAACTATTGATGGATTGGGTAATTTCAATAAAGCTGATACTACATTGAGATTCACTTCTAACAGTATGCAAAATTATGACCTTACTCAACCGGTAGCATCAGTAGTTGTTGCTACTAACAATGGTCAAATCAAAACTTCTGATTTAACTTCAACTGCAGGTTACATAAATGGTAATCCTACTAACGTTGAAGTAAAAGGAGCATTAACAAATAACACAGCATCTAGTTTCCCTAACGCGGTTAATATTTATCCAAACCCGGCAGGAGAAACAATAAATGTGCTGGTTATTGCTGATGCAACAGTTGAAATTTATAACGTAAACGGAAGTTTGGTTTATTCAACAACTGTTAAAGCAAACCAAAATCAAGCTATAAATACTCAAAACCTTGCTAATGGTTTTTATACAGTAAAAGTTTACAATGATACGCTTGTATCAGTTGAAAAAGTTGTGGTTGCTAAGTAAAAGTTTTTTTAGTAATTCATAATTTGAATGTGAAAGCGTCCCGACCTAGGTCGGGACGCTTTTGTTTTTTTCTTACAGCAGAAAAAAACTCAGTCAATCAGATGAGGAATAAACCGACTGGTATTATTTGTAATTAATGTATTACTTTCTCGTATGCCTATACCTGCAGATGTTTGACCAATAATCCAACTCCCTATGATAGGATAATTATTTTCAAAATTTGGTAAGTCAATTAATTCTTGATACACGTATCCTTCCTCACCATACTCTCCGTTTGTTTTTTCAATACTTTGGTTTCCTTTTATTAGTTCAACATTTGCTCCTTCTCTAGACAGCAAAGGCTTTTTTGCATAATTTACCAAATCGCCTACATCAAAATACGATTTTAATAAATAGGGATGGTTGGGATACAAATACCAAAGAATTGGCAGTATCGCTTTGTTTGATAAAATCATTTTCCAACTCGGCTCTATCCATAATGCATGATTTTTATCTGTTACGATATTCTTTCCAAAATTTTCATGTATCAGCCATTCGTATGGGTATAATTTGAAAATATTTTTTATTTCTTCTAAATCCCGATCTACAAAAATATCTTCTTTACTATTCCAGCCTATATCATCAATAAAAACTAATTTAGTTTCAATTCCGGCTTGTATCGCACAGTCTCTTAAATATTCTGTAGTCGTCAAATCTTCCAAACTTTTTTTTATGCAGGTAAAGTGAAGTTTCCCTTTATATAAAAACTCTTTCAGATATATCCATGAATCAATTAATTTTTCATGAATTGAATTAAACTGATCTTTGTCTTTGTCAAAATCCTGTAACCAATACCATTGGATAATTCCTGCCTCAAAAAGCGATGTAGGAGTATCTGCATTAAACTCAAACATTTTTAATTGAGTCCCATCATATCCAAAATCAAATCTTCCGTAAATTGAAGCGTGGTCTTCATTCCATGATTTCTCCAGTTGAGGAATAAACCACTCGGGTATAAAAAATTTGTCGTACTGCTTTTCATCTATTACAAATTGTACCGCATTGAGGCACATTTCCCATAATTCATGGGTAGCATCCTCTATCATTATAATTTCATCCATACTAAATCTATAATATGCACTTTCATCCCAATAAGGAATATTGGTAGAATGAAATCCAAAACCTATTTTTTCAACAGCTTGTTGCCAATTGCGTCTGGGCGTTATCGAAATTCTTTTCATAACAATTAGTTTTTAAGATGAAATAGAATGTGAAGAATGATGACCAAATCCTCCTGTTAGTATAAATGGGTGATGATGCCCCCCATTATTTATGTGGTTAATATAATATCCGGGGCGATTATATCCACGATGAAAAAAAATATTCGGATGCCGGCTGCTATAATAGCCATAATATGGTCTAAAGGCATAATTCCAATTATTTGCATAGATATTACAACTATTTAAAGGGTTATAATATAATGTGGAGTCACGCACACAGGTATTGCTTCGTTTTTCGTTATAAACATCATTGTCGCCTGAATCATAAATTGCTCTGTTGCATGAAGCTAATGCTGCAGTAATTAATACCAGACAGATGATTTTGCTCTTTTTCATGGCTTATTGTTTTTATTAGTTATTATTTTAAGGCATTTGCCATACCACAAACAAATGCTTTTGTTGGTTTAACAATTTTTGTGATATAGTTGTCTGGAGAAAGAAAAATTATCTTAAAACAAGGTTGTAAAACGTAACAATATAGAACAGTATTATAAAATATTAGTGCTTTTATCTCTAAAAATAAGGACAAAATTCAATTATCTTTGCAGTCCTATTAAAAATCAAGATGGAAAACAAAAAAGTAAGATTACGTTTTGCTCCTAGTCCTACAGGAGGTTTACACATGGGAGGTGTTCGCACTGCATTGTTTTGTTATTTGTTTGCTAAAAAGCATAACGGCGATTTTGTATTGCGTATAGAAGATACCGACCAAACTCGATATGTAAAAGGAGCGGAGGAATATATTATTGAATCATTAAAATGGTGCGGTATAGAGCCTAATGAAGGAGTTGGTTTTGGTGATGGACAATATGCTCCTTATCGTCAAAGTGAACGAAAAGAATTAGGTATATATAAAAAATATGCAGAACAGCTTATCGCAAGTGGTTATGCATATTATGCTTTTGATACCGCTGAAGAATTAGATGCTATGCGCAAGCGATTGGAAGCCGCTAAAGTGGTAGCACCTCAGTATAATTCCGTTTCTCGCCAAAATATGCGTAACTCACTTACATTGTCTGAAGATGAGGTGAAAAAATTATTGGATGCAGGAAACCCTTATGTAGTTCGTTTAAAAGTACCACGAAATGAGGAAATCCGTTTTCATGATATTATTCGTGGATGGATTGTTGTGAATTCTACTCAAGTGGATGACAAGGTATTATTAAAATCAGATGGAATGCCAACGTATCATTTGGCGCATGTTGTGGACGATATTGAGATGAAAATATCACATGTTGTTCGAGGTGAAGAATGGCTACCTTCTGCACCTGCACATGTTTTAACCTATCGTTATTTAGGTATTGAAGCTGAAATGCCTTTAATGGCTCATCTGCCGCTTATATTAAAACCCGACGGAAATGGAAAACTCTCTAAGCGCGACAAATCGGGAATACCAATGTTTCCCTTAAACTGGTTTGATGAGCGAACAGGTGAAAGTTATGTAGGCTACCGTGAATCAGGATTTTTTTCGGAAGCATTTATAAATATGCTGGCTTTATTAGGCTGGAATCCGGGCACAACACAAGAGCTATTTTCTTTGCAGGAATTAATAATAGCATTTTCATTTGACCGTGTGCATAAGGCTGGAGCAAAATTTGATCCTGAAAAAACAAAATGGTTTAATCAGCAATATCTGAGAAAAAAATCAGATGAAGAGTTGGAAATTTTGTTCACTCCTGTATTAAAGGAGAAAGCAATAAATGCCGATTCTGAATTTATACAACATGTTTGCCGATTAGTAAAAGAAAAGGCTCACTTTATAAGTGAATTTTGGGTAAACGCTAGTTATTTTTTTATTGCGCCAATAGGGTATGATGCTGAAGTTTTAAAAAAGCGATTGAATGATCAAACTGGCAATTTTATTAAGGAATTAAAGAAGTCGTTTGATGAAGTATCTGATTTTACTGCTTATGAAACAGAAACAGTTTTTAAAGTTGCTGCTGAAAAATCAGGACTTGGAGCTGGACAGGTAATGCAACTGTTTCGTGTAAGTATAACAGGAGTGGGTGGCGGACCAGCCTTGTTTGAGATTGTTGAATTGCTGGGTAAGAAAGAGATAAATAATCGCCTTCAACGCTTTATTAAAGAGAATAAGTTGTAATCAAACTCAAGATAAAACACTAAGAGTTGTGGAATATTTAGAATTGAAAAATATCTATAGATGAACAAAATTTTAGTAGAAGGAATAAAATTATACGCCTATCATGGTTGCCTTGATGCAGAAGCAAAGATTGGTGCAGAGTATATTGTAGATGTGATTATTGAAACTGATTTTACAGAAGCGGCCCAAACGGATGATTTGACAAAAACGATTGATTATGTTATTGTTTATAATATTGTAAAGAACCAAATGGCAATACGTTCAAAGTTAATTGAGCATGTAGCAAAAAGAATTTTAGACTCAATAAAAAAAAAATTTACAACCCTTAAAAAAATAGAAGTGAAGGTAACAAAGCTCAATCCTCCTATGAATGGGCATGTTGAACGAGTGAGCGTGGTGGTAATTGCCTGAAAAATTATTTCATAACATAAAAATAATAGCATTATTGACTCTCTGTTTTACATCTATTTCTTTAGTGGAAATATCTGTTAAACCATTCTAATCTGCTTTTTAAATTTTTGAGATAAGTGCTAGTAGGTTTTAATTGTTAAACTGAAATCCTATTCCGAATGTAACATTCAACATGTTTATAGGTATGGTTCCTGTTATTGTGGTGTTAGTCATATTGGTGGGATAAGATGAGTATGGGTTTCCATAATATAAATACTGTTTATTAGTATTATATGTAAGATTAGCGCGGAGTAAATCTGCATTCATCATTAAACAGAAATATCTTCCTAATGCATAACGTATTCCGGCACCTAAATCATACGAAACTGTTTTAGCGACGCTCGATGAAATATCCCATTGTTCGTCGAAAGTGTAACCGGTATTGACAGGCATATTATTAGAAGCTGCCTGATAGGCAATATCAGGAAGGCTGCAAGACATGATACCAAGCATTGCTCTAAAATCAAATGAAAATCGTCTCAAAGGATATGTATAAAATAAACCGACCATAAAATTTGTTTCTTTGTAATTAGTGCTTCCTCCTGCCATTTGGTAATTGTATGCACTTGTGTCTGCATTTGCTATATTAGTTAAGTAAGAGTTAGCATTGAACGGATGGTAGGAATATCCCAATGACAGTGCAATCCCAAAGTTAGAATTATTAAGAGGTATTCCTGCTGAAATATGTTCTGTAGAACCGCTTAAAGCGTGGTTTCCATAGTTTAAGCCGGTTTGTGAAGCAAAACTGCCTTGAGGAATAGCAAATCCTGAATTTATGGAAACATAGCCTGTAGGGTTATTTTCCGGAGGCATCTCTCTTTGTTGTTGCCTGTTGTTTCTAGCACCTCTCCGGGGGCGATTTTCATTATAATTGTCATTGCCGTAATTTTGTGCAATTGCCTGATTAAAGTTTAATGCAATTGTGAGCAACAGGAGATAGGTATAAATATTCATTTCAAAATGTGCTAAAAATTAGTTATTGATTATATTTTTTTTACTCGCAAATATCTTGCCGTATAATTAACATGAAAATTATTAATACATCAATACACTAATTTTTTATGTTTCTAAAAAATTCTTTTCACTTTTTTAGGAGGTTGATTTTTTCTACAGAAGACTCAGTGAAGACTAGTGGATATTTTTTCAACAAACCTTTTTTAAATTAAATTCCTAAAAAAACTTAATACTAAACAAAGCAATATCATCCACATAAGGCTGGTTTTGTTTGTGTGCAGTAGCCTTTTCAAAAATTAATTTATTAAGGCTGTTCATGTCTAATTGATGATTATTATTTAGAATCTCTTTTAATTGTTCTTCTCCAAAGTCAATGCCTGCATCATTTTCAAGTTCTGTTAGTCCGTCGGTATAACACATTATCGTACTTTCTTGCGGTAATATAATAGTATCTTCTATTATTTCGGGTATTTCGTTGAACATACCTAAACCTGTGCATCCCTTTTGCAGCATACTTATCATATTATTCATGATTATTATGGGAGGATTGTGTGCTGCATTAATGTAGGAAAGTTCCCTTGTAATGAGATTGTATTTTGCAATAAAAAAGGTAATGAATTTTTCACCTTTTGCATTTTCCATCACTTTGCTGTTTAGCTCAATAACTAAGTCTGACAATGATTTGCTATGCTTTAACAAGATACGCAGGTTTGCCTGAAAATTGGACATTAATAAAGCTGCTGCCACACCTTTGCCTGATACATCGGCAACACAAAACACACATTCATTCTCATTGAGCCAAATAAAATCGTAATAATCACCGCCAACCTGCTGGTGTGGCAAATAATAAGCGGCACTGTCAATTTTATTATCACAAGGTAGCAAGGTTGGAAATAGCATTGCCTGCATGTGCGAAGCCAATTCCAACTCTTTTTTTACAGCTGCTTGTCGTACGTTTTCTTTGGCTAGTTTTTTATTCTCAATTGCAACAACAATAATACTGGTAAGTGTTTGAACAAAATTTAAATGCTTAATAGATGGACTTATAACTTCCATACTGTCTTCTGAATCACCAATGAGCAAATATGCTAATGGTTGTGTTTTATGAAATACAGGAATAACAATTTCAAAAATATTGTTGCGCGACTTTTCCGAAAAATTAATGGGTGTGTTAGACGAAAAATTGATAGCATTAATTTCTTTAATAGGCAATAAATCCCGTTCCACATCTATTTCTTTATACTCTTCTCCAACTCCATAGTTTAATGTACATTTCCAACTGTCATATTCATGAATAAATAAAATGAGTTTAGAAATTCCTAATTGATTTTCTAAAACATCTTTGAAAATTTCAATGAGCTGTTCAGTTGAAAAATTATTATTAATTGCTTTTGTAATTTCCAACAGCGAATTCAATTTTAATTCTGAAAACCGGGTGAACGTTTTTTTACTTATTGGTGTATTCATAAATGTTCATTCAATTTTTTTTAATCAAGTACTTTACCATTCCATAATTGATTCCGAATCTCTTGATAAAAGATTCTCAAACAATTTCAGCATGACATTTATATTCACTAAAGTTTTTTAATTGCATCAGGCAACATTTTTAATGCTGCCACTTCTTTCATCTTTGTTCGCGCATCACCTGCGGGTGTTCCAAAAAAGGTTTTACCGTCAGGCAAGTTTTCTGCTAAGCCCGACTGAGCTAATAATACAGCACCAACTCCAATTGTTACGTCACTTCTTACTCCAGCTTGTCCCCATAATGTTGCTCCATCTTTTATTGTAACACAGCCGGAAACGCCAACATGAGCAGCCATTAAACACATCTTTCCAACAACGGTGTCATGTCCAATTTGTACATGGTTATCTAATTTTGTGCCTTCTCCAATTATCGTATCACCCGAAACACCTTTATCTATTGTACACATAGCGCCAATCTCTACATCGTTTTCAATCACAACTCTTCCGCATGAAATCATTTTATCATACAATTCTTTTCTTTTTTTGTAATAAAATGCATCAGCTCCAATTACTGTATTGGCATGTATAATTACATTGTTTTTAATGTGGCAATTATCATAAATCACAACATTAGGATGTATCACACAATTGTCTCCTATAGTTACATTGTCACCCAAATATACACCGGGCATAATTACCGTATTAACTCCTGTTTTTGCCGTTTTGCTAATAGGTTGGAGAGAGTAGGAAAGAGGTTGGAAATGCCTTACCAGTTTATTATAATCTCTAAATGGATTATCGGAAATTAAAAATGCCTTTCCTTCGGGGCAGATAATGTTTTTTCCCTGTCTGTCCTCAGGAGGATTAATAAGTATGGTTGTTGCCTTAGAATTAACGGCTTTTTCATAATATTTAGGGTGATCAACAAAAACAACGTCGCCCGATTCTACCATGTGTATTTCATTTAAGCCGGTAACAATATGTTCAGGTGCGCCTTCATATTTACAATCAATAATAGCCGCTATTTCTTTCAACGTTTGAGAGGATGGTAATTTCATCTGTAATGATATTGTTATAACATCAAATATAATGATTAATGATGGCAATATTAAAAAGTAATTACTCAAATAATTTCACATTACATTGATATTAAGGATTAAATAAAGATTTTATTTGTGTTCAGAATTAAAAAGCGGATTAAAAGATAGAGCTTTCAATCTACTTCTGTCTTTTCAATTAGAGAAATATAAGTAAGATGTAATAAGAGAAATTTATTATTGAAAAGAGCTATAAGCCATCTTTTTTAAATGGTATAACGTGGCATAGGTGTGGTACGTTGATCGGAAAAATCATTGTTTAAAAATTTATAATAACCTGTAATGCCAATCATGGCAGCATTGTCCGTGCAGTACTCAAATTTTGGAATAAAAAGTTGCCAGCCCATTTTTTTTGATAAATTGCTTAATGCGTTGCGTAATCCGCTATTCGCAGATACACCACCTGCAATTGCTATTTGATTTACATTAGTTTCTGTAACAGCTTTTTTTAATTTTTCAAGAAGTATTTCAATGATAGTATGTTGAATGGATGCACAAATATCGGCTTTGTGTTGTTCAACAAAGTCCGGATTTTTTGCAGTTTCATTATTAATAAAATTCATGAACCCTGTTTTAAGTCCGCTAAAACTAAAATTCAAATCGGGTACACGGGGTTTTGAAAAGGTGAATGCTTTTGGGTTTCCATCCTTTGCGTATTTGTCAATGAGTGGTCCGCCCGGATAGGGCAGCCCCATTATTTTAGCCGCTTTGTCAAATGCTTCTCCTGCGGCATCGTCAATCGTTTCGCCAATCACCAGCATATCAAAAAAATCTTTTACCAATACTAGTTGCGTGTGTCCTCCAGAAACGGTTAAACACAAAAATGGAAAGTGAGGAATTACTTGCTGTGGGTGATTTTCTGAACGTATAAAATGAGCTAGAATATGCGCCTGCATGTGGTTTACTTCTATAAGAGGAATGTTTAAACCCAATGCAAATGATTTTGCAAATGAAATTCCGACAAGCAATGAACCCATCAAACCCGGACCACGTGTAAAGGCAACGGCAGTCAACTCTTCTTTTTTTATCCCGGCTTTTTTAAGTGCTACATCAACAACGGGAATAATGTTTTGCTGATGTGCACGCGATGCTAATTCAGGTACAACACCGCCATGAATGGTATGTACTTGTTGTGTTGCGATGATGTTGGAAAGTAAAAATCCATCTTTTACAATTGCTGCTGCTGTTTCATCGCACGACGATTCTATTGCTAATAGTATTGCGGGCTTGTTCTTATTCATTAAATTTGTTTTTTGTGCATCAAAAGATGAATGCACCTTGGTTTAAATAGTTGAAAAACAAAAGTATCAAAAAAGCACTTAAAATAGTAATACTATTTTTTGCAGCCATTATATTCATAATGGCTGCAATATTATTACTTATCCAGGTAAAAAAAGTTCAAACTTATTTGGCGCAAAAAGCGGCAATCTATTTATCGGTGCATTTACATGCCAAGGTGGATGTAAAAAGCGTTGACATTGAGTTTTTTAAAACACTGGTTTTGGAAGATGTATTTGTTGAAGATTTGCATCACGACACCTTATTGTATTCTGGAAAATTAAAAATAGATATAGCCGATTTTAGACTTAAAAAGCAGGAGTTAAAATTTCAGAAAATAGCGTTAATTAATGCTACAGCCAAATTAGTAAAGTATAAATCGGATACCGTTTTTAATTATCAGTTTATTATTGATGCTTTTGCATCATCGGATACCACTAAAAATAACAATACACAACCTTGGGACATTCAATTTAGAAATTTGGTATTAAAAAATGTGGACTTTACTTTTAGGGATGAAACGGATACTGCCAATGTAGCTTATGGAATAAATTATTTTGACATGCATACAAAAGCCGTTAATGGTGAGTTAGAAAATATCAGTTTTGATAAAGACACAATTAAGGGAAGCATTTTAAGTTTGTCGTTAAAAGAAAAGAGTGGGTTTATTCTTGACGATTTCAGCAGTACAAGTATAAAGGTGAGTCCGGTTGCAATACTGTTAGAGGGATTAAAAATAAAGACTCCTCATAGTTTTATTACAACTAATTTAATATTTAAATATAAAAAATATTCTGATTTTTATGATTTTAACAATCAGGTATCCTTTAATACCGAGTTCAAAAAATCAGAATTGGATTTGAATGACATTGCTTATTTCTCAAGTGGATTAAAGGGATTGAACAAAAAAATTATTATAAGCGGGAAAGTATGTGGAAAGATAAGTGATTTAAAAGCAAAAAATATGGATATCACTTTAAAGGGTACAAGCACTGAGTTTAAAGGGGATATAAATCTTACAGGACTTCCTGCTATCGAAGAGACTTCTATTTACCTGAATATTAATCAACTTAAAACCAATTACCATGATTTAAAGCAAATTCCTTCCTATCCTTTTGATGCAGGAACTTTTATATCAATACCATCTAGTATTGCAACACTCGGCAATATCAAATTTAAAGGCATGTTTGCCGGTTTGTACAATGATTTTTATGCGTATGGAAAATTGTCGTCTTTGATAGGTACATTGTCTTTAGATTTTTCTATGGGGTATGATCAAACAAAAAAACTGGAGAAGTATGAAGGAAAATTAAAATCTACCGATTTTGATTTTGGTGTTTTTTTAGATGCTAAGTTAATTGGCAAAGCAACGGCAGATGTTGTTATAAATGGTTATGGTTTAACCCTTGAAACTATAACGGCAAATCTTAAAGGAACTATATCGAGCCTTGACTTTAAAGATTATACTTATAAAAACATACAGGTAGAGGGCGATGTTGCAAAAAAAATATTTAAAGGAACATTAGATATTAAAGATGATAATATAGATTTTGATTTTAACGGAAAGGTTGACTATTCAGGTAAAATTCCGGAGTTTGATTTTATTTCATCAATTAATAAAGCCAATCTTGCGGCATTGCATTTTGTAAAATCTGATAAGCTGACCGATTTTTCTACCCACCTTTCGGTGAACGTTGCAGGTAATAATATTGATAATTTGATTGGAGAAATAAGCCTTGATAACACTATTTATAAAGAAGGAACTGCCAGATATTCCTTTGATGTTTTGTCTTTGGTTTCTGAAGTGAAAAACAATAGAAAATCGTTAACTTTATTATCAGACTTTGCAGAAGCAGAAATGACAGGAAACTTTAAAATTCTTGAATTACCGGTTTCACTCAAAAAATTAATGAGTAATTATTTGCCTGAATATTTTGATGGTAAAGCACAATATCAAAATTTATCTCCGCAAATTTTCAATTACGAAGTTGTATTCAAAAATACGGATGCACTTACCCGCTTGTTCATTCCTGCACTCACCATTG
>Ga0302280_1001922_pt1 | contig 16572 bp, 15 predicted proteins | sample III_Fen_E1_1_FD_198771 | JGI IMG/M metagenome (GOLD analysis project Ga0302280, IMG submission 198771) | Peat permafrost microbial communities from Stordalen Mire near Abisko, Sweden - III_Fen_E1_1 | ecosystem: Environmental > Terrestrial > Soil > Wetlands > Permafrost | place: Sweden: Abisko... | reverse complement strand
GTAGCATGAAGGCGTTACTTATCGTCATGTAGTTCATTTTAGATCTGACGACGTTTCGACGAACTTCATCTCTCATTTCTTTAATTCTGAGATAGAACTGATCATTATCCTTAGGGGCAAAATCATTGAATTCATTCAATTCGTCTTTGGTCATCTTAAAAGTCTTTTGAAGTGTTTCGTTGTTCATTTCAACCATTCCTATCTTGTATTCGTATTGCATAGTAGTATCGTTACCGTTCCCACCGTACGTCTGTTGGATGATCTGATTGTTGGCAATACGGACTGTATTATCATATTTGATCATGACATCTTCCATGGTCTTGACTAGTTTTCTTTGGGCATAACCTGTCTCGGATGTCTTAACGACCTGTGTGATCAGACCGTCTCGACCGGCTTTCGTATGGTAGACGAACTCCGAATAGGTGAGACCATCGATGTACGAATTATAGCACAGGCCTCGACTCTTGGCTCGATCATCATGTTCATGAAAATAACACAGGGTTCGATCGTTGTACATCTTTGGCATCAATCCTCCTTCAAAAACCTGAAACCCCACACAACCGGACATCTGGGCCAAATTGTTTTTTCCACCTTTGGATCCGGATGTCATCATGATATTGAAGTTGTTGTCTTTGGACACGCTGTTAACCGCAATCTTGGATACATCATCACGAATGACATTAATATCACCAAATATTTTTCGCTCAAAGTTCTTCACATTCATGTAATTCGGATTGTTTTCGATATTAGTGATATCAACATCTACTTTATTCATTGCACCCGAGATGTACTGTTCGATCTCTATCTTGGCTTTCGGTGGAACCTGAGCATCTCTGACCCCTACGGTAAATCCGTTCCACAAATTAAAGTTGTTCGCCAGACGTTGACAGTTATCGATGAAATTCTTGGTAGCATCCTCACCGTATTCGTCCCAGATGTAGTGTAATAGATTGTTCTTCTTTTTTGCACCGAGCATCGAGTCATTGATCTGTCCTTTTATTAGTTCTCCGTTCTTGATTTCAATATCACCGATTCTCATTGTAACACGAGGAGGGATGATCATTGAGAATAGTTCTGATCCAGCATACTCCCTATTTTTCTCTAACTTCGCAAAATCATCGAATGTTGTGTAACTCATGATGTTCATCGCATCTCTCCAATCTATCTTGGTTCGTTCATCAGTCAGATTGTAGGACCCGATCAATCCATCTTGTACCAGACCATAAATAGTCACAGACTTTGCCGGAGTAATGATCTGTTTCTTGACATCTGCGATCTCTTCTAACTCTATTTGAGTCTGTATCGATTGTGGACAAAAGATGTTCATTTCATCACCATCGAAATCCGCACCATACGGAGGGGTGACTGCTACAGACAATCTGAAGGTCTGTAAGTTCTTATTCGGGATCACCTGGATTCGATGTCCCATCATCGATTGTTTATGAAGGGTAGGTTGTCGATTAAGCAGTACGATGTCCCCTGTCTGTAAATGTCTTTCGACGATATCTCCATATTTGAGAACTACTGTCTCTTTTCTAAGTTTTAGATAGATTGGTTTACTAGTGACAGACTCTGTTTCTCCTGAATTTCTATGTACAAAGTTCGCACCGGGATACACATCAGTACCGTTTCTCACGAGTTGTGTTAAACGATCATAATTGTATGGTGTCACAAACTCAGGGAAGCTGTTGTTCATTGCTATCATCACAGGTACACCTACCCCGTTAGTCGCCATTGTGGGATCAGACGTAATAACAGTACGAGCATTAAAGTTTCCTCGTTTCCCCATGATATTTCCTCTGATACGTCCGGTCTTACCTTTGTAACGATCGACTAACGGTTTGAACTGAGCACCCTTGCCATCAGCTTTAGGAATACTGATGATCTCAGGATCGTAGTAGGTTGCGACGTGATACTGTAGAAGATGTGCATGATCTTTTGAATACTTATTGGAGTTTTCGTTATTAGTTTCTTTCTGTTTGTTGATTCTTGTGTTAGCCTTGATGATGTCGGCGAGTTTATGAGTCAGACCATCTTCCATGGTCGACCCCCCACTGAAAAATCCTCTTAAAGAAGGTCTGATATGAACAGGAGGGACGTGAAACACCTTGTGGATCATCTCGGATGGTCGACTCTTCTCAGGGTCTATACCAAGGATCTGACATGTTTCGTCGGTCATATTATCCAGTATGTCTGCGATGACTTCTGGGGTTAGATTGATTCGTTGTTTCTTCTTATCGATCCCTCCTCCTGACTCTCCTACATCGAGGGTCTCGGTCTCGGAGTACATGTTGATTGCTGATGTGGTCTTTTTGATCTCAACTCTAATCTTTGCGACCCTGAGACCACAGCCTCCTGACGGGTTAGAACAGAACTTAGTCTTGCCACAGAGTTCATGAACTCGAACGAATCGGTTTCTTTTAGATTTTATCTCTAGAGCTTGTTTTAGTTTATCGTTATCTTTGGCAACTAGCAGCGCAGAACAACCAAGACAGATACATTCAAGAGTGCTCCTCAGATACTGATAGAACAAGATATGAAACACTGGTTCCGCCAGATCTATATGAGCTGGATGTCCATCACAGTATTTACCGTCTAATTGACAAGTAGCGCATATGTTGTTACCTTGACCTCCCATTCGTTGATCGATCAATCCCCCACGTTTCGGTTCTTGTTTATCGTAGAGATCAGGAACTTCTATTCCATGAGTACCAGCCAGAGCACTCATAGTTCTGATCTCATCGTTAGATAAGATACCAAAATCAACGGCTTTTATAGGCTTTACGACAGCCGCGTCGTAAGAGAAGTATTTATGTTCCATCTAATCTGTCCTTATACTTGTACACTATTTAAGTGTTATTTAACTATAGATATATAAATCAATCTTTTTAACCTTATTCAGATAGACTAAATGCTATTTAAACAGGTTCCCAAGTGGCATGACGCATGTAATCATCGATTTGTTTAAGTAGTTCCCCTAACTCCACAGAGTTAGGATCTTCCTCATTTTCGGGGATGTATAAGTAGGACCGTTTCATTGAATTTTCACCTCTAGGATGATATTTTGTGTCAAGTTTTGGGATACCACCTCCTTTGACCATCTTGATCGGTTGCATCAGAAACGGTTTTGTCAAATCCTTCATTGCACTTCTTTGTTTATGAAAGGGATGCGGATGTTCTTCCATTTAGTTTGTATGTATGTACATTATTTTGAAAGTTGTTTAAGGCTATACAAATTTCAATCTTTTTACATTTTGTTGCTAAGTAAATAGAAGAGGTAGGAAGCGATAGCGAAACCTCCACCATAATGAATGTTCATACTTAAGAATATCTACATGAGCGGGGCTTTCGTGTTTCGCTAACGCTTCACTGCCCTAATCTTTTATGGAACCACAAAATTAGACCACAACAAGTTGGGGCAGGAAGCGAAGCGATAGCACGTAGTGCAAGTGAGCGGAACGCGGCCCCTCCCATATGAATGTTTATAATTAATGGGTTTTTCAAATCTAGACAGAACGAATGTACACTTCTTCGATCGTCGTGACAAATTCTAACATATCATCATCAAACTGTTCCCGATGAATGCGTATCGAGTTAATATTGTTTGTTACGTATTTATCAAACGAATCATAGGTTTTAAATACATTGTGTATGATCTGATAAAACCTAATCACATCGTAGGGTCGAGTAAAACTGACATCATACAACTGATCCTTAGCAATAGTCACATCTATTAATTCTGGATCATCACGTACATTAATCAGTTCTATCTTCTTGATCGAATGATAGTGTTTGGATGATAGAATGTTTTTCTCCTTAACGGCACTCAGTAGTTTTGTATCATAACACACATATCTCATGTATCGATCATCAGAATACGTGCAGATTCCCAGACACGGATATGTTATATCAAAAAATAGAGGGAGTTTTAGTAACGATAGTATTCGTATTCCATGATAGAACATTGTGAGTTCTTGGCCAGATTCCAAATCGTATATTCTGGTGTATCCCAATAACCTCATGATAAAATTGAAGAATCTCGAGAAATATATGCGAAGATAGAGTTTAATCATGAACCAGATGTCCATTTTTAGATTATAAGAGCATATGGATGAATCTTTAAAGGATAAGAGATGTAGAAATTTGAAATTTAAACATAAAGACTACTAGGTATAACGTATTCAATTCAACATATATTTATATACATGTATCTGTCCGTAACAAAGTCCGATGCAAGTGCAAGTGCAAGTGCGAGTGCAAGTTCAAAGTCAAAGTCTAGTGTTAAGATAATTAGTGATAAACTTAATAATAAACCGAATCTTCCGTTTGTTGAGAGATTTAGGCCGAATACTCTGGATGGTATCATGTCTCATAAAGAGACGATTCGTATTCTTAAGAACTACATTACACTTCATAACATACCACATCTGCTGTTTTATGGACCGCCGGGAACGGGTAAAACATCAACAATTGATGCTTTTGTTAATGAATTGTATGGAAAAGAAAATGTGGATTATATGACGATGAATATCAATGCTTCCGAGGAAAGGGGGATCGAGATCGTTCGAAACAAGATCAAAAACTTTGTTTCGACCTCCCCGATTCATCCGGGTAAACCTGGGTCTCCTGGATACAAATTTGTGATTCTTGATGAAGCTGATATGATGACACCTGATGCGCAAGGAATGTTAAAACAGGTAATAGAGTACTATACTGATAATGCTAGATTCTGTCTGATATGTAATTGTAATAAAAAGATCAATGCTGCAATTCAATCTAGATGTACCGTATTTAACTTCCCTCCATTGGACTATGACAGCGTTAGGAAAAAGATAGATATGGTTGCGACAGAATTCGATCTCGTCGTGACAGATGATGGGATTAACACTCTATGGAAACTCTCTAATGGAGATATGAGGAAGGTACTACACATGCTTCAAGTGATCAGTATCAATAATAAGGTAATTGATTCCGAAAGGATCACTAATTTCAAAAACTACCCGACAACATTAGAAATGGATTTGATGTATCGTACTCTTTTGGAATCCGATCTGAAAAAATCCATCAATTACATGACAAATATCATCAAGGAAAAACATTATTCATTGTGTGACATATTGACAGAATTAACATATCGTGTCAACAATTCGATCATTCGAAAAGAGATGGATTTCGTAAAAGGTGCCGAATTAATAGGGGATATGAGAGATATCGAAATGAATCTGATTGTGACGGCTGATACAAACATTCAAATGATGAGTATCATTAGTGTGTTTCGTGGCAGGACCTAAACCTAAACCTAAACCTAAACCTAAACCTAAACCTAAACCTAAACCTAAACCTAAACCTAAACCTAAAAAAAGTTGAATTTTTAAAAATCTTTTCGAAAGCCAAAATAACTTAAATAAACAACAATTTCTACACATAAGACATGCCACCAAAAAAGATAAAGACGTCGATATCTACCACCGCAAAAAAACAACAAACGGAGGGTGTAAAGGCACAAATGTCATCGAACATATACGATCTTTTAGGTGAAGCGCATACTGCTACGATTTCAGTTACCAAAAATAATAAAAACAAAAACGATCCATCTAAGAATCGTAATAAAACTCAAGTCACGGTTAAATCTACCGAGATCAAAACCAATGTCACATCCGATGTCAAATCCGATGTCAAATCCGATGTCAAATCCGATGTCGATTCTGACGGTTTCCAATCCGTCAATCGCAACAATAAATCTACCAAAACAAAAAATACACCGTCTACTTCAACATCTGTACCAATTGTAAAACAAGAAGTGACTATTCCTTCAATCGATTCTATTGACGACTCACCGATTGAATCGACCGAATCAATTATCCCTGTCACAAAAAAGATCACGACTGATGATAAGGTAAATGATACTACATTTATACATGTTGCACCTATACATGTTACACCAAATATCGTCCAAAATCAAAGAGGAATATACGTACCTCCTACCGTATCGGATGCTGGATGGACAATGATCGGTAACAACGCTAAAAAGAGACGTGATCGAGTAGATAAAGATGGCTCTTTAATCGTAATCGAGCCCGAACAGGATAAAACACCAGTTGCGTACTACGACAGTTCGAATAAGCTTCCGGGTGATGATATGAAACTTCATACAACATGGACTGTGTGGATTCATGCTAATGATAATCCGGATTGGAGTCTAGAATCGTACAAAGCTATATATGAGATAGACAGCGTCGGATCGATGTGGAGATTTCTACATGTGCTAGAGAATCTAGACAAGAGTGTCAGACAGTACTTCATCATGAGAAGTGGTATTACACCTATCTGGGAAGATAACAACAATAAACAAGGAGGAATATGCTCTATTATGATCGATAACATGAGCCGATCCAGATCAGGAGGTGATCTAGGAGTTGATGCATTCTCTGCAATATGCATTATGGTCTTGAACGAATCGTTTGTCAAGAGTAATCAGATAATCAACGGACTCTGTTACTCAATCAAGAGCCGAAGTGCCCTGATTAAGTTGTGGATCAAAGACTATGAACTTCACAAAAACTTCAAAGAAGTACTTCCGATCATCATCTTAAAACACATAGATACAATGCTTCTCAACATGGATTCTCATAACGGCCATAACAACTACAATCGTAACTCTTATGTCAATAGATCAAACAATAATAAATCAAAAATCAGTGTAAGACTTACGAAGATCACACCTAATTACTAAACTTTAATTTAAAACTTAATTTATCTTAACATTCTTAATAAAACTTAACGCCTATAATTCCATCATAGTCGTTCATAATCATACGTGATTTTATCCTTACTATCTGACATCCATAATCATTGTTAATGTTGATGTTGATATTGATATTGATATTCAGATTTAGTTCATGATATACGTAGAGAACACCGATCATTCGACATTCTAACATTTCTTGTATCTCCTCCATACCAAAGACCAATCTATCATCGGCGTTAGATATTAGAGATCTTATGTGATTGATAGTATCGATCTCACTTGCATCATCTAAAGATTCTACCAAATTATGTATCATCGGTAGATTGATATCGTTCATTGTCAATACATGAATCGTGTTCGAATCAAAGTATGATGATATCAGTTTGTGTTTTGACAATTCTATCTTAAACTCGGCCGGACCACAGAACACGATGTTCATTATCTTTGGTTTGTTCAACTGCTTATCGTAGTATTCTGTAACAGTTTGTTCTGCCAATTTTGTGATATAGGCTTCACGTTGGATAGTCCGGTTTCGTGCAAGTCTGTTAGAACTCTGTCCACCATTCTTGAATTGGTTTTGAAGATGGATGTTAGAAACAGATTGTTTCTTAAGATATTTGTTTTCCAATGAGTACCATGTACATGTTTCACCATCCGTATAAATTATACCGTTGATATCGTGATCTTCAGTGTACATTTCGATTATGTCATCTAAACAGAATTTCGAATCACATCTGTAAAAACTGTTCCGAATCGGCATCGGTGGTTCGAAGATAAGTTTGTCGCTAAACATAGTACGGTATATCGTCCGGATTTGTAGTCGAATGTAAAGTCCCTGCCAACATAACTAAACCATTTGGAGGTGTCTTACCTTTCAGACAATGATCCTTAATAGTATTCATCAGTGATTTGAGGGAGTTCGTAACGGCCACCCTGACCTGTTTGGACTTGATACTACTAGCGGTTGAGATTTCACTCGTCAGATGCTGAGTAATCAGTCACATATTGGTTAGCCCGGGTACAATGTAAGTGATAAGGGTTGTTCCTTTGACTGCCGGTTTCGCTAAAACTAGATTTTGTAATGTGTCCTGTAAATTTGGTTGTTGCATCGAAAGTGTGATTGTGTGAATGGTTGATTGGTGTAGGTATGTATATACTTTAAACAGAAATTAAATTTTTCAATATTTTCTTAGATTCTACAATACATTTTCTGCTATTATAGAATGTCAACTTTAAAAACTACTTAATTTTCTCTTGGTTGGTTTAGTTGTTTTGGTCTTTTTTGTTGGTTTAGATCGTTTAGTTCGTTTACCCTTCCCACCAGTCTTAACGATGTCCGGCGAATCTGAATCGGAACCTGAACTCGAACCTGAACCTGAACTCGAACTGGAACTGGAACTGGAACTGGAACTGGAACTGGAATCATCGGAATCTTCAGAATCATAGTCACTACTGCTTTCAACCGAAGAGTCTCCAGCATTATCGGAATCAGAATCAGCCGTAGGTCGTTTCATGACACGAGGTTTATTGGGCGTTGAATTAGCTTCTCTATCGTTGTCTTTTTGTTTAAGATAATCGCTGATTTTATCAACAGACTCTTTATGTTTGGTGAGAATCTCATCAATCTTACTCTTTGTAATGAGACTTAACAGTTCGGCAGCTTTATCTAAACCACTCATCTCCTTATGTTTATTCTTAACTTCCTCATAGATAATGGCCTTGATCGCTCTGGCCGTAATTTTATCTTTTTTCGGAAGATTTGCTAAAATCTTTTCAACTGCCTGTTCATGGAGTTTATCCTTTTGATTGGATGATGCACGAGCGATATCTCTCATCTCGTTGTCACCCACACCACCAAACATATCTGAATTATCATCGAATCCTACCATGGTCCGTTTACCGACCATCTTGTCTAGGATATCTTTGTTTTTCGTAGATTTTGTAGATTTTGTAGATTTTGTAGATTTTGTAGATTTTGCGGTATTTTTAGTTTTATTAGTACCTCCTGTCAATGTAGATGGGGCTGTCATAGATGAAGTTGCTGTAGATGAAGGGATTTTATTTTTTAACTTGTTGACTAAATCTTCTACAAAGGCTGCCGATGATTGATCCGGATTCACATTATGGATCGGATTTTCAATCATAACACTATCCAATGGATTTTCGATAGAAACTTTGTTTTTAATAAACTCCCGTAGATAATCCATCTTATTATTTAGTTCATGAGTAGTCTTTTCTCTAAAATCTTCGATGGACTTTTCATAAGGCATCATTGCATCATGTAGAGTTTTGATCTTAGCATCTAATTCAGAAGAAATCTTTCTACGGAAGTTCTCAATATCGTTTTTATTAGGGATGGTGTTGTGTAGTTGGTCTATCTTGTCGTTCAGTTCGTGTGTTGTTGTTTTGTGGAAATTTCTAATATCGCTTTCGGATGGGATCATATCTCGTAATTGATCTATTTTTGCATCTATCTCGGCCGATATGTTCTTATGGATCGATTCGATATCTGTGTCGATGTGTAAGACATCACGTAATCTATCCGCGGTATCTCTCAATCTCTCACCAGATTTTTTACCGAATCGTTTGACATCCTCTTCGGTAGGCAAAATATCTCTTATGTCAGCAACTGATGATTCTGCAGTGGTTTCCCAATTTTCGACTATTTTTCTAATATCGTTAATCGTGTCATTTTGTGGGAAATCTTGGACACTGACACTGAAGTCCTTCAATTGTCGTTGTATGTCGTTTGATTTAGTAAAGATTGATGGAGTAACATGAGTGTTGTAGATGCCTTCCTTGCTAGCCCATTCTTTAGCTCTGTCGACCCAACCTTCTGCAGGTTGTTCACTACGATCTGTCATGATTTCTAGATCGTGAGGCGCGATACGTTGAGCACCAACTGACTCCATGAATTCAGCGAGTTTCATGTAACCTTTTTTGATAGCCTCTACAAAAGGAGTTTCACCATTAATGTCGGGCATGTTGAGTGCGACGGCGTTTTGTCCGTCCTTGATCAACTGATACAGAGCACTATCTGCATTCTTGAGTCTGTCTCGTGCATTAACGAGTGCATGGATCAAATTCTCTTTCTTTTCATTGACATAATTCATGTCAGGTATGAATTTTTGTTCTAGTATGAAATCGGCAGTCTCGTTTTTACCAGCAGCAATGGCTTTCATCAATAGTTCAGTGATCTCGGCACTCGACAAAACGTGTTTTTCGGCATCAGGACCAGCATCAGGCCCAGCACCTCCGATGATGAATTGAAGATTCTTTCCACCGTTCTGGGATTTAACTGTTATGTTTTTTCTACCTTGAACCGAACCTCCCCCATAGATCGGACCAGATTTTGATTTGGAGACTTTTGATTTAGATTTAGAATTATACACCGATGAATCTGAGGTATCAGAATATTCGGTTCCTATACTGTCGATGTTTCTATTGTAATCGTTCAATAGTTTATTCATGAGATATATATATCTGACAGAAAAAAATTGAACTTTCAAGTATCAAAGAGTATCATTAATGATAATACTCATAATACTCATAATAGACAAAAATGATATCTGTACTTTCAATGATTCATAATGGTATGGGATTGGCTCACAGTCTCATAACATCTTTAATGGCGATCTACATCATCAATGGATATCTGGGTATGCCGCTCGGTACACAGTTAGATTCAACATCTCAATCAGTGTTATTATTCGGTATGTCGACGAGCCTAGTGTACTTTCTTGTTAGCACTATCATAATGTTGTTAGAACCAAAAAACAGAAACAGAAATGCGTTGATATTTCATCATGTTATCGCTTATATTGCAATTATAACATCTTTTTACACCGATCGATACATGTCGTTCTACGGTATGTGGTACATCATGGAAGTCAGCTCTATATTTTTATGTGTAAGGGATACTGCTAGATCCGTTACAGAAATCAAATCACTTTTGTTAGACATGATATTCGTTGTATCCTACATATTGTCACGATTCCCGATCCCTATCTACATCTATCGGCAACTCGTATCGATGTTATTAAGCAATTTTCATGATGTGGCATTCATTGTAATCATTACGATAGCCACAATATCATTGTCTCTGAATACTATGTGGTTGTATCAGATCTACAAAATGATTCAACGTAATCTACATGTGGATTCATCCGATCAATTGCAGAATTTGATGCTTGCAACAATACTAATATGTTTAGTGATCTTGCCGACACTTTTGGTATTCGATATTTACTAATAATTTAATAATTTAACAGATGTAAGAGCACATTCTATCATCGGCACAACACATAACTGTTACATATATTGTGGATTCATTTATGATAGGCCATACATTAAACGTATTGATCACATTATTTAGATCGAATGTTTTCACGTATTTTTTCATGATTTTCTTTACGTTGTCTATTCTTTGTGTGGAATACATGATGTTTGATACGGTCGGATCGATCTCTCTGTCATGATCGATGTTTGTTTGGACTAGAAAATCCTTATCGGCTTGTCCTAGATTCTGAATTTTGTCTACAGATTCACGAGTTCTGCTCAAAACAACTCCTTGGCCTGCTTTAGACCCACCAATAGTTAGATAGCACGGCGATATCAAAGGGGAGTGTGAAAGATATCCTTTAATCTTATTGTAATCATTTTCGGTCTCTAGAAGATGTCTAATTAAAAAACCCACTGGCCACGAACCATTAACACTTTTTGTGTAGTTAGTCAGAACACCATCACCTAACCTTCTGTAATTAAGGGCTACGGTACATACGTCTGGTTTTGTTGCGGTCATCACCCCTACATAACCAGCCCACGTTGTCGCACTGAATATGATATGACCCTTTCTCACGAAATCAACATCGATCGTAAGATCTTTCAATTCTGGCATCTCCCAATCCATCGTCCTATAGTGTATGATCTTATCGTTCTCATTGATTAAGACGGATGTACAACACGCAAACAGTTCGTAACACAATTGGAGTATTATCAATCTTTCTAACGCGACCCCTGACTTCTCACTAATCGCTTTCAACTCTTCGATATAAAACACTCTATCAGAGTTGTACCATGTTACCCATGACAAGATGGTACCCATAAATCCTTCTAACAACTTATCCATGACGTTCATAACCCCATCGAATTTGTTTTTGTACGCTTTAACGACAGCATTCCACCTGTTTTCTGGAGCCTCGTCTAGATCTATCTTGAATTTAGGGATCGTCTTGAATTTAGAATGTTCATGAGCTTGATATTGCTTCATTCGTTATAGTTGGTGATGTCACACAATCTTTTAAAACGTAATAGAACATAATTTATCTTTGATATATATAACAACAATGCCATCATCGGATAATACGTCTATCGTAATCATACTTGGCGCAATATTATTGCTCTCACTTTTTTATGTATTCAGTGGTCAACCAATTCATAATGAGGGTCGTCTTCAAACTAAGGATACTGTAAATCCTGTAAGTTCTAAACGTTACGGTCGAAGATATCGGGACTACGAATCTAATGATTCCAGTGATTCTAATTCCGAATCAGATTCAGCATTCAGTGACATCTCCGATTCGGTTCTATCAGAACAGGTAGCCGCTTCGGATGGTATCCCTAACAAAGAGACTAATGCCGATGATTGGACCGATTCCAGTTTGGAGATTATTAGAGAGAGGGCGATGGGTCTTGATGGTCCGTACTGGAGACGAAAAAACGGTAATAGATACAAACATGATTCATACAGGTCAACCGGTGCCGGAAACAGTCTTAAACAGGTCAACAAACAGTTTAAGATAGAAGACATCACTAAGAACTACACTGATCGATTCGTACCAATCGATGAGAACGAAGGTGAACAAGCTCCAGTCAACATTAAGAATATTAAAGGTACTGAAAAAGACAAATACAACTCTAATTTCTTTTTACCCCAACAGAAAGAGAAAGATTGGTTCGAGACGATAGAGACGGTCGATGTCAAAAATTCACATTTGATCAACATCTACAGACCTATCGGTGCTAATACGATCGGATCGACCCATAAATGTGCTATCTACGATATCAGAGGTCTTGATAAGGCAGTATGTCCTAAATTTGTTGTATCGCCTTTCTTACAAAGCTCAGTTGAACCTGATCGTTCATCTAAGAGTCTTTGTGCGTAAAGATCATCCAAAATTTTGAAATTTAATAAGGTAAGGTGTTATGTCTAATAATGTATTCACAACACAACATGGATCAAAAAAGTATTGATACACATTACATGAATGAGAACAACATTGATGTAAACATTGATGTAAACATTGACATAAACGACGAGAATAACGACACAAATATTGTTGATACTACACTAGAACCGAGTGAATCGATCGATGTCATTGAAAAATTTCTTCAGATCTACAATACAAAAACCGGACACATCGGATCTATCTTTGATAAGATTAATGTTAAGGATCCTACCGATACTAACGAACCGATGGAGATGTTTTATGAGTATATGTTGGAACATGCATCGTTGTTTGAAGAGAATCAGGAGTACGTAGATGTGTATGTCCCTGATATCTTTGAGGAACTTAATAAAGAACATGAAGTGTACGCATTGGTTATCGGTAAAGAGGCACACGTCAAATATCTGTCTTATTCATACATCAGTTTATTAACGATCGGTGTAAGATCCCCGAGCGATGTCGGTCGAGATTGGTCTATTGTCATGATGTAAATTTTATTTTGTGCAACTTAAAGAGTTCTGAATTTTTTTTATGTAATACATACATATATTATCGATACTGCTCATATGCCTGTTAAGACTAAACAAATTAAACAAAAAGCCCAAAAGGTACAAGTGCAAAAAGAACCTGAAGATATTGATGATATTGATGATGTGACTGTTGAACCGGTCGTCGATATCAAACCGAAAAGAAAGAATAAGGCTAAAATCGAAACCGAAGAGGAAGAAATCGAAGAAGAAATTGAGGACAATGTTGAATCTGAAGAGGATAGGAACAGTTCAAATATATCCGACATCGATGACGATCAGGAGATCAGTGATGCTTTCAACTACGATGATAAAAAATCTAAATCTAAATCAAATCATGAAGGAGAAGAAGTAGATGAAGAAGAAACGGATGATGAGTATGTACAAACAGTTGTAATGGAGCGTGTAATAAAATACATTAAACTCGATGATGTAATCAAAGAAAAACAAAATGAACACAAAAAAGAGATGAAAACTCTCAAAGATACTAAAGATCAATTGGAACAATTTTTGATAAGCTTTCTGGATAAGATCAATGAGGAGTATATTCAGTTGGGTAACAAATCAACTCTTATCAAAACTGAGGTCAACACCAAAGCCGCACCAAAGATGGAAGATATTAGTGTATGTTTGATCGATGGATTCCGCAAATATGAGATCTACGAAGATGACGAAGAGATCAAACGTGTCGTCAAAGATTTCATTAAGATAATTGATGATAAACGTGAGATCAAGACCAGAAAATTTCTCAAAAGAACCAATGGGGAACCTGATAAAAAGGCCAACTCCGAAAACGGTACCCCTCAGTCCAGATCTGTTGCTAGTTCTAGACCTTTACCTAAACCTTCACCTAAACCTGTATCTAAACCTGTACCTAAACCTGTATCTAAACCTAAAACTGATTCTACAACTAAAATTAAAGCCATTAAAAAAATCATCTAAATAGTCATTATGTAGGTTTCTACAAGAAATGGCACTCTGTACCCCACATATTACGCAACATAATGAATTAGTCAAATGGTTGAGACTTCCTTGTCAATTCTCTGATGATATTAACGAGGATCAAGACTATTCAGAATACTACAAAGGTTTGTTCAATATCACCAACACTAACAATTTCTTTTATGATAGTAATGACATTGATTTTGAACTTAATCTGGAATTAGCAGAAGATAATGAACGATTCGAAGATTTTACTGATCATATTCCCATCATTGATGGTGTTGGTATAGATATGAACATCAATATCGAACAAAAAATCGTGATCCTGCCAGGGAGCAATCATTCTAATTGTAACTATCTCTACAAGATGCTAAAAATAGAAGCATCTCATAAAGATGAGTACTTGATTCCGTACTTACCGAACGATCCCAAGATACCTTACACAGGTGAGCTTAAGAATGCATCAATGATGATAAATAAGGAAGATGTCTACAATTTTGTTAAGAATAATTCCGTTTGTAGAACTTAAAGTTAACTTTGATATGTATGACTACAACACAAAAAGGACACAATGTATAAAAATAAATTCATAAAAGTTAAAACACGTGAAGAAAATAGTGGCTTCACTAATCTGAGTGAAATCCGACCTGGCACTGACGAAATCGCAAAGATCACAGACACTTTATCACAGCTCGATAATACGATCTATCGATATCTGGACGATTGTTTGGATATCTGGCAGGAACATATTTGGGTATTTGTAGGCTCAAGTGACTGCAACACACTACAATATCTATCAGAATCGGATGGAGATAAATTCGTAAAGTTTATGATGACACAAAAAACGTTTAGACTCATGATGATAGCTAAGACCCGACTGATCAAACGTCGAGACTTTCTCACATATCAAATATAAAATTAAATTTAGATTACTTCTTTTCTCACTTCTATCATATTTTTTGATATGATAGAATAAACTTAAAATTTAAGGATAGATACCGATGAAAGTTCCAAGAGTTGGTCTGAAAATCGGTGCAAAGATAGGCGAGCAAATAGGTGCACACACGGGTGTTTGTATCGCAACCAATTGTGGATTCATGATGGACTTGTATCTGTAAGTATTAGTATTAGTGAAATAGATTCGAGGAGTATAGTGAAACATTGCGACAGGACTGGTTCTACGAATCGTAGGGTATATATCAGAACTTGATGTTGAGGTGGTAGAACTACTGCTAGAATCATCATATCTTTTTCTGTTGGTGCGAGTCTTGGCTCCTCCGGTATGATTATGATTATGATCTTGATCTCTAACTTTACTGTATTCATCGACGTTTTTTTCGAACTTATTAAATTCATCATTACCGATATCTAGAGAAAGTTCAGAGATACTAAACTCTTTCGTATCAAGATTCTCAGATACTTCAAAGTGATGAAGATCATGTGTTGATATGTCTCGCATTGTGAACATGAACTTAGGAACATGAGAGACGATGTGGTCTGTAAGACTTTTCCACATCTGTGTCGCCCCATCTATCGGTTTGTTCGCATCGTATACATCTTTAAAGGTTCCTTCAATAATCGGATTAATAAGTTGGTAGCTGTGTTTGGGCATTACTATCTATCTATATATACAGACAAACATAATTATCACCGAATGTTAAATGATAGTACAACATATAGATTTTTTGTTGATTGGTGTGTCCCCCGATAAAAATTGAATGCGTTTAATCTTCGTAATAAGACACCTAAAGTACCACATACTATAAGTGTATTAAAGAATGAAGATTGTCGAAGCCGTAACAGACGATATTAGCACTTTTAAATCCATCATCGAAATACTAAACGGTACGGTCCCAGAAGCTAATGCCGATTTCATCAGAGATGCTAAGGCATTTAACAAAAATCTTGATAATCAACGAAACTCCAATTCATCTAATAAGAACATTGATGAATCTGATGAAGATATCGATATAGATGATGTCAATGATGATATCGTTGAAGAAGATATGGATGATGTGATCAGTAATGATAATAATTCCGATTACGATTCTGATGATGAAATAGAGAAGAACCCTAAATCTAAAAATAGTAACCTTAAGAAGAATGCAAAAAAGACACCGTTAAAGAC
>Ga0302280_1001921_pt1 | contig 16578 bp, 10 predicted proteins | sample III_Fen_E1_1_FD_198771 | JGI IMG/M metagenome (GOLD analysis project Ga0302280, IMG submission 198771) | Peat permafrost microbial communities from Stordalen Mire near Abisko, Sweden - III_Fen_E1_1 | ecosystem: Environmental > Terrestrial > Soil > Wetlands > Permafrost | place: Sweden: Abisko... | reverse complement strand
TTTTATAAAACTTACTGTTAATCTAAAAATATGGATTAACAGTGAAAGTTCAGGTATTGGGACTCATAAAAATATCAATAGGATAATAAATAAAGGAATTTTGCAAATGAAAAAGGTACATAGAAATGATAGTGCGACAAAGCTGTCAGAATTAATCAATTTTAATGCAGGAATATACAAAAAAGATGGTAAATACTATCCAAAATTAGACCAAATTCTAACTGTCTGTATATAGGACGTAAATCTTCCTCAAAACATATTTTTTGATAATTATGTTAGCATTTTGTGCAATCATGAATATGAAATGTTACTGAAGAGAAAAATAGCTAATATTAATTTCATATTTACGGCTAGTCCCAGCGAAGAAATGTTCACCAATATTGATTTATTAATTGCAAAATCGGTAATTAGAATCGGGGCTTTGAATCCCTCTTAATAATCTCGGTTAACTTTATTTACATATTACTTAGATTGGTTTTTCAGTAACACTTAAAATCCTTTTTCAAAGGAAGTTCGAAGTACTGCATAAATTTTGGTTGAACTTTCTATCTATCTGACGAATAAAATCAACAAGACATCAAGAGCAAAGTGTACCTTAGCCCACATTGTCAAAGTTTTTGAAGGGATATCGAACTGTTCTCCTCGCACAATAAAATCTTCATTGGGCATTCTGTAACTTTGGTATTTTGAATGGAATAGCGTTTTTCATAATAATAAATTCAATAAACACGGTATCTCTAACTACGATGAAGATATTGAATTGTTTATGAAGGAAATTGGATATAAATTTGATGGTCTGCTGCAGTAAGATATGGCAATTGTTATGAAAGAGAAAAATATCGTTTTCATAAAACATTCTCCTCTGAATATATAATATTCGTAAACTTATCGAAAAGTTGATCTTCCTGTAATTCAATAGTATTTATAAAATTTGTTGAATGAAGCAGATTTGGGCCATTATTCTTTCCTACCATTTATTATCTATCCTCAATTTCTCAATATGGTTTGCAAAATTATGAGAGTATTCAACATTCCGAGAAGACATCTCTTACTATATGGAGAAAAAGCAACTGGCAAACAGACTCTTTTGAGAATCGGATCGATGGTATGCTGGGGATACGATGCTTCGGTTATTGCCAATGATACGAATTGGAAGCCAGAAGTTATCAACTATTTAAAATTGGTTAAGAATCAAAAATAATTATGTTTAATTTTTAAAGAAGTGGGAGAAAATAATGAATTAATTTAACTAATTTAGTAACTCATGTATTTAGGCCACCCCCAAGCCTTTCTTTTCGATTAAAGCTTAAAATATTTATCTTCGATTGGTTTAGGCTCATCTGATTCCAAGCAATATGATTAATTTAAAAACAATATTAAAAAATGTTTGCACTGCTGCGTTACTGCTAATTAAAAGGATTTAAATATGTTGAAGGTCAAATATCCAGCAATTATTAGAAGAGTAGAAATGATTGATGTTATGGAAAAATATATGACGGGTTAACTAATTTAGATTGCAAAAGTAAGCGTTGAAGCCTTCTATCAAAAATATAGTGATTTTGCTTAATTAAGTAGTATTCTTAGCTAATTTGACATTCACCTATCAAAGGGACAATTCATAAGACTCATGCAATTAATTGTTCATTATCATGGCAAATCCATCTAATAGATTATGCTAGAAGAAAAAATGATCGACGGAGCTGTTATTAAAATAAGATAAACTGAGATGTAGAAAGGGTAATTATAAATAAAATTAATCAACTTAAAAACTGTATTACATAAAGTGGGAGACAAAGTATAGCAACTAAAATGCTCATACCACGCGCTGCTATAGGAAAATACATTTAAAGAAAAATAGTATAAAGATCATTACGAATAATGCTAAATTTACAGATAAAAAACCAATTAGATAAGAGTATAAGTTGAAAATTAATTAAATAAAGTGTTCCCAATGCTCAATGCCGCTGAATAGGCCATGGCTAAAGTTACCAGAGATGATATTAATCAACTGAGATCCTTCCCTAATCCTCCTTTGCCGGCGGCTAAAGTTGTTGAATCCTTAATATTCCTATTTAACGAAAACCAACTAGTTAAGGAAAAAGTTGTATAAGGGGGTTAGAAAGTGCGGGATTTTTGGGAGTATGCAAAGAAATTTATCTTAACTGATAGACTATTAAAAAGAGTTTCATAATTTAAACCTGATGTCATCAAAAATATCGATTCCTCCATTATTATAGCACTCAAAAATATTATACAAAAACCAGAATTTCTTTAAGAAAGAGTTTTCAAGGCCTCTGTCGCAGCAGGGAATCTTTCTTTATGGATTAGAGCCATTTTGGCCGTGTATGACGTTATGAATTTAATGGAACCTAAGAAGAAAATACTTAGTTAAGCTGAATAAAATCTCCAAACAAGATAAGTGTATCTTAAAAATGAGCTGGAGTCATTCAATTAATTTTCGAAAAAATTACACTAAAATAAAAGCAAATTGGATTTAAAGATATAGGAAATGCAATCTATGCTGAACTAAATTAAAAAATTAGAGCAGCTTATTCACTAAGGTAATCAGCTACTAGAACTTTTACACATAAAATAGCAAGATTGGAATTTCATGAAAGATAGATAATTGCAATAACGAAAAGTTAAATGCAGAATTGATGCCATCTTGACTGTTGTGCATTTGTTTATTTTAGCAGGTCTGTAAACCAAGAAGAAACAGGCTATTTTACCAAAGATCTATTAGCTATTCGACGCAAAGCATTAAAAATATTCAAATATCATAACGAGTCTTTCATTAGACCAATACTCCTAAAAGATATATCAAACTTGGATTTAATCTAAGGGAAGCAGTTCATTATTTCCATTCACTGAAGATTTCCTGAGAGGAATAATACGATTTCACGAGGGAGTTAATTTAAATTAATAAATCATTACTATTGTGGATAAAACTAATTTATTTGTGTCATATATCTGCGATATAAGAGTATCAGGAGAGTCAGTTGAGGTTAAAACAATAGACTGCTTATCAATGAAGAGCACTGATGACATTTTTGAAGCATTCAAATAAAAATAAAATGAAGATTCATAATTGTAAGAAATCAATAAATCTAATTTTATTCATAAAAATGTAGTGCTTATCTACAACTTAGAACATCGGCCCTAATTGCTTGTAGACATTGACAAATTAATTAAATTAATGGTAAAGTATCAAATTGTGTTAGTTGTAAATGAAGAGACACAATAGTGGCTATTAACATGTGCCTAGCATAATATTTCAATTAACGCTCGAATATAAGTTTCATCATCGATGTATATATGTTTGATCCGGCAATTATTTTAACTTCCGATTCAATAGGTTTAAAGTCTTAGAAAATCTATTTTATAAAAGAAAATACGACTGGATCTGCTGAACATTATTCAGAAGGAAGAAAAAATAATTTAAAATTAATCAATCATAAAATAATGGAGGTCAATTTATTTCCAATAGCAGTAAATGAGGCATCAAACTGTCCATGCTAAAGCCATCAACAAATTATAGAAATAAACTTTTTAGGAAATTGTCAATATTATCAATAACAATGTAGCCTTTTAAAGTTTGGTTACGTATATAAAGGAGTATATTTTGTTGCAATAGTCATAATGCGAAGGATCAGCTACAATTTGGAATTTACCGAAATTTTTAACAACAAAATTAGAAAGTAGCCCTGCCTCTGTGGTTAAAATAGTTCAAGCATAGAATCCTCATGTTAATCCCCTTGCTTATTTATTTTTACAATTTGCCAAAATATAATAACTATAACAGCCCAAAATCACTAACAAATTTAAACCAGCTTCGAAATAAACATAAAGTAATCAAATTTTGAACTTACGTTGCTAAATAGTGAATCCAGCTTCAGTTCTCAACAGTTTAAACAGAAATGAGAATGTTTATTTATGTTTAGTCGACAAGTATACTTTGCGTAAGGGTTTGCAATAATGCCAAACCATTGAAAGGATGAAAATATAAGCATGCTAAGTCGATCCTAAATAGAAAATAATTTAAAGTGATAGCAGTAATATATATTTATTACCCGAAGGAGGAATACTTCCTTTCAAGGAATTAAGTTTGCTAAAAGATTAGGTTGTCAAAGAAGCTATTACTCACAAATCATTTGAACCTAGTCGATAGCAATTTATTGAAGCTTACCAGATGGAGAAATTTTATCGTAAGTCGTCTCTTCTTTCCAGCACAGAGAAATAATATTTTTAGAGAAAGCTGCATCATAAGAAAAATTTGAAAATCATCTCTCCACGATAGTTGTATTTACATATTGAACGATTAAAAAACAAGCAACATTAAAACTTGGTTATAATTGGAATAAATAAAGCTGATCATACTGATTCGGACTGCATCGAATTTTGTGGGCAGCCTTATCTTCTAGTGCTGAATTAAAAAGGTAAATAACTACACTTTTGGTAAATTGAAGATTAGCTCTATAGGCTGTACTATCAATCTCACTGAATTTAATTACTTGATGATTCATAAATCCAAAATGATTTGGTTTAAATATATATATAAATATTTGAGAACTTTGCAACATTTGCTGATTTTATGATGTAAGAGCTTATAAAAAGAATTGTTTACCATAAATCATTTTTGTTCAACCAAATTTATTTGCAGAGCATAGCTGATGGCCTTCAATAAAAAGTCCAAAATTAAGGAGGCAGAATAAACTCCTTTGGCAAAACTTCAAAAGATGTGGTGCTTTTCATGGGGTAGAAAATTATGATTAACTTAGATTCAAAAAAATTTGAGTCTATTCTTCCTGTTTTAAGAGATATGAAAGCGTCAAAAGCCTCCTAAATTTATTTCAGTATAATTAGCTTAATGCAGACTCTCTTATGGAAGTGAATCCTGTCAAAGCTATTGCCCATATTCAATTTATAGAATTACAAACTCTTGATTTGGGTATAATTAAAATTATTTAGCCTACAATAAGATTTCCTCATTCGAGGATCTGAGTTTTCTTGATGCGCCAGTTTTGATTCAACTACGACTACAATCGAATTACCACACTAATTTACGGTATCTTCGAAAGTGCCAATTTCGCAAACTAAGAATGATTAGACTGTGTACAATATGAGTAATATAGAAGATAACCCTTTAAACACTTTATAATTTAGCGAATGCGACTTGCCCTCTCTGCAGGAATTATCGATTGGAGTGTAAATAGGATATACTTCTTTGATGAAGCTTAGTTCTGAAAGAATGTGCTATATTAGAATTGAGAATTCATCAATTTCCAATCAATTAAAATAAATGATGCGAGCAAAGGCGAAAGAGTTGTAGATATTTGTATCAAAAGATTAAAATTCTTCTTTTTCGTCAGCACAATCCTAGCCAACTGGTATTGAGCCTTTAGCCTTTCCAAATTTATGATCAGCGGATATTTTATTAATCATCTGCAAATTTGAATAATTAATTACTGGATTGATTGTTAATTATATTATCCGTATTGAGTCAGATGCAGTCAATCTACAACGCAAATCCAGAAAAGGTAGTGGTTGTCATGGTGGGTCGTAACTGTAAGCTAATTTAGTGCCTGCGCGCGGCAAATCATACATCAGTAAAAAGATTTATCGTTTCCTGAACTGGCTAGGATTCAACACTCAAGTATTCAACGTTGGTAACTATCGTCGTAAATACATGATAGGTATTTATCTGTCTTATCAGACCATCAAATTGAGCTCACCAGTTAATTTTTCGATTACGAACACAAATAATTTTATGAACTGCGCTAGCAGATCGCTCAAGATTGTCTATCAGATTTGATCAACTACATGAATACAGAGGAGAATAAAGTTGCAATTTTCGATGGCACAAATAGCAACAAAAAGAGAAGGAGACATATCACCGACCAGTTGAAGTCAAGGCTAAATTGTAAGTATCAGATCATTTGGATTGAATCAGTCTGCACCAATGAGAGTGTGATAAACGAAAATATCCAAAAAGTTAAATTAAACGGACAGGATTATAGGCAAACCTCAATGGAGGAGGCTTTGGCTGATTTTAGAAAAAGAATCCATTTCTATTAAAAAGTTTATGAAACCCTAACAGCAGAGGAGGGGTATTCATACGTAAAGACTATAAATGTTGGAGAGGGAATTGAGATTAATAAGATTAACGGTTACTTGGTTTAAAAAATAATGACCTATACCATTAACTTAACTATTTCTCCAAAAAGGAATATCTACCTCTCTCGCCACGGAGAAAGCGAATATAACACCCAGGACAGAGTTGGAGGCAACTCTAAACTTTCAGAAAAAGGAGAAATGTATTCCAAAGCTTTGCCTAAGGCTCTAGATGAGCTTATTAAGGATAATTAAGAGAGGGAATAATTAACCATTCTAACCAGTGCCCTGAAACGTACAATTCTCACTGCTAAATATATTAAGATAAACAGCAAAGCTCCCATCTAATTAAGAATTCTCGATGAGATTAACGCTGGAATATGTTAAAATTTGACCTACAAATAGATATATGAAAAACATCCTTACATTTTCCAGTAACGCTAGAGCTAAAAATTAAATTTTAGATACCCATCTGGATAGTCCTACATTGATGTGATAGGTCGGTTAGAGCCTTTAATTTATTGGATTGAGCGGCAAAAGCATTCTGTTCTTGTTATCGGCCATCAAGCCATTATTAGATGCATTTCAGCTTACTTTTTTAATGTAGATTTGAAGGCACTACCCCATATTCCCGTCCCCTTGCATATTCTTATCAAATTAACCCCGGAAGATTATACCTTTAGTGAAGAATACGTATCAATTTCACTTGCGACTGGAAAAATATTGGAGGTTACCAAAGCCCCTCGGAAAAAGTTCTCTGTGGATCTAGATGGTTCGTAAAGTCCAAAGAAAAAGAATAAGTTTAAAACAGTTCAATCATCTATCATAAAAACGATATCACTTTGACCTACTCAATATATATCTAAACATATTTCTATTTTTATAATGCATATAATTCTAGATAGTATAAACTGGGGGAAATAAATTTATGATTGTTCGAATAACAGTCCTTTACTTTGAGTGATACAATTATAGATAATTAATTTTATATTAAAATGGCTGAAACTAATAACTTTTTATTTACTCAAGTCATTGATCAAAGATCCAATCCCACTGAATCAACTCACTAAAAAGCCGCTCATCACTTCTCGACCCTTGAAAAACTAAAGGAGATTAAGTCAAAATCGAAACAGATACAATGCGAATATATGATTCAAATGAAAAACCACCACCGAGTTCAGAAATCTTTATAAACAATCAATCGGCAATCGCTCATTAAAAGAATTGAATTTTTAAAGATATACGGCAACAAGAAAGCGAAATATCAGGGAAAGGCCATTTTATAGAAGAGTAGAAAGGAGCAGGAGGTGGTGCAGCGCCAATCATTAGATGCAGTTAAAAGACTGAAGCTGTAATATGAGCTTCAACATATTCTTCAACAAAATTAAGAGGAAGAACATATTTATCGTCTCCAGGAGGCTAATAGGAAAGATAAAACAGTACTAATCTTTTTATTGAGATTACTGAAAGACAGCTAGAGCTAGCATATCAAAGAGATCAATAAAGCAAGCGGCATGATGAAATTAAACGTCATAGTAATGATTTTATGATAAGAAAGAAAACCATTCAAACTTCACTGACCATGAGGAATAAACACAACTATGCTGCTAAAGTAAAACAATAACTGGCAATAATCGATCAGTATGAGGTATTAGTTAACTAATCTAGAATGTGATTGCAAACATGGAGCAATTGGCTACTCTTCAAGATGTGTATTTGACAAATAATGACGAATTCTAAAATTCAGTGTCCTTCCGTACTATATAGCCGCATTCCAAATCCTTTAATACAACTGCCCAAACATCGCGGCGGCAATTGTGATATTTAATAAATTTATTGATGGACGTAAACTTCAAATAATTAAAAGCAGATCATTTAGGTTTTTAGGGCATCTCACGAGAATTATGAATAAGGGGAAGGTTTCGCTCAATATAAGAGAGATAGTCCAATGTCTAAGTCATCTGCTGTTGACTATAAGTATTGGTCTCTTGCAGTAGATACTTCAGTCCTAGCTGATTGTTGATGTCTTCTAGTGTGCGAATGTTTGAAAGCATCTTAGTAAAGCTTATATATCCATTGTTTTCCATGGTGAGTTCCTCTTCAAAACTGAAATTTTTTGTAACATTTCCTTCCCAGCCTTAATCGCCTTCCATCTACTCTGCGATGCGCCGTCCACGCAATTTTTTCTTTTAGTTTAAATTTTAATAGCGTAGGGATGATAAGAATTCTCTGTAGTTTTGTTTGAGGTCCTTGAAAGTGAAACCAATCGCATCAAGCAGCCTTTTATTTTAGTTAAACTCCATGTGCTTCAAATTAATTATATATCTTTCTTAATGAGTCAAAAAAGAGTATGGCTTGACTGTGATCCTGGGCATGATGATATGCTCGCTATTATCATGGCTGCCTATTCTGAATAAATCAATCTCATTGGAATTTCCACTTCTGCTGGCAATTCTTATATCTAAAACACCACTCAGAATGCCCTCAATATTCTGTACGAAATCGGAAGGTAATAAATTCAGGTGATTAAGGGCTCCTCATGCCCACTTTCAAGACAATTGAAAATTTCTCCTTCTATCCATGGTCCTTCAGGATTATAGGGAGCAGAGCTACTAAAATCACCACATGAAGCAATCGAAGAGAAGCCTTTCTTGACAATATACAATAGAATCATGGCCCAACCATAAAAAATAGAGTTTGTGGCAACTGGATCATTGACTAATATTGCTATCCTTTTAAAGGCATTTCCAGATATTAAAAATAAAATTAGAGAAATTACAATTATGGGAGGAGCTATTGGATTAGGAAATTGGAGTCCGGCAGCAGAGTTCAACATTTTAGTCGACCCTGAAGCCGCTGCTATAGTATTTAAATAAGATTTGCCAATTACGATGGTTCCTCTGTAGGTGACGCACACTGTTCAAGTTACATAGCCTATTTTCGAATAGTTTTCTAAACTTCCTTCCTCTTTTGGGCAGAAAATGTCTCCTCTCTTCCGATATTTCCAAAAGATGTATAAAAAAGATCAAGACTTTTAATTTCCCGTCGCCCATGATCCATGCACAATATACTATCTGCTTCATCCTGAAGACTTTAAGACGAAAAAAGCTTTTGTCTAAATTTAAAACGAAGGAAATTCACGTGGACGTACTAACTGTCGTTTTATGCATTTTTAAAAGTATGACGTGAATGCAACAGTTTGCGTAGAGTTGAATGTTGGCAATTTTTGGAAAACTATGCTCTAATGTTTAAGAAAAATCAAGTGATTGATAAATTCCCAATCAATTATAAATATCTATAGATTTAAGTGTTGAAGTTTATACGAAATTAACTTATACGAATGCTCATTGATAAAATCAAATTAATTGAAATTGGCGATTATTAACTAATTTTAGCACATAATAGCGGTAAATGCGGGAGAGAAGTAACTATCAAAATACTTAGAATTCGTATCATACGATAGCAGATCCAAATTTGGCAAACAAAAAACGTCCTTTGAGGTGAGTTTCCTCTTAATTTCGGAAACACATGTCGGTGTGAGTCTTCCCTATCATCTGATGTCAGCCTCTCTCAAAGATATACTCAAAGTATAAATATTTTTATTTATAAATGTCACTTTATATGGAATGGCGAAATGAAGCTTTGGTGTACTAAGATTGAGTAACTTAAATTTTGTTTCAATGAAATTGAAAAATATTTCGAGTAGCAAGCCAACTCTCAGAAATAGAGAGTTCACATCAATCGAATTCCAGATTTCGTGTTTAAAGCCAATCATGAGATGAACCTGGAATTGTAAGTAAAGAATAGTTCCTATTCGGTGGTAAAGACCATAAAATATAATTCATTGTAAACTTAAATTGATGCGAGAGTGCTTCCTTTCTATGAGAGATTATACGACTTTCAAAAAGAGTCATTGGATTTTAGCATTAAGAAACATGGTCGCTTATTATTAGCAGACGAGATGGGTGTCGGTAAAACCATTCAATCTCTAGCCATGCTCAGTATCTATCGCCACGACTGGCCATTTCTGGTCATCTGTCCTTCCTCATTGCGACTCAATTGGCAGCAATAAATATTGAATTGGCTTGCTGACTATATCAAGAAACCCGAAATTCAGGTTTACTCAAAGGGAGGCACTCCCATTAAGTAAAACATTAAGGCTTTGATAATTTCGTATGATCTGGCTTGGAGAATCCGCGATATGCTTGATTCATTCAAGGCTGTCATTGCAGATGAGGCACATTATCTTAAAAATACTGGAAACAAACGGTCTGATATACTGACACCCTTTCTGAGTTCGAGAAAAAGAGTGATTCTGCTTACTGGTACCCCTGCTCTGGCAAAACCTCGATAAATATACAATCTGCTTTCAATTATTCGTCCAGATGTGTTTACTAATTTCAGGTAGTTTGGATACAGATACTGTGAGCCTGCTGTAAATCCCTGGAGCAGAGTTTTAGAGTTTAACGGATGTCAAAATACAAAATAGTTGCACTATCTTCTAAAAGATAAGATAATGATTCGTCGATTGAAAAAATAGGTCTTGACACAATTACCAGATAAACAGCGTCAGAAGGTAATGATTTAAACAGATAAGGCAGTTATTAAAGAGATAAAAGAACTGCTGAGTAATTCAGGAAGTGAAAATAATAATTTCTAAAATTTAGTTGTGGAAATGTTGAGCAATTTCAATTCTGATAATATCAATGTTAGTGCTGATGAGAGAAGCTCCATTTCAAAGGCCTATAATCTGACAGCAAAAGCCAAATTAGAGTCAACCAAGGAGTATATATTTTAGCTGCTTGAAAATAATGTAAAACTTATTGTTTTTGCACATCATAGGACCATGTTAGATGGACTTGAAGAAGCTATCAAGGAAAAGGGGTATAAATATATGCGTATTGATGGTACAGTTACTAGTGAGGCACGCCATGAAAGAGTTCAAAATTTTCAATCGGATGAAAAAATAGTCATAGCACTTTTAAGTATTACTGCAGCTGGAGTTGGATTAACCCTAACTGCATCAAGCACTATTATCTTTGCTGAACTGCATTGGACTCCGGGAATAATGATACAAGCTGAGGACAGAGCCCATCGTATCGGTCAAAGAAGTTCAGTGAACTGCCACTATTTGATTGGATAAAATACACTAGATGAGATGCTTTACCGTTTTCTTGAAAAGAAAATAAGCAACGTGGCTTCCTTCGTCTAGGGGAGAGGCTAAAAATTATAGATTGAAAGTTTATCAAAGGGGCAGAAAGGAAAATATTCAGTGAGCAGTGGCAGTAATTAAGATAATAGTAAAAATATTCTTTTCAAATTCGAATCCATAAAACCAATTGTTGATAAATACTTTTATAATAAATCTCAGGATACTGAAATATCAGACCAAACTGTGCACTAGCCCGTAGATGATATTGAGAGTGAATTTGAGCTGAATAAAAATAGGAAAAAGAGACAACCTCTTTAAATATCTGAAGAATCAGGGAGCAAAGAGGAATAAAAAGAAATGAAATAGCAAAGCGAGAGAGCAAAGCAAGAATAGGTTGAGAGGATCAATGAATAATAGTAGCTTAATTTGAATGAAAACTCTTCTATTGACAATTTCATCATTTAAAATGCTAAATAACTACGAAACCTATCAAGCAGCTTCTAGAGCGACAACGATAGTGAAGAAACTAAGTGATTCAATAGCGTAATATTGTTTTAATAACTCATCTTTATCAAGCCAAATAAGAATAGCAGAGGGCAATAGAAATAAGGGAGAAACATGAGCAATAAAAATCATTTATTTTTTGCCTCTTTGCTTAGACTTCTCTGTTTTTCGCTGCTGAATGGTTTTCGTTTCTTAGAGAATACTTTTTCGCAGATTTTGATGTGCTTTTCATAAGAAGATAGATTGAACTTGCGCTAACAATTGAGGCACTCTTTTAAAATAATATCATTATCCCCCAGCTACTATTACTCATTAAAATATGCTAATTCTATATTAAGTGGTTCATGACATATTTGCTAAATTTGTTTATCTGATTTATTTTAAAAATCTATCTTTTTGAAAGTGACTTCCTGACCTTAAATCCTGGTGAAGTTGAATTATGTATTAATTTCCTTGGATTTTGTCTTAAAAATAGTATTAAGTGAATCTTGTGATGAACTTACGTTAATTCTTTCCTCAATCAGATTCCGATTTTGATTCTAACTCTTTGCATTAGTCAGGATATATTTATAACCAAACTGTATAGCTTTGAGATATTATTAACATTTTTGTGAATAGTATTTGCTTGGATCATAGCAATTTTATTTTAACAGGACGGTTTCCTATAGTTTAGATTCAGCCATAGAGGTAAGATAAGAGGGGATAATACCTTCCTGTTTGAACGATTGAGTAGCTGTCTTTTGAGGAGTAACAGTCCTCTTTCTTTTGAGAAAGCGAAATGGGTCTTGGGTTTTTGATTGATTCATCTTACAATTTGAAATGGAATAATATAAAATATCATTAAAATATAATCGTTTGGAAGATGTTAGATCTAAAAAGTCGCAGAAAGCTAAGAGCTGAACTTAAAAATCCTCAGCCTCAAAAGTAAAAAGAAGCGGAGTTGGTTAATAAGAATCTGCTAAAAAGACTAAGTTTTAGCTTCTATGGGCAGGAGACGATAAAAAAAAGCAAACAGATTATCTGTGATAATTATGACCTCACTGATTAACTTCCCTAAATTATAAATTATCAAAGTCGCAAGAGTATGTCAAGGCCAATAACGAGAGAGAATTCCTTGAGAAACTCTAGATAAAAAAAGCCATCTATGAAACTAAGGATAGATCATCTCTTCCAAGATGAAAAATATGATGAATATGATATTGTCACCACCAATGCTAGTCAGTTCGAAGGGAGGGCGAGGGAGAAGAGCACTGGCCAAAAAAAATCATCCCGTCCATGCAGCGTTAAAGTCAAATTCCAGAAACCGGAAGATAAAATAATTAAAACCAACAAAAATGGGCTGAATGCTGCCTTAACAGTTAGGTCAAAGACTCCAAAAAATTTGAATAGAAAAGGATAAGGATGTGCTGTTAAAAAAAAGTGATATTAATAACTTACTACTTGTATTTAAGTTTTATAGTTGAAAGTAGGAAATGTATTGAAAGATAGATGTAGCATAACTTACGAATATTCATTATATAAGTAGTTTTATGTTTAATAATTGCAACTATATCCTTTAATATTAATCCTTATATTATATTTCTGTCCTCTTCTCCAATGAACGAACCAAAAGACTATGATTTTATGTTTAAACTCATCCTTATTGGATCTCAACATGTTGGCAAGTCAAACATTCTTTATCGCTATTTAAAAGGAGAATTCTTGGAATCATCGACGAGTACTCTTGGAGTGGAGTACGGAGCAAAAACAATTACTACTGCGAAGGGGAATCGTATTAAACTGCAAATATGGGACACTGCTGGCCAATAAACATACAGGTATACGGATAAGATATTTAGGTCAATAACAAAAATATTCTACAGGGGTGCGTCTGCGGCTTTGCTTGTCTATGATATTACTAAAGAAAAAACTTTTGCGAATTTGGATAATTAAATAAAATTTATAAGTAACTGTTTTTAAAGATAGAATAAGTTATTGGAGGAGATATTGTAACGATGATTGTCGGTAATAAAACTGATCTTTAATAGGAAAGAGTTGTCAGCAAAAAATGCGGGCTCTAATTCGCACAAAGTAATAAGTTTGCCTTTTATTAAACTTCAGCAAAAGAAGGTACAAATGTTGAACTCATATTCACGCGCATTGCATAAGGTATTGAATCATTAATAAGATAGAATTGTAAAAGATAGTGAATCAGCCCCAGCCAAAGCATTAGCCTGACACCAATAATTAATCAGGGTAGCCCAAAATATTATAGCCTGAAAGATTCTAAGTAATTGCGCTGAAAAAACATCAGCATCTGAAACAGGAAAGAAAATAGCGTCAACAATGCTGTCAATGATGGATACATTATATAAATTTGATTAAATAATAAATAAGATACAAGATGAACAATAACTAAGAATGGATTCAAAGGACATAAAAAATTGAATATCTTGATTATATACTACCTAAAGACTGGATAAACATCAGAGAATATCTTGATGATATCGATAGATAGTATATCAAAGATCATCAAAAAATAAATAAAAAAACTAACTTTAATAATCCTGTAAAGGAGATCACTTTATAAAAAATATAGGCTAAATAGCATCAAGTTTAGAATTAATCAAATCAATTATAGTTGATTAACAAAAAAGAGACTTTTGCTCTGAAAAATAAATAAGGAAGTAAATCCCAAAATGTTAATAAAAGTAAACCAATTGAAAAGAATTCAAATTGCTGTTAAGATAATGAATGTCACTTCTAGAATTAGAAAAACAAAACTAAAAAACATAAAAAGCAGAATTGTTCAAAGATTGAAGCTCGCAACAGGAAATGCTGGCCTGAGATGAGTGTGTACTTACAAACAATAAAAATAAACCTTACTTATCGTCAAATTTACGATATTACTTCGGATATTTTAGTAATTCCTTACAAAACGATCAATTTCGAATATTACCCTGGAAATATTTTAAAAACTCATTTTGTAAATCAAAAATAAACATTATCGTCATCTAATTTTGGATCTGTGAATATTGTCTTAATCAAGGAAATTGCTAATTTCAGATATGTTGCTTTTTTAAAGATAGAATAGAGCGAAATTGACAAAAGCTTGCAACTAGGCATTTTATCACTAACATCTATGATAGTATTGAACAAGCATAAGCAAATTCAATCTATTGTATTTCCTCTGAATGAAAAAATTAATAAAATAAGTCCTGTTCTTGATATTATGTCCACTGATCCAATCTTTAGAAAAATAAAATAGCTTTAAATATTTTTCTGTTGCCGAGAACCTGAATAATTTTAGAGGCAGTGCTTAAGCTTTAGATCGTATTTGAGTTAAGCACAGTCATGATTGATAGCCAAGAATATTCATTTATTGTGAAAATTTATACCTATCAATTAATAGATGATTCGCAAAACAATTTTAAAATCTTTTTCTGCATACATTACTGTCCAATCAGCATAAATTATGTCTGTTACTATCTTTAATAAAGATAAAATATAATCATATTAGCAAAAGTTAGCAATAATATTAATTTACAAATTTTAAATTTTATTATAGGCTTTTCGATGTCCACTCATGCCGATGAACAGCTCACTTCTCGATTACGTTCAACTCTCCTGTAGTTGAAGATGATGAATCAGCAAAAAACCAAATCTCCATTTCATCATGCAGCTCCAATAGGAATAACATTCATGGGTTATAGTGAGTATAAGAGCAAGAGACTATTGAAAAAGAAGTCTGTAAAACAAAAGGAAAACTCAGAAAATATCGAGTACAATCTTAGAACTTAACTAATAAAGAGAATGAGAATGACAAAACAAACTAAGAGTCATTTTAATGGGCTAGACATTAATAGAGCAATCATTCACTTTAGCTCCAATCAAAAGATAACAAAATCCAGCATTTAAAATTAATAATTGAGTAACAAAGTCAGTGATACTTCGGGGGATGCTAGATTATCAAAACATAAAAAAATATTATCCTTTCGCAAAGATAATCCGCAATTTGCAGAAATAAATAGTAAATATAATGGGTAAAAAGTTAAACTTTAAAGTTATCGTGAGCGTAATTAGCGGCCTCTATCAGCATTTACACAAAATTATAAATTTAATTATCCTCGAAATAGGCCGAAGCTAAATAGCATGGAAATGCGGTTTAAAACAGAAAGAAGTAATTATTTTAATAGTAATGAACTGTAAAAGGATCTCGGGGGTTGGAATGTGCCCTACTAAGAAGATGATTTTTGAGTCTATTCATAATTGTCGATAAAATGAATAATTTATGTAATTTCCCTTTTAATAGTTTTAGACTACTAAGAATTTATTAAATTGTCATTATTTAATTTTATTAATGGAGTTATTGATTTATTAAAGCTGATTATTAGGTGAGCATTAATTTAATGGTTTTCTATTCCCGATATCTACCCATCATCAGTTTCGTTGTCGGTAGCAGTGCTCTTCTCTTCCAAACTATCGTTCTCTATCCTTGGCACAATGAGCTCGATACCGAATTCAAAAGATTAAAGGATCAGAAATAGCAGCAAGACCATAAATTAGAGGAGTATAACTCCAAGAAGATGGATAAAATTCATGAACTATAAACCAAACTCAATCATTTGATTGACTTAGAAATAGAAAAACTTAAAAAAGAAGGCAAAGGTAAATGATGAATTTGTCCTTTTATTTAGCGACTATTTATAATCTGCCAATTCTGATTGATTGAGAAAAGATTGACTACTCTATTCTCATGTGAATTTTTAATGAAAAATGTGTAGAATCAAATTTGTTGTTATGATATTTGTGTCTATTAAACTGTTATTTTA
>Ga0302280_1001920_pt1 | contig 16585 bp, 14 predicted proteins | sample III_Fen_E1_1_FD_198771 | JGI IMG/M metagenome (GOLD analysis project Ga0302280, IMG submission 198771) | Peat permafrost microbial communities from Stordalen Mire near Abisko, Sweden - III_Fen_E1_1 | ecosystem: Environmental > Terrestrial > Soil > Wetlands > Permafrost | place: Sweden: Abisko... | reverse complement strand
TGTGATTTTTAATCCTTGGGGTGTTATCAGCCGTCACTTTGAATTGCGCATCAATACATTAATAACCCCTAAGAATGCGGGTACGGTAGTGGCTATACTTGGAGCTTTAGCTCAAGGAAAACATAAGATCAGCGATTTGGCGGAAACTCTAAAATTAAAAGTTTCCCAAGTCACTCAGCGCATAAATGCCTTGCAGGAAGCAAATATCGTTGAGAGAAACGGGAATTATTATCACATCAAAGATAAATTATTTAGCTATTGGATTAAGTTTGTACATCAGCGACGGCTACATGTCATTGACTTGGAACTTGGGCGGTCACGCAAGCAGTTTAAGGAAGAGATCAATCGCGCTTTGAATGACTTTGGCATGGTGGCCCGCAAGGATTTATCCGTGCGCATTGCTGATTTGATGCATAAATTTGATAATGAGTCCTTCATGCTTTGTGGACGTCGGTATAAGCTAACTTCTTTTAGGGACATTAAGGTCTTGAAGTTGCGTACAGGGGCCGGGAATTATTTTGATGCTATTTCCGCGCAAAGTGAAGAAGGGTCATGGCTTGTAGTTTTAAAGAAAGACCCTGTGCGTGATAATGATCTTAATGGCATCCTGGAAGAGATTAAAAAGCTTGAGCCCAGACCGACGCGCAGTGTCATTGTTTCTCTAAGCGGTTTGGATGAAAATGCCAAGGTGCGTGCTTTGCAAGAAAAGCTTTGGATTTGGGATGAAGAACAACTTAATAGCTTAATGCATTTATTCGACGAGCCTATACTAGTCAGATGATCATCGGCGTAATATCAGATACCCATTCTTTTAATATTCCTGCCCCAGTGATTGAGCGTTTTAAGTCCGTGGATATGATTATTCATGCCGGCGATATCTGTGATCTCCAGACCTTGAGAATGTTTAAGAAAATGGCCCCCACTAAGGCGGTGCAAGGCAATATGGATGAAGCGGCAGTTAAAAGGGAATTGCCTTTAAAAGAAATAATTACTTGTGATGATATAAAGATAGGTGTGACGCATGGCCATATCGGGGATACGCGTGAAGCATTAAAAAATGCCATGACTTCCTTTAAAGATGATAAGATGGATGTGGTGATCTTTGGCCACTCGCATCAAGCGCTTAATGAGAAGGTGGGAAGCACTTTATATTTTAATCCCGGCAGTCCTAATGATATGGTCAGGGCCAAATTCTTTTCGTATGGTTTGATTAGCATTGAAGCGGGAAAAATAAAAGCAGAGATTGTGAAGATTTAGAATGAATCGACTTTGGGCACCCTGGCGGGAAACATATATCACGTCACTGACGAACAAGCAGAGGTCTTGTGTTTTTTGTCAGATCCTCGCTGACAAAAAGGACAAGCAGCATTTGATTTTTATCCGAAAGTCACATGCCTATGCGGTTTTGAATCTTTATCCGTACAGTAATGGGCATTGCTTGATATTGCCTAATCGTCACGTCGGGGATATCAGTAAATTGTCACAAGAAGAATATGTCGGTTTGATGGAGCTTTTAAGGGAAGTTAAGGATCTTTTACAAGAGGTATTAAAGCCGGTTGGTTTTAATGTAGGTATAAATTTAGGCCGTATTGCCGGAGCCGGGATACCGCAGCATGTGCATGTTCATATTGTTCCCCGTTGGAAAGGGGATCACAATTTTATGCCGGTGACCGCTGGCACTAAGGTAATTTCTCAATCTTTATCAGTAATTTTTAAGAAATTAGACGATGCGTACAAGAAAAGACATCGAGGAGCTCGAAAGTAAGATCCTGGCGCCGTATGCCATGAAATCCCAGGATGCCGGGGCCCGTCAACATGATGAGCCGGCACACGAGTGGCGCACCAGTTTTCAGCGCGACCGTGATCGCATTGTCCATTCCGAAGCCTTCCGCAAGCTTGAATATAAAACCCAGGTTTTTGTCATCTTCGAGGGTGATTATTACCGCACCCGATTGACCCATACCATCGAAGTAGCACAATTAGCCCGCACCTTGGGGCGTAATTTGCGATTGAATGAAGATTTGATCGAGGCGATTGCCTTGGCGCATGATTTGGGGCATCCGCCTTTTGGTCATGCGGGTGAAGAGGCTCTTAATGACATTGTCCATGAGGTCAAAATAGAGTTTAATCATAATTTTCGCAGTTACGAGATCGTTGCTAAATTAGAAAAGAAATATCCTCATTTTGATGGCCTAAATCTGACCCGTGAAGTTCTCGTCGGTATTCTCAAGCACGAGACAGTCTTTGATATGCCTGGCGTTGATATACCAAAACCATTCCGCAAAGAAGGCCCAACCTTGGAAGCGCAGATCGTTGATATCGCGGATTCCTTGGCATATTTGAATCACGACGTGGATGATGGCCTGACTTCTGGTTGTATCAGCGAAGAAGATTTGATGGGCAGTGTTCTTTGGCAAAAGGCAGTGGGGAAGATTAGTGCTCCTGCCGCGGGCCATAACCGTGATATTTTTCGTTACCAGGTGGTTAAAGAATTAATTGATATGCAGGTCAAAGACTTATTGAAAGCCACCTATGAGCGGCTAGTGGCTCTTGATTTCAAGTCATCCGAAGAAGTGCGCAAGCACAAAGAATATGTCGTTGGTTTTAGCCAATCCATGCATCAAGAGCGGGAATATTTGCAGCAATTGCTTAATGAGAAATTATATCATCATTGGCGTGTTGAGCGAATGACAACCAAAGCTCGTCGGATTATCCGTGATTTATTTGAAGTGTATTTAAAGAATCCCAAACAATTGCCCTATGCGGTTTATGCGCGTGATAAGAAATTTACGACTTGTGAAAAATATGCTATTATTTGCAATTACATTGCATCCATGACAGATCGTTTCGCGCTTGATGAACATAAGCGGCTTTTTGACCCGTATCAGAAAGTCTAATGACTATGCAGCATAATTCCATTTCATCCACAAAGCGGTATCATTTAATCCTCTCGGCGGTGCACATGGTTTACCGCTTGGTTAATTCCACTTATACTGTCAAAGAGTTGACCTTACGTTTGACGCGTTTATTATGCCAGTTCATACGGGCCTCGTCGGCGAGTGTTTATCTGGTGCATCCCACAAAGAAGAATGTGATTGTCTCTGCCAGTTTTGATAATCAAATCAATATTTGGCGCGATAAGCCACAGGAATTGAAGGATGTGGGAGAGGATGTTTTGGCGGTCACCCGGGGGGCATCTGTCTTAAAAGAAGATTGCATTGGGTTGCCTCTGGTGGCTGACGATTACCTGGGGGCTATATTTGTCCGTCGAGGACCTTCAGAAGAACCGTTTAGTGATTTTGATTATGAAATGCTTTCAGTTTTCTCGGAGCAGGTGGTGACGGCGATGAAGAATTTGCAATTGCATCAGGAGCACGAACGGATTATTTTGGATTCTATTGCAACGATCGGTAATTTGCTTAAAAAACAATCTTATTCGGGATTGACTCATCCGCCGGTATATATGGAAATTGTTAAGATGTTAGGGGTTTATTTAAAGATTAGCAGCGACGGTGTCAAGCAATTGGAATATGCCAGTCTACTGCACGATATCGGGATCATCGACGTGCCTTATGCTATTTTATCCAAACGCGGGGGGTTATCAGATAAGGAATTTAATATTGTCCGTCAGCATACGGCGCATAGTGTTGCGTTAATCTCCGCCGTCGAATTCCTTAAGCCCGTCATTCCGATCATTTTATATCATCACGAGAAGTATGACGGTAGTGGCTATCCGTCGGGGTTAAAGAAGGAACAGATCCCTTTAGGCGCGCGCGTCCTCTCAGTGGTGGATGCATTTGAATCAATGGTGCAGGGCAGGCCTTATCGCTCGTCGCTGACGATCGATGCGGCTTTGAATGAATTGCTTAAGTACCGCGGCTCACAATTTGATCCTAAAATTGTCGACGCTTTCTTAAAGTTAGCTTCCCAAAAAAAATTCAGAAAACTCTTGTCTTCCCTCAAGTCCTAGAACTATAATGACTTCTAATTGAATGATTTATGTCATTTCACTTAATGGTTAATGTTATTCTCAGGCAAGCTTTTCATGTCAGACATGCGTGCTTGCTTCGGGAATCTATAATAAAATTTATTTTACGACTGGAATTATAAATATATGAATATTAATTACAAGCAGCCCCAGTTTGAACTTTTCCCTGCCAATTCAGCCACTTTAGAAGATATCAATAAACCAAAATTCCTTTTAGCTAATTTGACCCTTTCAATAGAAAGTCTTGTCATTTTTAGCATTTTGGGTATAATGGTTGCACTTTTTTCATTTTCCTTAGGAGTTGAGCGTGGCAAGCATGTAGCCGCACAAGCCTTGGATGAGCGGGTTTCTGCCGCATGGAATGTGGGGGCTCGTACAGTTGCGGCTCCGGTGATTGCGGCCGCTCCGCTGCAAGTAATGTTGCCGGTGCAAAGACCAGCTAATCATGGTTTTCTGATGGGCTTGGGCAATCGCTATACCTTGCGTGCAGCCACCTATGGGAATGAAGAATATGCCCGCCAGGATGCGTTGATCCTCAAGGCAAAGGGGTTTGCAAGTTTTTTAATTAAAAGTGGTCAATACTGGATTTTATGTGTTGGAAATTTTAACAGCAAAGAAAGCGCTACAACTTTCTTGAGAAAATTACCCAGCCAGTACCGTTCCAGTCAAGTAAGGAGATTTTGATGTCATTACATTCTTCGTTAAAAATTGATAAGGCCAGTGTCACGCAAAGATCTGTGCAGACACGTATTGAGCGTATCAAAGAGTTGATGAAAAAGGGCCTTTGGAAGGCTGAAACAGGTGTTATCGGTTTGCCTAAAACAAAGATAGTTCGCATTAAGGCCAAGAAGAAAGTCAAGGCTGAAGATGAAGCTGCCGCTCCTGCCGCTGGCGCTAAGCCCGCAGAAGGCGCTAAAGCTGCTGCAAAACCAGCCGCAGGCGCTAAAAAATAATTCCAAGGAAATGTTGAATAAAATTTCCACGATTTGCTCATCGGTATTCCTGATATTTGCGTTTATACGCCCGGGATATGCCGATGAGCATTTTCCTTTTCTGGCGGAAGTTTCTAAAGAATCAGTCAATGTCCGGGCGGGACCTAATACTAATTTTGAAAAAATAGACAAGTTAAGCAAAGGTGTCCAGGTGATTGTCATGGGCCGCAGCTATGAATGGTTTAAAATACAGCCTTTGTCGACGACAAAAGAATATATTCGAGCTGATTATTTAAAAATAGATGATGGTGGCATGGCTGTTGTTTTAGGGGATAATGTCAATGTCCGCGCATCAGCGAATAGTGATGCGGCTTCTTTAGGGGAAGTTAAGAAAGGAACGCTGGTCAAAGTTTTAGGGCAGGAGAATGGCTGGTGTAGTCTCGCGCCGGTCGCGGGCACGTTTGCCTGGATCAATCAGGATTTCTTGAAAGAAGTATCATCTGATGTTCCAACGCTGATGTTAATCCCAACGATCAAAATGCCGACGGAAACGATTGTCAAAAGTGTACCTGAGAAAAAGACCGTTATTGAGTTAATCACGCTCCAGGGCACTTTGCAGGCCATCGCCCAAAGTCCAGAGCCTGATGTGCGTTATGAAATCAGGATTGATGATAAGAATAGTTTTTATCTAAAAGATATTCCTCAAATATCATTTTTTGCCAATAAAGTCGTCAGTGTAGAGGGGACGATAATTCCTGACCCGCACAAAAAATTCGTGTATCCTCTTGTCCAAATAAAAAAAATCTCATTGGTCCTGTAATTATGTTAGATGTTTTTTTGTTAATAGTCGTTATTGTCATTCCTGCCATTGTCTTGCATGAGGTGGCGCACGGTTTAAGTGCATTTTGGTTAGGAGACCCAACGGCCAAGAATCAAGGCCGTTTGACATTAAATCCAATCAAGCATGTGGATCCCGTGGGGAGCATCATTGTTCCCGGCGCTCTTTTTTTGGCCCATTATTTTGGACTGACAAAGTCTTTAATGCTTTTTGGATGGGCTAAACCCGTGCCGGTAAATTTCAGAAATCTTCGTCCGCAACGTCTAGGAATGACGTTAGTCGCCATTGCGGGACCGTTGACCAATATTGCTTTAGCTTTTATTTTCTCCAGGCTTTATGTATGGCCGGCTTTGTCCAATGAGGCGCATATTTGCGCGTGGGGGGTGATGCTCAATCTGACATTAGCGGTATTTAATATGATGCCGATACCGCCTCTAGATGGCTCCAGGGTGGTGACGAGCATTTTGCCCATGAAACTGGCATATTATTATAGCCGTCTAGAGCGTTTCGGAATAATCATCGTGATATTGCTTTTAAATCTGGGTATGTTAGGATTTTTGTATCCCATCATACAACAGGTGGGATATTGGATCGGGGTACAAATATGATTTCAAAAATTCCAGTAAAGCTTAAAGATAATCCATACATCATTGCCATTGGTTACGATATTTTAGGAGAATTGCCCAAACATATCAGTGCTTTGGGATTTGGCAAAGACGCGGTGATTATTTCACATCCCATCATTGAGCGCTTGTATGGTGTCAAATTATCCGCGGCGCTCAAAAAAGCAGGCTATAGCGTCAAGGTCTTTAATGTCCCAGAGGGTGAAAAGAGCAAGAGTGCTGCCTGTGCGATGAGTTTACTTAAAGAAATCAGCCGTTATGATGTGGATAAGAATATATTTATCATTGCATTAGGTGGCGGTGTCATCGGAGATTTGGCTGGATTTGTGGCGGCTATTTACAAACGCGGGGTGCCGTATATTCAAGTGCCAACGACACTTTTAGCCCAGATTGATTCTTCAATCGGGGGCAAGACAGCGATTGATCTAGAGACAGGCAAGAATTTAGTGGGTGCTTTTTATCAACCCAGGCTTGTATGGGCAGATACCAAGGTGCTCAAAACTCTAAGTCAGCGGCAAATCAGTAATGGTTTGGCCGAGGCTGTTAAGTATGGAGTCATTGCTGACCCAGAACTTTTCTCCTATATTGAAGCGAATCACCAAAAATTTTTTAAAGGTGAGATTGATGTTTTGAATTTTATAGTCAGGCGATGTGCAGCAATTAAGGCCGGTGTTGTCTCTAAGGATGAAAAAGAGACCAAGGGACTTCGGACTATTCTTAATTTTGGGCATACTGTTGGGCACGCGGTGGAAGCGGCCAGCCAGTATGATCAGTACCATCATGGTGAATCCGTAGGGCTTGGCATGAGGGTGGCTCTTCGGATTTCTGTTTCCTTAAAACTTTTAAGCATCCCTCAAGAGCATCGCATCAATCAATTGATTTCTAGTGTCGGTCTGCCCGAGAAAATAGTTGGTGTCCGTTTACCTAAGATTCTGGATTTAATGCGGCACGACAAGAAATTTGTCGCAGGCCGTAATCGTTTCGTGCTGGCCCGAAGAATCGGTCAAGTCGACGTAGTCAGTGACATCCCCACCGATATCATCACCCAATCCATCCAAGCCTACCTGGTTTAACTTTTGACGAGAATTGTCTGTTGAATGCCGTTATTGATGATTGTAATGGAGTCCAAGTCAATCTTGACGATCTTAGCACCGTCTATTTCATCACCTTCCTGGAAAACCTGATCATTGATCAATACCAGATTATGATCACCATTGGCCATGATCCCATGGATATTCAATGTGATGGGGATTGGTTTGGGTGCATTGCTGTTGGTGGCGGCCGGGGTAATGGTCAGTTGGGCCAGGGGCTTTAGATCAGTGGTTTTATTCTTAGCATCGAGATCTTTTTTATGGATCAAATTATAAAAAGATTTTTTAGCTAAATTTTGGACTTGCGGGATATTGATTTGGAATTGTTGATAAATGTACTCAAAAGAGGCAATCGTGATCGCTAAGGTGATTAAAACAATACAGATATTCGTGTACACTGATTTAATTTTGCTTTTGATAGGAGGCTTTTCTGGGGTGATGTTTTGGTCAGTTTCAGTGATTTTATTTACAGTGGGTGTCGCAAAAATGTGTTCAGAGATCTCTTTAACTGGTGCAGATGGGATTGTTTCGAGCACATCAGTTTTAGAGGCCAATCCCTGCTGGACTTTTTTGAGGGCATCATTAATTATGCTCATAAACGAATTGAATCTCCTTTGCACTTTCCTGGATTAAGGCATGGTCGATCGTAAATGTTCCTCTGGCGAATCCGGCCAAAAGGGCGCGGTCGCAGATAATATTGATGATTCTAGGAGTCCCTTGAGAAACAGCAAAAATAGCGTCGATGGCTTGAGGTGTGAAGTGAAGTTTCGGATCAGCGCCAGCTATTGTGAGGCGGTGACGGATATAATCTCCGATCTCATCTTTTTGTAAAGGGAGAATATGATAGCGCACGGTCACCCGTTGGGTCAGTTGACGCAGGGCAGGGTTTTTCAATTTTTCGCCCAATTCCGGCTGGCCAACGAGGATGATTTGAAGAAGTTTTTCTTTAGCTGTTTCAAGATTGGACAAAAGCCTGATTTGTTCTAATTGACGGATATTAAGATTTTGACATTCGTCGATGATTACAGCCACATTATGCCCTTTGGCAGATTCATCGATTAAAAATAGGGTGATGGCTCCAACGAGATCAAGTTTTGTTTTCTTGGTATAGCGGATATCCAGGTCATTGATAATCATTTGCAGCAATTGCAAATCCGAGAAATTGGGATTAAGGATCAGAGCTGTTTTAACTGTCTTATCCAAACGGTCAAGCAGGGTGCGGCAAAGGGTGGTTTTGCCTGTGCCGATCTCGCCGGTGATGACAATGATCCCTTTGCGCGACTCAATGCCATAAATCAAATGATTAAAGGCTTCTTCGTGCCGCGAAGAGGAAAAAAAGAAATCAGGGTCTGAGGTGATATTAAAAGGGGATTCTTTAAGCTTGTAAAAATCGTTATACATTACCTTGAATTATATCACAATTTTGACATAATCAATCTATGATTGTAAAAACTGAAGCGTTAGTTCTAAAGAGCTTTGACTTCCGTGAGACCAGCCGCATCGCCACATTTTTCACGCGTGATTTTGGCAAGGTCAAGGGTGTCTTAAAAGGCATTCGCAAGGACCCCCGGAAATTCGCTTCCAATGTTGAGAAATTCTCCCTTAATGACATTGTTTATTACCAATACCACAACAGCGATATTCATTTAGTCAGCCATTGTGATATGAAGGACTTTTATACAGGACTGCGTCAGGACTTAGAACGCATGACAGCGGCGAGCTATGCGGCTGAGCTCATCGATACCTTGATGCAGCCAGAGGAGCAGAATCTAGAGATCTATAATTTGATGCAGGCTTTTCTTAAAGCTTTGCAGACAACAGCAGATGTGGGAAAGCTCGTTCAAACATTTCAAATTAAGATTTTATCCTTATCCGGTTTTCAGCCTCATTTGGAGACTTGTGTGCGCTGCAGTCAGAGTGTCGCCCAGTCACCACGTTTTAGCTTGGCGTTAGGCGGCCTTTTATGCGGGGTTTGCAAGGACGCGACAGGAGAGGCAACGCCCATTTCACTGGGGGCAGTTGCTTCAATCTTGCATATTCAGAAAAATAATTGGGATGCCTCCCTTCGTCTAGGCATGGCGCCTTTTATTAAGAAAGAATTAAAGTATGTTCTGAATCATTTCCTAGTTTTTCATTTAGAACGCCACTTACGCTCAACGAGGTTTCTGTCATGAAAAGTCTTCATCTGTCATTCCCGCGAACGCGGGAATCCATTACATTCGTGTTAATATTATTTTTTATTTCAGGCTGTACCTCGACAAAGGCAATTTATAAGAATTATGAAAATCTAGGCCCAATGCAAAGTGGGGTTGATGCCCAACAAGCCAAGATCATGGCTCAGAGAATGTTGATTAATACAGAAGAAAAAGATTCCTACCGTCTTTCCTATCCAGATATTAAGACCGGAGAGATGGCTTATAAATATCCAGGGTATTGGTTTGTGGTCTTTGGTCATAATTGGTTAGAGCCATTATCCGTTAATGCTTTAACAGACACGTACCGGGAATTAATGGCCACCGAATATCTGGTTGTCATTAATAAGAAGACAGGCAGAATGCCTTTTTATGGCGAGTGGTATCCCAAGCGCGAAAATGATTTTGATTGGGTCTTTGACCAACATGCCTATAACCGCAAAGATCCCCTAATCCTTCCCCCAGGCAAACAAAGCAAACAACTATTCTAATTCGTAGGGTCGGACCAGATTCCCTGTTTCTTGCTTCGCAAAGATTTTATTTAATATGTCCGACCGTTATTTAGCGATTAATTCTTAATAGATTTTATTTAAATCAATATCCAATCTAAAATCTCCGACGATATCTCCCCAAGAAAGCGGTTTCTTGTAGATCCCTCCAAGGCCTTGAATTCTGTTATCTATATGCTTTACTTTATATAGATATGAATCGGACCCCATACGCCCACATATTCGTTATTATAGCTTTTTTGATCAATTCTTTCGGGACTGTTCCCCTTGCCCAAGCCGATGAATTTCGTTTACCTGCACCTGGAGTGATGGTAGATTTAAGCCCTAAATTTAACCCAATTGTGCTTAAAGGCATTAAATTAGACCCCAAGAATCCATTCCGTTTTCATTTTTATGTCGACACTGGTAATTCCCTTCCACTCCGTGCGGGAGGGGGGAATGAAGAAGAACTTAAAGCAGAATCCGCCAAACTCATCAAATACTTCCTAGCATCTTTAACCATCCCCGAGAAAGACCTCTGGGTCAATCTATCTCCCTACGAAAAAGACCGCATCGTTCCCCAAGAGTTTGGCCAAACAGAAATGGGGCGCGATCTATTAGCCGAAGATTATATTTTAAAACAAATAACAGCCAGTTTGATTTATCCCGAGAGCCACTTAGGCAAAGAATTCTGGACTAAGGTCTATGCCCAAGCAGAAGCCCAGTATGGGACAACCAACATCCCAATTAACACTTTTAACAAAGTCTGGATAGTCCCGGATAAAGCAGTCGTCTATGAAAACGGAGGAGCAGCATTTGTATTGGAGAATCATTTAAAGGTAATGTTAGAACAAGATTATTTATCTATGCAGAAACATATGAATGATAACTCCCTCCCCCTTGTGGGGAGGGTTCGGGAGGGGGGAGGAATAAATGCTTTAGGCTCCCAAATCATCCGCGAAATCGTCATCCCCGCATTAACAAAAGAAGTCAACGAAGGCAAAAACTTCTCCCAACTCCGCCAAGTCTTTTACTCACTAATCCTCGCCACCTGGTACAAAAAGAAAATCAAGGACAGCATTCTTAATAAAGTTTATTCCGACCGCAAGAAAATCCAGAATTTGTTATACCAGAAGCCTAACCAAGATTTGTCATCCCCGAATGTCTTAATCGGGGATCCAGAACACATATACCAACAATACCTCAAAGCATTTAAAAAAGGCGTCTTCAATTATATTAAAGAAGAGCCATCATTCCCTCCCCCTGGTGGAGAGGGTCAGGGCGGGGGGAGAATGCCGAGGAAGTATTTTTCAGGTGGGGTGCAGGCTATCGATGTGGCTCAAATCGTGAAGATTGAAAACAGATCTCAAGTTGATTCATCTTTATTAGCCGATTTCGCTCAAAATTCCCATTTAATGGAAGTGACTGGTGACACGGCGATGATAAATCAAGCTCCCAATTTATCAGCAGATAGGGCGATGAAAACTATGGATTTATTGCCTCTTGAATTTCCTGGAGAATTAAATGAAAGCATGAGGGATGGTCAAACAGATTTTAAGGAATTTCCTGTCTATCGAGTAGGGAGTGAGCGCGTTATTTTAAAACAGACGTCAGTATGGGGCACCTTCAGGGCTATATTTGGATCTCAGATTGCTCATGTTATAGGATTTAAAGAGTTTAATGGTGTTCAGATATACAGCCGTAAAGGTAAATTTGGCCATGTGGAGAGTTATTGGGGAGAAAGTTTAGACAAGTTAGTTGATCCGTCTACCGAGAATCATTTGCTTCAATCATTAGATTTAACCGAGGCATTTAATGAGAATATTTATCGTTCATTAATAGAGAAATTTGGTGAATCATTTGTCAGGGGAGATGTTTATCGCTTGTTTTCCAATACATATGGTGATTCAAGCGCTAGTGATAATATAAGGGTTGAGCGATCAGGAGATCATTTTGTTCTACGTTGGATAGATTATAATTTATCATTTACTGCGCCGGGGTATCTTCGTGAGTATATTAACGGTTATCTGCAAGCGCGTGCTGATTATATCGTTAAGTATGGCCTGGATTTAGTTAAAACGATTGTTGATCTTAGTGATGAGGACATTGAACATGTTGCGGATCATGTTTATGGAAAAGAGTCACAACAATTATTGGCAAGGGCAGAAGGAATCTCCGAATCTGACGCAGGAAATAAATTACAGCCATGCCGAAGTTACATAGTAATGGGAATTAAAATCCGTAGACAAATATTCAAGGACTTTTATGGCTGGTTGATTGAGCAGCATAAATTAAGCAAAACTCAATTATCAAAAATTTTGGTAAATACAGTGGCGACAAAAGAAACGGAGAGGAGTTTAGGGGATGGAGCGATGAAAAGTCATATTACTAACATTTTAAGCAGGTCTGTTCAATTTGATAAGGATGGGATGATGAAAACAGAAGAAATTCAAATAAAAGCCCAACAAATCTTTGAAGCTGGTCAAGGGTTAGTATTTCAGGGCCCCCCTGCGAATGACATTTTTTCAGTTGTCTTGGAAGGTAGGTCGGAAAATGTTTTAGCGGATTATGGAGAATACATAAGCCATCCGTTTCCAGAGATAACGAGGCCCAAAAAAATTGGTTTAGAGCTCAGCTTAACAGATGCCCCTCAGCGAAGTTTATTATTAATGGATGAAGGCGAATTTGAAAGGTTACTTTTACATGCCTACCAGTTAAATCCTGCCAAAATTAAAGAATGTATTAAGAATTTCATTTATTTATTAAATATTCAAGGCTTGCTTAAGCCTCCTTCTGATAATGAATACGATGAGGCAATGACAGCAGACCAGGTGCGCAATCAGGAAATTGAAAGATTAATTCGCGATGCCAGGGAAGTAATGAGTAGCGCTGATGGAGAGGTAAATCTACTCATTAAAAAGAAAGCAGAATTATTGATACAGATTTATCCGAAGCTGGTTGTTTTTGCACAACGATTAGTTCATGCATATAGTCAATTAGCAAAGGAATATGAATTAAATCCTGGAAAGATCCAGTTAAGGATGGTGGGTGGTCGAATCCGTGGGAAGAAAATAGGAGCTATGACGGATCTTGATCTGATATTTAGCGTGGCCAATCCAAAGACAGCGCTTTGTGTCAGCAATTCCTATAGATTTGGTGGTCAGGGTGATATGGAACGCAAACTTAGCTATCTTGTAAAGGAGCAGATCGTGGAGCTCGGATTGCCACTGGTCGTGAATGGAGCAAAATTCTCAGATCGCACCAGCAATGTGGACGCGGTAAAGTTGGATATTCAAAATTGGGCACAGCCTATCCGCACTCAAGATTCTCCTGTCTTTGACCCTGTCGAAGACACGCTACTTTTAGCTGAATTAGATGATTCTTCCGATAGGGTGCCTGAAGCTTCTCAAGATTTTGTGATGGGGGCAGGAAGGGAAAAGGATAGGATGATGAAATCAGGCGATGAAATGATGCTAGATCTTGATGCGAATATTTTTAGGAATACGGTGGATAACAATATGTTATTTGAATTGAAAGATTATCCGCATACATGGCGGATTAGCTTTAGAAATCTTGAACCTGATGCTTTGTATGGCAAGATCCAAAGAAATGCACGTAGGCAGGGGAAAATCGTCTATGTGAGTGAAGGAGATGCTCAGGTAATTTTTGATGAAGATCTAGTTCTTATTTCAAATGGTTTTCATAATTGCACAGGGATGATCATTCATGCCATCAAAGATGGGCATCCTGTTATTGGTCTTGTACATTTTTCTCCGTACCATAAAAGAAATACAGAAATATACGAAGAATACATAGAAATATTGAATTTTCTTTCTGATCCTAGCAATGATTTTACGCATATTTCAATAGGAGTGTCTTGGGATGAACGATTAGAAGGGTTAGATCCGGTTAATTTGCCAATGCTGCCTTACTTTAAGGATCGATCGTATAAAAGAGTACCTTGGGCCGTTAGGATTAGAGGAAAAGTTGGTTATCCGAGCACGCAGGAAAGAATATCACAACTTGAACAGGAAGCTCAAAATCGTGGAATTTCTGTAATACAATTGCCAGCCCCATTTAGACTTCGAGAGCATAAGAAAGGCAGGGGAATGGCTTTATTTGTTAGTCAACGAGGGTTTGGTCTTAGAGCTAATGCTAATAGCGATAATCTTCATTTGCAATTATGGCCAGTTGCAGGGTCAGAAGAATATTTTTCTGGTATTAGGGTTCTCGAAACTAGGAAGGGAACAGGGGGGAAGGATGTGGCGATGGCTATTGAAATACAAACAGGTGAAAAGAAAGAATTGCCCAAAGAGCCAAAAGTTAGGGCTGACGATGTGCCTTTTAGCACATTTAATTTAAAAATGGATATTGAGGCATTTAAAAATAGAACAGAACATGAATCTGTTTCGTTTCTTTTAAGAGAATTAAGTAAATATGCCTTAGAAAATAATTTAAATTTACGTATAGACCATGATGATCTGTGGATCAAAAGAATAAGTTGTGAATATGTGATTCAGGTCTTAGTAGAAAATTTAATCCAGCATGAATACGAAGAAGATGGAAGAGAGCAAAAGGTGTATTACCGAATTTATAAAGTGAGAGATAAGGTTCGTCTAGAGTTATGGGGCCCTGGAAAACATAATTTTCCTCACTATTTTCTAGATAAAAATAGTGGAGGAGAAGACTTTAAATGGTTTAGTGCAATTCAAATGCCATGGTATGACGCGATTGCTCCACCCGACGCTAGGACAGGAGGAGGTGCCCATGAGGCGATAGGAAAAATGTTCGGGACTCTTTCACTGGCTGATTATTATAATCCTGATAAACGAATTATAGTAGGTTATCGTCAGGATCAAGAAATAGGAGGGCATCTTATTGCGTTAGAATTCCCAATTTTCGAGAATATTCCAGGACAAGAGGGTAAGCGGAAACCAGGGCTCGATAAAGCCATGAATGTTGATCAACCTAAAAGTGGAGGTATTGACTTAAATCCCGCCCAGATGAGTATGCAAGTCAAAAAAGATGGCCAAGAGTTTAAATTTGATTTCAATGGCACCAAAATCGACGCTGCCCAAGTAGCAGGCGTAATATTTTCTATTGAAAGTATAGAACCGGTTAAAGATCTGCCCGCCATTTTAGGATTACGATGACCAAGAAAGAAAATAAACGTGGCGGACACATTTATTCCTCACGTAATCAGATATATTTTCCCAAAGAATATCATCAGGATCATAAAAATGAAAGCCAGGCATTGCAGTAGTCGGGCTTTGAGTATATTTATTTTAAGAAAATGGTCGATTGTCTCTTGATAGGCAATGGCCGCTGCCCAAAATAGAACAAGTGTTATCGGCATCAAATACCGTAATCCGCTTAAATAATCTCCCTGCGTTGTTGGGTAGCTAAAAATATATCCATAATAAAAAAACCATCCTAATATCCATAACAAGAAGGGGATGATCAGATAGCGTATAGGATGCGCGCAAAAGCTTAGTATCAGCAGTGAGAGGCAAGACACATAGATCATATTCTGATCTAGTCCCCACATACTTTTAAGGCTCAACCATAAGAAGCTTGTATTTGGGTGAGGGATTCGGCTGAGGATATCAGCGACAGAGCCGGAAGAGCTTAGTGATAAAATATGAAAATGCTGGGTGAAGATTGACCAGATCACCAGAGGCAAAAAGCAGCAGCCGATGGCGCTTATCACAAGGCGCCTGGTAAGCATGGATCGTTGATATCGGAACACCAAGAATAAGAAGGTTAATTCTAAAGGGATCACCAGAATATCTAGAGGCGATTTGGTCAATGCTAATAAACCAGTAGCTCCAGAAATGGCTAAAAAACTTATCGGAGAAAGATTTGGTTTTTGAATGACCCGCCACATTTCGCTTATCAGCACAAGTAATAAAACAACACAGATTGATTCCCCATAAACCAATTGATACATCAATTGGGCAGGCCACGATTCATTGGAATAAACCACCAGTAACGAGGAGACAAAGAATAATAATGCCCATTTCTTAAGGGGCTGTGAAAGCAGCCACAATCCTAAAGAGAAAATGATCACCAGCGGCCAGCAGTAAATGGCCCAAGGGTTATTCCAGCCGCTCCATGTTAAGGGTGCTGAGGCCATAAAGGGAATGCCAAAAGGATGCAAGCCGCCACCAGGATATGATATTGCATGAGCTGGGGTAGTCCCAAACTTGACCATCTGTTCACCGGCACTAAACCAGAATGATCCTTCATCAACAAAAACCACCCGATGAATGTCCCAATTCTGGGGGATCCATAGGCAGAGGCTGCTCAAGCACCAAAGAGCAATGGCTATTTTCCCAAACAGGGGAAGGTTATTATTGAATGTCGGGTCTTCAAGTTTATTTTTAGGCAATACACCCCAAAGAAAGATCAAAATAGAGAATATCATCAGCCG
>Ga0302280_1001919_pt1 | contig 16589 bp, 15 predicted proteins | sample III_Fen_E1_1_FD_198771 | JGI IMG/M metagenome (GOLD analysis project Ga0302280, IMG submission 198771) | Peat permafrost microbial communities from Stordalen Mire near Abisko, Sweden - III_Fen_E1_1 | ecosystem: Environmental > Terrestrial > Soil > Wetlands > Permafrost | place: Sweden: Abisko... | reverse complement strand
GTCCGCAAGGTGTATTTCAAGGTCCTTGCCAGGTCAAAGAACTGGTACTCGGACAGCGTGGCGCTCGCCTGGGCCAGCTTGATCTGCTTGTTCCTTTTGCCGGCCAATAAAACAAGCTGGGATAAACTCGTGGAGTTCTCGCTGTGAAAAAAGAAATTGGAATGCGGGTACTGTGAGCTTGGGTCATAGATCGGGACGATCGGGCCCCGGGAAAACGAAAAGTTGGGATTTGGCCAAAGCCTAGCCTGGATGATCAAAGCTTTCTGCGCGTCTATGTTGTATCTCTGCGCAAGGAGCTGGTAATTGCTGTCCAAGAATATCTTTTCTGCCTGATGCAGGTTCAACTGCAAAGTGTCCCGGATTGAATTTTGCCCATGGCATTTATTAAAACCCAAAAACAAAAAAAAACAAAGCCCGCATAAAAGCACCTGAGTGAAAAATCTTTTTCCATAACTAAGCTTGCATATCCTGGCAATAATCATCATTGGTAATTATTAAAGAAATAGTAAATTGTAAAACCTGCTTCCGGACGGACATAACATCTTTACCGGATAAAAAACAAAACTATAAACAGGCTATTAGCAAGACATTAAGAAGAAATTAAGAACACATTAGAAGAAGATTAGAATTTTCTAATGCCGATTATGGCACACTAAGAATTGTGCGGCTATATATCAACGTGAAAGCTGTTAATTAGAAAAGGAAATTAAAAATTCGGTGCCCACATTCAGTTCGGAATTAACTAAAATGCGTGCATTATGCAAACGGAAAATTTTGTCGGCAAGCGAAAGCCCGATTCCAAACCCTGCATAGCCTCTTGTATTTTCCCCCCTGTAGAATGGCTGGTAAATTTTCTCCAGTTCATGCGTGCTGATACCAATACCAACATCCCTGATGCTTATTACCGGCATGTTGTTTTGGATATACAGCCCGCACCGGATGATATTATTATTGGAAAACTTGATTGCGTTCTTAATAATGTTGCCCAGTGCAACAAACAAAAGATGATCGTTTCCCTGAATGGTAAATTTCTTTGGATCAGCAGGCAGGTCATAACTCAGCTCAATCCTGCTGTCTGGTATCCTGTTGCTCCATTCATCTTTCACCTGCCATAGCAACTCATCAAGCCGCACACTTTGAAAAGCTTTGATATCTATGTTTGATTGCGTAAGCTCAAAAAGGTTATTCAACAGGTCGTTCAATTTCTCTGATTCTGCCAGAACATTCTGCAATATCATCCGGTATTCTTCATTATCCCTCTCTTGTAAAAGCGTTACTTCTATATCGCCAATGATCGAAGTGACTGGCGTCCTCAGCTCATGTGATGCATGTGCCACAAAAGAACTTTGAGATTCGAAGGATTGCTCGAGATGTTCCAGCAGGTTATTGAATGTAACAGCCAGTTCGTTGATCTCATCTTTGCCTGCTTTGGTCTTTAATCTTTTGTCAAGGCTCGTAGAACGGATAAATTTCACCTCGCTGATCACTTTGATAATAGGCGATAATGCGATATTGGAAAAAAGCCGGCCCGTAAAAAATAATATAATAACTGAAATAGTGAAAGCTGCAAACATCACCAGAAAAAGCTGATGCATTTGTTGCAGCCCATATGAATCTATTGCTGACAGCAATACGGTAAAATTTCCGGAATTGTCCACATAATATATACCCACCGTTTGCCTGTTCCCTTCGGCATAAAAAATGCTTTTTTTATTTCTGGCTTCATCAATCACTGCCCGCGGCCATTGATATGCGGTATCATGAATAAACACGGGCTCATCCTGATCGTTATAAATATGCACCCGCTCTTCAGGCAGCGACTGAGGATATTTCTTTTGTACTTCACGGAACTTTTCTTCCGATAAATTATCCTGCGCAAGAAATAATTCAGCATTGGTAATGGCTCTGTCAAGCAGACGCTCTCTAAAATCAGTCTTACGGTATTGGCCTGTCAGCAAATAAATACCGGCCAGCACTGCAAATAGCAATAGTGCAGATATCAGCGTGAACTGAAGAGAAAGCCGGTCTCTTATTTTCATAATGAAATAGAATCAGTTATTCAGCTTTCAGCACATAGCCCATACCAATAACTGTATGGATCAGGGTTGGGCTGAACCCTTTGTCAATTTTAGAGCGCAGGTAATTAATGTACACATCAATAAAATTAGTGCCGCGGTCATAATCTATGCCCCATACTGTTTCTGCAATATATGTTCTTGAAAGCACCCTATTCTTATTTACTATCAATAGCTCCAGCAGAGAAAATTCTTTTGCGGTCAATAGTATTTCTTTGCCTGCTCTTTTCGTAGTTCTTTTATAAGTGTCCACTTCAAGGTCTGCTATCTGGTAAATGGTTCCCGGAGATATCAGTTTGCGCCTCCTTCCAAGCGCTTTAATTCTGGCCATCAATTCTTCAAAATGAAATGGCTTAACCAGATAGTCGTCAGCTCCGGATTCAAAGCCAAGCACTTTGTCTTTGGTTGTGCCCAATGCTGTCAGCATCAATATGGGTAAATCGGATCTGTATTTTCGGATGCGTGCACAAAGCTCCAGGCCATTAATTCCCGGCAACACCACATCGAGAATAATCAAATCATACTCATTTTCCAGCCCGAGTTTTTCTCCATATACTCCATCATAAGCCAAATCAACATTAAAGTGTTGCTCTTTAAGTCCCTTTTTTATGAACTCGGCTACTTTGGGCTCATCCTCTACCAGCAGGATATTCATAAAGGCTTATTTTAAATAAAGGTAAAACCTATAACCGCCCCATTCATGACATTAAGGATTTCTAATATGTTAATGATGCGATAACGTAATTCCTGAGCAGTATTCATTCAATGCAAAAAATCTTGTCAATTAAGATTAAAAAATTTTAATCTTAATCTAATGCTTTTCTAATCTGTGTTTAATTGACCCCTAATTACCTGATTTTATTTTTACTGCATGCTGACAAATATTATGTCAGCGAAACTTATTTCAAATCAAAAAATTATGCTGCACAAACACACTAACCTGGCCTCAATTACTGCATTGGTCTTCATCCTTATTTCATGCAATAAAAACTCGATCAACCCAACCCAAGATGGTAACTGGGTGTATGTAGGCGATTTCGGTGGCACAGCAAGGTCAAATGCCACCTCTTTTGTAATTGGAAATTACGCATACGTTGGAACTGGCGTAGATGCGCAGCACAACCGCTACAATGATCTATGGCAGTTCGACCCGAGCGGCACTACTACCTGGTTTCAGGTCGCCACCTGCCAGGGCATGATCCCCAGGTCCTCCGCGGTAGGCTTTGAGGTGGGTGGCAAAGGTTACATTGGAACCGGGTACAACGGTTATTACGGCCTGAGCGATTTCTGGCAATATGACCCTGTTGCCAATTCATGGAGACAGGTGGCAAGCTTAGGCGATTCGAATAACGGACTGAAAGTGAGGTACGATGCAGTGGCTTTTGGCCTGGATGCAGTCGGCTATGGTTATATGGGCACCGGCAATGATGGCGTGAACGTTTACAATGATTTTTGGAGGTTCACCCCTCCGGTCAATAGCATTGACACCGGCTTCTGGACCCAAATCAATAATCTGCCTGGCTATAAAAGAACCCAGGCGGTAGCTTTTGCTTACAAGAACAGGGGCTTCGTTGTTACCGGAGTGGGTACCGGCGGGACAAACGTAAATGATTTCTTTTCTTTTGACCCTACACAGCCAGACAGCCTGCAATGGTATGAATTAAGGCATATCACAAATTATAGCCCTTTATCTTATGACGATGGCTACACCAGCATTGTGCGATCTCAGGCCGTTGGCTTTGTAATGCTGAATACAATAAGCGACGGCGGAGGTGACAGGGCCTATATCACAACAGGATCAGCCGGGTCTATAACATGGGCCTACAATTTCGCAGACTCCCTATGGAACCAGAAGACTTCTTATGAGCGCGCAGCAAGATCCGGTGCGGTAGGCTTCTCCGTGCAGAACAAAGGTTTTGTTGGGCTTGGCTCAAGCGGCGGCAGCGGGACAGGAAGTTTTTTCGCCAACATCGACGAATGGTATCCTGATGAACCTTACAATGCGCAGGACTGATTATCTTATTAGCAGAGGTAATAGCTTTTGAAAAGATGTTACCTTTTTGAGAACATTTTTTCCAAAAAGCGATGGCTTTTTCCCAAATAAGGAGCGGAATGAAGCACTGATAATTACAACCCGCTGATAATCATCAATAAAAAAACTGGCAGGTAATTAGCAATATCAGGGCATATCCAATCCGAAAGAAAAACAATCCGGAGAAACCCATTAAGAAATCCTTTATCCAACGAATGGCTTGATTGAAATCCAAATCCTCAAAACAGATCCTTTTCCAAAAAATGACCGGTTAAAATCTGATTTCTTAAAAACAAAAATCCTCTGCCCATTGAAAACAAGGAAACAAAATTTCCTGAAAAAATCAATCCAAATGATTAAACAATGACACTTCTAAAATCCATTTCATGAAGAAAGACCGATCCGAAATCCCTCCACTACCATAAGAAAAACGCGTAACGATTGAAAATGAAAAAGGGAATAAAAGATAACGATAAATAAAAGATATTTCGGACCCTAAATCAAACGGGAGCTCAATTGAGCTCCTTTTGTTTTGTAATATCGCCTAAGGCAGGATAGCTACACGTTTTTTGAATAGTGCTGACATTCCAGCATTTTCAATTGATTAATATTTCTCTTTGGCCCCATCCTGCTTCAGAAATTTTGCCTGTAAGCTGCAATCACAGGTACCTGCGGCTTTTTTTCCGAAAATTAAAACACGTAGCCGTATCTCCATTCAGTATGCATAAAATAGAAATTTTTCTATTCAATAGAAAAAATGCCGGCAAATTCACTTTGGTATCATTGCAAACCAATCACTTATGACTTGGCATCTGATTTGAATAAATCAATGCATAACAAAAACACAAACCCAATGAAAAAAGCCGACAGCAACAGGAAAGCCAATTTCTCAAAATCCATCAACAATAATCTATGCGGAACAGAAATCCGACATGTATTTGGAAAGACAAGTAACCAAAATCTTAATAATAGCCCCGTTTTAAAATTGATATCGAAAAGGTCTTTTGACCTTCTAAGTATTCAAATCATTGCTTAACGAAAAAAATTTGTGGAAGCCAATCCTGTTTAAAACCAAATATCATCCAATCCTTTGCTAAATCATGGAGCCATCTGGCCGGAAACAATTAATGGGTATTTGAAATCCAGGATCCTGTTTAAGACCAATGATTATCCGATACTTTGAAAAAACCAAAAGTGCCAATACCTATGGCAACAAACAAGGGAGGTGCCAAGATCCAAATACCTGTTTAAAACCACAGAACATCTGGTACTTTGAAAAATCATCAGCCCTCGCGAAGCCATTATCATGGATCCGTGCAGGGCGATGATATTTTAGAGAATTATTTTTTCAAAAAATAATATTCATCGCCCGGTTCCTGATAAGGCATTTTTTCAAATTCATTGCTGCTCATCTGGTGGCAACCGGTGCAGGCCATTTTTGAATTGAACATGATAACACTTTGTGCTTTGAGGCTGCGGTTGTCAACCGGCTTATTGAATGCAGCAACATTTTCGATCGCATTCTCTATTCTTTTTTCAAGCTCCTTTTTATAAGGCCAGTCGTCGTAGCTATCGCTTTCTTTGGCGAGGTTATATATCTTAACCGCTTCTTCGGGCTGGCCCTGCTTAATCAGCATATCCCCAAAATTCATAAAGAAGCCCTCCCAATTATGCGGTGCTATCCAGGTATTCCAGCAGGTTCGGTATATCTTAGCATCCTTTGATTGCTTTATTTTTTTCACTGCAATCTTATAATCGGAATGCCTGGTGTCATTTTCGCAGGAGCAGTCGTCAATGGTTTCGTATTGCCAGTTGATTGCCTTCTTAAAATTCTTATCCGAAGAATCAAGGTTACTGAACACATAGCCCAATGTGAACTTGTTGAACTGCGGCCATTGGCTGATGGATTTCAGCCCTTTAAAATAACCTGCCGTCTGCTCTTTTTGATTGTTGAATTGATGTCCTTCTGCCAGCATCAGGTCAGCCAGGAAACCAAGTATCCTCGGGTCGTTAGGGTTCATCGTGTATGCTTCTTCAAAATATTTTTTTGACAAACTGATATGCTCTGTGATAGCAGGGTTCACAAACGCCAGCCTTTGTCGTTCGGCAAGCGCCCAAACATGCATAAATCCCAGGTGCGCAGTAATCCGTAGGTCGTTCGGGTTCTCCTGCAAAGCCAGGTTGAGCCTTTCTATGATAGCAGATATATTTTCATAATTGCCCTGATGATAGTTGTCCCAGAAATATCGGTTGGCCTGTTTTGCCATCTCAGTTTCTTTTTCGGCTACTTTTTTTTGGGGTGTAAAAAAAGTGGCTATGCTGCTGCAGCCGACCACAGCCATCATGAGCATGGCAACGGATAATTTTTTCATTGAGTCTGCTTTTAAGGGAGCAAAGTAAAAGACTACCTTTCTAAAAAACGATAACAAATGTTATCAATACATTAGCGCCTGCTTTTTGATTTAAGCCTGCTCAGATGCACAGGCGTGATGCCTAAATAAGAAGCAATCATGTGCTGCGGCACACGCCGATGGATACCCGGAAAATAAACATCCAATGTTTCATACTGCTGCATCAATGTTTTAGTTTGCCGCTCGTAGGCATTTTTCACAAATTGGGTAAAATAGTTTTCTGCGATCAGCCTGCCCAGTTTATTGCCTTCCCTGATATGAATGTATCCCTGTTCAATAGACATTTTTGGTATCTCAACAATCTCGCAGTTTTCTATGCATTGAATGCTATAGATGGCAGGCGCACGGTTTAGAAAAGACGCATACTCTGTGATGAATGTGTTTTCCAGACTGAAGTATTGCGTGAATTCAGTTCCGTCCGGAAGGATGCTTAAATTCCGGGTAATGCCCTTGTTGATAAAAAAAATGGCGCTGGCTATTTTGGATTCTTCGAGCAAATAACTTCCTTTTCTGCATTGCCTCAATAGCATGTTTCGGGTGAACAGGCTGATATCATCAGGCGAAAAATCCACCATTTTCAAAATGCAGGAAATGAGTTGTTCAAATTCTTTCATCGGCTACCAGTATAGAGATGTCACTTGTTTGGCAAACTGTTATAATTTTTTCAAAGTACATGGATACAAGTTTACATTTCCGGTGAAATTAAAATAGACACCATATTCATTTACCAGTATTGAATATGTGATGGTATAGAAAAACAGTTGTATCAATTTGCCTCACGCAATCAGATTTTTGCAATGTCAATTTCTTGTACGATTCCAGCAGGCTTATGCCCCCTTCTGAGAGACCTGCATTTTTACGCTCCGGAAAAAATGGTGATGACAGCGGTGTTATAGAAAGCAAAGGCTTCATAAAATCTTTTTTTAAAGATATATTATTTTGATCCTTTTTGACTTAGAGGTGTCGCCATGAGGCAAAAAAGAAAAGCCCACTGTAGAAACAGCGGGCTTAATTCAACCTAAATTAAAATTTATCCTATAAAATGAACACTCTTAAATTTATTTTTTGATCATCTTCCCGTTAAACACCGTGCCATCTGCTGACTGTACATGCACAATGTAGTTGCCTGTGGAAAGGTTGCTGACATTTACCGGATTGCTGCCTGAATGAAGCACCGTTGATGAAATCATCCTCCCCAATTGATCGAATATCATTGCTTTTGTATCGCTGCCGGCTCCATTATAATTTATATTGACCACGTCTTTTGCCGGGTTAGGCCATATAGAAATGCCTGTTGTAGAAGATACTGTTATCATTTTAACCGAAGAATAGGATACCTGCCCGTCAATGTCTTCCTCACGTATCCGATAGTAGTTGATGCCTGCCGCGGGGCTCGCATCTATAGCCGAATAATTAGTTGCTTCCACATTAAAGGGCGTATAACCCAGTTCCTGCCAGTTTTTATTATCTGTGCTTTTTTCTGCGTAAAACCCTTTTACATTATTGGCAGCAGAAAAGCTCCACTTGAGGTCTACATTATTACCCGAATATGTTGCTGTGAAAGCGCCCCATGAAACAGGAAGAATCTGCAATGGAAAACTGCATGACGTAAGATCATTGCAAGCCTGAAGGTTCATAAGTCCTATATACTGGAGCGAATAAGTAGTTGTTAATTCGTACAATTTAAAAGATGTGCATGACAAATACATTTGGCCTCCAGTTCCAAAAGCTATACCGGCAATGTTAGTGCCGTCTGGTGTGGATGTCGTAGGTGCAATTATCTGATTTACTGTCACGCTCGTCTGTGCAGTTGTAGGGACGGGCGCTGTGATTTCATAAAGGCCACATTCGGTGCTATTCGAAACAACTATCCAGAGATTACCATAGCCATCAAAAGCCATATCACCAGAGTTCTGGTTTTGAAAAATTGTCTTAACACTGGTATTAGTTTGATCTTTAAAATTCGACGTTATTGTAGTCCAGGTATTTCCTGCAATGCTGTAATAATAAAAATTACCATTAATATCAGTACAATAGAACCCTGTACCATTAGCGTTTACACAACCGGTGTTGACAGATATTGCTGCGGGCAAACTGTCTAATGTTGCATAGATGTTGTGTACCGGGTCGTAGCTCAAAAATATACCACGTGTGCCGTTAGTGCCCGGGTTTACCTGAAAATAGTAGAATTTCCCATTAACAGGGTTATAACCCAGGCCATTTGCATTGCCTGTTGCGCCTGAATATGCTGTGGTATTGACTTGAGTACTGACATTTGCGTTGGTCACGTTTACAGGATATATAGCTCCCGTGCCCGAATTGATCCCATAAATGATATCAGCGTTTGAGCATATCTGCCCTTCCGTCGTTTGGATAGCAATAAAACAAATAAAAGAAAAAACAAACAATTTAGCGGATGCTGTTTTCAAAGATGTTGGATTCTGTTTCATTTTAGTAGGGTTAAATTATAAACGATTTGTATGATTAAACTGATTATACAGTTTCCAATCATGATGCCAACATCATAATAAGTTGATATTTATTGTGTTGTGATTTTATCAGATAGACATTTGTTCCCATATCAGGATGATGAATTCCCTAAATCAAACTAACAAGAAAAGCCCACTGTAGAAACAGCGGGCTTAATTCAACCTAAATTAAAATTTATCTTATAAAATGAACACTCTTAAATTTATTTTTTTACCATCTTCACTTTTAATGCTGTGCTATCTGATAATTGCAGATGCATCATTTGTTCCCTTATCAGGATGATGAATTCCCTAAATCAGACTAACAAGAAAAGCCCACTGTAGAAACAGCGGGCTTAATTCAACCTAAATTAAAATTTATCCTATAAAATGAACACTCTTAAATTTATTTTTTGATCATCTTCACTTTTAATGCTGTGCTATCTGATAATTGCAGATGCATCATAGAATCAATAGTGAACAGATTGCTGACATTTACAAAATTGTCTCCTGAATAAAGCATGCTTGATAATAAGCTATCAAAAAGTATTTTTTTAAACTAACCCTCCTCTGTCAGGAAGGTTTGTCTGACATATTTTGATTTTAGTGATAGGTTTCTATCATAGTGCATATCTGGTCATATAGCATCGCGCCTGCATTCCTGCCAGCGCAATCATATTTTGCATTCTTTACTTTTTTCTAAGTTTTAAAAAAAATCAAAAGGAAAACCCTGATTGAAGACATATAATAGTTTTCAACTTCGATGCCAATATTATAATAAGTTGATATTTATAATATTAGGAATCTATCAACCACATAATTATTCCTGATTCGGGATAAACTAATCCCGATTTATAATTCAAAACAAAAAAGATGTCACCTCCTTAGAAATTTGCAGGTTGTCATTCATACTCTACATAACAATTACCTGATGCTCTATTTGATGAAATTTGAGGACGGTCTATTTTTTTGTGCCAGTGGGGTCTGCCGCATTTGGCTGTTAAAAATTCAGCGTGTTTCGCGGGCGACCGCACGCCTGAATGGTTATGACAACCTTGTAAGAATTTCAGGTGTTAAACCCTGATTGATGCCGGGTCTTCGCCCTGCACATCGAAAATTAGAGCTGCCACTGCAAACTGCTTCCTTTGTTCCGCCTGCTTCTCAAACAAGCAAACACAAGGCACATGGCCAGAAATCTCACATAGTGCACAGTGTGGCATTGAAGTTAAAAAAAGCATAAATTTGAGTAAACAAATACAGTGTATCATGTTGCGGCTCAGTCTGAGCAATCACTTGGTTTTTATATTTTTGATGACAGCAGCAACGATGGGCTGCAAAAAAGCGACCACACCGCAGGCTAGCCCACCAGAAGCAACGCTGAAAGGCACCGCACCGTTCCCAATGGGGTCGGCAGTAACCACCACCGGGCTGCAGAGTGGCGATTATTTCACAAATACCCTGCTTAGAGAGTATAACAGCATGACGGCGGACTACGAGATGAAGTTTAATATTGTGGAGCCGGAGCAGGGCGTTAACAATTATACCCCGGGCGACTACATTGTAGGTTTTGCCGCCCAGCATCATATACGGATGCATGGGCATAACCTGATCTGGTACCAGGCCCTGCCCGACTGGGTGCTTAACTTCCAGGGTGACAGCAGCGCCTGGGAAAACCTTTTTGCAACACATATTCAAGGCGAAGCTGCGCACTATAAGGGGCAGGTTGCCAGTTGGGACGTGGTTAACGAAGCATTGCGCGACGATAACGGCGCCCTGCGAAACCTTGATGCAATGCCCGGTGATGGCACTGGGAGCATATGGTGCCAGCACCTTGGTGTGGATTACGTTGCGCGGGCATTTGTGTACGCCCATCAGGCCGACCCAAATGCCTTGTTGTTTTATAACGATTATGGGCAGGAATGGCTTAATGTAAAGCTGGATTCGATGATCGCTATGCTAACTAACCTGAAGAGCCGGGGCATACCGATTTCGGGCGTGGGGATGCAACTGCATACTGATCTAAGTGTTGATACCGCGGCCATTAGCGAGGCACTGAGGCGGTTGGCTGCCACAGGTTTGTTGATCCATATATCTGAGCTGGATGTTTCTATCAATCCCAATAACCTAACCAATATTGTGTTTACCCCGGCACTACAGTTGCAGCAGTCAGCCCTGTACCAGTTTATAGCCCAGAGCTACCGTGCTAACGTACCCGCTGCCCAGCGATATGGCATTACAACCTGGGAGTTTAGCGATGCCTATAGCTGGATTATTTCATACTTACATCGCAAAGACTGGCCGCTTCCTTTTGATACCGTTTATGCTAAAAAAGCCGCTTATTATGGTTTATTAAAGGGATTAACTGAGTGATTTATGCTGTTGGAGATTTTAAAGCGGTAGTTAGTCTGCTTAGCTGGCAGAGGTTTCCGACCTTTGCTTTACAATTACTTGTTTTTGTGCCAGTGGGGGTTCGCCGCATTTGGCTGTTAAAAATTCAGCGTCTTGCAAGACAACTCCACGCTTGAATGGTTATGACAATCTTGGAAGAATTTCAGGTGTTAAAACCTGATTGACGCGGGGTCCTCGCTCTGCACACCGAAAATCAGAGCGGCCGCTCCAAAAGACCCCCGGTATGACAAACACGAGAAGCTTCAAAAGTGATAACGTAGAGCCTCCGGGTGACACCTTTTTAAAAGCTATCACCTGTTTAGTGAGTTTCAGGTTGTCAACTATAATCTACACAACAATTAGAAAATGCTCTATTTGATAGGATTTGAGCCCGCTCTATTTTTACACAAATATTCAATCATGCTACTATTAGATGTGATATATGATGGGAGGATGTATAGCCTTCCCAATATTCCCTACGAAAATTACAAACCACGGCTTCAAAGAATACGGAAAGAAATCACTGATATCTTTAAGCCGTTTTTTGATGCGTATCCAAATAATGACCTTACAGTATTCTGGAACGACGATTACAGGGAATTGAAATATGCGTCTCAGACAATCAATTCAAATGACATAAAGAATCTGGTTTGGCTGAACCTTGATCAGTTCCTTGCCTGATTTGAAAGTTGACTCCTCTTAAAAGATGTCAATCTGTTTTACCATTTGTCTGTCCTGAATGCTGTTACCGGCAATCCTTCTTTACTGAATAAATTTCCGATAGCCGTGTTGCCAAAAGCATAGCGCACTGCCACAGGATCTTTTACTTTTTTGCTCCATGCAATCACCATATTATTTTCAATTTTTGCTTCTGCCGGATAAAATATTTTATCTTCTCCTGCCACATATAACTGGCTGATGCTTTTATCCTTCGTCACAAGTCCCGAGGGCGCATTATCAAAAAGCAGTACTGCTCTCCCTTTTTCCGTGCTCATGCTTTTGTAGACCGGGCTTTTGTATGCAATGCCCTCTTTGTGATAAGTCTCCGCAAGCGCCCAGTTTGCCAGCCTGTATCCTACCTCATGTTTATTTTTGGGATGTATATCGCTGGTATCAGAAACCAGGTCGGAAATGACCACCATCCCCACATTAGGATAACGAATGCTTTGGGATTGTGCCTCCTGCAAAAGAGCGCCGGCATCTTTATCTCCATATGCGTACGGAGCAATCTGCACATAATAAAACGGGAACTCTTTATGCCATGCTGTTCGCCAGGCCCCGATCATGCTGGTAAATAACTTACTGTAAGTAGCAGCAGTTTCCACATTTGATTCTCCCTGATACCATATGGTACCTGCAACGGAAAAATTGGTAAGAGGCGCGATCATTCCGTTGAATGCATAGCCGGGTGTATGTGGCCACCAATCGGCAGGCTCGTGCTTCGCGGACGCAGCTCTTAGCGAAGTGTCATCATTCACCACATCTGCCGGCGTCCAGACTTCAGCAGGTGTGCCGCCCCAATTGGCACTGATAAGACCGACAGGCACATTCAATTCTTTGCTGAGTTTCTTTCCGAAAAAATAACCAGCAGCACTAAAGGCTTTCATGCTATTTGAATCACAGAGGGTCCATGATGCTTTGCAATCATCTTGTGGATATTTGGAAGTTGTTTTCGGTACATAAAAAAAACGAATATTGTTATTGGCGCAGGTGGGCAATTCGGCCTTCGCATCAGGCAATCCCCATTGCTCGTTCATTTCCATATTTGATTGGCCGGAACAAACCCATACTTCCCCAACCATCACATCATTCAGTTCAATGCTATTGCCTGATTTAAACAGAATAGTATACGGCCCGCCTGCAATAGGTGTATGAACGCTGATCTGCCAGTTGGCATCACGTGTCACCTGAACTGAATCCGTTTTATGATCCCAGGATGTGGTGACAAACACTTTATCGCCCGGGCCTGCCCAGCCCCATAGCTTCACCGTTGATTGCTGTTGCAAGACCATATGGCTGCTGAGCACAGATGGCAAACGAACATCAGCAAATGAACAAATAGACCATATAAGAAATAAAGCCGCAATCATAAGCCTTCTCATAACCAAAACATTTTTGTTGATGATGTGAAAAAATTAATTGAGACGCAACATAACAAGCCTCTGCTGATTCATGAAACAACCGGGATAAAGTTATAGAAATATAAGGTTACAGTCTCAGGAGCTTTAGGCTTTTAATAATTTTTGTCAGCATAGCTGAAAATATTTCATGAACATTTTTATGTTCACGGGATTTTCAATACATCCAGCTTGTCAAAATTTCATGATTTCATCACTGGCATTTTGCTTGATGCCAAATTTAAAAAAAGGAGGACATTATGAATAACATGATTAAAAAAGAAAATGGCCATCAACCGGCAACTTTTGGAAGTGTTGTTGATCAAATCTTCCAAAACAATTTATCCCGATTTTTCGATGATGAATTCTGGGGATTTAATGGAACCCTGAACAAGAATCAGGTTCCTGTAAATGTCAGGGAAACTGACAAAAGCTATGAAATGTACCTGATAGCACCAGGGCTCAGGAAAAATGATTTCCAATTGAACATCGCAGGCGACACGCTTACAGTTTCATTTAAGCACGCAGAAGAAAACAGACAGGAAAATGAATCTGGCAACTGGCTGACCCGGGAATTCAAACTACAGGAGTTTTCCCGCAGCTTTAGTCTGGGTGAAACGATTGATGCAGGAAAAATAGCTGCCAGGTATGAAGATGGCATTTTGAAGCTTCATCTGCCTAAAAAAGAAAACGCACAAAAAGTATCGCGGGAGATTACAATTGATTAATGAGGGGGGGAGATATTCACCAGATCTGAAGTTTACAATGGGTGGGCACAAATTCCCACCCATTGCAGTTTTTAAAAAATAAAAGTGGATACCATTTTCTATATCAAATTTACCATCAGGGCCATGGATGATTTTGAGCACTTCGGCCAGTTTTTTATAGGCAATGACCGCGATTTTGCCTACAATCTTTTCAGGCAGCTAAAAGGAAAGGATGAAGTGAGCGAAAACAATATACTTCAGTTGGACTTTATGGAAACAAAAGATAACCTCCCGCTGAATATCAGGATGATTCGCTGTACCTTGAATGAAATGGCTGAAAATTGCAGGATCATCACAAAAGCGATGTTCAAGTATTACAATTTGTAACACTAATATATCAAAACGCAGGAATATCAACACATGGTCATTATATACCCACGCTTTTATTTTCTATTATAAAGTGTTTTCCAGGCGCCTTCATACTTATCTCCTTTCACCCAAAAAGGTTGCGTTCTATTATCTGCAATATACTTTGCGGCCAGGATAAATGAGTTGATATATTTCATGGCATAACTCAAATTGAAATTCCCGACTTCATCACTCAACTGGTGATACCGTTTGTTGATCTCCGCGTCCATTTGCTTGATTCCCAAACTGAATGTAGGGGCTGGAATGCCTTTCACCGCAAGATTTGTATTATCGCTCCGGTCAAAAAAATTCTGATCTGGTGCAGGGTCGGGCATGGCCGTAAGACCGAATGCAGCGCAGGCCTTTTTAATATCATCATCCGCTGATGTACGGCCAAGACCAATAACCGTGACGATAGTTGTGTCGTTATAATTTGCATTGTCAATATTGAGGTTATACACCAGTTGATGAAGCGGCAAAGCAGGATGAGCAGCAAAATATTTACTGCCGATTTCACCAATCTCTTCTGCGGTATAAGCAATAAAAAGCACTGACCGTTTTGGCGGATGCTGAACAAAATATGCCGCAGCATCTATAACAGCCGTTGTGCCAATCGCATTGTCCCTGGCTCCGTTGTAAATACTGTCCATCTTGCCTTCTTCCATTTTTGGATGCGATGCAACGCCAAGATGATCATAGTGCGCACTTAGCACAATAAACTGATCCTTCAAAGCCGCATCAGTGCCTTCAAGCCATGCCATCACATTTTTGGCAGGAACATTTCTGATTACAGTACCGGTAACGGATATGCTTGCTTTTGCCGATGGATCATGAACTAGGGAAGGCAGGTTAGTTGAGTCATTGACAATGAATATCGGCACAACCTGACCTTCATCGGTAGTCGGGATTTCTTTTGTGAGGTATGCTTTCAAAGGCATCCAGGGTACTAACTTCTGCCTGTACCTTTCTACCAACGCCATTGCTCCGCGTTCCTTTGCCATTATTTCTTTCTCGCCGATTGCGCCAAACGCCTGCTGCATGGAAGAAGAATCCGAAAAACCCATCTCCGTAACCAAAATCTTTCCTTTCACATCAGCTTTATCAAAATCAGCTTTTGTTCCATAACCCAGATAAACAATCGGTGCATCAATCGCCAGGTCACCCCCTTTTAATTCTAATAACATGTCGCCCAGTTTGTAGGTTGTTGTACTGACAGACAATAAACCCATTGAGGAAGGTGTAACCATTTTTATATCGAACGGCTGAAAATAGTCCGATATGCCCGGAACCTCTTTCAGCCCCAAAGCCCTGAATTGTTCGCTGATATACCTCGCAGCGATGTTGATTTCCGGCCGAAGCGTCCCCCTGCCCATCAACTCATCAGACGCAAGAAACCTGAGCGGAGCAAGCGCAACAGCAGGAGTATTGATCCGCTTGATTTCTGTAACCAATGCTGTTTGACCAATGCAAAAATTAATGGTGAAATATAAGCAGACAGACAGACGAGTTTTTAAAATAAATTTTGGGGGCTTCATAAAAGTTTAATTTGGATGGATGCTAAATTAAGCCAGCCGCAGGAATTATGGATTACCTCCCAAATAATTGAGGCCTCTTGATTTGGACAAATGCGTTGCAATATCAGAATACCCGCAAAACGGAATTAAATCAATGATTCAGAAAAAAAACATAACTTGAAATTGAAAAAAATGATTCATGCCAGTACCATTTATCATAAAAGTGACCAAAGAAATTCTTGCATTGAGCAAGGAATGTGGTATACATAACCGTGAAAATATCGGAGAGAACTGTGCCATCGCCTATGCCGTAAAAGATATTTTCCCTGATGTCTCAGTAACAGGATCTCATTTTTATCCTTTTGGAATCAGCAAAATCGAGCCGACGGATGATCTGAAAATTGAATTGCCTAAAATAGCGCAGGATTTTATAAAGATTTTTGATTCTCTGGCTGCCATTCACAAAGTC
>Ga0302280_1001916_pt1 | contig 16596 bp, 11 predicted proteins | sample III_Fen_E1_1_FD_198771 | JGI IMG/M metagenome (GOLD analysis project Ga0302280, IMG submission 198771) | Peat permafrost microbial communities from Stordalen Mire near Abisko, Sweden - III_Fen_E1_1 | ecosystem: Environmental > Terrestrial > Soil > Wetlands > Permafrost | place: Sweden: Abisko... | reverse complement strand
AATAATTTATATTGATTTGAGGACCATTATGATTATTTTAATTAATTCAGTATGCTTCGAATGCCTTCCGGCGGACCTATCCTAGTCTTATTTAGGGATCTCTGAGTCATAGATCGGTCCGCCGGAAGGCTCCCAACGCAAATTGAATTAATCAACTTGGTCGATTATTCAATAATTTATATTGATTTGAGGACCATTATGATTATTTTAATTAATTCAGTATGCTTCCAATGCCTTCCGGCGGACCTATCCTAGTCTTATTTAGGGGACTCTGACTCATATGTCGGTCCGCCGGAAGGATCCCAACGCAAATTGAATTAATCAACTTGGTCGATTATTCAATAATTTATATTAATTCAGTATGCTTCCAATGCCTTCCGGCGGACCTATCCTAGTCTTATTTAGGGGTCTCTGAGTCATAGGTCGGTCCGCCGGAAGGCTCCCAACGCAAATTGAATTAATCGTAATAGTCGATAAATCGACGAAATCAATAACATGTATTATTATATGACCTATTTGATTATTTTAATTAAATTCATCATATAACATGTATTATTATATGACCTATTTGATTATTTTAATTAAATTCAGTACGTTTCCATGGTCTTCCGACGGACCAGCCTTAGTCTTATTTAGGTATATGAGCCTAAAAAAACCAAAGAATTTGAAAAATTGATTTAAAATATTATAACAAAAATGCCTTTTCTGGTGATTTCTATTGATTATGGTCCAAAATATAGGATTATGGAAAAGAAAGAAGAAGCAATAGAATATTTAGTTGATGAATGGTCATGTTCACAACAATGTGATGGATTAGATGATATAGGATTGAATATGTTATTACCATATTTTAAAAAAATGATAGACAATGGATTTGTTTATGAAATCACCTGTAATGGAATAGGAAAAGGTATAATTTTAGGTTATATAGAATTAGAATATGGTCAATCATTTTATTATGATGTAGATATGATTATAGAATCAGCTAAATTATTACCAGAATTTGATTATGATAATAATAAATTTATAGAATAGTTACTCTTTGATAAAATCGATAATTGATTTATCAATCAGAATTTATTATTGAAAAAGGAATGACTGATTCTTCAAAACGCACTTGGGTACAGGTTGCCAAAGGAATGACAATTGGTGATGTTGCCAATGAGAAGGCGAAGCATGTTCCTTGGTGGAAAGGCAAAAAATATCGGTATCACACTACCGATGCTGTTACTGGAGTGAAAATTCGTCCAGGAATGAAATTAGCCAAATTGTCTTGCATTCATCCGAATGACTCCATTACCATGGAGACTTACCACGAACTTCGAAAAAGGACTCTACCGGGCACACTTGTTTTGTGTCCAATGTGTAGATCTCCGATCAAAGATCAGCACTTTGATAATAATATTCAAAATTTATTAACCTCTTTGATAAAATAGAAAATTGATTTAAAAGATTTATTCAAAAGCAGATAATATGCGAGAAGGCGGAGATTAATATTATATCTCAAAATGTAGTTTTAATTGTAATTAAAAGATGATTAGATGAACATTGAAAAAACGTTGACATCTCCTATCTTCTCTATACAGACTCGCTGTCAAAGGCTTCTGTGATAGAGACGGTACGTCCCGTAGAGAAAGTTTGAAAAACGCGCAATGTTGTAACCATGTAAAACGTCAATCGCAAAATAGTCGTAGTTTCATGAATGTTATAGATTGTCAGAAGTGTTCAAAAGATCATATAGAATTTATTAAATCTCATACTTTGGTATAAATAATGTAACTAATTATATGATTTATTTCCACGTGGGTATTATGCACGTAAAGTCGACCATGCACGACGTCCTATTGTGCAGACTAAAGAGGAATTTAATGCGATGATGCAAAATTTAGAGGAACAGAAATCTCAAGCCATTGCCAATAACGATATTAATATGGTCAATGATATCGAAGAAGCGCTTAACAGTTTGAAATTGGTGTTACATTATCGAGGAAATGTTTATTCGGGACCGAAACACTTTTGTGCAAATTGTGGGTCGGTGGTAGGATCACTTCAAAATGTAGCACACCAACAATTGGGTCATATTATTTACACCCAAAGTATGCCATATCCAGGGTTTCTAACAGAGAGAACTGACGAAGGTTTATTTATGCCCGCTCTTTTTAACAAAATGGGCCCGAGGTACAACATATCGATAGCGAAAGCCATGGAAGCAACGGAAGCAACAAACGTGAATAATGAGTTAGTAAGTGTGCAGTATATAGGACTAAAATAACTAGTAGAACAATCGCGGTTTGAACACTTTGATTTAATCAATTTTAGGTTAACTTCTTGATAAAATCGAGAATTGATTATATAAATAAAATAGAAGAGGATAATATGCGACACGGTGAGCTTTAATTCAACTTTACCTAAAATGTAGTTTAATTCTTTTTTAAAGATGGTTAGATGAACATGAAAAAACGTTGACATCTCTTTTATCCGAGAGAAAGTCGAAAAACGTTGCAAATATTAAAAACAGTAAATATGAAGCGTAGCTAACTTCATAGATACTAAAATTAAGACCTTGTATGAGTATTCAAAAGATCATCAATATCCGGAATGATATAAAAACTATAATATGCTTTGTAATCATAAATCAATATGTAGTATTCCTCGATAAAATTCAAATTTGATTTATAAATTCATATTATATTAAAAAGAACAATGAGTGAACCGGCTAGTTCTACCATTGTAACTCACCGTTATTCGCGAGACTACTTCAACTCGATTAATGGATTGTTAAAAGAAGCAGAAGGTAAGGCGAAACGATACGGAACAATCATCGCTAATTTTACGCCTAGTGATGATAAGGAATATCAAAAATTCGTTTACAACGCTTATTTACGTTGGGAATTACGTGCTTCGGAATTGGAAGAAAAACTTGCTTTTATCAATGAATATAAAAGCAAATAATCTGATATGCTTTGTATATATTATAGTTTTTTGATATATTTCCTTGATAAAATCCAAAATTGATTTATGATTGAAAATCAAAGAGAATATATGCAAGAGGGCGAGGTTATAATTTTTTCGCCTAAAATGTAGCCTAACTCTTCTTAATAATGATGATTGTACGAACATGAAAAAAAACGTTGACATCTCTTTTATATCCGAGAGAAAGTTGAAAAACGTTGCAAATGTTTACCGGTTCTAAAGAAGCGGATATGTTTGTAAGAAGTGTTCAAGAAGATCATCAATATCTGAAACGATAAAAAACTATAATATGCTTTGGTGTTTAGAATATTAAACAATTAATTTATCAACATATTCTAGAAGAACCTTATAACCTTTATCGAGAGTAGCGTTTGTAGTATGACATATATCAGCAAATAATCTGATATGCTTTGTATATATTATAGTTTTTTGATATATTTCCTTGATAAAATCCAAAATTGATTTATGATTGAAAATCAAAGAGAATATATGCAAGAGGGCGAGGTTATAATTTTTTCGCCTAAAATGTAGCCTAACTCTTCTTAATAATGATGATTGTACGAACATGAAAAAAAACGTTGACATCTCTTTTATATCCGAGAGAAAGTTGAAAAACGTTGCAAATGTTTACCGGTTCTAAAGAAGCGGATATGTTTGTAAGAAGTGTTCAAGAAGATCATCAATATCTGAAACGATAAAAAACTATAATATGCTTTGGTGTTTAGAATATTAAACAATTAATTTATCAACATATTCTAGAAGAACCTTATAACCTTTATCGAGAGTAGCGTTTGTAGTATGACATATATCAGCAATATATTTTTTATCAAGATCAAAATTGTATAAATTTGAACAGAAATATATACTAATAGCTCCTAGGGTCGATGGTTTTTGATTATCAAGAAGTTCTAATTGAACAATTTTTTGACACACTTGTTTTACGATATCAATTTCGTGATCATCTAAATTTAGAGCATACCCATATCTTTCTAGGAAATCTTCGAAACTAGTATTATTTGCATTAAGATCAATTACATTATGCATTAATTTAAAGAACATTTTAGTACCTGAACTTACAGTTTTCTTATCGATACCAGCTAGTTCTGCAATTTCTTGATGAGAACGATTTATTCCATAAGCTTTACAAGAATAGTAAATACATCCAGTAATTAAACCTTCTAATTTATCAGCTCTGCTGCCTTTTTTAGATTTTTTTTGTTCATCCGAAACCTGTTTATATAAAACATGTGTATAATTAATAACATTATTAGGAATACCTTTTTGACGACAATTTTCATTAATTTTTTTAAATATTTTTAATAATGTTCTTTCGTCGTAACCCATGGCGTTCCATACATTATTCATTTGTTTTAAACGGTAACTACTATGATTACCAACAATTTTGGTACTAAAATTACTTTGGAATAATAATTTATTGTTGCTCATGCCACTTCTAGCTGTTGCTGAATTATCTCCAATGGCCATACCAGAGAATTGACATTCAATATCTTCCGAAATTTCAGGTCCTTTTTCGATACCACAATTGGTACAAACATTAATACCGGAAACATTTTTAATGGAATCAATTGTATTACAACTAGCGCAATTAAAAATTTCAGGTTCTGTGGTAGATTTTAATTTAGGAGATAAATCAAAATAAAGAGCTGTTGAAGAAATAATATCTTCTTTTTTATGTGCTAAAAGATCATCGTGATATTTTTGTTTTAGATTGACTTGATCTGAATAAAAGTCTATTAGATTGTCAAAATAATTATGAATTTCCGTTTCTTTTGAGTTATTTGTTTTAGAATCATCATCATGTTCTGAAATATTTTCTGTGGTATTTTCTGTAATATTGTGGTCTTCTATAATATCGATATCATCATCAGGAATAGATTCATCCATTTTTTTTAAAATAAAATTTCAAAAATATTCTAAAAGATATAATATAATAAAAAGAAATATCTTTATATATAAAATAATTTATTTGAGTGAATTATTTTATTATTTATAAAGCTCTATAATTATTAAGATCATCATTAACATGAATATTTAAATTATCTTTGACGAATTTTTCAAGCGATTTCATATCGCGAGTTCCTTCAAATTCAATTTTTTGTCCATTTTTCATTAAAACGATAGTGGGAAAACCTTGAACACCAAGAGCCTGAATTAAAGGTTTATCTGATGGGGTATCTGCATCAAGTTTTTGGATCTTAACTAGGTTACCATACTTTGATTCGAATTGACTAAATGTTGGGGCAAATTTCTGACAATGACTACACCACTGGGCTTTAGCGAAGTACAAAGTATTATCACTAAGTCCGTTACCGCCACCACGTTGCATACCTTTCAATTTGAGATTGTCCTTGACAAAGGATTCCAAACCTGACATAGTCCTAGGTCCATTATATTCTATACGTTTTCCATTATTTAATAAAATAATTGTAGGAAAGCCTTGAACTTTGAGTTCTTTGATGATTTTTGGATTTTTGTCTGCGTCAAGTTCTCTAATATCAATTACATTACCATATTTTTGTTTGAACTGAGACCAAATATTTTTAAATGATTTACAATGCCCACACCACGTTGCAGATGCTAAAATTAACATTTTATAATATAGACGTTTATATCATAAAACAAGATATTATTTATATTTCTTGATTTGTATTAGTTTATAAATTATTTGATATACTGATGATAATATTTAATTATAATAGATAATAACACTATTAATATATGCAAAATAAGGAGTATTAGTAGGATTAGTTACACTACAACGAAATTCTAATTGTATAATACCGGAAGGATTGTAAGACAAATCGGTAAGAGTAATATTAGTTAGTGTATGAGTCGTATTAGATAAAGTTGATTGAAATAAAATAGAATTATCATTAGGATTTACAAATTGAAATGTATAATTAGTAAGATTAGAATCCATATAACTATCAATTACAATGTTAGTAATAGACCAATTACGAAAAGGAATGGTAAATAAATATAGGAAAGATGAGGTCGAAATTTGAATGAAAGGATAAACTGAAAAGATATTTGAGCCATAAGGAGGAATGAAAACATCGATGGAATTAATAATATTATTAAGAGAAGTCAAATCATCAGTAGATAAATTATTAGAAAAAGAAATAATTATTGAATCTCCTACAACTGATGTATTTGTACGTGATGAAGAAATAGATGATGAATCAATAGTAGAATTAATGAGAGAAATGTTATCCGAAGAAGTAAAATTGGGTGAAGTACAGAAAGAATAGATGGACATATATAATTTAGTGACATAATAAATTATTATTAATAATTTTTATGGTTTTAAGTAAATTTTTAAAATAATTTTATGGTGTTAAGTAATTTTTAAAGTACTTTTTTATTAGTTGAATTTTTAGTAATTTTTTTCAATGATTTAGTAGTTAGTTTCAATATACATCTGCATTACATCGATACCAGCTGCGAGTGCAGTCGTCGCATTGTTAGTCTGCACGATAGGTGATAGAAAAGTAGTATTGGCGGGAATATTAGTACTGGTAGAACTTTCAAAATAAGAGCCACCATTGAGAACTTCCAATGAGTAGTAAATAGTTGTAGTATTAGAAGCGCAATAAATACGAGCTTCAAAGGCACTAACTGAAAGATCTCTTGGTGGAAAAGTGCCTGTTAGAGCAGCCTTTGTTGTAGTACTTGCTGCATTATGAAAAAATGACCAAGTGGTATCAGATTGATCAACGCCAAAACCTAGAATATTAGTATTAGTAGAAAAATCTGCATTGGCTAATGCAGTAGTAGAAGCAATTAAACCAACGAAAGAACGTTGTCCGGCAACAGTAGCCGCACTAGACATACCATATCTAACAACAAAAAAGAATCCTCCAAGATTAGCGGCATTACCCATCCAAAATTGTTGGGCCGCATTACGAGTACCAGCGCTGTTACCAGCAGTGGCACTTGAAACAAATCCAACACGATTCATACTAGTGAATAAATTTGTACTGGCTACGTTACGAGCGGTGATCGTACCAGAAACATTATTAGCAAAATTAAGGAGAGTAACTGTGGTATTATTACCAGTTGGAGCAAATATACCGACACGATTAGAGAAGAAATTAGGTTGAAAAATATAATCATAGCTACCAGTAGGTGGAGACATTGCTAACATTGTTCTACCAGTTCGTAAACGAGAATAAAGTTTAGCACCAACTGTTGGATCAATAGGATAATTATTAGCAGACACTGGTCCGACTACAGGATAACCATCAGATGGTATTAATAATTGTGGTGTACCGGAAAAGATGCCATTGTTATTATATTGAACTTCTTGATTCAAATCACCTGGGCCACTAGAGACACCTTGAAAACCTTGAAAACCTTGAGCTCCACTTGTGCCGATTGGTACAATGCACATAGAACAAGAATTTACACCATTACTGGCAGTAACTCTACAAGTAGTGAATTGACCGAAGAAATATAATGCAATAGTGTCACTTGGATTAGCAGTGAAATTAGCATTACCCGATATTGTGACTGGAACAGATGCTGTATTAATAGTAATACTACCAACATTACTACCTGGAATAATAGTACCATTTTGTTGAATTTGTACTGCCATAACTGCTGCAGGAGTAGCAGTGATACTACATGCGACAGTGTAAGTGGCATTGTAAGTACCACTAGTTTGACAATATAAAAGATAATCTGATGGAGAATGAGTCCAACCTGAAAAATTCATATTATTACTAAATGCAATCGGTTGATAAACACCTGCAGTTTTAGTTGTTTGTGTAGTATCATCATATACTCCAATATAAGCTCCAAGAGATGCTACGGCACCTTGAAAACCTTGAGCTCCTTGAGCTCCTTGTAAACCTTGACCATAAGAATGAAGTAATAATCCTGAAGCTGGAACAGTCATTACGACACCAGATGAAGCTGAACTGACTTGTACTTGTAATTTGAATTGATCCCCTGCGTTAACATTAAGAATAATTGAAAAAGAAGAAGTAGTACTATCAGGATTAATTACTTGATCTACATCTAAACTAATAAACGATGAATTAACTTGAACGAAACCACTACCTTGATTTGTAACAAGTCTACCATAAGCAAGAGTATTACCTGCTCCGGAAGAAGTTTCAACAGTTAAAAAACCCGAAACCATGTAAGTTCCTCCTAAATTACATGTAACTGTTGCAGAACTTGCAGTATGAATCATATTAGAAGTTTTAACATTTTCTAAATTTAAAGGAATATCATACCATGTTCCGACAGTTGATACACTGATTCCTCCAACTGTATCCGCTCCTGAAAAGGATTCAGGATTAACTCCAAGTGATCCTTGAAATCCTTGAAATCCTTGAGCTCCTTGTAATCCTTGAAAACCTTGGAATCCTTGAAAACCTTGGAATCCTTGAGCTCCTTGAAAACCTTGGAATCCTTGAAAACCTTGAAACCCTTGAAAACCTTGAAAACCTTGAAAACCTTGAAATCCTTGGAATCCTTGAGTTCCTTGGAATCCTTGAAATCCTTGAAATCCCTGAAAGCCTTGAAAGCCTTGAAAACCTTGAAAACCTTGAAAACCTTGAAAGCCTTGAAAACCTTGGAAGCCTTGAAATCCTTGAGCTCCTTGAGCTCCTTGAAATCCTTGAAATCCTTGAAAACCTTGAAAACCTTGAAAGCCTTGGAAGCCTTGGAATCCTTGGAATCCTTGAAAACCTTGAGCACCTTGTAATCCTTGAAATCCTTGAAAACCTTGAAAACCTTGAAAGCCTTGGAAGCCTTGGAATCCTTGAAAGCCTTGGAATCCTTGGAATCCTTGAAAGCCTTGAAAGCCTTGAGCTCCTTGAAACCCTTGAAAACCTTGGAAACCTTGAAAGCCTTGGAATCCCTGAAAGCCTTGAAATCCTTGAGCTCCTTGAAATCCTTGAAATCCTTGAAAACCTTGAAAACCTTGAAAGCCTTGAAAGCCTTGGAAGCCTTGGAATCCTTGAAATCCTTGAGCTCCTTGGAATCCTTGAAAACCTTGGAATCCTTGAAAGCCTTGGAAGCCTTGGAATCCTTGAAAGCCTTGGAATCCTTGAAAGCCTTGAGCTCCTTGAAACCCTTGAAATCCTTGAAAGCCTTGAGCTCCTTGGAATCCTTGAAAACCTTGGAATCCTTGAAAACCTTGGAATCCTTGAAAACCTTGAAAGCCTTGGAAGCCTTGGAATCCTTGAAAGCCTTGAGCTCCTTGGAATCCTTGGAATCCTTGAAAGCCTTGGAATCCCTGAAAGCCTTGAAATCCTTGAAATCCTTGAGCTCCTTGAAATCCTTGAAATCCTTGAAATCCTTGAAAACCTTGAAACCCTTGGAATCCTTGAAAACCTTGAAAACCTTGAAACCCTTGGAATCCTTGAAATCCTTGAAAGCCTTGAAATCCTTGAGCTCCTTGAAATCCTTGAAAACCTTGAAAGCCTTGAAAGCCTTGGAAGCCTTGGAATCCTTGAAAACCTTGAAATCCTTGAAATCCTTGAAATCCTTGAAAGCCTTGGAATCCTTGAAATCCTTGAAATCCTTGGAATCCTTGAGCTCCTTGAAATCCTTGAAATCCTTGGAATCCTTGAGCTCCTTGAAATCCTTGAAAGCCTTGGAAGCCTTGAGCTCCTTGAAATCCTTGTAATCCTTGCGGACCTTGATCACCTTTAAATCCTTGAAAGCCTTGAAATCCTTGAAAGCCTTGAAAGCCTTGAAATCCTTGGAATCCTTGAAAGCCTTGGAATCCTTGAAATCCTTGAGCTCCTTGAAATCCTTGAAATCCTTGAAAACCTTGAAATCCTTGAAAACCTTGAAATCCTTGAGCTCCTTGAAATCCTTGAAAGCCTTGAAAGCCTTGAAATCCTTGGAAGCCTTGAAATCCTTGAAAACCTTGAAATCCTTGAAATCCTTGAAAACCTTGAAATCCTTGAAAACCTTGAAATCCTTGAGCTCCTTGAAAGCCTTGGAATCCTTGAAATCCTTGAGCTCCTTGAAATCCTAGGAAGCCTTGAAATCCTTGGAAGCCTTGGAATCCTTGAGCTCCTTGAAATCCTTGAAATCCTTGAAATCCTTGAAATCCTTGAAATCCTTGAGCTCCTTGAAATCCTTGAAATCCTTGAAATCCTTGAAATCCTTGAAATCCTTGAAATCCTTGAAAGCCTTGAAATCCTTGAAAGCCTTGAAATCCTTGAAAGCCTTGTAAGCCTTGAAATCCTTGAAAGCCTTGAGCTCCTTGAAATCCTTGGAAGCCTTGGAATCCTTGAGCTCCTTGAAAGCCTTGAAATCCTTGAAAGCCTTGAAAGCCTTGAAATCCTTGAAATCCTTGAAAGCCTTGAGCTCCCTGAAATCCTTGAGCTCCTTGAAAGCCTTGAAATCCTTGAAAACCTTGAAAGCCTTGAAATCCTTGTAATCCTTGTAAGCCTTGAAATCCTTGAAAGCCTTGAGCTCCCTGAAATCCTTGAGCTCCTTGAAAGCCTTGAAATCCTTGAAAACCTTGAAATCCTTGTAATCCTTGTAAGCCTTGAAATCCTTGAAAACCTTGAAATCCTTGTAATCCTTGTAAGCCTTGAAATCCTTGAAAGCCTTGAGCTCCCTGAAATCCTTGAGCTCCTTGAAAGCCTTGGAATCCTTGAAATCCTTGAGCTCCTTGAAAGCCGAGGAATCCTTGAAATCCTTGAGCTCCTTGAAATCCTTGAGCTCCTTGAAAGCCTTGAAAGCCTTGGAATCCTTGGAATCCTTGAAATCCTTGAAATCCTTGGAATCCTTGAAATCCTTGAGCTCCTTGAAAGCCTTGGAATCCTTGAAAGCCTTGGAATCCTTGAAAGCCTTGGAATCCTTGAAATCCTTGAAAGCCTTGGAATCCTTGAAAGCCTTGAGCTCCCTGGAAGCCTTGAAAGCCTTGAAATCCTTGAAATCCTTGGGCTCCTTGAAAGCCTTGAGCTCCCTGGTATCCTTGAAAGCCTTGAAAACCTTGGAATCCTTGAAATCCTTGAAATCCTTGAAAGCCTTGAGCTCCCTGGAAGCCTTGGAATCCTTGAAATCCTTGGGCTCCTTGAAAGCCTTGAGCTCCCTGGAATCCTTGAAATCCTTGAAATCCTTGAGCTCCTTGAAATCCTTGGAATCCTTGAAAGCCTTGGAATCCTTGAAAGCCTTGGAATCCTTGGAATCCTTGGAATCCTTGAAATCCTTGGAATCCTTGGAATCCTTGGAATCCTTGGAATCCTTGAGCTCCTTGGAATCCTTGAAAGCCTTGGAATCCTTGAAATCCTTGGAATCCTTGGAATCCTTGGAATCCTTGAAATCCTTGGAATCCTTGAGGTCCAGTAACCCCCATCATAGCTGCTTGTCCAGCAATACCTTGAAATCCTTGAAACCCTTGCGCACCTTGTGGTCCAGTAACCCCAACCATCGCTGCTTGGCCTGCAATACCTTGAAATCCTTGAAATCCTTGAAATCCTTGAAAGCCTTGAAAGCCTTGCAATCCTTGAAATCCTTGTGAACCTTGCAATCCTTGAAATCCTTGGAATCCTTGAAAGCCTTGAAATCCTTGAAATCCTTGTGAACCTTGCAATCCTTGAAATCCTTGGAATCCTTGAAATCCTTGAAACCCTTGGAATCCTTGAAAGCCTTGAAATCCTTGAAAGCCTTGAAATCCTTGAAACCCTTGGAATCCTTGAAACCCTTGAAAACCTTGCAATCCTTGAAAACCTTGAAATCCTTGAAATCCTTGAAATCCTTGGAATCCTTGAAAACCTTGGAATCCTTGAAATCCTTGTAACCCTTGAAAACCTTGAGAACCTTGGAATCCTTGAAAGCCTTGAAAACCTTGAAAACCTTGGAAGCCTTGGAATCCTTGAAATCCTTGAAATCCTTGAAATCCTTGAAATCCTTGAGAACCTTGGAATCCTTGAGACCCTTGGAATCCTTGAAAGCCTTGAAAACCTTGAAAACCTTGGAAGCCTTGGAATCCTTGAAATCCTTGAAAACCAGTTGCTCCCATCATCGCATCGTGACCAGCCATACCTTGGAAACCTTGGAAACCTTGAAATCCTTGAAATCCTTGGAAGCCTTGAAATCCTTGAAATCCTTGAAATCCTTGAAACCCTTGAAAGCCTTGAAAGCCTTGAAACCCTTGAAATCCTTGGAATCCTTGGAATCCTTGGAATCCTTGGAATCCTTGGAAGCCTTGAAATCCTTGAAAGCCTTGAAAACCTTGAAAGCCTTGAAAACCTTGGAATCCTTGTGATCCTTGAAATCCTTGAAACCCTTGGAACCCTTGAAAGCCTTGGAATCCTTGAAATCCTTGAAATCCTGTAGCTCCGGTGGATCCGTTAATACCTTGAAACCCTTGGAACCCTTGAAATCCTTGGAATCCTTGAAAACCTTGAAATCCTGTAGCTCCGGTGGATCCGTTAATACCTTGAAATCCTTGAAATCCTTGAGATCCTTGAAAACCTTGAAAACCTTGATAACCTTGATAACCAGTAGCACCTTGAAATCCAGTAGCTCCTGTAGCTCCCGTAACTCCCATCATCGCAGCTGCGCCATGCATACCTTGAAATCCCATAAATCCCTGAAATCCTTGATATCCTGTAGCACCTTGAAATCCCATAAATCCCTGAAATCCTTGAAATCCTTGAAATCCTTGAAATCCTGTAGCTCCAGTAATTCCAGTAACTCCCATCATAGCAGCTGCACCGTGTTGGCCTTGATAACCCATAAATCCTTGAAATCCTTGAAATCCTTGAAATCCTTGAAATCCTTGAAATCCTTGAAATCCTTGAAATCCTTGATAACCAGTAGCACCTTGAAATCCAGTAGCTCCAGTAACTCCCATCATAGCAGCAGCACCATGTTGACCTTGATAACCCATAAATCCTTGAAAACCTTGAAAACCTTGAAATCCTTGAAATCCTTGAAATCCTTGAAATCCTTGATATCCTGTAGCTCCTTGAGATCCAGTAGGTCCAGTAGCACCCATCATCGCTGCAGCTCCATTAGCTCCTTGAAAACCTTTAAACCCCTGAAAACCTTGTAAACCTTGGAATCCTTGAACTCCTTGAAATCCTTGAAATCCTTGAAACCCCTGTAATCCTTGAAAACCTTGAAAACCTTGAAAACCTTGAAACCCTTGCGATCCTTGAAATCCTTGAGCTCCTTGATATCCTGTAGCTCCAATCATAACAGCTGATCCATCTCTACCTTGAAATCCCTGAAAACCTTGAAAGCCTTGAAATCCTTGAGTTCCTTGAAATCCACGAAACCCTTGAAATCCCCGAAAACCTTGAGATCCTTGAGGTCCTTGAGCTCCGGTAGCTCCTTTCATAACAGCTGATCCATCTCTACCTTGAAAACCTCGAAAACCTTGAAAACCTTGAAATCCTTGAAATCCTTGATAACCTTGAAATCCTTGAAATCCTTGAAATCCTTGAAATCCTTGAGCACCTTGAGATCCTGTAGCTCCCATCATTACAGCAGATCCATCTCGACCTTGAAATCCTCGAAAACCTTGAAACCCTTGGAATCCTTGAAATCCTTGATAACCTTGGAATCCTTGAAATCCTTGAAATCCTTGAAATCCCTGAGCGCCTTGAGATCCTGTAGCTCCAACCATTACAGCTGATCCACTCATACCTTGAAATCCTTGAAATCCTTGAAAACCTTGAAAACCTTGATATCCAGTTGGGCCAGTTGGACCAGTACTACCATCAGAAGAATTATTACAACATGGTTCTATTTGCCATATAATACCATTATAAATAAATCTATCTCCTGTAATCGGATCAACATATTCATCACCTGTAGCAGGATTTGGATCATCCAAAATCCCACCAGTTTGTCCATCAATAGGACCTATACCTCCTGTACTACCAAGAATATTTCTGGCGCCAAAAGAAGACATCCAAACACCACCAGCCATTGTATTAGGATCCCACCAATATGGTGTATTAGTTAAATAATCAAAGTAAATAGCGGGACGTGTAGGATCTGGAGGACCATCTATTGGTGGTGGTCCAGTGGATGAAAAAAGAATATTAGGTTCAACTTGAATCAAAGCACTACCATGAGTAGTATTAGAAAAAATTCCTCCCATTGACCATAAACGTACAAAATCTCCACAACTAACAAGTTCAGTAGGTGAATTATAAGGACCTGTAGGTGAAAAAGCTGTACCTATATTAAAATAAAATGGACAAATTTTGATCCACATATTACCATCAAATACAAAGATATCACCAGTTTCACTATTAACATATTGACTACCTTTAGTAGGATTAGCCCCAGGAGGAAGATTTTCAGAAACTCCTGTAGCACTAGTAGCCCCAGTACCTTCAAACATTTCTGTTCCACCTTGTCCAGTTGCTCCTTGAAACCCTTGGAATCCCATAGGACCTACTGCGCCTTGTGGACCACGAAGACCAAACCCCGGAACACCTTGAGCGCCAATAGCCCCTTGATTACCTTTTGGACCTTGTGGACCAGCTTTGCCTGTAGGACCGGTAGGACATGAACAATCACTACAATCAGAATCATCATCAGAACAATCATCAGGACAATTAATAATTGTTTTAGAAGGAATAATAGTTGTAACTTTAGTAGGTTTGCGATTAGGAATATTACGTTTAGAAAATTTTTTATTTTTTTTGTTACATTGAATACATTCTATGTCCTTGTCTAGACACAAGTTACATTTTTTACTAGACATATATACTAGCACAATAAAAAATGAAAGATAAAAACAACCTTAAATTATGATTAATATTATTAATATTAATCAGTAAACAAAACTTAATAAAGAAAATAAAAAAGATAATTAATATGATATTTTTATACCAATGCTAAGTTAACAGGCCATGTAGAACAATCCAAACATGGAACACCACCAGCGAGTGTGCCAACAAGAGTATTAGTAGCAGCTGGAGGTATTTGATTAATTGTATAAACAATAGCTGTGGTAGACACCATACCAAATAGAACTGTACCATCCCAAGTGTATGTCATTTGTCCAGCATTTAGATCTGAACTTTGTAAGAAGGCTTGTAAAGCTAATCCAGCAGTATTATAACGCATATCATATGGTGATATAAATGCAAAATTACCAGCAGCACCAGTAATCAAATAAATACGTTTAGAAGCTGGATCCCACGCAGCGTCACCATAAGGAGTTGCAGCATTAAAGTTAAACGCGACTGATAAAGCATTGTCAAGATAAACTCGACCTTTATCAATAGTAGTAACTACCGGAGTAGTACCAGTAATATAAGGTTCAAATGAAATACGATACCACCAAGTAGTAGTTTCACCAACACCACCATTAGTATTATTAAATAACCAATATTGAATACGATCCTGATCAAATGTACCACCATTGCTAGTTGAAATAGTGCCATTATAACCATATACAAGCGACAAATTAATTAAACCAGATACATTACTAATTGGATCCCAGAATCTAATATTAGAACCTCCTCCATCAGTTGAAAGAACAATACCATCAACATTATTAGTAGCCATACCATTAGAACCATCACTAGAATTGAGTAAAGTACTAACTAAAGTAGTAGTATTAGCAGCATAAATTCCTTGAGCTGTAGTAGTATCATTATAAATAAAGTAATTATTAGGTCTAACAGTTTCAATATAAATCAATACAGTACCATAAAGAGAAGTACCAGATGAATTAATACCCGTCCAAGTAAATTGATCAATGGCAGTAGTTATGGGATATCTTGGAACTCGAATATTAGGAGTATAGACAACTGTAGTGCCAGCTCCAATTGCTGTTAATGTACCAAATGCTAATGTAGTACCTTCAATAATAGTAATAGTACCGCCAACAGCTGGAGCTAAGCTAATAGCACTAGTAGGTTTTCGCATAAGAGTTGTAACAATTTGTGATAAAATTTGTTGTCCAATACCTTGTGCACCTTGTGCACCTTGTGCACCTTGAAAACCACGAAAACCTTGAAATCCTTGAAATCCTTGAAATCCTTGAAATCCTTGAAATCCTTGAAATCCTTGAAATCCTTGAAATCCTTGAAATCCTTGAAATCCCTGAAATCCTTGAAATCCTTGAAATCCTTGAAATCCTTGATATCCTTGAAATCCCTGAAATCCCTGAAATCCTTGAAATCCTTGAAATCCTTGAAACCCTTGAAAGCCTTGAAATCCTTGAAACCCTTGATGACCTTGAAATCCTTGAAAGCCTTGAAATCCTTGAAATCCTTGAAATCCTTGAAATCCTTGAGATCCTTGAGATCCTTGTAATCCCATCATGGCTGCAGCTCCAGCCATACCTTGAAAACCTTGAAAACCTTGAAACCCTTGAAAACCTTGAAAGCCTTGAAAACCTTGAAAACCTTGAAAACCTTGAACTCCTTGAAAACCTTGAAAACCTTGAAAACCTTGAAAACCTTGAAATCCTTGAAATCCTTGGAAACCTTGAAATCCTTGATATCCTTGAAAACCTTGAAATCCTTGAAATCCTTGACTTCCTTGACTTCCTTGGAATCCTATGAATCCTTGAAATCCTTGAAATCCTTGAAATCCTTGAAATCCTTGAAATCCTTGAAATCCTTGAAATCCTTGAAATCCTTGAATTCC
>Ga0302280_1001914_pt1 | contig 16613 bp, 19 predicted proteins | sample III_Fen_E1_1_FD_198771 | JGI IMG/M metagenome (GOLD analysis project Ga0302280, IMG submission 198771) | Peat permafrost microbial communities from Stordalen Mire near Abisko, Sweden - III_Fen_E1_1 | ecosystem: Environmental > Terrestrial > Soil > Wetlands > Permafrost | place: Sweden: Abisko... | reverse complement strand
GCAGTGTGTTTGCTGAGAGACGTTTCTCGCGATGTATGAAATGCTTTTTGTACTCCTGTCATTATCAGAAAGCGGGACGCTTTTCCTCGGTCACGTTGGCGACGTCAGTGGGATGCCTGCTTTCGCAGGCATGACGGTGAGGGCGTGAGTATTTGCTGGCGGTGTGTTTGCTGAGAGATGCTTCTCGCAATGTATGAAATACTGTTGTGTTCCTGTCATTATCAGAAAGCGGGACGCTTTTCCTCGGTCACGTTGGCGACGTCAGTGGGATGCCTGCTTTCGCAGGCATGACGGTGAGGGCAGGTGTAAGCGCTGACCGGATGATTTCATAAAACCGCCTAGTATAATTCTTCTCGCTCCTATTTCACCGCAGCCCCCTTCAATGTATTTTTCGCGCTGCCATGATCAAAGCTGTTCTTTACATCTACAGCTATTTGCCCTTCATCAAAATGACAGGTGATCGTCTCTGTGTGAGGGCTTTCTATGTATCTCAATGTAAGCTCCAGCGTATGTTCATCTTCCCAGCGATACGAACCGGCTACTTTAAATGGTGGCAAACCCTTCAATGCGCCTTTCGCTGTTCCCAGCAGGTTGGGCCCATGACGTTTGGTTTGGCCATATGCCCATTTGCCATCGCCAAATGAAAATGTGTACAAAGCGGTATCGGTTTTGAGATCAAGCACACATCGGTTGTCTTTGAAATGAAAAGCCAGGGTTTCTATCTTTTTGCCATTCGGCTCTATTGCAAATGATTTATCAGCGATGCTGGTTTCAAATGCATGGTTCGATTTGATGCCGGTCGGTATCGCAAGCGACAGCGCATGCAGTTTTTGCTCCAGGGCAGTTTGTGTTTTCATGTCGGCTGGCAATCTGCCTTCATGAAAAGCAGGCAACAGGTATTGCCACACCAGGTTCAGTTCCGATTGCATATCGGCAGTCTCCGAGGTGATCGCGATTACGGCATCCTGATCGGGCATCACGATGATGTATTGCCCGAAAGCGCCATCGGCCCGGTAGCAATGATGGCGGCATCTCCAGAACTTATAGCAATAGCCCTGCAGCCAGTCGCTGGAATCTTTCACCGCCTGCGGGCTATCGGGCTGCTGCTCTATCTTCATGGTAGTAGCTTCTTCCACCCATTCTTTCGGCAATAGCTGTTTACCCAGCCAGTTGCCCTTTTGCAGGTAAAGTTGCCCGAGTTTAGCCATGTCTGCTGTTTTCAACCGGAGGCCCCAGCCGCCGGTGTTGATGCCATGCACGTCGGTTTCCCAGTCAATGCCTTTAATGCCCAGAGGACCGAACAAACGCGGCTGCAGATAATCTATCTCTTTTTGCCCGGTCACTTTCTGCACAATAGCTGACAACATATAGGTGGCAAGCGAGTTGTACAAAAATTTAGTTCCCGGCTTGTATTTAATGGGCAATGCCAGAAAAGCTTTTACCCAGTTGCTGTCTCTGGTTGCTATCGAAAATGTAGGGTCAGGTTCCTGGCCCACGGACATGGTGAGCAGGTCTTTGATGGTAAGGTCGCCAAGGTAGGGGCTGAAATCCTGCGGGAGGTCATCTGAAAAGAATGAAATGACTTTATCATTAACCGTGATCCGTTTTTCCGTCACCGCAAAACCGATAGCGGTTGATGTGAAGCTTTTGCTCACCGAATACATGGAATGCAAAAGATCCGGGCGGTAAGGGTTCCACCATCCATCTGCAATCAGTTTGCCATGGCGCAGGATCATGATACTATGGAACTCATGTTTGCTTTTGCCCGCTGCTTCCAGAAAACTGTAAATGCCTTTGGACGAAACGCCTTCTGCTTCGGGCGTGCCGAGCGGAAATGGAGTTGCTTTCTGTGCAGTAGCACAAACGCTTGCCAGCAAAAAGATGGATATAGCAAGCGAAGAGATTTTTTTGAGGATCATATGACAGCTTTAAAAGATGGATATAAATGTAGGAAGAATATCATTGCAGGCGGAAGCTTATGCTATAAAAGCTTTTGCCGAAGCAACCAAGTTGTCTATCCGAGCGCCTGGTGTTGCGAAATACTTCGGGTGTCCCTGTGATCACGCCAAAACCATGATCCCACCTCGTTATCAGGTCAACACCATCAGAGGAGTGCCTCCCGCCGCGGCGGGATGACGGTGAGGGCCTGAGCAATTGCTGGCAGTGTGTTTGCTGAGAGATGTCTTTCGCCATGCATGAAATGCTTTTGTGTTCCTGTCATTATCAGAAAGCGGGACACTGTTCCTCGGTCACCTTGGCGACGTCAGTGGGATGCCTGCCTGCGCAGGCATGACGGTGAGGGCATGAGCAATTGCTGGCAGTGTGATTTCATAAGCCTGCATCTCGCACAGCATGCTGTTACCAAATGCTTCGGTTCTCACCATCATTTCCGCGCCTGCCTGACCGCAGTCAGGAAAGCGGGAATCCCATTCTTCCATCAGGTTGACGCTGGTTCTCAATAATTAATGGATAAAGCACCAATAATTGAGCTTTGCCCCAACAATACATCTGCCATACCGCATGTACGCTTTTACTATACAGTTCCCATACGGTAAGTACGCTTTTACCATACTTCAGCTATACGGATGCCATACAGATGGCAAACACTTGCCATATATCCAAAAAGTGGTATTGACTGAAAGGTTACCTTTTTTAATTTTGGGTATAAACTATTATTCAATGAACCATAAAACCATTTTATGGCAAAACAAACCGGTATTTTCAAGATCATCGGGACAATCGGGGACATTACATTTTATGAGATGGACGGGGAGTTCTATGCCCGCAAGAAGAGCAGCCTTGACGGGAAGAGGGTGAAGAAAGACCCTAAGTTCAAACGTACAATGGAAGAAGCCATTGGGTTCGGAAAGGCTTCCGCGGCAGCCCGGGCAGTATACTGGGCATTGCCCGAAGAACTGCGCGTACACGGGTTTTACGGCAGGCTTACCGGGAGGATGAGGAAGCTGATGCGGGCAGGGAAAACTGCACAGGAGGCGCAATTGCAGCTATTGCGTGAGCTTTGCGCAGAGCAAAGAAAAACGATCGAACAAAATGTAGCCATAAATAACAAGGCTGAGGACTTTGCGGAACAGGTGCTTCGCCAAGTTTTCCAGTCCTCAGAGACCCCTGCACATGAGCAAAGCTCACAGCGCACACTTCACCAGCGGATAAGTGACGAGCATGAGGAAATGAGGATGCTCCTGCAGGCAATAGGCAGGCGCAAAGCTAAGATCATTGTCGAGGTGAACAAAAGCGATAGTATGTTCCTCAGGCCGGCCTCTTCGCAATTCACCCTGAGGCTTTCCCCATCAACTGGCACTTAGCATCCAAGCAAGCAAATGCACAGATGGATGAGCGGGTGGCCGTGTTGGTAAGTACAGAGCAAATCAAGTTTGACAAATTTTTGAATCTGCTTCATCGCGGCGCCAGGTGCGCGGCTGCCACAAATACTCATACGTGAGGAGCTGCTGAGAAGCCAAGCCAGAAGCAGGGCAAGCTAATGATAATGCAGATGAATCAGAGCGGTTTCTATTGATTATTTTGAACCAGAAATTCAAAACCAAATCGTTGCTGAATCAGATGCTCAAATGCAAGTATTACACGGCTAATCCAAAATGACAACCGAAGCTGAAAAGAAAATCAACCAAATATCAGCAGATGATTGGGGAATTGAGTTTGCAAAGCTGGTAGCAGAAGCAATTGGAAATGATTAAATTTGAACATGTAGTCCGCTTTTAAAAAAACAGGTTGTTGCCGGTTGTGAACCGATCAGGGAACCGCTGCTGTTCAGCACAGTAGCACAAAAGCCCAATCGATGCTCCTTCCCGAAAACGCGATGTACATCGTTTTCGGGTCGCCTTTTTTGGTTCTTTTTTGGCGAAGCAAAAAAGAACAAACAATATTTTGAATGACAATTATTTTCATGCCCGGTTATCTGATACTCTATAAGCATAACAGGTTAAATTTGAATTATGAAAAGCGATGATGAAATATTGCAATCACTCATTACAGGAGGCATAGTTGGTGCAGCTTTGGGTGCTTTATTATCAAAAAACAGAGAAGATGGTGCTGCGCTTGGTGCGTTGACGGGCGCCGCTTTACTGGCTACTTTTAAAGCCAATGAAAAAGCCATGCAAACAAATGTGCCTATGTATATCGAAGAAGAAGGCAATTTGTATCATATACAACCGGGAGGTGTTAAAAAATTCATCAAAAAGATAGATAAGCCTACTGTTAAACTTCAGCAAAATTTTAAGCTAAAATAATATGGCTGGTAAACGGATGAGGATTTTTGCCGGCCCTAATGGTTCCGGGAAAACAACAATTATAAAAAGCCTCCAATCCGAAATACCTTTTGGCGTATATGTAAATGCCGACGATATAGAAAGTTTACTGCAAGAGAGCAGGGTGCTGCTTTTTAATACATATCAGCTTACAGGTTCGCACCCATAAAAAGAAACGAACCGGATTTATGGAGCAAACTTTGCGGAAGAAACCCTGAAATTATTACCCCAGTTTATCGTGGACGCCAATGCGCTTGCAGATATACTAAAACAATAACCCGATGTTACTGAGAAGTAAAGACAAAGAAGCGCTTTTGCAGATTTTTTCTTCGGTGGATGCACCGCTGGAAGTGTGGGTTTATGGCAGCCGGGTGAATGGCACAGCGCACGAGGGCAGCGATCTGGATCTGGTGATCAGGACTGGCAGTTTACAAAAACTCCCCATTGATATATTTTTTACAATAAAGGATAAAATAAGAGAAAGCAATATACCTATACCGGTTGAGATTTTTGACTGGGCCACGCTGCCCGAAAGTTTTCACCGGAACATTGATGCCCAACACGAAGTATTATACAGATCAAAGGCAAGGTGCTGAAGACAGGCAGCAGCAGGCCACTCGCCGGAGCATCTGTTGAGGTGGTGGGCGGCAACATCACAGCCATCAGCAACTAAAAAGGCATCTTCCATTTCAAGCCCATACAGCCCGGCACTTACTCGCTGAAGGTGACCCTGAAAGGCTATGCAGAGCACACGCAACCTTTTCCAAAGTTTAAAACTTTGGAAAAGGTTCTCGGCCGGTAAAGCTCGGCCGCATTAATAACAAAATTACAGGAAACTGTAAGAAAATAAGTTTGACACAGCAAACAAAAAACTTGTGCAATTAGGGTTGCACAGGAATACAATATTCGACATAATCTTGGCTTCATTTTCACAAACGGAATTCTTTGCCATTGGTATTGTGATGTGCTTTGTGCCTCATCAGCAACAATTGGCAAAATTGACCTAATTATAATTATTTGTGCTGCTAACGATCAGGTCTAATCAAACACTAGGTGTTAAAATGCGTTGATTTTAACTAGTGATTTTCTTATAATGATGCCACTGATATCATAAATGAGTGTAATGAGTGTCATTCTATTGCTAGAGTACAAGAATCATGCAACAGGCAATACAAGAAACAAATAAATTTCAAAACAAAACATTTAATTAGATTTGCCAATAATTTTAGTATGACAATAATACACCCATTTGAAAGAGCTTTAGCAGTAGCTACGGAAGACATAGAACTAGAATTGAGAGGAGTTCTGGAGATTACTTGGGCTGATTTTTGGTTGAACCCAAGAAAGCTGAGAGGGAGCGATTTTCTAATGAGATGGTCACAAGGTGTTTGGAGTGAAAAACGCCTAATTGACGCAACTAATAAGACAAATAGGTTTTATGCAATCCCATATGGCCCAAGCGGAACAGCCCCTACAAATGACGTTCGAGCATTTGAACTTTATTTTGAGCGTTTGGAAGCGGCAGGACTTGGACAAATAAAACGACCTGACCTGTTAGTTTTCAAAATTGTGGACAAACCCTTCGTTGATAAATTTATTTCAGAAATCGGAGGAGAAGAAGAATTACCTTTCATTACAGAGAATAAACTTCAACCACTAATTCAAAAAGCAATCATTGCTGTTGAATGCGAAAACTCACTTTGGGTTGCAGAAAAAATGCCTGATTTCAAAACACCAATGAAAGCTCAGAAACGACTTGGTGGCAAATTAGGGCTTGCAAAAAATGCGATTCTTCCAACAATTATTATTAAAGAAGAAGACCGCCTTCCATTGGGTAAATGGCAAGAAGAAAATAAAATCCCTATTCACGTTTGGCACGTTTTCTTTGACAGAGCATTCGGACTCTCTTTTGATAAGGCTCAAGAATTAATTACTGATGGATTAATCTTGCCAACAGAACAAGTATTTCAAGCACCTGGCGGCGCAACTACTAAAAAAGCCATCTACAAATATTACTATCATTATGCATATCCGCTTGGCGTCGCAAATGAAAGACCTCAACTGATTCCAGCTTTTATAGAAGATAAGAACGGTCATATTTTACCTTATGTAAAGTTTGAAGGTGGTTCATTGAGTATTGCACACGAAACAATTAATCTATTAAACAAAATCTGATGGGTAAAGTAAAATCACATCAAAAGCTACCTACAGAATGGAGCGCAAGAGAAATCCTTCGATACAAAGGGCAGTTTTGGACACCAAGTTGGGTTGCCGAAGCTATGGTAGCTTATGTTACAGACAATACTGACTTAGTTTTTGACCCTGCAACTGGTAGAGGTGCATTTTATGAAGCATTACTAAAACTGAACAAAAAAAACACTGCCTTTTTTGGAACTGACACAGACCCTGAAGTATTATCAGATGAAATTTATAATAAAAAGAATTGTTTTGTTGAGAAAAGAGATTTCATCAAAGACCCACCCAAAAAGAAATTCAAAGCGATTGTTGCAAACCCACCCTATATAAGACATCACAGAATTGACGAAGAAACAAAGAGTTTGCTAAAACAACTTTCTACATCAATTACTGGCAGTTCGATTGATGGTAGAGCAGGTTATCATATTTATTTTCTCATTCAAGCACTAAACCTCGTTGAGAAAGAAGGCAAGCTTGCCTTTATAATGCCCGCTGATACTTGTGAGGGAAAATTTGCAAAGAATTTATGGAGATGGATTTCAGAAAAATTTTGCATTGAAGGCGTAATTACATTTGATGAAAGCGCTACGCCATTTCCAAATGTTGACACTAATGCAATTGTTTTGCTAATTAAAAATTCTAAGCCCCAAAAAACACTACAATGGGTAAAAGCTAATGAAGCTTACTCTCCTGACCTGTTAGATTATATTTCATCAAACTTCAAAAAGAAACAATTTGACACTTTAGAAATAATTACTCGTCAGTTAACCGAAGGTATTGCCACAGGTTTTACACGACCCGAACAAAATCACAACGGTTTTAAATTTCATTTGAATGACTTTGCTAGAGTTATGAGAGGCATTGCAACAGGTTCAAATGAATTTTTCTTTTTGACAGCTCAACAATCTAGAGAATTTGGTATTCCGGAAAAATTTCTAAAACGAGCCATTGGCAGGACAAAAGATGTAACTGAAAGTATTTTAACTTTGAAAGATGTTGAATCATTGGAAATGGAAAATCGCCCTACATATTTATTGTCACTCGAGGGGCAAGATAAATATCCGAAGTCAATCCAAGATTACTTAAAAATGGGTGAGGAAATGGGTTTGCCCTCTCGTTCACTTATTCAGCAGCGCAAACCTTGGTATAAAATGGAGAAACGACAAGTTCCGCCATTGCTTTTTGCATATCTTGGTAGACGCAATACTCGGTTTATTAAAAACGAAGCTCAGGTATTGCCATTAACAGGTTTTCTTTGTGTTTATCCTATCTATAATGATAAAAAGTACATTGATAATCTCTGGCGAGGGTTAAATCACCCTGACACTTTAGAAAACTTAAAACTCGTTGGCAAAAGTTATGGCTCAGGTGCAATAAAAGTTGAACCTGGCAATCTTAACAAACTTCCAATTCCAGAGCATATTGTTTTACAGTTTAATCTTAAGCGACCTTATAAAGACAGTGAAGGACAACTTGAGATTTTCAGAGAGCCTGAAACAAATTATAAGACAAATAGGAAAAAGAACGGCAGGTAACATTGTTGCCCCTAAAAATAGAGCAAGCTTGAAATTAATCATGAACCAGACTCAAGCGTCGGTGCCCGATGCACAACCTTAGTCTCAGCGGAGTCTTCCGCATCATGGATTCAAAATAGCGGGGATCAACGCGGAGATCCCGCGCAATGAAATTAATTAATATATCACACGCGGTCGACTGCTGCAGACACTAGCTAAATCTATGAGAATTCAATATCTCGAATCATTTAATAGATACTTTTTTCTTCTCCTCATCGCAAGTACAGGTACGTTTAACATTATAGGGTAATGAAAGAGTCGTATCACATATTATTTCTGAATTGAACTTCCAAACGAATCGGTGATTTTTTTCGGGCTCTATTCCTCTTGTCAAATCCGTTGACCCCTTGGCTTCGCCATTCATATATAAATCCAAAACATTTTTTGTTGATTTCCATGTTACGGCAGGCCATTGTCTTGCAAATCCTAATTGCCCTTCTTTTAAATCATATAATACAAAGCCAGATCCGTTGAAATTAATATTTCCAGAGGCCCATGCCGTAGATATCATTTCAGAATAATCTTTTCGATAAAGAACTGAGAAACCATCCTCTCCTTTAATCAATCGAGGAATAATGAATGCTACCTTGCAATTGCTGTCTATACTTTCTCTGATAAAAAAGTCTTTAAACCTAATTTCTAAAGTACCGGGATAAGTTATTTTACCTTTTCCATCAATAATGATTTTAGTAGTGTTCTCTTGACAATATATAAGTTTTGAACAAATGCAAAAGCCAAGCAGAAAAAAAATAGTCTTTTGAAATGATCTATTCATCTATATAAATTTTTTATAAATACAATATTCACTCTGCTTGTATCTGATCCTTTTTAGGAGCCAGTGCTACGTCAAGTGCAAAAAAGCCGATTAGCATTGCGGCCAATGTCACGCATATATACATAGCCCATCTTCCAAATTTCAAAGCGGGTAAGCTAAAATCAATTGCATTTCTTGCAGTCATATTTAAAAGCAATTCTCTTCCAAGAAAGCATAATATTAATGCTCCAGCTAAGAGAATACTACCGCCACTAAAAAGAGCCCAAGCTCTTTTGGTTACATTTGCGCCATTCTTTGCTTGATAAGTAATCAGGAATGATAAGCCGCCAAATGAGGCAATAATAAAATCTGTCAGTTTGTAATACGATTCCAAAAAAGTTTTTAAAATATCTTGAACCTGTTTTGTATCAGAATCTTGATAGACAATCAATCCGCTATCAACTGGTGTAAAGATAAAAAAGAGCGCTAGTAAGAATATTACAATCGCACCAGTCGACGCAATCCAAGGAAAAAAATCTTTAGTGATATTTTTGCTCAAATTTCTTGTTTTGGCAAGCAAATTAATGTTTCAGTTAACATTTGGCAATACCCCTTTCGGGGTATAATTTAGATTCATTAATGTTTTATCTTTAAATTTTTTCCGGTTCAAGTCTCACGCGGGTCTTCTGACCTATGCACATGCTTTAATTATTTCAAAAATGCGATAATTTCACACTAGTACTAGTTTGCAACCGCAGAGGCATTATTTCTCGGGGTTTTAACGAGGGCTATTCAATGACATAGATATCTTGTTCACACAACCATCTTCAAATGCTATAGAGTTGCTGTTTGGGAGGCTACGGTATATTTAACGAGGGCTATCTCAGGTGTTCCACATCATGGATTCAAAATTGCAGAGATCATCGCTGAAACCCCGCGCAGTGAGGATTGTGTGATTTTTATAAGCGTCTTTACATCAACACCCCTAATCGCGCAAGCTTGTAACCAATCATGAACATGGCGCAAGCGTGGTAGCGTGGCCTTGTGAGCCAGCCAAGCTTGTGCCTTCGCTTGCAGCTCATGTTGTTGATGAGGCTAACGCACATGGCTATGCACAACACCAACAACGGCGGAAGCGAAGGTCGCAGAGGGCCAGTTTTAGAAATTGATAAGAATGACGATACCTACGTCCCTAAAAACTGTGTTTTGTCTTGTTACTACTGCAACAACGACAAAAGCTACACTTCATCAAAGGAAGATTACAAGGACTATTTCGGAAAAAATAGACACCAATACTTTAAAACATTGCTTGATAAATTGAACAATGCTTCTCTAAACCATTAATTTTGCTTCGTGTTTTACAGACGAAAAATAATACTGGCTTTACTGCAACTGTTTGACGGGCAATTGGATAAAATTCGCCTGCAAAAGTTGTTGTTCCTGTTTGCCAATAAGCAAGCCAAAGCCGAGTATGATTTTATTCCCTACAAATTCGGTTGTTACTCCTATTCCGCCAATGCCGATATGACGGCAATGGTAACAAGAGGCTTTTTAAATGAAGATGAAAAGACCTTTGAAAAGAAAGATAAAACCGACTACCTCAAACAACTGAAACCTGCCGACCTGAAACTGTTACAGGAAGTAAAAACCAATTACGGCAAAATGAGTGCGACGGCTTTGATGAAACATACTTACATCAACTTTCCGTTTTACGCTACCCGAAGCGAAGCGGCTGAGAATATCTTAACCAAAGAAGAATTAGAAAAAGTATCCAAAGCCAAACCGAAAGGAAACAAAACGGTGCTGTTTACCATCGGTTATGAAGGTATTTCGCTGGAAGAATATTTGGTTCGTTTGCTGAAAAATGATGTCAAGGTTTTGGTGGATGTTCGCAACAATCCATTGAGCATGAAATACGGCTTTAGCAAAAGCCAATTGAAAAAGTACTGTGCAAGTTTGGGCATTGAGTATGTGCATATCCCCGAAGTAGGCATACAATCTGACCAACGCCAGCAGTTGAACACACAAAGCGATTACGACAAGTTGTTTGCCGGATACCGCAAAAATAATTTGATCAAAACAACTAATTCGCAAAACGAAATTTTGAAATTGCTGAAACAACACAAACGCATTGCGTTAACTTGTTTCGAAGCCAATATTTGTCAGTGCCACCGCAAGCATTTAGCTGAAGCGATTGAAAACCTACCCAACTTTAAGTATGAAGTAAAACACATCTAACCAATGGCGTTAACGAAAGTATTAATCACCGTAAAAACGTATCCGACACTTTCCGCCAAGTACGATGAACTGGTTTGCACAGCAGGGTTTAAAGAAGATGGCACCTGGATAAGAATTTACCCTGTTGAGTTCCGCAAAAAATCATACAATGAGCAATACAAGAAATACGATTGGATAGAAGTTGATTTGGTGAAGAACACAAGTGATTTTAGACCCGACAGCTACAGACCGAAAAGCAGTGATACAGAAATAAAAGTCGTTGGGCACATTAACACAGCCAACAATTGGGAAGAACGCAAGAAAATCTGCCTGGGGAAAATTTATTACAACCTCACAGAACTGATTGCAGAAGCCAAGAACAAAGACATCTGCACTTCATTAGCGGTTTTCAAACCAACGGATATTTTAGATTTCACAGCCGAGTTAGTTGACCGTGAATGGGACAAAGACAAATTAGCCAAACTGAACCAACTTAATCTTTTTGAAACCAACAAAGAAGGTAAATTTGAAGTGGTGCAAAAACTGCCTTACAAATTCAAATTCATTTTCAAAGACAATCAGGGAACGGAAAGTGGTATGATGATTGAAGATTGGGAAACAGGGCAACTTTACTGGAACTGCCTTGCCCGGCACGAAGGAGACGAACAAAAAGCTATTGCGGACGTTCGCAAAAAATATTTTGACGACTTTGCCAAGACCAAAGACCTGCATTTTTTCTTAGGCACGACACAGGCGCATCATCATGTTTCGTTAAATCCGTTCATAATCATTGGTACATTTCATCCGAAAAAGGAATTTCAAACAAAACTATTTTAACACCGAGATATTGAAAATTTGCAATGAATTCCAGCCTACCCCACACTAGTCCTCTTCGGTTCTCAGGCGAGTTTTCCGCCGCGACAACCATGCTCTGATAAGCCCAACGCGGGATCTCGCCGGAAGTGCAGGGGAAGTACGGCAATCAAAATCTTACGCATATCTATAATTTAGTGATAATGCAATTGGACACTCTACCACGTTCAAACAGTATTTGACGACAACCTTTTTATTTCGTAAATTCATTAAGTGAAAAAAAAAGCAAAACAAGGGATTGGATTTTATTATTGATAAACTCACCAATTCTATTCAAAATGTTGTGACTGGCGACAGTTTTGTAACTGATATTTCTCTTTTTACTAATCCTGATCTAAAGACGGTTATCAAGAACAACAATTGGCAGTTTAACTGGAAGCTGGAATTTATGCAACCACAGCGCGACGTTTACTAATTGACAATTGTAAATAATCAATCTGTAATTCAAGGTTTGATAAGCTTAGAAATTAAATCTGACCATGTGTATATGCATCTGGTCGAAAGTGCGCCTTTCAACAAGGGGCAAACAAAAGTTTATACAGGAGTTCCCGGAAACCTGGTTGCTTTTGCTTGTAAACTTGCTTTTCAGCGAGGACATGAAGGGAATGTCTCTTTCTTCTCAAAGACTCAACTCGTGCAACATTATATTGACACATTGGGAGCAGTGCATGTCGGTGGGCGAATTATGATCATTGACACAATAGCGGCATTAAAACTTATAAATAAATATTTTCCAAATGAAAAATAAGCTTAAAGAACTGGATGTAGATTTCATTGGCGGGCAACAACAAACTATTACGAAAGAGGAAGAATCTGCTATCAGCGCTTTTATACGTAAGCAAAAGGAAAAAAGCGGCTACAAGCTCTCCGCAAGACAAAAACAAGGACATCCCCCTAATCGCGCAAGATTGTAGCCTAAGGTGAACATGGCGCAAGCGTGGTAGCCTGGCCTTGTGAGCGAGCCAAGCTTGTACCTTCGCTTCCAGCTCATATTTTTGGTGAGGCTAACGCACATGGCTATGCACAACACTAACAACGGCAGAAGCACCCACTCACAAACAATCAGGAAACAATTCTGCCAAATCCGCAAACTCAGAAAAAACACAAAGCAAAAAGGGCACAAATGCTTTATACACCCTTCCAAAATACTTGTTCACCGACTCCATCTTCGTTTGCACGCCAAGTTTGCAGCAGAAGTTCTGTATGCCTTCAGCAAGCCTTGCGAGATAACCCGCAGCTCTGTCACTTTTTTTCAGTCACAACAGCCTCAAACAGCAGGTTGACCTCAGGATCCACATTGAGCGCTGCAGGCTTTTCAGAAACACGTATCTGGAATTGGGTGACCCTGTTCTTTATATTGAACGTTTCAACGGGGCTTATCCTGCCATCAACAACACTCATCTGCAATGGAAATTCAAAAAGCGCTTCCTGTAGCTGTGTAACAGTCACGGACACTTGTTTTTTTGCAGCATTGTATTTCCATTCGATATCCAACTGCGGTTGCCCGGGCGTGTAAAGCCATTGTTTAAAAAAAGTTTCCAGATTCTGGCCGCTTGCTTTCTCAAACACTTTTTGAAGATCTTCCGTGCTGGCATTCTTGCCAGCATACGCTGCATAGTATTCTCTTATCCCTTTCCAGAAAATACTATCGCCGAGTTTCCTTCTCAGCATGTGCAGCACCCATCCTCCTTTCTGATAACTGTTGGCATTCAGCAATTGCATCATATTGTCCCCAAAGGTGGTATCAACAACCGGGGTGTTCTTTTTCTTTGAAAATTTAATCACTGTTTGCCTGTCTTCTGCCATTCTTTTGTTCAGGCTGTCCCTGCCATATTTATGCTCGTGATAAAGATGCGTCATGTAGGTGGCAAAGCCCTCGCTCAGCCACAGATGCTGCCAGTTTTTTTCCGTAGCTGTATTGCCAAACCACTGATGCGCTATTTCATGCGCCAGCAGCGCTTCCAGCGCTTTATCACCCACCGATTGCTCGAAGTAAAAAATGGCACTTGCATTTTCCATTCCGCCGAATATGGTTTTCGACTGAACGTTCGCCAGCTTTTTATAAGCATAAGGGCCTACATGGCTGATAAAAAAAGGCAGTATGTTTTTTGCCTGCGCATACGACACAAAGCCCGTGTCCCTGCTTTCAGGATACACCCAACTGTACACGGGAATGCATTCCACTGAGCCTGCACAGTTCACGGCGAAATCGGCCACACCGATCACCATCACTTTTGTAGGTAGCGCTGCCGTCTCCTGCCATCGCGTGAGCTTCAGGTGGCCGGGTAAATTGGTTTCTTCTGTCTGCAAACCATTTGACACCACCTGGTAATGATCCGGGGCGGTGACAGCAAATTCAACAGAAGCTTTATCAGAAAGATGATCGTTGCAGGGTATCCAGTTATGCGCCCTGTTTGGCCAGTTGTCAGCAAAGAAAGTACGGTGGCCGAATTCATTCACAGATATGATGAGCCCGTCTGCAGGAATGCCTTCATATGAAATGGAGAAGGTGCGAACCTCAGCAGATTTTACCGGAGCGCTGATGAATATATGCTGCGCATCCTGCACAAAGCCCGGTTCTTTTTCTCCTTCAGTAACATGGGTCACGATCATGCCTTTACCCGCTGCATTTTTCTGAACAAGGTCAAGCATAAATGAGGGCGCATCCTGCATGAATTTTACAACAATAGTTGCTTTGCCTTTGATGATATCATTTGAATCGTTGAGGCGGATTTCGAAACTGTAATGCTGCACATCAATGGCAGGATTGGGCTGTTGTGCAAAAACGAAACAGGATGCCAACAGCAGTGTCAGCGCAAGAAATGATCTGTGCATAATAAATGCTTATTGAAACGCCTCCTCAAATTCTTCAAAAATAAATTTTTCAGGTTTAGGTAAAGGCTTGCGGGGCAGCTTTTCGCTGCGCATGGCCGTGTTGTAAACAAATGCTGCAAGCACGGTGGAAGCCTGTTTCAGATCATTCAGATTCAGGTGATCATAATTATCCATGTTGGAATGGTGCGTGCGTGTTTCATAATCCAGCGGATCCTGTATGAACTGGAAACCGGGAATGCCCACCGCATCAAAAGAGAGATGATCCGTAGAACCCGTGTTGTGACGGGTGACGGTTGTAGCACCGAGATCATTAAAAGGCTGCAGCCATTTTTCAAAGATGGGAACAACGGCATCGTTGCCCTGATCGAATATGCCCCTGATTTTGCCAGAACCATTATCAAGGTTGTAGTAAGCAGATATCTTGCTTTGCTCTGGTTTCAACTCCATTGTGGACGGATCACCGAAATGATTTTTCACATAGTGGAAAGAACCGATCAGGCCCTGCTCCTCCCCGCCCCATAGCGCAATGCGGATGGTCCTTTTGGGGCGGATGCCCAATGTTTTTAATATCCTGATTGCTTCCAGCGCAGTAATGCAACCCGCGCCATTGTCCGTAGCTCCCGTAGCGCTTTGCCATGAATCCATGTGGCCTCCAAGCATTACGACTTCTGCTTTCAAAGATGGGTCAGTGCCCGGGATCTCTCCCACTACATTGTATCCTTTAATATCATCGCTGAGCAAATGCGTTTTCACATCCATCTCCACACTAACCGTATGGCCGGAGTGGATCAGCCTTTCTATTTTAAAACAAGCATCAGAAGAAAGGATCATCTCAGGCAGTTGCGGCTGGTCTTTTTTCCGATAACCCCCGAAGCCATCGACGAACACGGTGCCATCACGGCCACCGCCGCCAAAGCTCACTGAAAGAATGCCAACTGCTCCTTCTTTCATCAGCAGTTTTCTTTCTGTGATCATTTTCAGGATGATCGGCATGAACATTTTCAATGCCCCGGCAGGTATCATGTATGTATCTGTAAGTTTCACCAGTTCGCTGTCGGTGTAGCGCGATGCATCAGCTTTGAAATCTCCAGGCAATACAGTATCCCTGCTGCGCACAAGAACAATCTTGCCTTTTATCTGGCTGGCATTTTTTTCAATGAAAGCAGAATCATCGTTATCCAGCAGGAACACATCAGAAGTAACTGAACCGCTTGTGCTGCCGCACCACGGGCTCGGGTAAGCGATAATCGGTTCGTAGTAAGGAGCCTTCAATGCAAGCGTTGATTTCCCCACATCCCATCCGTAACCGAAATCGCCCCATGGCTCAAGCTTTGCATTTTCAAGCCCCCATTTTTGCAAGGTGCTCACGACCCAGTTGCCGGCACGGCGATAACCAGATGAATTGGTGAGCCTTGAACCGGCCACATCGGTAAGGTAATGAGCAATATTGCCGACCTGCGAGTGGTTGAGCCCCTCTTCACGGATCCGGCTTATCATCGCAGTGTCTGTCATTTCGGTTTGTGCAAACAACATTACCGGAAGTACGATGATCATCATTAAAAACAAGCAGCGTGTAATGCGCATATAAAGAAATTGAAGGGTTAAAAAATAAAAAGAAAACGAATCAGCAAATCGAAAAGTTACAACTTTATGATAAATGAACAATGATAAACTGAGATAAAGAAAGCCCTGCATTTGATAGATCGGATTGTATTTCCGAAATCAACGCAGACATATATCCTAAAAACGGGCATGTCTTTATCTCATAGTTATGCGCTTAATTCTTTTAGCGCTTTCACCAGCACATCCAGATCTTCAGGCGTTGTGTACACATTCGGCGTTATCCTGCATCCATGCACATTCGCGTAATCAATAGCCACA
>Ga0302280_1001911_pt1 | contig 16623 bp, 22 predicted proteins | sample III_Fen_E1_1_FD_198771 | JGI IMG/M metagenome (GOLD analysis project Ga0302280, IMG submission 198771) | Peat permafrost microbial communities from Stordalen Mire near Abisko, Sweden - III_Fen_E1_1 | ecosystem: Environmental > Terrestrial > Soil > Wetlands > Permafrost | place: Sweden: Abisko... | reverse complement strand
TTCCATCATATTATGGATTAGGTTACACATATGCAGATGTTCAATGTGCAATATGGACATTATTGTCAAGTCCAAAAGCAACCCCCACAACACAAATAAATCCAGCAACGATTGCAATATTAAATGAAGGTTTAACATATACGGCTGCAAATGTAATAGCAATAATGACAACTTCAATAAATGCTACAGCAGCAATAATTAATCCAATATCAATTCCATTACAATATGGTGGTATAGTGGCATCTTTTATGATTCCAAAATTAACAGCAAGTCCATCTACTTATTTACAATTATTATTTAATGTGACAAATATAAATGACTTAACCTTGGATTGTTGCAGTTGTGGAATATATTGTTCTGCATCAAGTACTTCCACTCAGACCATATCAGTGACAACAGCAGGTACTATAGTTCCAATGACAACTACAAATGTAACAAATAGTGTAACTATTAATAGTGGATCAACAATATTTACAGTCACAAATGGAGGAATATTTTATTTAACATACCAAGTGATGCTTACAACTAGTATTAATTTAGCATGTAGATTATTAATTAATGGGACCGCGAGTACACCATCAATCATGAATCCTGGAATTGCATCTTCATCATTTCATAATAACTTCATGTTACAACTACAACCAAGTACAACTATTTCTCTGCAATTATATAACTTTACAGGTAGTGCCATTTTAATAGCAGGCACTGGAGCAACATTAAATATACTCAAAGTTGGATAAAAAGTTGATCATAAATTATACTGAAAAATATATTATGATATGCCAAAAAATATTATAATATGAGCAATGAAAGTATTGATTCAATAATTGAAAATAAAAAATATACAACAGATATAATTCCACACAAAAAATTGATAATAATTGGATTTTTAAGTATTGGAATTTCTGGTTATGTAGTTTATAAATTTTATGAATATTACAGAAGAAAAGCCTTGAGAAATGCAAAATATAAATTAGTATTATTATGGTTATGTATTGAATTAAGTGGTCATAAATTGTTCTGCAGATAACAAAAAAATTGAATATTATTCATATTGAAGGATGTATAACAATATAAATAATATTATAACAAAATGAATAACAGTATGATTAATTCAGAAATTAAAAATGAAGTTAAAAATAATAAAGAGACAGAAGAGACAGAAGAGATTAAAGAAAATAAAAAAAATGATACAAATATACAAATTGTAGAACAACCATCAAAATGTAGCAAAACAATGAAAATTGGTGGAATATGTGCAGGTATTGCTTTAGTTGTATTAGTAGCATATGGAATTTGCAGATTGCATAGACGTTACAAAAAAAATTGATTTATTAACTCATTGAACAATTTATTAATTATAATTATTTTAATAAACATGAACAATATAAAATTAATTGCTGGAAGATCAAATTTAGAATTAGCACAAAAAATTTCTGATAAATTAAAAATAAAATTGGAAGACATAGTACTTGATAACTTTGCAAATTCGGAACTAAATGTTGAAATAAAAGAAAAAGTTAGAGGAGATGATGTGTATATTATTCAAACTGCTTGTAAAACTGAACATTTTACTGTTGATAACTTTTTATTTGAATTGTGTTCAATTGCAGATGCTTGTAAAAGATCACATGCAGCAAAAATAATTGCAATTGTTCCATGTTTTCCATATGCCAGATCAGATAAAAAAGATAAACCACGCGTACCAATTAATGCCAAACTTGTTGCAAATATAATGTCAGCTTCAGGCATAAATCAAGTAATAACGATAGACATACATTCAGGACAAATTCAGGGTTTCTTTGATAATTCATTTCATCATTTATTCTCTACAAATCCACAAACAAATTACCTAAAACAAAATATTTTTAAAAATATGTCCAATGAAGAAATCAATAAAAATTTTGTACTTGTAGCCCCAGATTCAGGAGCTGTAAGAAAAGTTGATGCATGTGCTAAAAAATTACAAATGAAATGTTTGATTATGAACAAAAGAAGGGATTATTCATGCAATAATACAGTATTATCAAGTACTTTGTCAGGCACAGAAGAAGATATCAAAGATAAAACTGTCATATTAATAGATGATATTATTGACACAGCAGGAACAATGGTATCAGCATCAAATGAATTATTAAATTTTGGTGCAAAAAGTATCATTATTATGGCAACACATGGAATATTTTCTGGACAAGCATTTGAAAGAATAAATACGTGTGATGCAATAGAACAAGTTATAGTTACAAATAGTATTCCACAACAAAATAATATGAATAAATCAAATAAAATAGTATGTATTGATATTTCAGATTTATTTGCTGAAGCCATCAAAAGAATTCAAGAAGGAAGTAGTATTGGTGAAATGTTTAATTAGTAAACATTATTTTTTTTAATAAAAAAGTTGAAATTATTATTATTTGCAATGATCATTAATACAACAATAATTAATAAATGATACTAATATATTCATTAGTTGGATTTTTATATTTTTTGGTTAATACAATGTTGGTTGACAAAATGTATTTCAGAACAAATTTTGCTGGTGACGAATATTTAACACTTGATGGTTTATGGGCTTTCATTAAAGCTCCATTGACAAATTCAATACAATTTAATGTGGCATGGGGATTATACAAAAATAAACATGTTAATATGACAGATCGATTAAGTATGTTATCATTAAATTGGATATTCACAAGTGTCATAGTTCCATCAATAATCTTTGGAATTTATCATATGATTAAGATTTTCATTTTATCTTCATAAAAAAATGAAATTCTAAATTAATTTGTTGGTGTCTTTTAAATACAATAAATAAATGAATATCATCATAATCCCAATAATAATAATTGCGCAAATATTCTATAATTTCACACACTATAAAGAAAATCAAGAATATGATGTTTGCAGAGAAGCATTAGAAAAAATGTCTGATTAAAAATTGTTGTTTTCAACAATTCATTTTGTAAATGCAACTTTTACAAAAAGATTTATTCACTAATTTTTCATTGTTACAATTTTTGGTTGTGCATATATTCTCCACTGATTTTATTTCATTTTTTGCTCTATCATCAACTCTAGAAAAATCATCATCACAATTCACACATAAATTATTATTTTCTTTATTACTTTCTGGAAAACATCTTGAACATAATTTACATTCATCACATTTTAATTCTCCTGTTGTACATTGTTTATTGCAAAAATTAGATTGACATGTCATATTATTTTGTATTCTAATATGTTCACAATCGCTACATCTAATATTATATAAATTATATCCAATGACACATATACACTTTGAACAATTATTACATAATTTACTGTTCAAATATTTATGTTCATCACAATGTTCATTTTCACATTTATTTTTATTCAAAATCCCAAGATGATTATTTTGAATATGTTCATACAAATCAGAATTTTTATTAATATTAATATAAACATAGTCAGTCAATTTGTTGTATTCATTTATGAGATGTTGATAATCTTCAAAGTTGAGTTTTATTAGATTTGTCATATTTATTTATTTGATATTATAATATTACGTCCAATGTTATATATTTTCAATTTTTTGATATCAAAAAAAGTTGAAAATTCAATTGATTGAACACCATATTATAATATTTAACATAACAAAAATGAGAATCACAATAATATTAATATTCATAATTTTAACTTTAATTGCATTCAGTAATGCACAAATTAATATTTTTAGTGGAAATGATTCAAATTGGAACAACATAAATAATTGGTCATTAAACATGTTACCAAATAGTTCACAAACAGTTCATATTCATAGCAATTGTACTTTACAATTTCAATCAACGTCAATAACCATTTATGAATTAGTAGTTGATGGAGATAATGCTATCTTTAATATTCAAAGTGAATTAAATATTCTCAACGATTATGACAATGAAGGTTTGGTATTCATTGAAGATACAAATGTGATAATAAATAGTGCAAACAATATAGATTTTGGTAACGTTAAAATTGAAAATTCAACCATTATATCAAATGTCACTTTGTGTGTAGATTATGGTGATGAATTGGAAATTATTGAAACAGTAAACATATATGCTAATTTAGAAATCAAAGGAGAATTGGAAATATGTGATGATTCACAATTAGTTATTAGTACATCGTGTACTTTTTATCCCCAATCTGTATTATCAGTTGAATATGATGCAATCAATGCATTAACAACTAATTATGTAAATATAAATAAATCAGTTGTTATTCAATTTAACAATCCACAAGATGGATTTAACACTAACAAATTTGAGACTCTAATAACTTTTAAAAATCAATCAATAAGTAGTACTAGAGTATTTGATTATATTGTTTCCGGTTCAACAAATCTCGTGGCATTCCAAGTTAGTAATAATCAAGTTATGAGAAATATAATTCCAGTTGGTAAATGCCAGACACTCACTGTACTGAAAGATTATAAAGCAGTTGTAGGTGTGTTTGTTGCTGGATTTATAGTTTTACTTGCTATTTCTGTAGTATTATGTTGTTGTTTGAGAAAAAAAACAAAAACAAATCACAATCAGATGCATGATATTGATTTGGACAAAATCTAATTTCTTTATGATTATATGTTGAGTTTTTCATCACATTTGAATGCAATATGTAAATGCAATAAACAAAATATTTAAAAATTAAATTATATGGCATGAATAATTTTATAATTTATCACATACTGATTTACTTTTAATTTATCCAATAAATTTCTATCACCATTCACTACCCTCAATTTTCCTCCCATATTACTATTCTGAATAAACTGATATTTATATTTCATGACTAAGCATATAAATTCATTCACATCAGAAGTTTCGATGAATATGAAAAATTTGGTGAACTTTTCATTACCTTCAAATCTTGAATTATCCATTAATTTATCTTTGTTGCCTTGTTGATTTTTCTTGACTAGCTCCATTACCTGATTCATTTTATTATTTTGATTGTATTTTACAATACTCATTGCTTGATTAAATTTGTTCATTGTAATATATGATGTATAATATGTACTTTATCATAAAAGGCTCCAACAACTTAAAATTTCAATTTTTTAACGAAAATTTGATAATTAAAATGAAATAATAATAACTTTTGATATAAAATATAACAAAAATGAACATAAAGCATATATACAATGGACAAATAATGACAAATAATGGTATTGTAAATTTAAAAGAATTCAAAATAATTTCAAAAGACAACAAAATTTTCAAAAAAAGTAATTTTTATTGTGGGTGGTTTATTGAAATAAATGATGATGATGTTTCTGGTCCAATAAATATAGATTTAGAGGCAATCAAAAATAATAAAAGAATAATAGATGATGTTGAATATCCAGAAATAAATAAACAAAAAATAATAAATGTAAATAAAGATAATTTGCTGAAAGAGTTACCAGAAAATATCAAATCTTTTTTATCAAATTGTATGTGAATTACTTTTTGATATTTTGAAGATCAACAAACAATGAATTTAATTTATTGATTATTTCAGTGTCTTCTTCATAACCAACAGAAAATCTCAAAAACAATCCAACTGAATCTCTTTTTGGCCATTGATCAATCAAATCATAACTTTTGCCATATGATGTTGCACTGACAATATTATTTTTTTCAACAAAATCTTTTAAAACATTTTTCCATTTATGATTATCAATATTTTGAAATTCTGGATCAACTTTTAAGTGAAAGAATATAACACCTGGACCAAATTTCTTAATATATTTTTTATAATTAGTATCATTTAATTCTGGATACATAATTTGATCGACAAATTCATTATTTTGTAAAAAGTTTAAAATAGGTTGTGTTCTATTATAAATTTTTTCCATTGTATCTTTTAAATTGCACAAACCATCATGAATAATTTTACAATTGTAAGGTGATACATGTATTCCCAAAAACCTTATCATATCATCAACTCTTTTAAATATATAATCATTCTTATTTTTAAACATACTTGCACCAGCCATTGCCTTACCCATACTTAAATATTTAGTACATGAATCAATTACAATATCAGCATTATATCTAAAAGGATTAAATATAACAGGTGTTAACCATGTATTATCTACAACAAAATAATTTTTGATGGATTTTTTTTTATATTGTTTGATCAAATCAAAATCTATCATATGTCCAGATGGATTGGAACATGATTCACAATAAATGCATTCTATTTTACTGTCATTGTCATTTTCCAAAATATTCTTCAATTCATCATTTTTCAAATTAAATTTTACAAACTGAATGGTTTTATATTTTTTTGCAAGTTCTGGTATTACTTTTGATTCTGTATCACAATATAATTCATCTGCATATAAGAAAATAGTTCCATCAGTCATTTGTTCACATATAACATCAAGAGTCACAGATATTGCATTCATTCCAGAAGAAAATACTAGTGCTTTTGATACATTATATAATTGTTTCAATGTATTTTCTACATTTTTTCTTTCTGTTCCAACAGTTCTCATATAAGTATTTGTATTTTTATCATATACCAATTCCATCATAATACTCATAATAAGATAAATATCAATATCTAACATTTAAATTTTCAACTTTTAATATCATATAACTCATTTTCAAGAAAAAAATGAAATTGTAATATAATGAATAGAGGTATATTAATAAAAGTATTATAATGGAACATAAATTTAACTATCATCATAAGTTTATTACAACACATACTTTTCAACAATACATTGAAAAATACAATTATATGGAAGCTGGAATAAGACTAGATACTATTGAATCATTGGCAGGAAGAATAATAGATATAAGATCCAGTGGGAATCTGTGGTTTTTTACTATGGTGCAAAATCATGTGAAACTTCAATTTATCACTGAAAAAAGATCTTTTAAAGATACTGATAATTTCAAAAAGATAATGAACAGTTTAGTAAGAGGTGATATAATTGGAGCAAATGGAATAGTTGGTAAATCAAAACATGGTGAATTAAGTTTGTTTGTAATAGAAGTAATAGTATTGGCACCGTGTTTAGAAGTACTTCCGGGCCAATTGATTGAAGTTGAACTAGAAATAAATGGTAAAATGGAAAAAGTTATTAAAAATGGTTTGCAAGACTCAGAAGAAAAGATTAAAAAGAGATATTTAGATTTAATTGTTAATCCATCAACAAATAAAACTTTTAGACAAAGAGCAAAAATTATAAAAAGCATAAGAGACTTTTTGGATGAAAAAGATTTTGTGGAAGTTCACACTCCAATATTATGTAATCAAGCTAATGGAGCTCAAGCAAAACCATTCAAAACATTGCATAACCATTTAGATCAAGAGATGTATTTAAGAATTGCTCCAGAGTTATATTTAAAAAAATTGGTTGTTGGTGGTTTAGATAGAGTATATGAATTGGGACCACAATTTAGAAATGAAACAATAGATGCATCACACAATCCAGAATTTTATTCATTGGAATTTTATATGGCATATACAGATTATTATGATATGATGGTAATGACACAACAATTATTTACAAAATTAGTATCTCATGTTGAGGATAGTTTAAAAATCAAATATCGTGATTTAGAGATAGATTTTACACCACCATATGCAACAATAGATATAATACCGGAACTAGAAAGTAAAACAAATATTAAATTCCCAGAAGATTATGGCAGTGATGAAACTAAGAATGTATGTTTGAAAATATGTGAAGAATTCAACATAAATTGTCCATTGCCACACACAAATGCAAGACTATTTGATAAATTAATTGGACATTTCATTGAAAAAGAATGTATTAATCCAACTTTTTTAATTAATCATCCATTGATAATGTCTCCATTGGCAAAACATCACAGAGAGAATAAATTTTTATCAGAAAGATTCGAATTGTTTGTTGCGGGAATGGAAATTGCAAATGCATATACTGAATTGAATATTCCTGATGTTCAACAAGCAAGATTTGAACAACAAGGAATAGATAAAAAAGCAGGTGATATAGAAGCACAAGACATAGATGAATCATACATAAATGCATTAAGATATGGTTTGCCACCAACAGGAGGATTTGGATGTGGAATAGAAAGGCTGGTAATGTTATTGACAAATAACGGTACCATTAAAGATGTGATTGCATTCCCACCTTACAGAATTTAATTTATAAAGTTAATATATCAATATTAATATTATAATTATTTATCATCATAAAATATATATGGTTCTTCTAATTTGTATTTTTTAGCAGCTTTTCTAAATGCATAAATGTAACTTATGTAAATCCACCCAACATACAACATATTGGAAATAAATCCAACTACCAATCCAGGTATACCATATTGACTGAACATGACCAACATTGTTGCAAGTGTCCACATAACTGCAACAAACATATAATTTTTTAATGCATCTGCAGCATTTTGTAATGTTTCTTGATCTTTACAAAAATTTATCACTGAGAATTTGCTACTCATTTCTACAGATCCTATAGCTGCTTGTATTGAAGAATAAAAGATTGACTGTCCTAACATTTTTGGCCAATTAATTGGTTTGCTCATAATCTATATTATATATAATATTATTTATATTTTTATTTATATTTATATATTGAATAAAAAAATTGTCTGACATTTTGTTGACTGATTTTTTTGTAAAAAAATTGTCTGACATTTTGTTGACTGATTTTTTTATAAAAAAATTGTCTGACATTTTGTTGACTGATTTTTTTATAAAAAAATTGTCTGACATTTTGTTGACTGATTTTTTTATAAAAAAATTGATATTTTAAATGAATTTTGATTCTACCATTGATAAAGGACCAAAATATGCTTGGGGAATGCAATATTTCATTGATTTGTTCAAAACAAGAACAACAGAATACATTGAAGAGTTAACAAGCAAATGCAAACCTAAAAAAATTATTGTATGTCTGATTTATTATCCAGATGAAAAAACAACTGGATCTTGGGCAGATAGAATTTTGGGATATTTGGATTACAATAAAAATCCATACAGATTACAAAAAGTTATTTACCAAATATATAAACATGCCACAACACAAATAAAAATTGATGGATGTGAAGTAATTCCTTGCCCAATGTTCAAAACATTAGATGGTAAAAATACAAAAGATTATTCCCAAAGAGTTGAACCAAGTGAACAAGGTGGTGATAAATTAGCGGGCACGTTCATTAAAATTGCAAAACTTTAATGTTTTCATTTATAAAATAAATAAAAGAACAATAATTATTATTAATGCAATGATTAATGTTATTAATATACACACAGACCAATTTTTTGTGATTTTTTCTTTCAAAATATCTAAATTTATTATTTGTTTTTTTGTTTTTTTATTTGCATCATCTATTTGATTTGTGACTTTTTCTATCAAAGGATCTTGATGATCAATTTCATTATTAATAGTTGTGGCAATTTCTTTTATATGTAATACGCCTTTTTCTAGTAATTCCAATTGTTCATCTTGTTTTTTTATAAGTTCATCTTGGTTTTTAAGAATATTTTTTATTTCTAAATTGCTCATTGTAAGTATTTTGATAAGATAATAAATAAAGAATCCCAATATAATAAAATTTCATTTTTTTTTATAAATTATATATTTTATGTCTTATTGCTGCTAAAAGACAAATCAAAAGTATAAATGCACCACTAGCAAACATTACAATAGTAGTAATATCAATACCACTAACGATACTTTGACTGGACCAATCTCCAAGTGTAACAAAATAGGTTCTGAGTGCAAATAACATTAATATTAGAACAACATACAATCCAATGGAAAGTCTAATGATTAATGAATTTTTTTTGAAATCACAACAATATTCATTATTGCGAATTTCTGCCATATCTTGTATATTTGTATCATATTCGTGATCCATTTTATAATCATTTTACATTTAATATATTGTTCAAATACTTTATTTTTCATTTTTTTGTAAAAAAGTTGATAAAATGATATATTGTTTAGATTACATAATACAAAATGGTAATATTATGAAAAATGATATAGTTACTTTTACATATTTGAATGACTATGAATTTTCAACAAAGACACATACAAATATTAAAAAATATAAATTTGATAAAATATTAAATGATTATAACATAGATATAAATAAATATCCATTGATAAAATTTGTGACTGATATGTATTATGATAATAATGTGATAATATGTACAATGGAATTATCAGAAAATTTAGTAAAAATTCATGTGTTGCAGATTAATCTGCAAAATTTCACAAAAAAATTAGTGGATATATTATTTGACATACTGATAAAAAATATAATACAAATTAAATTATTTGCAATATATGGTTTTGACAATTATTCATTCAAAAAATATCATGATAATTATTATATGATATTGAATACATTTGCAATAGAACAATATGAATATTTGAATAATATATTTGATTACATACAAATAAATGAAATAAAAAAGTACATAAGTAAAATATATTATCCAAACACATATTCAAATATTGAATATAAAATAAAACTTGTAAAATCACCAAATGGAGTTTTTATTGTAACTATTAATAATGTTACTTTTAATATCACAGAAATTAGTACTTTTGATAAGTTGATTTCCACATTCAATTTGGACAAAATGAAAATTTTTGGACCAATAAATAAAATGTTTTATACTTTGATGATAAAAATAATAAATGATAAACCAAATATAATTTATTTTGCAATCACAACCATGAATGAAGTGCCAATTGATGTATTTGATTATTTGGAAGAGTATGACATAAAAGATTTGGATATTCATTCATCAAAACCATTTGAAAGAGACTTTTCAACAAGATTAGTTAAATATATATCTAATAATAATTTGAGATCATTGAATATTACAACTTGTAAAGAAAATGATAGTTTCGAACTAATATTTGATGCTATCAATTCAAATGGAAATATTAAATATATTGGTTTGAAAAATATAAATGATATAAATAATTTGATGCCAATTTCAAAATTCATATTGAATGCCAATATAATACAATTAAAAATTGGATTTAATATGAATAATTTGTATTCTTATGGATTGCATCAGACGATACATTTTGTAGATGCATTTAAAAGTAATGCTTCAATAATTGATATAAAATTGTCTAATACATATTATAAATCTATTGTAACAGATGTCATGAATAATAATGTAAAATTTTTGATTGAATATTATGTCAATAAAAATAAAAATGCATTCAAAATCAATTTGATGAATTTATTTTTGATAGCAAAATCCCAAAAATGTTTACCATATAAAATAATTAAACACATAATAATACCTTATGCATTTAATTTGGATGTTGATTACATTAAAAAAAATAATATATTGCAAAATTAATTTATAAAGACACACTATGTTCAATCTAAAAATTGTCTAATATTTATTGACTGATTTTTATGGAGAAAAAATTGTCCAATATTTATTGACTGATTTTTATGGAGAAAAAATTGTCTAATATTTATTGACTGGTTTTTATAGAGAAAAAATTGTCTAATATTTATTGACTGATTTTTATGGAGAAAAAATTGTCTAATATTTATTGACTGATTTTTATAGAGAAAAAATTGTCTAATATTTATTGACTGATTTTTATAGAGAAAAAATTGTCTAATATTTATTGACTGATTTTTATGGAGAAAAAATTGTCTAATATTTATTGACTGATTTTTATGGAGAAAAAATTGTCTAATATTTATTGACTGATTTTTATGGAGAAAAAATTGATAAAATATATGAATCTAGATTAAACAAACATATATGTAAATATAAAAATGGAAATAAAGAAAATTAGGGGAAATACATTTTGGATGGTTGTTACATACCCAGACAAAAGAGAAGATAAAACACCAGAGGATTGGAATGCAATGCACAGCAATATTGTATATTGTAAAGATAAAACAAAAGCAATAGAATATACAAAAATAAAAGAAAATACTGAAAATATTAATTATGAGGCATTTCAATTGAATTTTATAAGAGGAAGAAATGCAACTGATAAATATTGTTATTGGATGGTATGTGATAGTGAAAAAGCTGATCCAGTGGTGGCATTTTTGGTATATTGCGAAGATGAGAAACATGCAATTGACAGTGTAAAAAGAAGTGACAAGAAAAGTTATGATAAGAATACTAATTTACATGTTGAGAAAGTAAATATTACGACAAAAAAATCAATCAAAGTGAATAAAAAAATTAAATAGAATTTATATTAATTAGGAGTATAATTTACTTTTTTAAATGGTTTATTTTTAAAACTGTCAATTACATCTTGTTCTGATTCTGCATTGTCATATTTAAATCTTGTTGCAAGATTTACATTAGTTGTCCAGTTGAGAGTATTATTGGTATAAATTAAATAATTTGGATTGACATTATCAATTTTATAAACATGAAATAATGGTGTTGCATCATATGATATCCAAAATACGATTGGTTGATCAAATTTATATTTTGGCAAATTAGTGGGAACATAATAATTTGCATTATAACTTGTATTATACCATAGATCATGATTTTGATACCAATTATCTTTATTATAATATTTTTTTATATTTGGACCTAATGTTTTAAATATTGCACCACCATTATTGTCATCATATAACCACAAATCGTTGTTTTTTAATTTAATATAGCAAGTTTTATCTTTGGCTCTAAATTCAGTATTTAGATATTTACCTTTTATGAAATTATCATCAAACATTGCATATTGAGCATATTTTAGGGGGGAAATTAACATAAGATCTTTTTTTGTATCCCTAAGAAATTCCAATTGTATATTATTAATATTTAGGATATTATACATGCTTTTTTATTTATATTTTTAGATGATATATTAATTATTTCATTGATTACTGTATCTAGACCTTGATCAGTCAAAGATGAACATTCGCAATATGATATATCAAATTTGTCTGCAAAATTCTTGGCCATATCGTATTTTACACAAGAAGATAATTCTGGTTTACGATAAAAAGCATTATCATTTCTAACATCTAATTTTGTCCCAATTAGCATTATCGGTTTATCAGATACTTTATTATTAGTTTCCAATTCATTCAACCATTTTGATTTGATATTATTAAATGATATAATATTATTTATGGCAAACATAACAAGAAACACATCAATTTTTTCATCATAATAATAATCTCTCAAAACTTTATATTCATCTTGGCCTGCAAAATCGAGAAACATGATCTTGACTTTATTCTTATTTTTATCTGATACTATTTTTTCATAATTATCAACAATTGTAGGTATATATTCATTAATATAGATATTATTGCATATTTTATTAACAAATGTTGTTTTTCCGACAGTACCATCTCCGATGATAGCGCATTTTATTATACTATATGACATATGGATTGATTATATATAATAAATAGATTAATATATAGTTAAAATTTCAAATTTCTTAATAAAAAAATCATTGGTATATTATAATGAGCGATCAATATGATGAAAATTGTTATAATCAAAATAATAGCGAAAATCAATTTAGTTTTTATTCTGGTAGATTGCCTGTTGGACCAACTGGACCAACTGGACCATTAGGACCCACTGGAAGAGATGGGCCAACTGGTCCTAGAGGAAGAATCGGTTTAACAGGATTCACTGGACCAAGAGGTGTACAAGGTATAACTGGAGCAACTGGACCTACCGGATTATGTGGAAAAACTGGTACAACTGGACCGACTGGTGTAACTGGACCAACTGGACCTATTGGAATAAGTGTTGTTGGACCAATCGGAGCAACAGGTGTAACTGGTCCAACCGGTCCACATGGTGAAGCTGGAGGACCAACTGGGCCAATGGGACCAGTAGGATGTATGGGTCCAACTGGTTGTTATGGTGCTACGGGTTCAACTGGACCAAGAGGACTTCCTGGAATAAGAGGATATGATGGTTGTGTTGGACCAACTGGAGCACAGGGTCCACAAGGACTTAGAGGAGAATGTGGACAAAGAGGACAACAAGGACCAAAAGGAGATTGTGGACAAAGAGGACCACAAGGATTGGTTGGATTTGATGGTATAATGGGGCAAACCGGACCAAGAGGAATAATTGGAAAACAAGGATGTGCTGGACCAACTGGACCAGTAGGACCAATGGGATATGATGGTAAACTAGGACCAACTGGACCATGCGGATCAATGGGAATGAAAGGAGTAACTGGGGCAACAGGTGTTACTGGACCATGTGGTGATAGAGGAGAAAGAGGTCCAACAGGTCCATCAGGTACTTCAAATAATTATATAAGAAAAGTAATAACAACTGATTATAATATTATGCCATGTGATGATATTATTGCAGTAATGCCAACCCATGTAATAAATTTAACATTACCTTTGATAAGTTCATTGCCACACGGTAAAGCAAAATATATAATTGTTGATGAAAGTGGTAATGCAGGAACTTTTAATATTGTCATTAGAGTATCAGGAAGTAATAAAATAAGAGGTAATATGGTGAATGTATTGATAAATTCAAATTATGGAAACATTACTTTATACAGTGATACTGTTTCTAAATGGTTTATAATTTAATGATACTTCCAGCAAAACTAAGTTCTGTGGAACTGATGATGTACAAGTGTGTATTATCAGGAAATAAAATTTTAACCATTGGCAAATTTTGTTTTTCCCAAAAAGAAAGCATATTACGTTTTTTAATTTGTTGTAACCAAGTACAAGTATCCTTTTTAGCAGCATCAATTAATGGTTCAAATGTTGATCCATAATTATGATCATATGCAATTTCAAAAGTATACAATGCATCACCTGTTAATTCCAATGGTACATAATTGCAAATAGCTTTTGTGAAAAAGGTTTGTGTCCATGTATTTGGATTTATTTTTGGTTTTTTCAATCCTAATTTTGGTAATGTTTTGTCACACAATTTGTCTAGAGTCACTTCAGTTCCAAACAAATAAACATCATTGTCTCTATAAAAATAAAAATCAGCATCTGGAGTAAGTTTATTTGCCAATTTAATCTTTAATACGTGTGGGTCATTAAATTGTGTTTTAATAAAAGTATTCAAATTTGTTTCATATGAATCCAAATGGAATACTTCTTGATTTAATTTTGATACATTGAATGGATATGCTCTACATAAATCAGTTGGATCAGTTGATTTGAATGTTGTCACATCAAATTTATAAACACTTGACATAACAGTTGCAATAAAGATTGACAATAAAAATACTATAACGAGTTTCATGTTTTTTAATAGTATAATTGAGTTATTTTTGGATTGTTCAATATGTTCGAATTTCAACTTTTTTGATAAAAAAAGTTAATGTTTGCTTATGTGTAAATCTAATTATATGTAAATTATCTTATAAATAAAATTTATTTTCTTGAAACATTGAGTTGAATGTTGTATAATGATAATTCATCATTATCATCTTTGTAAATTAGAACTGAATCAACATAAAATCCTTTGTAACTTGGTCTTGGGGAATCTTTTGCGCTATATTTGTTTAATATATTATCTAAATATTTGAGCATCATACTAGGTTTACTGGAATTTCCATCTGGTCTTTTTGCCAAAACTTCTTCAAGTGTTTTAGCTCCTATTTTATTGCCAAGATGATCAAGTTTAGCATAATGATCAAGTTTAACATTTGCATTGATTTCTTCAGTTTTAACTCCAAAAATGATTCTTTTTGCATTCCAATCTGAATTTTGATTTGCAGCAGTTATTGCAGAATTAATATAAGTTGTTATGTACCATTCAAAATACAATGTAACAGATATTTGATCTTTGTCCATTTTCAGAAATTTTGGAAGGGTTGAAAATTCGGTTGTAATTTGTTGTGATTTTTTCTTTGGTGTTCCACTTAAATTATCAATAACATGATTGTATGTTTTCTTTGAATATTCTTCATTTGAATATTCTTCATCTGAATATTCTTGTTCGAATTCTTCGTTCTTCGGTGCAAGTTTCTTTTGAATTTTTGGCATTGGTTTCTTAGTTGAATTCTCAACAACTCCTGCAAAACTGTGTGGTGGTGGTTTTATCACCTCTTTCTTAGGTTCTTCATTTTTAATTTTATCATTAGTTTTTGGAGTTCTGGTTCTAGTTCTTGGTCTTGCGTCTTTTACAGTTTTATCAACAGCAAATGCATATGAACCAAAATGTTGTCTAGATCTTGTTGGTTTAGTTGAATTATCTTTGTATGAAAAACCTGTTTCAGTTTTCAAATCCATTGGAAGCCATTTTGTAGTTTTCTTTTTTAATGATTGTTCTGCCATTATGAATAAATGTATAGTATTTTGTTGTGTCTTCAATCATTTAATATTTCAACTTTTTTGATAAAAAGTTAATGTTTGCCTATATGTAATATACGTGAACATCAACTTTTTTGATAAAAAGTTAATGTTTGCCTATATGTAATATACGTGAACATCAACTTTTTTGATAAAAAGTTAATGTTTGCCTATATGTAATATACGTGAACATCAACTTTTTTGATAAAAAGTTAATGTTTGCCTATATGTAATATACGTGAACATCAACTTTTTTGATAAAAAGTTAATGTTTGCCTATATGTAATATACGTGAACATCAACTTTTTTGATAAAAAGT
>Ga0302280_1001910_pt1 | contig 16624 bp, 16 predicted proteins | sample III_Fen_E1_1_FD_198771 | JGI IMG/M metagenome (GOLD analysis project Ga0302280, IMG submission 198771) | Peat permafrost microbial communities from Stordalen Mire near Abisko, Sweden - III_Fen_E1_1 | ecosystem: Environmental > Terrestrial > Soil > Wetlands > Permafrost | place: Sweden: Abisko... | reverse complement strand
CTGGATAAAATTAATAAATTTTTATAAAATATCCCACAAAAACTTCTTAAGGATTATAGAGAGAATTTGTATTTATGTTCGACTGTGCTCGACAAAATCCAAAACTAAAACTAAAAAAAAATAACTATCAAAAAGATAAAGCCCAGTATATCTTCTAAAACCTCGTCAAACTAAAAGATCGCATTTCTATTGTGAAGTTTAATACCTATTAAGGGATGAAAATTTAATGCAATTTAACTTTTAAAGAATCAAATGAAACAATTTTGAAAAAATAGTTAGGAAGTTTTCTTTTGTAAAAGGGACTTCTTAAGAATCCTCAGAAATAGATCAATTAATCGATTAGAAAAATAATTTGGAGGATTAGACAACTCACTAGCGAAAAGATTATTTTAATTTTTTTTAAGGAGTTGAATTATTACAAATAAAATCGCAACAAAAGCAGAAAAAGATCTCAGTAAAGTGATCCAACCTCAAAATAAAGTAATTTTTTATTTAACTCTGAAAATTTTAATACTTTTGGAGATAAATTGATTGAACTGATGACAACTAAAGACCTTCGAAACTGCAAGATATGTTTGTTTTGTGCCAAGGATGATAAATTATAATAATTTATCTAAGTCTTTAATCTTACAGATATTAATAGAAGAATTTGGAGTCATAATTCAGGCTATAATGTTCATAATAACTTGGTATACATAATCCACTAATAATTCTTTAGTGATATCGACCGTATCCTTAAATTAAAATCGCAAGATATTGCCGATAATCATATTTTTATACTATGATCCTTTCCCTTTATATTAATTTGAGGAGCTTCTATCCAGTTATAATCAAGGATTAACTATTCTCAATAATTTCATAATAATTGGATTTGATCATATGAAGTAGAGTCTGGTCCAGAGATTGTTTGGAACTATTTTCTTTTACATTACTTCACTGTTGAATTGCGAACATTTCTTAGCGTACTGCAAGATGGCTGGCACTTTAATGGAACCCGTCCAGTTCACGTAGTTGAAGCACTGACTGAAAGCGATTTCTTGCAATATCCCTTCCTCCATTTTTGAATTACTGAAAACAACTTTGTAGTGATTAGGCACAGCAGTTCCTTTGTTTGATTGTTGACTGATAATGTAAAAATCATAGTTGAGAGACACCAAGTCTTCTGAAATAAGAGTACCCGCAGGAACATTACGAATTTGATCGTTACCATCAGACGAGAAAAATCTTTCGTTATTTTTGCAGGAAACCATGACAAGAGTTGTAGATATTTGATTATCAGCGTATATTTATTAAATCTTCTTGGTGAATGGAACTGCAAATTGTTCAATATAGGTTGTTACCTGATCGCCTGTGCTACTGTTAATGAAGATTAAAATTTATTTGGGTGTGGAGGTGTTCCTAGAGAAATAAGAGTCAAGTGCAAGAAGAAGTAGTCCTATCATTTCAGAGAATTTGGCATCATTTGTTGCATATACTTTCGTAGCAGAAAAAATGGAACTAAATGTAGAATTGATAGTGGCACATATACTTAAAAGGGTTTAACTTCCTACTTTTGCGGTATCAAAACCCACTTGCATCATTTTATCAGGCTTGCAAAGCGGCTTTGGGACCCACAATATATTTCCTCTCTTCGCAATTATCTGCAATAGTATTTTAGTTGCAACTGACTGGAGATTTTTCTTCCTCATAGTTGCTTCAGTCGCTACTTGAGTCACAATTTCCAGTTCGGCGAGAGCAGTAATTTTTAATTGCTTATACTGGGTCTTAAGGCTAATAGGCAAAATAATTAAGCAGATATTGTGCTATTTAGCAACGGCTTCTCTCATTTTTTACTCAATGGACTTAATATTTGGGCGAGCATCAATGCAAATTTCAGTCATCTTCAAGGAGACTGACAAATTTCGGGATGTTGATTCAAAGGTATTGCGCAAAGGGCTCAAATCAGTGCCCTTGAAATAGATAATCGCAAGTTTGATGTCATGCTTACTAGCAAAGATTGGCTTATTGAACAAATTGAAGAAAGCTTCTTTTCCGCGATCAACAATATTTTTATTTCCTAATTCCAGCTTAGGAGATTAAATAATTAACGCGTTTGAGCTCACCATGCTGCTTCTCAGAGTAATATTTATCTTCTTCAATGCGCTAACTTATTAGGTGGTCTTGAGTTCTTTCATAAGTTTTCCGATTTCACTGTACTTTTAATTTGGATTTTTAATGGATTGTTCTGATATTTTCTTCCTCCTAAACTCGTCAAAATCATCGGGAATTCCTGTCATGAGCATTAGTTATGGAATTAGCAATGTTGAATTATCTTATTTTTTGTTTTCCGCGACGAGCAATGGTTGTTTTAAGTTTTTGATGGTGATTTTATATTTTTCCTAATAATAATCTATCAAGCTTTTGCCTTCCTCGAGTTTAATATTGCTAATTTCTTCATAATTTATGTCCTTGATCTTGTAGTACCTTGTTTTGCCATAGTTTGACATTACAATTTTGTCGACTAGTTCATTTTTGACGATGTTTCTCCTCTCTTATCTATCTTTATCCTTATGGATACGATATAATTGATCAATATGCTGCAAAACTGTTTCATTTCTCACGATCTTTTTTACTGAATCGACTCTTAGGAAGTAGCCTTTCTCCAACATAACAAAATTAGCTTTGAAACCACTGTACATAAACAAATTATCGATTAAGCATTTATCTTTGGAATTAAAGTATTTACCAGACTTTCCTATCTCAACAAAGTTTAGTCTGCGCATGATATTTCTTAATCCGTTATTCAAGAAAGTTAACAGTAACTTGGGAGTTGTGGTCAAGTCAAATGTTTTGACTTGTTTAACAGTTATTTTGTATTCTTTACATTTGTATTCTGTGGCTTGGTTGTCTGGACTCAGTGGCTAGTTTATGGAATAAATATTAAATCCAGTAAAGACAGGGCAATTGATTTGCTTCTCTACTTATCCTTTAATTTCTGAAAATATTTAATTTCTCAGTTTAGAATTATCTGCAGGAATTTGAGGATTGAATCTCACTGAAAAGATGTAAATGTTATTGATGGGCTTTAACTCGACTGCATAATGATTACTGATAACATTAAATTTCTTAAAATTCTCACTATGATTTCCTCTGATTCTCTTGGGAAGCGAAGCTATTTAGATGACCACGTCTTGTTCTTTCTGCTCTTCTTTATGTTCCTCCATAAATGTGAATGGTCATCTGCTATTGACGGAATGTTTAAGCTTTTTAGCTACTTATAAAATCAATCACTGGTTTAACAAATGAACATTGAAAAGTGACGATGAGTTGTCGTTAACTTTTGCCTCGTATTACAAACATTTATTAATTATTTCAACCAAAGAGAATTAAATGAATGAAAAGCAAGTTGATAATATATTCATGGATATTGAGATAATTCAATGATTTAATTTTGTAGAGGATATTCATTTTAGTATCATAAAAGGATATCAGCTGAAAGTATCGGTCTATCCTATTTCAGTACCAATTCCAAGTCCGTAAACGCCTTTTATCTGAAATTATCCGGTGTTAGCCCAATCCTTGTAATCATTTCCGCAATAATCTTCATAAAATGTATTCGATATAACTTTATTCCACAAAGTATATCCATCTGAAGTTTTGACATAACAAGCAGCAAAGGTGTCATGCAGGGGAGCAGTTAGCACAAGTACAACAAAATCTATATTTTGGGCATAGTGCTCAAGATAGAGACATTTTAGATCACAGTAGTTCCAACTGTAATCGTTTCCCACAGCCACTGGATTGTCTTTATTAAACCAATATTCGTGATTTTCAGTTTGGTGGTACCGCAACTCAATAGCGAAGATTGAGTAGATCAGTCCCAAAATTATTAGAGCAAACATATAATATGATTGATAGTCGATATTCTCTGTTGAAAGTTATTAAATTTGTCCATAATAATTGCACAAACAGATGAACTGTATTGTCTGCAAGGCAAACAAAAAGTACAAATGCAGTAAGTGTCGTAGTCCTTACTGTTCTTCAAAATGCTATCAGATTCATAAAGAGGAATGTTCAGGCTAACCGAAAATAATCGCATAGATTCCTTATGTGGACAATAACTATGAATCAATTGTAAAAACTGATTATCTATCTGATGAATAACTCAGAATTCCACTTTAAAAATTACAATTGTTGAGCAAGGATTAAAAGCTAAGATAAATTCTGTCAAATCCTATGCTACGGAAAAAACTTATTTAAATTGATAATAGCAAGCAACGCATGACAGCTGTTCAGGAAGCCATGTAGGATGACTATTTTTATAATTTCTTCAAGCAAGTCATATAAACCCTATAATTGAAAGATTAATAATGATATTTTTAGCAATTATAATCCCATTGCACTTGTATCGAAATCCCAATTATCACAGATCTAATCGAATCATTCTATAACAATTCGGTTGAAGTTGAAATATGGATATATCGAATGAGATATGTAAACTATGAAAATGATACTGATTATTATCGATATCATGCTGATAGGTGATGCTCACATTTATAAATACAATTGATTTGAAATAAAAGTGTATCCCTCTCTTCCAACTCATATCTTTACATGCCTAGAAAAGAAAATTATAAGCCAGAACCCCCAAAAAAGGCAATGTGTGCGTTTTTCTTATATCGAATGGATGTTTATCCCCAAGTCAAGGATAAATTAGCAGGGTATAGAATTACAGAAATCACGAAAGAAATTGGAGAAATGTGGAAAGTTCTCGATCCTGCTATCAAAGAGGAATATGATCGAAAAGCGATTAAATAAAGAGAAAGAGTGACCAGAGAAAGAGAGAACTACTAATCTCAGTACGGAAAACCTGAAACCAAAAGAAAACGCAAGAAAACTTTAAAGAAAGATTATGAGCAAATAAAGCGATACTTAAACAGCAAAGATCCATAAATTTGATTCGAAATCCATAATTTAATTATAACCTTCGAATATCTAATAAATCATTGAATGAATTAGCATAGATCAATAATAATAGTTCTGCTGTTCTGTGGAGTAGTCGACTTCATTATCCTCTTAAGAAACATTGCATTGAGGCTATACATAATAGGCTTCTTAGGTTTCATAAGATTGGTTTGCATATCTTAATTCGGCTGTCATTTTGATCTGATTATTTATCGGATAACCATAATCTTAATTCTGAAATTGAGGCGTCCTATTTAAATTTGGTCTATTGTTGCTTGAGTTCATTTGAGGGACTCCCGTATTTGACCAATAATTATTTTTGGGAGTGACATTATTTTGAGGCGGTTGTGATATGATGTTAGATTTATATGGACATGCGATGAAAGGATTCATCCCCTTTGAAATAGGTATTTTTTGGTGTAGAGAACTATCTTTCTTATTTCTAACTTGAAATAAAATTTGTTTTTCCTCCTCATTAATTACACCCATCTTCTCAAGATACTCCAGTTTAGCGATTTCCTTTTCATCAATGTTTTTCTTCACAAATGGCAGGTTTTCTTCTTCCTTTTTGTGTTATCTTCTTTCATCTTTGTAATTAATACTCTTGACTCTCAATCTTTCTCCATCAAGAACATAACGAGTACCTATTTTAGAGAAGTCTTCCTATTCAACCTGCGAATAAGACCGAGTAGACTGCGTCATGTTTGGATTAAAGTTTTCCTTTTCTTCGCAGCTAAAATTGATCTTATTGTACATTTGAATATTAACTGTAAAGTAAAATTATTATAGAGCAGACTTGATAATAAATTACAAACAAGTAGAATAACATAATCAAAATTGTTCAACAACCTGGTTATTACGCCAAATTCCATTTTCCACTTCCCCATTCTTTCTAAATAAAGCGAGAATTACTTGTAAAGAGTTCCCTCCCCGCATGCCATTCCGCAGATGAATTTACCCAGAAATTTTTCTCCTCCTTGAAGATAAAGTGTTCCTTCTCCTTCAAATCGATTATTCTTAAAAAATCCAAAGTAGCTCACCCATTTTAGCAAGGGAGAATTATTCGCTTGGCTTTTCTTTTTGTTGATAACTGCAAAATTTCGAATCTTCCCCTTGCCTGAAAGTTAGTCACCTATCCACTCTCCTTTGTATATATCAATCTGATTGAACCGAAGGACACCATTTCCGTGACGAAGATTGTTTTTAAACTCACCTTCGTAGCATAATCCGTTGGAGTAGTAAAGAATGCCTTGCCCAGAACGAGCATTGTCTCGCTTTTCTCCTTAGTAGCGAAGTTCTGTTTTGCGATTTCCTACTGAGAATTTGTTGTTATTATCAATATCTCTTAACATTTCATTGATCAGTTTGTGACTATCACTACGTTCGTTATCAATCTTGTTTGAGGTAACTGTTATCTCGCGATTAGTGTTTTTTCGGCTTTTTTATTACCGGCTAGTACTTTTTTTTGAACTTGGATTAGTCTTTGCACTTAATTTACGAGGAATTTCACTAGAAGAGAGACATTTGGTAAACGTTTTTCTAAATTATTCCAGAAACATTTTTGTCTTAGATTGCCTCTCCTGCTCACTTTAACTGCCTTCATTGGTTATATCTTTGAGCTACTTGCTATTAAATTTACACTACCATAGGCCCAACTACTCTCTACTAAACTAGTTTGTCAAATTAATTCCTTCAACCGGTATAGAGTCGTATTGTCCATAATTTTCATGTGCAGAAAAATCAAATAGATTCGGGTTTTGAGGTTTAGATATGTTAGAATCTATCATTTGCTCAAATTTAGCAAAGTTACTTCTTTACTAACTATAGAACTAATCATTTGAATTCGATTTTTATACACTTGTAAAATGGCTTTCAATTTATCCTTCTGTATTATTGGGTTTTTATTCAATTATTTAGACTGGAAAATTTTATTTTTTACTAAAAAAGTGTTCATTTTCATCCTATTCGCATCCACTCTCAATTCGGATAAAATTTTATTTATTTCTGTTGTTTTATTCTTAAGGACCCGATCTAGCACTGCTAAGTAATGTTCTGTCAGTTTATTCTTACTCAATAACCTCCAATCCATTGATTGTTTGAGTTCGATCTGCAGACTGGTGTTGATCTTCTCGATAGTCAGCATCTCTTGACCTCTCTTCGTGCGATTCTCTCGTTTATTCATATTTTTGTTCTTCTCTTAAATTAAGCATCATCATGAGATCTTATAAATCTTTTTTGAGGAAAGTTATGACCTGATGTTGACGAGCAATCTCGTTGCTTAGTTCATATATTTCTTGCTCATATATGCCTTTTTGCTTATTTAATTGGTCTTAGTAGAAGTTACAGATGACTATTACAGAGGAAAGTGTTTATTTTTGAAGATTATCTAGCTGTTTAGTGATATCTGACTTTAATGTTGTGCTAGTTTTGCTAAGATCTTACCTTCCCACTCTCACGCATCCTTTGACTCGCCAAGCACTCTGCTGCACATCACGATAATGAGTTATCTTCTCTTAAATAGCTCCAATAAGCTCTTAGACGTTGATCATAACGTTGACTTATAATTAATTTAAACTTAATACCCTTTCAATATTCTAACTATAATTTAAAGCAATCCAATCTCTAAAGAAACACAGTTTTACACTATCACTCCGGCACCCTCTCGTTCATTACTGCTTAATTTGATGTTACCTTTTTTAATTCTTATTTAATTTGCTCAAATTGTGATGTTATCTGAGCTGTGCGCTATTTTATGAGGTTGGTTTCGTTTGCCATCATTTTGTATATCTCAAGTCGCGTTTAGAATACTTTAATACTTCCACAGAGCGCTATAAACTCAGTAGCCTGCCGTTTAAGTTCCACAACATCCGCATTCGCCTTGGCAGGCGTATCACCTCCTACACTCGCTAAAAGTTATCTCATTTTAGTGTATATCCCAAGGTTGTACTCTCTAAGTTTAAGTTTGACTTCCGGAGTAATATTTGTTTCACCTATCTGATCAAGGGGATTACAGTCAAATGTGAAAAGTGTATTAAAGCAACTATAGTATTTGGTGAGATTTTTAATTGAATTTTAGTTCGCTTCTAACTGTTGTATGTAATTTTTATTGCTTTAGTTAATCGGAGGAGGCACGAAGTATGTATCATCAGTCATCAATAATCCCTGTCCATCCTGGGACATCATTTGTTGCTCTTCATGCATTTAGTAATAATTATATCACTTCATACAAATTTAATAGATATTCAATGGATAAAAGAATACATTTTTAAGTTTCAAAATTATAGCATTAATAGGTTCACACATATTTTATCACTTTTTCTTATTTTTATTTTATTTGGATTTTTATTTCTTTTATTATTCGTATTAGAATTTAGGCTATTCTTCCGATTGTCCTTCTCCTGTTAAAAGATCCTTATTTATTTGAGATGGCTGAGGTTGATAAAGAAGTTCAGGATCGTAGCCTCCAAACAGATCATTAAACTATTCGACACTTAATTTAGTGAAGTCAACCTTGTTATCGGCTTTTAAAGATTCATAACGATTTTTAATAGCATATGCCAGTGATTGGGCTTTGTCCTTGACCAACTCAGATTATTTCTGTCGAGCACCGTCCTTTAACCATTAATGATATTCTGCATTGAGTCTTGCCTGATCTTAACGATTAACTATAGTCCTGTCCGAAGGTCGCATTTAAATGTTCTCCTGACTTTTTGCAATCATTTCCTCAGAAGAGTACAGCCTCAATTCATCAAGATTGTAGCGCCATTTTATATGAGGATTAACTGAAAGCTATATACAACTCTTAATACTTCAGCATAATATGTGTCGAACATTTCCTTAGCCTTGGGAAAAGTTCCCGTAAGTGGATAAATCCTTTAAATAATTTCTGTCCTCACCCACCCCTTACGTCTCTATAGCCAGCTAAGAATATTATTCCATAGCTATTCGTCTTGATAATACTCAAATTTATCAAAGGCATCAAATATTCTGAATGCATTTGACATTTTGCGAATACGGATTTGATCATTAATCAAGTTGTTATAGTGAGGCTTAAAATATTTTTACCAAAATTGATGCTTGAATTAAAGACTGTAGGGATGTTTCGATTAGTTAAATGCTTCGATTATTTACACTGTCTCCATATCGGTGAAAGTCAGTTTTTGGCCTACCATTTATTCAATAAAAAATTGGATGTAATCCTCTCGACCATAACGGATACAAGCATAGAAGCAACCAAAGATCGATCGTTGACTGAATTAGCCTCGACTGCGACCTATGTAGGGTTCAAGCTTCGCCCATGTGTGCTGATTGAGGAAATTATGCTTGCTGAAATTGTAGAGCATAAGTGCCACAAACTGAGGAGAGAGGGGCGTATCTTTAGTTATAATGAACTCCTAATACAAGTCGAAAAGACTTTTTCCATCAGTAACTCCTGGGATAGCGAGAGTGTCATTAAAATTGAACAAATATTTCGGAAATGGATTCATGTGTTTGCCATGTAACATACGCTTTTCTTCCTTTGTGTTCTTTAGATTCCAGTAGCGAGGAATTTTCTCCCAAGTTTTTTGACTGAACTCGAATCTGACAGGCGTAATCAATCTTTTACTGATGAGTGACAGTCTGTTCACCAGCATGCTTCAGATATAAATTATATTATGGTGAAAAATGTTATTCTTCATAACATTCAATTCAGAAATATGTGTGTCCTTAATCTAGTTCATGGATATCAATGCTAATTATTTAATAATTCTCTAATTGATAAATAGCTGGACAAATTATCACTCTTCCAGTAAACTCTGATGCACGATCATACTCTTACCCAAATTGTTAAGCACAGACAAGTTAGAGTGAATCAATTTGTTATAAAATTTGATTTACTATTCGGTTAGCTTGTGGTAGTTTGTATTTACTTTGTTAATCAACTGCCCATTGAAGTCAATTAGCTTTTTGAACTTTTATTTCAGTAAACACCTCATGCTTTCTTACTCTCCCTCCTCCACTTATTATTCGCCTTATCGCTTGGAACGACCTCTTAGATTTGTATATACAGAATAATTGGGATCCAACTCGAGGATACTAAATATTTCCTTTCTGCTCAAGCAACAATTTTTGCACCTGCAAACTTTTCGAAGATAGGGACATCTCCATGAGTCATTATTCTGTATATTTTCAAGGATATTATCCTTATAGATTAGTGTGAGGCAATCAAAGCAGAATTTCTTTTCACAAGAAGTAGCCTGAAAGTGACGATGGCATTGATATACAAGTTTGCCCTTCGCCTTGCACATATGGCAAATACCAACCTTAACGAATGAAATAGTGCTGCACTTGTTGAAAGGCAGTTGTTTGGTACTGCGCTTGACGTTGGCCTCCTCCAAGACTGATTCCTTCTTATCATCGCCAATGGCATCAGACATTTATTCGATCATGATTGTAATATGATTTAAATGTGCGATTCAACTATGAGTTATGGTTAATATCATAAACTGTCACTGGTTGGCAATTGCCCGGGAAAGACTGTTCACGAATGTACTCACTGCTGGAACCACATCCACGTATTTTTCAGCTGTGTTTTGACGACCTTTGTGGTTTATAATCATCTCACTAATGCTGTCAATCTTTGCTTCGATGTCCCCACTTCGGATATAGCTAAGTATCCAAAACTCAGCATCTTCCAATGATTTTCCTGTGAAAGAAGCAATGTGACTTAAGGGAATAGTCTCATAAACCTTACATGCCAGTTTGAAATACAAAAATTGTAGTCCCTCAATAATCTGATTTTAGAGTGGTGCCAAGAAGATATCGTTCTTTATGACTGTGCGGCAATCCTCTATCTTTGATGCAGCTCCATCGAAATCATATTCAATTTAAAGAAGTGATATGTATGTGGTGAATGCATCGGTATACTTAACGATCTTCCTGTTGATGACTTCCACTAATTTGAAAAGATCAAAGTTACGATTGTTTTGTAAAGTTTTATTGAGAGCGATTGCGACAATCAGATATCTAAGTATTTCAGGAAAGGTTAACTGAACAACTGAAAAGTAATTTTTATCTCCTGTGCAGAATTAAACAAATTTTTCGAGGTCATCATCAGACGCACGCTGGAAGAAGCTAAAGCAAGCTAAAATTAAAAATTATTCCTTTTGAGCGTAGCATTTTCTCATTATTTTAGAGTTCTAACTAACGAATGGCATACTTATTTCTTTTCTTTGGCGTAGAAAGTGAGCTCTTCGGCTTCTATTTAGTCAATCTTTTTCTTCAAAGCCTCGATAGTCTTGGTACTGTCCTTTTTCAACACAATTTCAGAGTATAATCTAGCCCATGTAGTCTTAAGCCATAATTCCTATTTAAGATCCTGCTTTTATAATAGCACTATCAGTTCTAAACTTTTTTAATAGTGACCCTCCTCAAACAATATCTGAGCTAATTTATATAGCCTTTCATGTTCTGCGTCTATCTTTTAAAAATTAGGATCTGTTTCTTTAGCCAAAGCCTCTAACTACTTGATCGTTTCTAGCACATGAGCTACGCCGAGAGATTTTTTCAGTTATTCGGACTGATTTTTGGCTTAATTTAATTCTGTTTTAAGATATGAAATACTATTAGTAAGAGTTGGAAAAGGCAAATCCTTAATGGCGGATGCAGCCTTCTGAATCTAATCGAACTTTCTTGTGCGCGCAAGTAGGTTCAGTCTCTGAAGTGGAGTGTCTGCATGCTCAGAGAGTGGTGAAAGGGAGAGCGAGTATATATGAATATGAGGATTGATGATTTTGCTGTTGAGAAAGCTCATACGCTAAGTTGAAATAATACCTATTTATATATTACCCTTATCTTCAAAATAATAGAATTCAATTAATTTATATGACTCATAAAGTAAAACATAAAATCTATCAATGGTAAACACCTTGCTTGGCTCCAAAAGAACGAGAACGTATCCAGTTATTGGTTTTAATTTACATGTTCTTGCCCTTCCATTCTAATACCAAATTATAAGAATTTGGAGTTGGTCTTTCTTATAGAATTTTCTTTTTGGTTGGTCTAGTGTACTAAAATTTTGCATCAGTGCCAAAACCGGTATGTGACAGGTCTCTTTTCTTACGATTGGTTTGATCTGCAGTCATAATACGCTCAAAAGTAGTGTATCCAGCAGGGATAGGAGTATGAGTACCGGGGGCAGGCTCGACAGATCTCCTTTTGGAAAGTTTTTCTCCCTCCTTTTTGTGTTTATCAATCCAAAAGGTATGAGTAGTTTTGTTCATTTGAAGATGAGGCACTTCGAGATGAGGGTTATATGCTCCCATTCCAGAATGGATATTGGATAAATGTTCGGTATCTTGGAAAAATAAATGTTTGTCCCCTTAAAAACGCTTTTTACTCTTTAACATATCTTGTTCTTTTTTGATTTGCTCTTCAGTTTTTGAGAGATTGTAGGAACCAGGTGCAGGGGTCGCTCTATTTTTTTGCTACATGTCTATTCTCTCGATGTATGTGTATTTCTTGAGGCTTTGATCTAGCTTATTGAATTTACCTCTCTTGAGATTATGACTTTGATCCCAGTGATCTTATAATTTGTGTTCAGCAGGGGAAGGCAATGCCTTTACCACTTTTAGGTGATAATCCATATAGAATCCTCTCCGAGTCACGTAGTTGGGATCTTTACCTCCCTTTTGAATATTTTAAAACGATCTATCTTTTACTTGTTTTCCGGGATCGAGATATTCTCTGACTGGCTGATACTCAGTATCGTTCCAAGGCAAGTTGCGGTGAGTATCATAGCTATAGATGACCTCAGCCGATAGGTTGCGATTCGATTCTGGGTTCTCCATGAAATAAATTTATTAATTACCAAACATGTTAAATAATTTTAATTATTTAAATAGTCATGCTGAACCTTTTTATTTTATTTTGGAATTAATTAACTCAGGATCAGTTAAATATTTGTATTAGATATAATGATTAAGGCTGAAAATAATTAGAAAGATATGGTAGGTCATACAACTTCGCAATAATCGGACTTTCAGATGGTCAAATCAGTCTATTTTTAATAACGTATGCACTTGAGTTAATGATGTAGATGATAAGCTAATTATTTGCTTTACTTTAAATTTTAAATATTCCTAATAGATAATAGAGAGAAATATATATTTTTTTCAGATAAAGTTTTTGTATATTACTAAACTATTTTTACTGTTCATTCAAATATTACTAATTTTTATTGTTTATATGCAGAAACATAATAGGGTTGTCAACTCAGAATCAATGCGGCCCTCATTCAAACCGAATATCGTTCACAAATCCAATTAAATCGATTCTGTCTATAAAATTGATTACAGCCAAATCACACAAAAACGAAATTATCTCATCCCAGATAGCGTCAAAGAAACCGCAGCCATCACGGCATCAAACACCTCTCGAGTGATATAAAATACTCTCTATCGCATGGATCAAGATCTTGCATCGTCATTTAGTTTTTCTGAGTAAGATAATTAGTACGAACATGAGAAGCAAATTTTTTCTAAATTATTGTAAAGCAAGTAAAGTAGCTGGTTAGGATTTTTTCGCGAGATGAATAAAATAGATGAAAATAGATTGCTTAATTTTGTAAAAATAGGGGATTCATAAACTGCAATTCATTCTAATAGAATTATTGCTCATTATATCGGAGTATGGCTGCTTTCAATGGGGTATCGTGAGATATAAACTCCGAAAAAGATAATAATGAATCTTCAATATATTTATCCGTAGGAATAAGGGATATCTGAAATTGGAGAAACACTGTATAGCAAACTCTTTCAAGGATATCTACCTGCTGTCCAGCAGTTGCATCTTTTAATTGAAGTCTGCAAAAAGGGATGGGAGTATTTATCATTTTTTATGGGGAGATTTATCGATATTATCAGAAAGTATAAACATATGGAAGAGGATAGGTTTTTATAGGAAGTTTAAAAAGCTATTTTAAACATTTGATCATTCACTACAATACTAATAACACTAGCAATAATATAAATAGGTATTTAATATCTAAACATTGTGCCATTTTGCTCCTGTTATATTAAATAATGATTTATAATCTAGTTAAATATCATCAAAGTTATTTTATGCAAATTATAATAACAATTCAGAAAAAAATGGAGAAATAGTGAACTTCTTGCTTACTAAAATATTCCTTTTTATTCTAACGTTAATGGCAGCCTTCCAATTTTAATCGATAACGATGATAATACCAAAAATATATCTAAGATAAATATATTTTATAATCAAGAGGATATAGTTTTCATTTTATTTCCAAGGCATATTTATTTAATAATATTAGCAATTACTAATACATACATGCTTATAAATTCATCTTGAGCATATGCTACCATTAATTGATAGATGTATTTATAATTTAAAACAAAAATTAATACTTGTCAATAATAATTGTATATTTACTTCAAATGAATAAAGAAGATTAAGAACCAGAATGTAAGTATATATTAATGCAGTTATCCTATGGAATGAGACAGAGAGTAAAGTGGAAACTAATAATTAAGAAGATATGGATTAATTTTATTCTATGTATGAGGACCAGAGTTTTAAATTTAATGATTTTTCAACGAAAGTGGAACACAATCTTGGCAAATATAATGAAAATGTAAAATATTTGGTTGTTTATCCAGGTGTAAATATTAAAGGTACTTGCAAAAATAAAAATTGTAAAGGATATTTAAAAAATGTTTGGGTAAAAAAGGGCTACGGAATAATGAATGTGGGCCAAATCAAAACTGGCAATATATGTCCTTGTTGCCAGTAGAAAATGTCATCAATAACTTTTACAAACCTAGGTTACAGACAAGCAAGGGTAGTTTTTGAAGGAGTTAAAATTATCAATGAGGAAGACGTTTCCTTCAAGTACTAAGACACAGAGAACAATGGAAAATTTATAACATTTAAAGATGTTGATGAAAATATCTGCGAATGGAGTTATTTAAATCTTGATGTTCAACCAATATGAAACTGTGATCATAAAAGCAATTTTATAAATGATTTTTTTCTTTCAACTTAAAATCTTAAATCAAAAGCTGATGATTTAAAATACATAGGACTGATCTAACGATTGAAATATTCTAATTAACCTTATTTCTAAAATTGTGGCTATGTCCTTGAGATAAGAATATAAGGAGCAAGATATTTAGTCAAACAGAATAAAGAGATTTGATAAAAAAATTTTTTGCTTTATCATACATTAATTCAATTTAAAGGTGTGTACTTTTTATAAATATTTTTTAATATAATCCCTTATGACTAGTAAAAAGAAACACTAATGTACATAAATCATAAAGTAGATGTTCGATGGGCTGAATAATCAAATGATGAAGTCTAAAATAGTCAAAAGAGTTAATTTGATGATTTCACAAACTAAGCCTTTACTTTTTCAAAGATGGAGTAATCAAAGAAGGTAAAACCAGGTATTTATAATCCAAAAATTCACCACAAGCATAGTATTGTTTACCCTGGATTAAATCTCAAGGGAACTTGTAAAAATTAAAAAGGTAAGTGTCCAGGATTTAAGAAGGACGTTTGGATTAAAAAGGGATATAGTTAGCATATGAGTCTTGGCTAAATCATTGTTAAAAATATATGTCCTTCCTGCAATACACCTATGAAATCAAGCTCCTTTAAAACATTGGGCTACATGAAAGCCAGAGTTGAATTTAGAGGACATAAAGTTGACGAAGATGAGTAGATTAAATTCCCACCAGGATAAGAAAAAGATGGTGAATTAATCATATTTAACGATTAGTAAGAAGATATAGTTCAATGGAATTACTTATATATTAAAGTGTCTCCAATTTGAAGAAGTGATTTCTAAAATAACTTATATACTCATTTATTAAATATCTTCATATCATTGATTCAATTTAAAGATTTTACACAACCTTATATTATCATTAGCAATCAATTAATTTTGGAGAAATTTAAATTATTAAAATATTGAGGTTATTAGTCGACAATGAAACAAAAATAGCAATATATCATTATGAAAAATTCAAATGAAAAGGGGAAAATAATACAAAACATATCTCCTAACAAGTTAAAGTTAGAGAGCGAGCTCTCTGCCCATAAAAACAAATTTGATATTCTTCACGATGGCAAAAAATCAGGTTATACGCCCTCAAGCAAAAAAAGCAAGATAGTAATTCAAAAATAAGTAAGTAATGCTCATAATGCCAAAGATAAACCAGTTCTCGAGAACAAAGTAAGAGATAATAATAATTCTTTGTTCATGAAAAATGATTTGAAGAAATTAATCACCAAAAAGACGATAATTAAATAAAGCTACAGCCATCTTGTGCCTGATCTCTTAAAAAATATTGAGAAGAATTGCAAATTTTTGAAAAACATTCTCGAGAAAGAGGAAAAGGTTCCCCATAGACGAGATAGCTGACAATCAAGCAGATAATTTAAACACTCTAAGTCCGTTGTAAGTAAAAATAAGAGTCAAGATTTATTTCAAAAAATAAATAAAAATGAATAAAAAGTGAGGAATTCTTGCAAAAGAAATAGGAACTCATAAAAAAAGATAGTGCACAAAGCAAATAAATCAATAAGCCAAGAGAAATCAAAAATATAAAATTTTATGAAGGAAATATCTAATAAAAAGATGATTAAAGTTAGCAAAGAATAAAAGAAAATA
>Ga0302280_1001905_pt1 | contig 16645 bp, 6 predicted proteins | sample III_Fen_E1_1_FD_198771 | JGI IMG/M metagenome (GOLD analysis project Ga0302280, IMG submission 198771) | Peat permafrost microbial communities from Stordalen Mire near Abisko, Sweden - III_Fen_E1_1 | ecosystem: Environmental > Terrestrial > Soil > Wetlands > Permafrost | place: Sweden: Abisko... | reverse complement strand
TGCGACTTCCATACCGCTGGATCATCTCGGAGTATTCATCGTTCTTGAAATTGCTCCAGGTCACCCAGTTCCAGGGCCAATATCCGGTTGTGGCGTCATCAACCTGGCTATAATTATGACCCAGCAGCGGGTGGGTGTAGAAGATGACTTTTATGCCTTTGGCATGGCAGGCGTCAATCATGTCGCCCAGCAGATCACGGGTCGGGCAGCACCCTGGACGCCAGGAGTTCATGACTGCGCTCGGATAGAGGGGACATTCCCCACCATGCCAGGCAGTGAAGATCACATATTGCAGTCCGAAGGAGGCCAGGTCGCTGGCAAACTGGGGCGCGTTAAATTGGTTGGCAAAGGTATTGATGTCCTGGATGTGCGAGCCATCCGGCATGGGGGTTTCGAAGTTGTTATTTTGACCATTGTTATTGGGAGCATTATAGGCGTAGGTCACCATCATCCCATACTTCATCTGCTTCCAGTCCTGAATGCCGTTCATCTGATTCGTCGGCGCGGGTGATATATTGTATGTCCCGACCGAGACCGAGCTGCTCGTCCAGCCGTTCATGGCACCAATCGCTTTGATGACCGTGTTGGTGGAGACAACAACCGTAGCCAGACCGTTACCGTTGGTTCCGTGGAGGGAACTGGTTGTCGGGGTGGTCCCGTCGGTGGTGTAGTAGATGGTTGAACCGGCCGTTTCACTGGTGATCACCACCGATTGTGTGCCATAGAGTGAGTTGGTCACCGGTTTTTGGTCTGGGTCGAGGGACTGAAGTAGGGGGGAAGCACCGTGCCGCCCGGAGTCAGGTCACGCAGCTGCACCGCGTTGACTTCCATGTATTCACCCGATGTGTTGATGATGAAGCCCTGCTGTGCCGCTGGCTGGTTGCCATTGGCCGCAATGGGGCTGTCCGCCGTAAAGGTTCCGACCACATATTGGCCGGAGCTCCCAGCGGCACCGGTGCTCAGCGCCACGGTGACGGTGTTGTTGCTGCTGTTCCCGGAGACGTCAGTGATGGTTTGCGTGGTGCTGGCCAGCCTGGGATCCTCGCACCAGACCTGCACCTCGTATTGATGACCCGGCGTCAGGCCGTTCATCACCACCGTGATCGTTCCATATCCGTAACTGCCGGACCCGGTGGTTCCGGTCGAGAGGTAGGCGATACCCAGAATGTTGCCGTAGGCCGTGCTGAGGGAGGGGCTGGAAGGCAGTCCGACCCCGTAGCCAGTTGTCGTATTATTATTCACCAGCACGGCATTCAATCCCTGAATGCACTCGTTGGGGTTGGCGGGTACGAAGGAAACCCCGTTGACGGTCTGGTAGTTGCCGCTCCAGTCCACCGCCCGGATCAATGTGCCGTTGGTAACGACATCGGTGTCACTCGTGATGTTTTTCGGCGTGCCCCAGCTAATGTTGGCCGCCGGGGCCGGGGTCGCGGCCAGCCCGAGCGCGACGAGCGCGACGAGGGCGGAGATTTTGGTGAAGGAATTAATTCTCATGTGCTTGCTTTTTCCGGTTCTGGCGCCGGCTGAACAATTGTGCTTCATATGATTAAAAAATTATGCCTGCCTGACTGGTCAGGAAAGTGCAAGCGGTAAAGGCATTGGGTCGGTTGGTTGAATTTGAAAGAAGATAATCTTGCCGCAGAATTTGTCAAAAAAAACATAAACGTATGGTTACACCGACATTCCCGTTTCAATCTTTGTTTACGGATACACCAGTCGGTAATAACTGTTGAGGTTCGTTTTTACTATCGGGAGGGTGATGGAGTTTGAAACCGTCGAACCAGGTACGGTTCCCCAATCGGCGGGATTGCCACTCACGCCGAGGTTAAGATTGTTCGTCTGCACCAGCAGCCGGTAACCCAACCGATCCAGTCCCCAGTTCAAATTCAGCATCCCGTTGTTGACGCTGTTCGTCAAGCCGGGCCGGCTCGTCTGGTTCGGCAATTGGGTCAAGTAAACCTGATAATTTATCACCGTCACGCCATCCTGCGCCGTCACCCGCACCGTCACCACGTTGGTCGCCGCCGGATTCGGATTCAGGGCCAGCGGCGCGCTGGCCACACCAGACGCCATAATGTTGGTCACACCGTTGTAGATTAATTGGTTGGTCGCCGTCAGATCGGCATTCGTCACGGTCACCGTCGGCACGCTGCCATAAGCTTCCGTCGCCGCATAATTGGGCACGTTTGAAGCAAAGGTCGGCATGAAAGTCAGCGTCGGATTGACAACTAACGATGCGAGATACGCATTGGTGCTCACCACCGGAGCGACGCCAGTCACGACCGCGCTGGCCGCGGGCGAATACAGGCTTTCAGTGATTCCATCATATGCCGTCATGACATAATAGTTCGTGCCGCCGGGCGCATTGGTGTCGGTAAAAATTCCAAAGAAGGTGGCGGGCGTGCTGGCGAGGTTGGTCGTCAGTCCGGTGCTGCCGATGAAAGCATAAGGGCCGCCGCTGACCGAGGCGCGATAGACATTGTAAGTCGGGGCATTGGTTGACCAGGCACAGGTCAAGGTGACTGAACCGGGGCCGTTGGTGGCCGCCGTGAGGGTGACCGGAAAGCCTGTCAGCGAGTAAGCGGTGATGCTCGTGCCGGAGCCGGAGCCGCCCGCGTTCACCGGCACGATGGTATAGGTAAAGGCCGAACCCGTGAAAGGCACATGATAGTCGGTAAAACCGTTGGTGGGCACGCCAATGGCAAGCCACACTCCATTGCGTTGAATGTTGTAATAGGTCGCCCCGGTCACAGCGTTCCACGACAATTGAATCCAGCAACTCATGTCATACTTCGGCGCATTGGTGAGCGCGAGATACGTCAGACCAGTCGGCGCTGACGGAACGGCCGGAACCGAATCGTTGACGACTAGGGCGCTCAAGATCGGACAGGTCGCGCCGGGGTTGGAAATCAGCATCTGCACGGTGTTATTGGCTGCGGTCAACGTGACATTCGAGCTGATGGCGGAGTAAGTAGACCAACCGCCGGTAGATGGGAACGTCAGCGTGTTGGTGACCCCGCCATTGATAATCATTTGCATGGTAACATTAGTGGAGGTGCCGTTGGCATAGACGAGTGACAACTGCCGGGTGCCGGCCGAGGTGGAGCTGACGTTAGGCCAAGTGAGCGAACCGTTCAATGAATGGTTGGCATTGAAGTCCACCGCCCCTTCTATCTGGCCACCGTAAGTGGTCACCCAGTCCGCGGTATTGTTCGGGCCGTTCACACCGTTAGCCAGTGTGGCATGATAAACATTGGCACCAGTGCCACCCACCAAGTTGTTAGAGGCCGCAGCGTATGAAAAGTAGGGAGCGGACGTATTACCGTTGAAGGAGTCGTAAAGCAGGGCGGTGCTCCCACGTATGGTGGCACCGTTGCCATTGTTATACTCAAACCGCGAAGTCTGAAGATCCCCGGTGTAATCGATGTCAATGCCCGAGCCATCTCCGCCACCTTGCCCGCCATATTTGATGCCACAGCCTTTGAGCTTGGTATAGTTGGCGGAGCCATTCCAAGCTTGGTCCAGGATGCCCAAACTCCATTCGCCATCAAATTCGGATTGAATGAACGAATTGGTGAATCCCCCATTGCTGGCAAAGTCCAGATGCAGCCCATCGCCGGTCCGGCTCCAGGCCGAAATACAATTGACGAACTTAAAACCGGGGCAGCCCACCAAATAAATGTTGTGGGAAAAACCAATGCCGTCGTCGTGAAAATTACAGTTGGTGATGACCAGTCCGTAAACGCTCCAACATTGCATCCCAATCGAGGTGTTTTTGACCTCGACGTTGCGATAGGTCAGGTTATAGGAAGCCGGGCTGCCGCTGGGATTACCTCCGTTAATGCCGGGCAGACCGGTAAGTCCCGAAACACTGGCAAGGCCCGGCACATTGGTGGCACCGATGCTAAAATAACTGCACGAAATCTGCCCATCCACCACCAGATTTTGCACCGTGTAGCCGGAGGCTGGGTTGTTTTGCGACCCGCTGATCGTGCTGGCCGCAATGATCGTGTTGGGACCAGATCCATTCAGGGTGACCCCGGGATACATGACGATATTTCCGTAGTAAGTGCCGGGAGCCAGATTGACCTGCCCGCCGCCGTTGGCGTAAGCCTGATTGATGGCGACCTGAATACTACCGCCGGGAACGACATAAATGTTCGTCCAAGGCACCGTGAGGTAGGCTGCGGGCGTGCTGGTGATGGAGAAACCGCCCGAGGAAACGACCACCTGATAGGCGAGGGCCCAGTTGGTAGAAAGATTGGAGATCGCAAGGGTATTGGACGTCGCCCCCGAGATCTGCCCGCCATTCACCACGTTGGTGAAACCACCGGTGGCGCTGTTCGTCGCCTGCCACTGGTAGGTCAACGCCCCTCCGCCCGCCGCCACGACACTGAATACGGCCGTGCTGCCCGCGATATTCGTCTGCGAAGCCGGTTCCGTCGTGATGATCGGAGCCACGCTGGGCGACAGCAAGAGTTGGAAGCCATTCACGCCGGTATGCCCATCCGCGACGCCGCCGGAGACGGTAAAGCTCAACGTGCCATTGGTGATGGTTCCGACGAAGGTGTTATAAGAAACACCGACGCCACCGGGAGAATTTGTCAGGGACCCCGAGGCGGAGCTGGTGGTCAAGGCACTGGCCGTATTGCCGCCCGTCGCACCGTTCGTTATCGCAAGCGTTTCCGTCACCGGAGAATTAGGATCCGCCGCATAGATAACCAAGGTAAAGGGCGAATTGGTGTAAGCCGACAGACCGCCAATGGAAATATTGAACGTTTGGCTCGATGCGTAATAATTGAAAGATTCCAGCGCGCTCGACATCAAATTCGTCGTGTTGGGATCCACTACCTTGTTGTTGTAAGTGGCCGTGTAGACGGGGTTGCCATTGGGCTGGGTGACGGTCAAGGTCAGGCCACTGGCCGTTCCGATGGTGTTCGTCAGCGACCCGCCACTAATCAGGCTGGCAGATGTAACGTAATAGGGAACAGTCTCGACGTTCCATTCATCGCCGGTAGCACCCAGAATCGCCGCCCCGGTTTGAACCGGACCCAGACCGGAAGTTGAGGTGGACAAATTGTATGAGCCATCAAATTGAACATCCACCAGCGTTGTTGACGGCAGCACCGTCAGGGTGGCCGGCGGCGCACTGGTGACGGAACCGTTCGCATTAGCCACAATCACCTGGTAAGATAAAGCTGAGTTCGTGGTCACACTGGCAAGCGTCAGGACGTTGGTGGTCGCACCCACAATGTTGGTAAAACCGCCGGCGGCACTGTTGGTCGCCTGCCATTGGTAGTTCAGCGTCCCCACACCCGACGCACTCACAGTGTAGGCAACGGTGCTGCCGCTGACCACGGTTTGGGAAACGGGTTCCGCGTTGATGATGGGGATGGTCAGCACCGTCAAGGTGGCTGGCGCGCTGGTCACTGAACCAGCGGTATCAGTGGCCACCACCCGATAGGTTAGAGACTGGTTGGTGGTGATCCCAGCAAGGGTCAGGACGTTGGTGGTCGCGCCAGAGAAGACGCCGCCATTGACCAGATTGGTGAAGCCGCCGGTGGCACTATTCGTGGCCTGCCATTGATACGACAATTGCGATGCGCCATATACGTTCACACTAAATGAAACCGTGCTGCCAGAAACATTTGTCTGCGAAATCGGCTGGGTCACAACGCTCGGATCCGGCAGAACAACGTTCAAGGCAAAATCATCAATCCACATCCCGCCTGTACTCGTCGTGGTGGGAACATGGAAAGCAACCACAATATGGCCATCTCCCGGTTCACTGCCGGTCGCAGTATACGTCACCGTGTAATTTAACAATCCCTCCTGGCCGCCATTAGTGGATATGGTCGTGGAACTCAATTGGCTAAGCGTGCCGCTGTTGTTGGCGTCAAGCGAAAAGGTGTCACCCACATTCGCAGGATTCCCCGGTGGGTTTGGCTGTCCCGCCCGGGCGGTCATCGTGTAGGTGGCTCCTGCCACCCACTTGTTGGTCAATTCTTGATAAATATAACCCGCAGCTCCACTCCCCACGTTGTATACCTCCAGGACTTGCGCGCCATCCACATTCGTAACCCCGCTTAAACTGCCATTGGTGTTCCGCGTGTCCCAATAACCCGCTTGGGTTGCAACCGTTGTCCAACCAGCCATATACCCCGACGTGCCCGGAGAACCACCGGTAATGTAAATATGTTGCGCTGACGACGCAGGATACTCGAAAGAATTGTTGGTGATGTAAAGCGAGGTCTGCGCAAACGCCGGGCCGACACACGTCAGCAGCAGCACGACACCGAGAGAAATAGTCGAGAGTTTTAGTTTCATTTAGACGCGGGCCATCAGTATTTAAGTAATTTGTGACCATCAAAAAACCGGCTTGCCATCGCAGACGGTCGCCGCCGCAAAAAAACGCATCGGTCGCGGCTGTTGGTATTGGCCGTCAAACATTTGAATTGCATGAGGAGAGATTAACACACCCGAGGCTTTTGTAAAAATTCACCTTGCAGATTTTTTGTTAAGTGCCGGGATTGGGGCAGGCTCCGACGGTGATGGCGACGGATGCAAACGGTAACTTTTCCCGGCTTGCGCGGCGAACGCATATTTCTCACCGATATGCGCCGTAACGACCGGAATATTCTCCGGTAGCTGCGTAATCAACAGCGGCCTGCCCGGCCAGGGATTCATCACCGCACATTCAGTGGTGCGCCGGGCTTGGATCTGCACGAAATCCACCCTGCCCCGGCGCAGCTCGCCGGTGACGAGAAATCCGCCGCGCGCCTGAAAATCCTTGAAAGCGACGTCAAAGTTATCCGGCACGCAGGGGAAAAGGAAAATGGTTCCGCTGCGGGAATTGCACAACCGTTCCGGCTCGAACCAGCAGGCGACGGTTTTCTTCAGCCGCGTGTTGAGCTTGAAAATACCGCCCTGCCAGTGACGGGCAACGCCGAACGCGCGCGGCGAGCGCAGCACGCGAAGCGGCGGAGCATCGCCATAGTTGATGCCAAGCCCAAGAACCTTGATCGAGTAATACATCAGCCAGGGTTGACGGTTGAACATCCAGAACCAGCAAGGCGCGCCGCCATAAAAATTATCCGGGTTGCGGCCTAGGAGTTCGGGCACGTCGGAACCTAAAAACCCATGGTCGCAGGAATCATAGGCGAGTTTCTGATCCGCCGGCGAAGATTCCAGGTTATACTCATCGGTCACATTGACAATATAGTGCTGCAGCATCTTATATTGCACGACCTTGCCCGCTTCAACGATTCCGCCGAACGTGCCGTCCGGCATCAAGTAATAAGGCTTGATTTTGTCGAGATGTTGCAACCAGGCCACGCGGTTCGTGGCGTCGGTGTTCAGGATAATCGAAGCCTCGCTGGCCGTCTTCCAGAACCATTTGGCGGCGGCGATGCAATCCAGCGCATCGCGTCCGATATTGCCTTCGCGCAATTCAGACTTACTTATGTGATAATACCCGTCTTTCCCCATCACAACCAGGGCAGCAAAGAAATCAGCTATGTCCTTGAGGCCGGGATAAACCGAGTCACGCAGATAGGACGCATCGTGGCCGCCATAATCAAATTCATCCCACACGTTTTTATAAGACCAGCCCATGGTGCACCAATCCTGGCCGCCCATCGCCGAGGGGTCATATGAAAAATAAACGTCGTTGGTGATGGGCGGGACATAACCGCGAAGATAATACATTCCCGGCTTGCCGATCGCGGCGGCGTGTTTCTCCCAGGCGGGACGCCAGAAATTCACCAGGTTCACATAGTAAGGTGCAACGGTCTCATCACGACCCTCCACAAAATCCGCCGTATACATCTCCTCGTTGAAACACGGCAGCCCATACCAGTAGGCGGTATCCGCCTCCAACCCGGCGTAACAGGCGTCGCCCTCATACTTGGTCGGGTCTGGACTGCTCATATAAGTATGGCGGTTTTGCCAGCTGCCTTGGTAGAAAAATGGCATAAGAATGTCCTTCATATCATCAGACATTTTTCCGGTGAAAATCCGGCCCCGTTCCCGCCGGTCATAAAGGTCGTGATACCACCGCTCATTCTCCGCCACCAACTGCGCCACGCCCGAACCGGCAGCATCATTGAGCCGTTTTTTGGCCTCGGCCAGCGGGTCGTTCGATTCCGCCCGGGTGACCACGGTCGCGTAGACAATTAAATGAGCCGCCGCCGCTGGGGCGATCTCGAGCGTCGCCGCCGCACCAGCGTTCCGGCCAAAGGTAGACGAACCCAGCCATGCTCCCCCATTCACGTTCGTCAACGTAAAGTTGGTTCCCGCACCCGCCACCTTGGCCACCAAATAATAGTCGAAGCCGTGCGGAAACGTCCGGTCGGCTGGCAGACTTTCCCGGAGCCAAAAAAAAGTGCCGTCATTTTCCGGTCGCGGATTTTTTTGTCCGCTGCGGACAAAATTGAAAACCCGGACGGACACAGATTTCGTGAGCCCGGTATAATCGGCCTTGATCACGAGCACATTCCGGTCGCTGCGGGTGGAAAGATAAGTCAGGCTGGCGGTCGCGCCACCATTTGTCAGCGTGAATGAGTTGACGCCGTTCTTGATGGCGGTGGCAACCTGTGGCTGCGCCGCCCCCTTGAAATCGTCGGCGACCAAAAGCAGCTGACCCACCGGCCGGGGCGAATGACCTTCCTCAAAAATCCAGTCGGTGCCGGGATGCTGACTGCTCCGGTCATAGACGTCCGTTTTGGAAATACTCAAAGTCAATCGGTTGGCCGGGCCCCAGAGCGCAACCTTCAATTTTCCGTTGCTCAAATTGATGCCGGCTTCACCCTGCGGATTCTTGGTGGTGACGCGGGCGGTGCCGGGATCGCCAATGGTCGGGCCTTCCACGCCAAAGTGGGACGGCAAGGGCCGGATCAAATTATAAGTCTGCGCGACTTCCCATAGCGAAGGCTCGGTATCCCAGAGATGGTCCCCGGCACGGGCGCAAAAAATACCCAGGGCCAGCGTCAGCCATAGGCAAAGACCGAACCGCAGTGGATTTGAATTTGTCATTGGGTTTCCTGTAACATAGCCGAAGCCGGATCACCCCACAACGCCTGCACGTCCTTAAATTCCTCATCGGGGCTGGCATAATCAGCGTCAAGCACCAACGGAACCTGGACTGCTTTGAGGGCTTTGATGTTCACGTCGCCATTGGCAACCGGCCCTTGCGTGAGGGGAATGTTCTTGAACGGTGCGCTCACCAGAACCAGGCCCAGCCGGTTTCCCGCCAGCCCAATGGCATCTGGCACGCTGGCGGTGGCGGTGTTCAGCGCGAACTTCAGATTGTCCGCCTTCGTCTCGTCAATGATGCGCAAAATATCCGGCACATTGCCGCGCCAACGACCTGGCCAGTTTTCCATCAGCAACGTGATGCCGCGCGCCTTGGCCCGGTCGCACAGGCTGGTCAGGCCGCGCGCGAAGGAACGGTTGATCTGCTCCGGCGTCGCCCCCAGCTCCGGCGGCATATGCGTGCCGATGATGGCATTGGTCGCTCCCATTAGCTTCATCTTGTCGAGCACGTCATCCATTTGCGCCACGCTGCGGGCATAGTTGATTGGCAAAATGTCCATCAATGTCAGGTCGGGAAAATCGTTCAGTCCCGGCGAGAAGTCCACCACCACGCGCAGCTTCTGGCGATCCAACCATTGTCGGTCACGCTTCACTTGTTCCGAATCGCGTTGTAACAGATAAGTCCAGTCCACTTTAACGCCGTCGAAGTGCTCGAAGAACGTAGGTCGCCGCCGGATTTCTTTCGCGAGATCAGCCACGTCGTGCAACGCGAGCATCCGGCCGACCGGTCTTTTTGGCGGCGCGATTTCCGGCAACACGCGCACACCCGTTTCCTGCACTTGCACCGAGAACAACCGGACATCGCCGCCGGCAATGTTCGTCGCATCGGAGCGGCCACCGTCATTCTGCTGGAAATCATGCGGCCAATAACCGGGCGCCCGATGCTGATCCCGGCCGAGGGGAAGCTCGGTGACATTGGTAATTTCGCCACAATAAGAGGTGATCTGGAATGGCTTTGAATGCAGGGAATTATTGAACACGCCGACCGTGTAATCGCCCGGTCCCTTGCGACCGGTGATATAGCCGAGATCATCGCCGACGGAAAAAAGCCGCTGGGAGCGGAAGACTGAATCCAACACCCGTTGAACGTGGGCCAGCAGATGATAAGGCTGGGGCAGCGGCTGATCCGCCGAACCATTGCCCATCAGGCCGCGCACCGTCGGCTCGGCGTTGATGCCGAACGGGCTCGACAGCAGAATCATCTCACCTTTCCCGCGATGCAGCCGGACCACCGTTGAAGTCCCGCCGCAGTGCGCCAGCACTTCAGCTCCAGCCGGGAGGGAGGCGTCGCACAAATCCATCGCCAGTGATTCGACGGTCCGGGAACCATCCGCCCACTCGACCACGCTGCCGGCCGGGTACCGGTGGGGCGGGCCGACTTTCCATTCGGGCCAGAGCCGGCGGGCATTTCCGGCGGTGACAATCAACGTGCCGCCGCCGGCCACATAATCGTCCAATTTATTTCGCAGCTCGGCATCCGCCGTTGAAAGATTTCCGGCGGCGACGACCACATTATATTGTTTCAAAATGCCCGCCGCCGCGTCCGAATGCATCACGTCGGCCAGATCACCATAAGGCGTGTCGCAAAGCGTGCCGCGTTCGTCGTGATACCAGCTGCAATCTTCGTAGTGCGGATACACCAGGTCGAACACGCAGTGGGTCAGGTAATCGCCCGCGTCATAGGGCAGATAGCCCCAGACTTGATAGGTCGTAGTCAGTGTGCGCGCCGGCACCCAGCCGGCATAATAGTCCAGCAGCAGCGCCACCGGCGTTTGCATCACGCCGGGCTGCGGGTGGGCATCCACAAATTTCACGGCGTCCCGCTGGATCTGACCCAGCGGTGAGAGCGGGCCGGCACCGGTCGGCGACCACCACGCGTCGGTGAACAGCGCGCCCTCATAACCGAGGATCACGCTGTTGTAAAGATAGTGGCTGAACAGCAGCCGCCGCAGCAGGCTGAGGCTGTTGCCCCAGGTCGGACCGTTCACGAACGATTTTTGATCCTGATTATTATGGTAGGACTTGTAGCTCCAGGTGTTGAACATCGACGCGTTGCCGAACCAGTGCACGCCATATTGCTTGCCCGCGCCCCGCAAGAAGACGTATTGAATGCTGGAACTGGTGACCCGATTCTGCGTTTCCGCACCCGTCAAAACCACGGTTCCCTCTTTGAGCGGATACGGCCAATACCAATAAACCGTAAGCGCGTCCATGCGTTCGCCGAGGTCGTCGTTGATCCGGGAAAAATAGTGGTACGCCTGCTCGCACTGCCCCACGCGGTCGGCGGCATAAGGTGCCTGAAGCTGCGGCATGAGGAACAAATAGCGGCCATCGTTTTCCCCGATGTCCGTCCCGAGGAAATGGTCGCCGAGCTTTTGCCCCATCAGTCGGAGGGTTTTTGGCGGCACCTTGATTTGGAGCGTCTCCGTCCCGGGCACATATCCCCAGATGTCGAAGAGATAATAGCCACGGCGCTTCAACTCATCAAGCGACTGGCTGAGCGACTGGCCGCGAATCCGGCGTTGAGGTTGGCGCAGCAACTGGGCACCCTTTCGCGGATTAGTCTGGCTAACCCGCACATGTGCCTGTTCGCTTAATATGCCAATGTTCGGCCAGCAAACCCGCCCCAAATCCTGGTTGGTGTAGGAAGCGTCAGGCAGTTGCCGCAGGGCCGTGAACTGCGGTTGGCCGTCAAACGTTTTCCACGTCGGGACCAAGGTGGGACGACGCGTGTAGTCTGGATAAAGCGTGGGGTCGAGCAGATACGGATACACCGCCGGCGGCAATCCGCCCATCAAATCCGGTGGCACGTTGGTCTGCGCCAAACTATAAAGGACCGCCAACTGGCACCCCAAGACGATCAAGAGTAAACGCGCGGCGGCTTCCCCGGCGGAAGCCAGCAGCGCAAGGCGGACAACTGTCTTTTTCATATCAAAAATTGCCGCCGTACTCGGGTTTCATTTTAATCAGCACCAAAAAACTCTGGCTTCGTTTGGCAAAAAAACAGGCGCGACGGTGAAATTCGCCGGTTCTCCGGCCAACCCCAACCATCGCGCCTGTTCTGATCAGATTTTCCATTCGCCGCCCGTCAGTCAGACGGAGAGGCGATCCGGCACGAATTCCAAACCAGCAAAACTTATCCCTTCAACAGATGTTCGATGACGTATTGATCGAGCGCCTGATAATTGCGGTCGGCGATCATCTGCTTCGCCTTCGCTTCATTGAAGCTGCGGACTTTGTCAACGAGCTTGAGGAACGTGCGGCGGCTGTTGTCCAGATGCGCCAGCCAGTGCTCCGGCTTGGTGGTGCGGAACGGATGCACGTCGAAATTGACGTATTCACCCTTGCTGCCGAACTTGTTCTGCTCCAGCACGCGCACCTGGTCGAACGCGCTGCGCAGATTGGCGCTGCCGAACGGCTTGTCCTGGTCATATTTCAAACCGTTCTGGTCGTTCAAATGCAACGACCACAATTTGTCGAACGCCATCGCGAACGCGATCTCATCCGAGGCGTCCAGTCCGGCGAGGATGCAATGCGCGCTTTCGATCAACGCGCCGACGCGCTTCGGATCGCGGGTCAAATGGGCGAGCGCCAAAACGTGGCCGATGGTCGGCACATAGGCATGATCCATCGGCTCATTCGGTTTCGGCTCGATGGCGATGCGGATTTTCTTGTCGTGCGCCAGCATTTTATCAACGGCCTCGGCGATGAGCTCCACGCTGCGTTTGGCGTTCTTGGATTCGCGGACATAAGTGCCCTCGCGCGCGAGCCAGAGCACCAGCAGATCCGTGCCCAGCACGTTGGCGATGTCAATGCTGCGGAGCGAGCGGTCAATCGCATATTGCCGGTGCTTCGGATCGTTGCTGGTGTAAGCGCCGTCAATCGTGTTCGGACTGAACCACAGGCGCGGGGCGACCATCTCGGCCGCGATGCCTTCGCCGTCGAGTTTCTTTTTAAGTTCGCGCGCCTCCTGCAGGATTTGCTTTTCCGACTTGCTGTCGATGTCCGGCACCGCGTCATCGTCATGAAACATCATCGCGTCGAAGCCAAGCTGCTTCAACTGCGCGAGCTTCCAGTCAAAAGTTTGCGGCGGGCGGGTGATCGGTCCGTAGGGATCCTGTCCTTCGCTGAAATTCCAAGGGCCGAAACAGAACTGATATTTTTGTGGCATAATGTTTGTGATGATTAAGTATTCTTCGTAAATAAACGGGGCGCTCTAAAATGCCGAAGGCGGCCGTAGTTGGCAATCTCATATTTTAATTTTTTGCGTTCGTTATTTGAATTACACAGACACGGCGCGCCCCGGCAACAGGCAATAAAAAACGCCGACTCTGGCGAGCCGGCGTTTTGAGATAGGACAGGAATCAGGCCTTGCGGCGACGCAGCATGGCCAGCATTCCCAGGCCGCCCAAGCTTGCCAGCACCAGGGTGGACGGTTCCGGCACAGTCAGGATATTCACGACAACATTCTGAAGCGTGCTCTGCCCACCCGGCGACAGATCCGCGATGAAGAACACCCATTGTCCGTTGGCGTCAGTATTCGCGAAGCTCGACAGCGTGGCCGTCGGCGTGGTCGGAAAACTCGAGGGCGATGACAGCGGGCTGATGCTCTCGCCATCCGGCGCCCAGGTTCCCGTCAACTGCCCGCCACCCGGATTCAGGACATTCTGGTAGAAGTGGATGTTATTGGCCGACGCGTCGCTTAACGTGATGTTAAACCCGGCGTCGCTGTAACCATAGGTGCTCGTGCCGCTCACGCCCGAGCGGTTCAGCAGAACGGCGAAACCGCCGGGACCCGCCAAATAGGCATACAAGTCCCCGTTGAACCCGCCGGTGACATCCAAGCTCACGGTCACATTGCTGATGGCACCGGACACACCGCTGATGGTGAAGGCCTCGGCCAGACCGCTAGGGTTGTTGTCCGGCACCACGGTGTTGACCGTAATGTTGGTGGTGATGAGGTTCTGCCCCCAAGCCGCAGTCGTCACCGCCAGCACGGTCATCAATGTCAGGATTTGTTTCATATTTTTAGTATAGGTAACAGTTGATTTGCTTTTGATCAAGGCACATAGCGGGTGCGGTAGAAGTCAGACCCGCCCGATGGCGTGTTGGACAGTATTATAGAACCATTGGCAGACGCCGGGTTAGTCATGATGGGCGTCCAGACTATCGGCGGCGTCAAGTTGGTCGTCCAATCCAGCGCATAGTTGAAGCCCGGGATGCCCGCATACGTCATCACCTCATACCCGCCGATCAACTGTGGCGTCCCTATCTTGTTGAAGCCTTGGGCCGCCGCACTGCTGGTGTCGATGGTCACGCTGACCGTCTGGGTGGCCGTCCCGCTGTAACCGTCGCTGACGGTGTAGTTGAAGCTGTCATTGGTGGCACCGACCGCCGTGTTGGTCGCCGTGTAGGTGATGTTCGTGCCATCCGTGCTGACCGTGCCATTCGTCGCACCCGTGACACTGGTGATGCTCAGCGGGAACCCGTTCGCGTCGGTCGGCGTATATTTGCCGCCGATGATTTTCACCGTCGAGGGCACACCCAGCGTCACGCCCAGCGTGAAGTTCGTTCCCGCCACCGGGACGGTGAACACCGTCAGGTTGGCAACCCTACTGGTGACCGAGCCGCTGCCGTTGGACACAATCACCTGATATGGCAACGCACTATTCGTCGTCACGCCGGTGAGCGTCAACGTGCTGGTGGCCGAACCCGAGACGATACCGCCATCCGTCAGGTTCGTGCCATTGGCCTGCCATTGGTAGGTCAATGATCCCGTGGCCGTGACCGCACCCACACTGAACGTGGCCGTCGTGCCGGTGTAGTTCGTCGTTGAGGCAACCGGATTGGTCGTTATGACCGGCGGCACGGTAGGCGACAGCAGGAGCTGGAAGCCATTCGGGCCATGGAAACTGGCTCCGCTTACAGTAAACGTGAGCGTGCCGTTGGTAAGGGTTCCGGTGAACTCATTATAGGCCACACCGATGCCATCGCTCAACTTGCGCGTGGCCGACGTGGTCGCCAAGGTGCCAGCCGTGTTGCCACCGGTCGCGCCGGTGGTTATGTTGATGGTGCAGGCCTGACCCGGATCCATGCCCGCATAGGCCACCAAGGTGAAGGCGCTGTTGGTATATACACCCAGCCCGGTGATGGTCACCGGAACCGGTCCCGATCCGGGAGTATTATAGTTGAAGTCCGACATCAACGCCGCCGTAGCCGCATCCACGGCTGGACTTGGGGTGGCATAACTACCAGCAGCGCTATCTCCAATCGTAACCCCACTTAAAGTGTTGCTCCCGGAATCCACCACAGTGGTGATAGTGCCTTGGGATACCACATTCCAAACATCGCCCGACTGACCAAGAATCGCCGCGCCCGTTTGAGTGCCGCTACCGGTGCCGATATCCACGTCAATCAATTCGGTCGTCGGCAACACGGTCAGGCTGGCCGGCGAACTGGTCACCGAGCCATTGACGTTGGTCACCACCACTTGATAGGAAATGGCGTTATTGGTCGTCACGCCGGCCAAGGTCAGAGTGCTCGTGGCGGAGCCGGAAATAATGCCGCCATCCGTCACGTTGACACCGTTGGTCTGCCATTGGTAACTCAAGGTCCCAATTCCTGTTGCGCCCACAGTGAACGTCACTGTGCTGCCGTTCAATACGGTTTGTGAAGCCGGGTTGGTCGTGATGATCGGGATGGTCAACACATTCAGGCTGGCCGGCGTGCTGGTGACCGAGCCGCTGCCGTTGGACACCACCACCTGATAGGTGAGCGACTCATTCGCGGTGACGCCAGTGAAGGTCAGCAGGTTGCTCTGCGAACCGGAAATGACGCCGGGGATATCCGTCAAGTTGGTGAAGCCGCCGCTGGCACTGTTCGTCGCCTGCCATTGGTAGCTCAAGGTCGCCGAACCCGTGGCCCCCACGCTAAACGTGGCCGTACTGCCGGCAACTTTCGTCTGGGAAACCGGTTGGTTCGTGATGGCCGGATCAGGGTATTGAATCAGAAGTTGAATACCATTGATATAGGCAGCGTTATTATAGTTCCCCGCCCCCGTCTCATTGAGCGTAAACGTAAGATTCCCGCCCGTCAGGACGCCATTCGTGAAAATCTGGTAGGCTACACCCGCACCGGCAGAGAGCTGACGCGAGGTGGAAGTTGTAGTCTGGGTGCCGCTGGGTGAATAGCCATTAACACCACCTGTAAGGGCGATCTGTTCCGTCTGGGCTGATGGTGCTCCAGCGAGTACCACCAGTTGAACATTGTCACCCGCATAGGCAGACAAGCCGGCGATTGTAAATGTGGAATTGTAGGCACCGGCTCCATTGATTCCGAATTGCCAAAATGCCGCAGACATCAAATTGGTGGTGGCCGCATCCGTCACCGTGCCATTCAGACCAGCTCCCTGCACCGGGTTGCTACCGTCTCCAGCAACAGTCAATGTCAGGCCGCTGGCAACGTTAGCGGCATTAACGAGGGATACCCCATTGAACGCGGGGTTGTTTTGATTGTAATAGGGATATGCCTCTTGGTTCCAGGTGTCGCCCGC
>Ga0302280_1001904_pt1 | contig 16647 bp, 16 predicted proteins | sample III_Fen_E1_1_FD_198771 | JGI IMG/M metagenome (GOLD analysis project Ga0302280, IMG submission 198771) | Peat permafrost microbial communities from Stordalen Mire near Abisko, Sweden - III_Fen_E1_1 | ecosystem: Environmental > Terrestrial > Soil > Wetlands > Permafrost | place: Sweden: Abisko... | reverse complement strand
TCTTCACGATAAAAAATCGGCATTTCAAATTCTCTGCCGAATGCAATGCCTGCCAATCGCATTTCAATTTCTAAAGCTCTTTGATAAATCACTTCCTGAAAACCGTTGCCCAATGCCTTGTGGACTGTCATTGCGCATCCAATAATTTTGGATGTCAGCGCTGAATATTTGTATTGTTCGTTTATCATAAAGATGTCTGAACTGTGATTCTTTTGATTTATATGATTTATATGATTTTGTGATTTTAGTATTTTCACTGCAATCATTTAATCATGAAGATGTCTGAACTGTGATTCTTTTGATTTATATTATTTGTATGATTTTGTGATTTTAGTATTTTCATGGCAATCATTTAATCATGAAGATGTCTGAACTGTGATTCTTTTGATTTATATGATTTATATGATTTTGTGATTTTAGTATTTTCATGGCAATTATTTAATTATAAAGCTGTCTGAACTGTGATTCTTTTGATTTATATGATTTGTATGATTTTGTGATTTTAGTATTCTCATGGCAATCATTTAATCATGAAGATGTCTGAACTGTGATTCTTTTGATTTATATGATTTGTATGATTTTGTGATTTTAGTATTTTCATGGCAATCATTTAATCATGAAGATGTCTGAACTGTGATTCTTTTGATTTATATGATTTATATGATTTTGTGATTTTAGTATTTTCATGGCAATCATTTAATCATGAAGATGTCTGAACTATGATTCTTTTGATTTTTGTGATTTGTATGATTTTGTGATTTTAGTATTTTCATAGCAATCATTTAATCATGAAGATGTCTGAACTATGATTCTTTTGATTTTTGTGATTTGTATGATTTTGTGATTTTAGTATTTTCATAGTAATCATTTAATCACACAAATCATAGTTCAGACTACTGTTGCTAATTTGGAGAGCAATAAAGCTTTTAGCCTCAACTAGGTATGGTATAGCCGACCCGCGTGATAAATTAATTCATTGAAATTAATGAAAATCTCATTGCGCGGGGTCTCGGCGATGATCTCTGCTATTTTGAGTCCATGATGCGGAAGACCCGCTGAGACGAAAAGACAACAGGCTCTGCATTGAACAGAAAATGCGATTGCAACTTGCAATGAAGAGACTCGAAACAGTGCGCTATCAGCTAAAAGTATGAATTATGTAAGTTATTTGCAGGATTGTATAACGATTCAGCAATTGGCGAATTATATTTTTACACTGCAATTGAAACCCACGAAAGGTTTGCATTGCCAGAACTTAGTTTAATAATTGAAAACCTGAAAAGAGTAAATCAATCACTATAAAATCAAGAATCATGTTCTACAATGGTTACTACTTCGGCGGGATGCACCTGATATGGTGGTTCATTTGGTTCGTCGTAGTTTTTTGGATATTCGCAACGCCTTACAATATCCCCGGCCAAAGAAATAAGAGAGAATCTCCTTTAGAAATTTTGAGAAAGCGCTATGCTGCAGGCCTTATCACAACAGAAGAGTATATGGAAAAAAGGGAGATTATTGAAAGCGATCTGGCTAACTTGAAATAACAAGCATCCATTTCAGACACTGTCTTTACTGCCAGTACTGATATCGCTTTGCACCGTTCGACTTTTCAAAATTGCCAAAGACCTGCAGTGATTACGCCCCCTGTGCCAAAGGAACAAATCCCCACCTTCTTATTGAGCAGGGATTCTTCTTCATGTTTGAGCGCAACACCGATGGATGCAGTGCCGCAATTGCCAGCCATCTCTGAAACGTTGATGAACCTGAGCCCTTTCTTTTTAAAAACATTTCCCAGGTAAGCAATGATCTTTGGATTTACCTGGTGCAATATCAGTATATCTGGTTCTATATTGATTTCTGAAATAAACTCATCATAAAACCCCTTTGCTTTGATCATGAGCGATATCGCGAGGTCTTTTTTCATTTGAAGCCCGAGATATTTGCCGGGGTTGAGATAAGTATCTTTATGCACAGTTAAAACCTCACCAATATCCTGACCGAGTTTAATGTTTACCACTTCTGTCAATTCCTGATATTGCCTGGATTTATAATGAAGAAGCCCTTTTGTTGAATTGCCGGAAGCTAACACACAGGCAAAGGCTCCATTCCCAAATACGTTGTAATCCTTGTCGTTTTTATCACAGGCTTTTCTTGCCGCATCTGCAATTACCACCACCACAGACTGATGATTGTTTTCAGCCAGTTTGTTGCCAAGCAAGAGAGCGGTGATGCCGCCGGCACAGCCCTGAACAATATCAATGACATGCGAATCTTTGAAAACCGGGTAAAAATAGCTGTTCAGTTCCTGTCCCAATGAAGGCGCAAGCCTGTCCGGACAAGTGGTTGCAACCACAAGATGTGAGGCGTTTATCTGATTCCCTTTGATGATCGGTTCTAAAACTTTGCATGCCAGATCAAGGACTTGCTTTGGATGATCTGTATGGCCGGAATCTTTTCCATATTCGTAGTAGCTTTTCATGGACAGAAATTCAACTCCCATTTGTTTGGCTTTTGCGTTTTTGAGGTTTATGTTAGTGTATAATGTGCAATTTCAGCTTTTAGAAAAACGGAACCTTCAGATAAAATGATTGCTTAACTGATAAACTTGGAAATTAGAATAATTAATCAATAATGTGCCTGAAATATTGCTAAAGGTCAGATTCAACTCTCCCTTTTTAAAAGCGATCTTTCCCAGTTTGTTAAAATTGCCTGCCTTCTTATATTTGCAGCAACTTCTAACATTACCTGACTATGAACCCAGCACAATTTCCTTGTCGCCATCTTGTGAGCGACCGGGAACACGATGTGATATTACATGTAGCCAATGGCGAACCTTACAAGCTTATTGCTGCGAAGTTGTACGTTAGTCCCAATACCGTGAAGAAGCACATGCAGAACATTTGCTTCAAACTCGGCGTGCAATCGAAGATGGAAGCAGTGAATAAGTATTTTGGAAGGGTGTATAAAGCATTGATGCCTTTCTTGCTTTATGCCTTTTCTGAGTTTGTGGATTTGGCAGAATTGTTTCCGGATTGTTTGTGAGTGCCGGCAAAGACTTCGGAAGTCTTGGAGGTTTTGGTAGCAAGGGTCCGCAGGAAAGACTTCGGAAGTCTCAGAGAACATGCTCTCGTAAGCTGAAAATCTATCAAAGTATCAGCGGGGTCTGGCGCAGCCGACCCCGCGTGATGGGTTAACATTTTATTACGCGGGTCTCCGCATTGATCTCTGCTATTTTGAATCCATGATGCGGAAGACCCCGCGGAGACGAAAAAAGAAATGCTATTCAGCTTCTTTTGCTATGTATTTCTTCAAATCTACTAAATGTGCCTTCAAATTCTTCTCATTGTGAAGCGTGAGGTTCTGTTTTTCTGTTGAAGACATCAATACTTTATTTATAAACTCCTTGTCTTTTTGATTCTGATTTTCGGGGTATAACAATAGCAAATGAATTTTAATTTCTTCACTGGTAGTTTCCATTTCACTGATTCTGCCTCTCCACTTATATACCTTATCCTTAATGGATTCATGATCCACTAAGTCAAATGAAACGGGATTGTACAAATGCCATGCTCCATTCTTATATGAAAGATCAAATTCAAATTGATCGTTTTTCGTTTTCAAAGAATGCTTTGACAATTTTTGAGTAATCCCATATTCGTCAAAGTACTTCTTATAAACCTGGCTCCATGCTTCTTCATCTGAGCGTGACTCACGTTGCGGGGAATTTTCATAGCGAAGAATATATCGCTTATACAGTTCATCAAAAGTCTTATTAAAATCCAGGCTAAGGCCTTTTATTACTTCTGAACATCTTAACGAGCTGTCATCCTTTGGCAATATCTGACTGGTGATTTCATCAAGTGTCGAAAAGCTGTTGAAATCTAGTTTTGCTGATAATTCATTGCTTATCTTCTGTGCTGAGGACTCGAAGGAACGAATCATTTGTGAAACAAAGCTTGCTGTCTTTTCAGCATGAAAGAATTTTGACAGCCTTGCATATTTATGTGTTACTGCACATTTCAGGAACCTTGTTTCTTTATTGAATAAAATAATCCCCACATTAACAAATTCGCCTGTGATAACATCATGATGGTATCGCAGTATCTGCAACTCATATTTTTTCATGATAATATCCTCCTGATTTCTGTTTTAAAATTATCTAAATTATCAACAATACTTTGCGTGTGCTGTTTGATTTTTTGAAAATTATTATTCATCCAAACCGCAGGAATCAAGTTTTCTGCGTGTTGCCAAAATGACTCATCCAGCGCACCGATTGCTTCTACCGCATTGTCAATGGGTAAAGATTGATCTTTCTTTAAGGGTTTGTGAAAAAGGTGCTTAAATACTAGGTCTTTGTCAATACCATCTTCATGCAAACGCCACATTTCCTTTTTAGTGGCACCAATCAGATTCACATAGCTAAACGCCAGCTCATGGTCGAATATTTTAAGCTCTTTGCCATTGATATTTAAGTTTGCTTTTTGATGCCCCCGGTCAGCGTTTTGTATCAGCATGTCAAATGCAAATATTTTTAAAGCTTCTTCTTTCAGGTTGTAAGGTAAATAAGTTTCCGGCAGCCAGTTCATAAATCCTGCGCCAAAATTTATCGTGCCAAAATTGATGCCTATGCTTTTATGAACTTTCTGAAAAAATGGTTTGCCCTTGCATAGCTCTGCAAAATCGGTAGAAATATTTATCAGCACAGGTTCAGCTACGTTCAAATCGAGTTGCTTTGCCATGAAAGCAGCTAACAATTCAAACATAGATGCATTTGCAGACATTCTTTCAGCAGCTATCGGTTTCAAATAATATTCGCCTGATTCATCGTGTGTAGATTCATCTATGCCTCTTATGATTACCGGCGCTGTAGTTCCTGTGCTCGCTTCTCCGAGAGGAGAAACGGCAAAAACCTTTGGCAAATAATATGTGGCATCGGTAATTTTGCTCATATTATATTATTCTTCTGCCGCCATAGTTACCAATTCATTTTCCTCATAGCCTTTTTCCTTGTTGCTGAATGCTTCTTTTAGCACGGCCTGCAACAGTTGCTGTGCCTGTGTTTGGCTTTGTTGCACCTGCTGCTCTAACTGGTTTACCATTTGCAGTAATTGCCGTAATTTGGTTACGATGCGGTGTTGTTCGGAAAGTGGGGGAAGGGGAATTAACATCAACTCCATATTCTTTTTTGCTAGTCCTTCTCTATTTCCTCCAGTTTGTGTCGTCATTATATAATCTTGGAAATATGGGGAGATCATTAATTGATGAATAAAATGTCTATCAATTAATGAAACAGTTCTCACAATAGTTACATGCTGGCTAACATTTGCTTCATCAAAATCATTCGGGATTAAAGCACATCTTCCAATAGAGCCTCCTGTAATATTTAATAATATATCATTAGGGATAACTTTTGTTCCTGCCATTTTTTTGTGTGTATCTGCATCTATATAGGCTACGTGATTAAAAATCAAACCTTGATTATAAACATTTTGGGAGCGTATAAATTTTACTCCATTTTGAGTATAAACTTCTCTGCCACCTCTTGGAGTACTTCCTGAGCCAATCTTTAAACACACTTCCCCCAACCTACACCACACCCAACCATTTGGCAATTCAAATGGTATTTCATCTTCGCTTATGGGTGGCAGTTCCTTTTCTTTTTTTAGCTTGCCTGCTGTAAGGAGTTTTTGTTTTTCAGCTTTGATGCGTTGTAGCAGGGTTGCGGCATCTTCGTCTGAACTGTGATTTGTAGGATTTGAGGATTGAAGGATTTCTTTTTGCGTGTTGCTGCTAGTCTTATCATCCTTTAATCCTGAAAATCTTAGTTCAGACAATTTCCCCTGCACTGCTTCCTGCAAAATAACCTGGCGAAGTTGTTGGAGATAGGTTTGTTGAAATGAGAATTCTGTTCTTAAAAATTCAAGTTGATCAAGCTTTCTTATAGCAGCATTGATTTTCCTCTTAAGTGAAACTGTAAAATCGTCTGTACTATATTCAGGTTCGGGATTTAATGCTTCAATAATTTTATTTTGAATCTTTGGCGAACATTCAGGAATAATAAGCGTCTTTAATTTTTCAGCATTGACATTAGGTTGGGCAGAGCCTGATTTCAATACTGCGATTTGGGACCAGAATACATATGAGTTTAAAAAAATGTTGACAAATTCTGGGAGGTTATTTTTTTTAACTCTCAACCTAATCAAGTAGCTGGCAAAGATTGCATTTGATGGCACCGAATTTATTAGATAACTTTTCCCTGTAGTTCCTCCTGTTCGGGCAACTAATATATCTCCTTTATTAAGTAAATACCTTTCTTCGCTATCACATTCACATTTAGGGACATTTTCCCAATTTACTTCGCCGCTTATAATATCTGTTATTCGCAAGAGTCTATGCGTTCCTGTTTGATTTGCAGAAGCTGTAAATCCGTATTGAGTATTTTCCAAATAAGAATTAAGTGTTGTTTCTTTAAACCCTTTTTCAATTAGAAATGAAATTGCAACAGTGTTTATTATTTGCTTTTTTATTTCTTCGTAAGAATTAATAAATGATAGTTCAACATATTGGAAGCCATCGTTCATTTTTTATTATATATTTTATCAGTACACAAGTAAAGTGATAAGGAAGCATAATCATAACTCCGCTTTTAACTGTTTCAACATTTCATGGCTTCTTGTAAAGGAGCTATCGAGCAATTCTATCAACTCGCTGCTCGTATAACTTCGCTGCTCTTCTGCTTCATGCGGGTTTTTTATGTCGAGATTGTAGTTGCGCTGTTTAATTTCTTCTGCGCTTACTTTCCATGCATGTTCATTTTCAGTTCTGTTGTTCCACCAAGCTTTTTCAAGGTCAAACTCTTTTATGCTGATGGGCTTTGTTTTGTTGTAGTTCTTTACGCCTGCGGGATATGGATGTTCAAAATACCAAACCTCCTTGGTTGGCTTTCCCTTTTCAAGAAAAAGCAAATTGGTTTTAATGCCTGTATAAGGAGCAAACACACCATTGGGCAAGCGCACAATCGTATGCAGGTTGCATTTGGTGAGCAGTGTTTCTTTGATTCGCGTGGCAACACCTTCGCCAAATAAAAAGCCATCAGGCAGCACCAGCCCGCAACGCCCTTTGTCTTTTAGCAGGTGAATGATGAGTGCCATAAAAAGATTAGCCGTTTCCCTTGTGCGGTATTGCTGCGTGAAATTATTTTCCACGCCATCTTCTTCCATGCCGCCGAAGGGCGGATTTGTCACGATCACATTCACACGGTCCTTCTCGCTCCATTCATTCCAGCTTCTTGATAATAAATTATCATGATCAATGGAAGGGACTTCAATGCCGTGTAATATCATGTTGGTTGTTGCAAGCATGTGTGGCAAAGGTTTCTTTTCCACGCCGCGTATATTGTTTTGCAGTTGCTCTCTTTGATCCAGGGTTTTTATCTTCTGATGTGTTTCTATGTAGTCAATCACATTGCTCAGAAATCCTGCCGTGCCACATGCCGGGTCAAGCACCGTTTCGCCAAGCTTTGGTGCAATCATCTCAACAATAAACTGCGTAACAGGGCGTGGAGTATAAAACTCACCTGCATTGCCAGCACTTTGTAAGTCGCGGAGTATTTGTTCATAAATATCATTGAACGCATGCCGCTCGGCTTTGCTGTCAAGCTTAATGTCGCTGTTTATTTTGTTGATCACCTGACGCAACAGTGTCCCACTCTTCATGTAGTTGTAAGAGTCTGCAAAAACATCTCTCACCATTCTCGCCGCATCTTTGTTGTTGCGCAGTTTCAAGTCCTTTAATCGGGGGAATAAAGAATTATTCACAAAGTCTAGTAATTTTTCGCCTGTCTCACCTTCGTCATTGTCAGCCCAGTTGCGCCATCTTAAATCTCTTGGGATAGGAGATTTATAATTTTCATTGGTGATTTCCCAATCGTTTTCTTTTTCATCAAATATTTTCAGGAACAACATCCAGCCGAGTTGAGATATGCGCTGTGCGTCACCATCAACGCCGGCATCCTTGCGCATGATGTCCTGAATGGATTTTATGGTGGAGGAGAGATTGCTCATAATGTTTTCTTTTGTCTGAACTGAGATTTTTAGGATTAAAGGATGATAGGACTCATTTCCTACGGGCTTGTTGATGGTAAGATTTTTTTAATGATCTCAATCTTATCATCTTTTAATCTTGTAAATCTTAGTTCATGCTTTTTTTATTCTCCGGATGTTTTGTATTGTATACTCGTTTAAATTCTAAACTCTTGCTCCCGAAATTTATTAACAAACCTATCGGAAGTTTATAAGCTTCCAGATAATTGATTGCTTGTGCCAAATGTAAATCATCCAGCTTGCTTACCGCTTTTAGTTCCACCATTATTTTGCTCTCCACAAAAAAATCAACTCTGCGTGTTCCAATTTCAATGCCTTCATAATAAATTATCATTTCCTGTTCTCTTGAAAAAGCCAATTGCTGTTTTTTCATTTCAATATCCAGTGCTCTTTGATAAATGACTTCCTGAAAGCCATTTCCCAAAACGCTGTGTACTTTCATTGCACAGCCAATAATTTTATGCGTTAATTCTTCGTAGTGCATTTTACTTTTTTGTTTGAACTAAGATTTTTTAGGATTAAAGGATATTAAGATTAAGGCGTTAGTTTGATTCAGCATCCTACAATCTTTTAATCCTGTAAATCTTAGTTGAGACTAAGCGTACAATTCTTTCTCCAGTTCTTTAATAGCAACGGTATAATTTTCTCTGTTGCCAAACAGCCTGATTATTTCTGTTGGTGTTCCAAAATTGGTCAAAGGATCAATAGAAAGCACTTCCGTGTTCTCAATGGTTATTATTCCTTCATCAGCATATTTATCCAGCAAAGCTTCCAGCACTTTTTTTGCTTGTTCTCCATACTTTGTAAAATAGTTTCGTTTCTTCACATTGTTCGCTCTTTCTTTTCTGGTCAATGGTGGCTTGTCGTAAGCTACATGGCAAATAAGGTCAAATAAATCAACTTCTCTATCTACTGCATCCTGCAAAGCGTCAATCAACACACCCTGTTCTTCAAGCTCCTTAATTATTGCTGCTTTTTTATCGGCATCATTCCATTTATTCAGAAAATCATTCAATGAAGCAAAATGGTTTTTGATAATTTGTTTTGTGTAATCTTTTAAGGAAACTGTAATTGGTTTTCCATCGTTGTCAAAATATAACTCACGGGAAATAAGCAATGATACATCCACTCCGTTCACATATACTTTTGCTCTGGGCTCACGCGCAAAAGTGTTTTCATCATTTAAGGGATAACGCACGGTTGGTTGTTCGGGAATTATTTCTTCGCCTGTTGCTTCATCAATGATTGGATCGGTGCTTATTTCTTCTTCTGCTTCAATATTCGAAATATCTTCTTCTTCATTTACTTCTTTAATCCTTACCGGCTCACCGTCAAAAGCAGTGTCAGCAAATAAATCTGTAACATTCCTGAAATCAAGTATCGTGAAATAAAGTTTCCCGAAATCTTCTCTGATGCGCGTGCCACGACCAATAATCTGTTTGAATTCCGTCATTGACTGAATATTGCTGTCCAGCACAATGATTTTACAGGTTTGGGCATCTACACCTGTTGTCATTAATTTGGAAGTGCATGCAATCACCGGATATTTTTCTTCCGGATTAATGAAGTTGTCTAATTCTCTTTTGCCTTCTTCATTATCACCCGTTATCTGCATTACGTATTTATAATTTTCTGAAACAAGATCCGCATTATGCCTGGCAATTGCAGTGCGCATTCTTTCTGCATGGTCAATATCAATACAAAAAATAATTGTTTTAGAAAAGCGGTCTGTGCCTTTGAGGAACTCTGTTAGTTTTTTTGCAACAAGGTCTGTTCGTTCCTCGATCACTAAATTTTTATCAAAATCCCGCCTGTTATAAATGCGGTCTTCAACAATATTCCCATCTTTGTCTGTCTTGCCTTTATCAGGCCGCCAGCCTTCTAAGTCTATGTTCAAACCAATTCTCACAACTCTGTATGGCGCAAGGAATCCATCATCAATACCTTGCTTTAGCGAGTAAGTATAAATAGAATCACCAAAATATTCGCTGTTTGAAATTTCGGAAGTTTCTCTTGGTGTTGCAGTTAAGCCAATATGCGTTGCTTTAGAAAAATAATTCAGAATCTCTTTCCATGAGCTATCTTCCGCAGCGCTTCCACGATGGCACTCATCAATAACAATTAAATCAAAAAAATCTTTAGAGAATTGCTTATAAGCATTTGCAGCTTCATCATTTCCACTTAAGCCCTGATACAATGCTAAATAAATTTCATAGCTTTTATCAATCTCTCTGTTTTTTACAACAGTCATTTTATCACGGAAATGTTTAAAGTCACCACGTTTTGTCTGATTAATCAATGCATTGCGGTCAGCAAGAAAAAGAATCCTTTTTTTAACGCCCGCTTTCCATAAACGATAGATTATTTGAAAAGCAGTATATGTTTTTCCTGTGCCTGTAGCCATCACAAGCAATATCCTGTTTTGTCCTTTAGCTATGGCTTCAACTGTTCTGTTGATAGCAATTTGCTGATAATACCTTGGCATTCTTCCTGAGCTATCAGAAAAATATTCCTGTTGTGCAATGCGGTCTTCTTCAGGTGTAAGGATGTTTTTATACTGTTTGTATTTCTGCCAAAGTATTTCAGGAGAGGGAAAATCATTCAAGGCCAATTCCATTTCTATTGTTGAAGCAGTGCGGTCATGAAATAAAAATCCATCACCATTGCTGCTGAACACAGATGGAATATCAAGAAGCAATGCATAGTCTAAGGCTTGCTGAATACCTGCTCTTACCGAATGATTATTATCTTTTGCCTCAATGATGGCAACTGGGATTGACTTGTAGTAGAGAATATAGTCAGCTCTCTTTCTCTGGCCCCGTGCTGTGAGTTTTCCTTTCACATAAATCTTTCCATCCGTGAAAGAAACTTCTTCCAGAATTTGCGATTCAATATCCCAGCCTGCGTTTTGAAGCGCAGGTGTGATGTATTTGGTGCAGATATCTCTTTCTGAAAGACTTTTCTTGTCAATCAAAGGTTCAGGTTTGTTTCAAATATAAGAAAGAAGAATTTAAAATCCTGAATCACATAGTCATGTATGTGAAATCTTCCAGGCATTCCCGATGGTCTTCCAGAAATGCTCGACCAATCGCTGATAGTGACTTTTTTGAGCAGGCTTAACAAGCCTTTGATTCAATAATAGTATTTTGCAAACGATGTTTGCAGTTTCAAAGTCATCTTCTTCAATCATTGAATTTGGGATTCTTAGTGTATGAAATCCATCTCTCAATGAATACAATGTTCTCAACAGGTCTTTAAATGCCTGAGCCGGATTTGTATTATGATGTTCACCATCAACTTCAATATGCATCCTGTAATCTGTTGCTGAAATGTCTATGCGTTTATGACCGTCATCTTTTTCAAGATTCACATTTAATCCCATTTCTTTCAACCGCAGAAATAAACGTTTTGCATGCAATGATGGTTCAGTTGGCAAGGCTTTGTACCATTTCTGGCAATCTTCACAAAGCGGGATTTCAAATTTATCCATTGAATATTCAAGAACACCTTTTCTGATTGTGTGATTGCATTTCGAGCAGGAATAACTGGTGTAACTGTTAAGCATAACTGAAATTTTAAAGTGCAGGGTTACGACCAGCTACGTCTAATGTACAAAGCCCCTATCAAAAATGCAATAGATGCTTTGGTTAATTGTATGTGAACTCTGCTAGTTGTTATTTGAGTTCATTTTCGAAATGATCAAGAAGCCGTTGTACATTTTTTGTTCATTGCATTCTTCGCTGTTTCTTTTTACGATTGCATATAGTTCTTTATTACCCCCGCCCCCAAAAACAAATGGCACCCTTGCGGATGCCATTGTTCTCATTAAACCCAAAACCCTATGAAACAGAGATACTATGCCACTACTGACTGAACCATTTCCACTACCGTGTTGGCGGTGCGACCGAGCTTTACCAGTACATTATTGATAGTTTGCCCGGCATAGCCTTCCAAGGTCACCTTCAGCGAGTAGGTGCCATGCTGTATGGGCTTGAAACGGAAGATGCCCTTTGCATCGCTGGTGGCGGTGATCTCGCCGCCTACCACTTCAACCGTTGCTCCTGCGAGGGGCAACCCGCTACCGGCTTTCAGCACTTTGCCCCTGATCTGCGAATGTGTGCTGGCAGGGTCCAGTATGATCCTGTTGGTGCGGTAGTTCTTGTAGAAATCAGGGTGAGCCTCGAGGAAATGCTGGGCGGTCTTGTCCATCTGGTCCTTCAGGATGTCGTCCGCCTCTGCGAACAGGGTGTCCAGGGCCGCAAGAGCGGTGGCCCTCGATGCCACGGCATTGCGGGTGGAAGGCACGCTTGCGATGTAGGCATCTATGGCGGCGCTGAAACCGGTGAGCAGGGGCGCCGTGATGTTGTAATCGGCGAGGTCAGCAATGTTGGCGTTGGCCACATCATGGATGTTCTGGCACACGGGGCCGAGCATCTCGTCTTTCATGCGGAGCAGGCTGGTGAGCCGGTATTTCATTTCCTGCTTCAGGGAGATGTTGCCGCTGGCCGAAGCGAAAGCATACACAGAGGCGGAGATGTTGGCGGCCTGCCGGGCAAGGGCTTTCTGCTGCTCGGTCTTGCCCATGGCAACGCCGGTAATGATCTTGGCAACTTCCTGCATAGCGCTGCGGATGGCGGTGGCCTTGGCGGCAAGCTCGTTCAGGGAGGCCTGGAATGCCGGCACGGTGGCGACGATGGCCGCATTGCTGTTGCAACTGTTGACCACGGCATCGTACATGTTCAATTTGGATTCTAATCTTTTTTTCATTTAAGTCAGATTTAAATACATAAATAGGTTAACGATGCAAACTTAGAGCGCGTTTTTGGGAATTTAATTATCCAAAAGGAGTATTGACAATAATGGAAATTTTTGTAAGAGCATGCCACGGAAACAATGTTGATGGCTTCTGCTGCAATGTGCTATACGGCTGCAGGGCTGTTGGTGAAGGATGCCGGCCCGGAGATGGCTTTTGACGCGATGTAGATGGCGAATGCAGTGCTGTCGGCTGCCATTGTTTCAGTGCAGATGGCTTCTGCAGCAATGTATATGGCTTTTGCTTTACTGTCAGAGGCTAATGTTTGCATGTAGATTGCTTTTGCTTTGCTGTCACTTCCCAATGTGGGAATGTCAGAGGCTAATGCTTGCATGTAAATGGCTATTGCTTTGATGTAAATGGTCAATGCTTTGGTGTCAGCGTCCAATGTTTTGATGTAACTGGTCAATGTTTCGATGTCACATGACATTGCTTCAGTGTAAATGGCTAATGCTTCGATGTAAATATCGATTGTTTCGATGTCAGCGTCTAATGTTTGGATGTAAATGGCTTTTGCTTTGATGTCACTTCCCATTGTGGGAGTGTCGGCGGCTAATGTTTGAGCGTAAATGGCCTTTGCGGCGGTGTCATTATTTGTTCTTTTCCCGCGCAGCGGGACAAGTTATGCTTCACCAAAAAAGAACCCAGCCTGCGGCGGGCACGCCCAATATGGCGACCCGAAAATGAAGTACAGCCTAGTGACGGTATGAACCTGATTGAAGAATGGGATTCCCGCTTTCCTGACTGCCGTCAGGCAGGCTCGGGAATGACGGTGAGACCGAAGCATTTGGGGACAGCAAGCTTTGTAAGTGGCGGCTTCATGAAGATGTGCTGTTAAATATTTACTCACGCACTTACTGTCATCCGCTGCTGCGGGAGAACTCCTGCCGTTTTTCGATAAATTGGCAGGGGATTTCTCTCCCGCTTTCGGCGGGATCGAAATGACGATGATTATTGGTGAGCTTGCTGAGGAACCAAACAAGGGCTGCTAAAGGCCCAAATACCCTTTTATCTTGCATCATCAAGCTGCTGTCATTGCTGCCATCGGCAATCCTGTGCTCTTATACAATTATTTTACACCACAGCTCCCTGATGGCTATAATGAGCACTGCTGCCAAAAGAAGAATATGGATGAATCCGTTTGCGCTGAAACAACAGCATCCAATCATCCAGGCAAAAATCAGCAGGGCTTCAATTGCAGAAAGAATGTTTGAGATCATTTTGTTTGAATTTTTAGCGTATGATTTTCATTGCTGGCAAACATTCATCTGATAAGGATTCTCTTCGGATAGTTGCAGGTTTTTAAATCAATGTTTTTATTTCATTTCGTGGCTGCTTTATTATGATCACTGAAGTGGTCATCACCGCCATGCCAAGCAACAGGTGTATTTCTTTTCCGGTGTCGAAGACATAATAGCCGACAACCCATCCAAGGGTCAGCATGATTGCGATGATGTATTTTAATGTGGTCATGAATAATTTTAAAATGGTTATTATCATCAGCAGGAAGGATATTATTTTTTTGTTGCTTATCCGTTTGTGCTGAAGTATCGAAATAGTGAAATGAAAAGGATCAGTTGCTGTTGCTCGTTTCCAATAGCTTGAATAATTCATCCAGCTTCGGTGAGAGGATGATTTCTGTTCTTCTGTTCAGTGCCCTTCCTTCGGCAGTGCTGTTTGTCTGCACCGGATCGTATTGGCTATGCCCTGAAGCGATGATTCTTACGGGATCAACTTTGTAATCCGTCGTCAATATCCTTACGATAGAGACTGCCCTTGCGGTGCTAAGGTCCCAGTTGTCTTTATATCTTGTGCGTATCGGGATGGAATCTGTATGGCCTTCAATATCTACTGTGATGTCGGTATTGGCATTCAGCACTTCTGCCAGTTTGCCTAAGGCCTCCTTGCCTTTGGGGTTTACTACAGCACTGCCGGAAGGGAACAATAAATTTTCCTGCAGGCTCACATATACTTTGCCATTTTTAATGGCGACTGATAATTCATTTGAATTAAAACCTACTAAGGCATCGGCCATTTTTTTCCTGATTTCATCAGTTGCTTTTTTCTGCTGGTCCATCAATGCCTGAAGCTGTTCAAGCCTTTTTTGCTGGTTGGCCAATTCCTGCTGGCTTTTGGTCAATTGAGATTGTTTGTTGGCGGCGTCGGTTGATAATACTCCTGCTTTATTACTGAGGTCGGCCACTTTGCTGTTCAGATCGCTGATCTGTTGTTTCAATAATGCAACAGTTGACTGCAGTTCATTCACTTTTCCTGCAAGGTTGGCGCTGTCATTCCTCACAGATTGCAATTCATTTTGCGAAGTTTTATATTTCCTTGTTGGCACACAACTATTCATCAGGCCGAGTGCAAGCGCTATAAGCAATGCGTAATTTATTTTTTTCATTTCATTAATATTTACGTGATCATCAGGCGCTATCCTGTAAACTGGTTTTAAATAAACTGCTGTAGCTGTAAATGTAAAAACCAAAGTTGCTTCTATCCCTTTCTTTAATTGTTATACAATTCCTTTTTTCAATTATATAATTCACACAGTGCATAAATATTATACCGGAAGTGATTCATGCATAATAAAATATTGCATTAGGTTATTCATATAAAATGGCAAAGCAGAAATCATACCACTTGAAATGTGGAAGCCGGGATAAACGCCTGTGTGTTTGTCATCATTCTCATAGAAATAGCTGTGCATAAGGGTTTCGAAAGATGATTTGTTACATTGGATATTACTTGCAGATCCCGGATTTAGTTCAGTGTGGTTTGTTTAATCAACAAACGGGAAACAAACTGTGGAATAAAATCACAGGTGCTGTTGCAGCAGCATGGTGAATCATTTTAACAAATGATGTTGAGAACGTTTTTATCCCTATGGTCACAGGCTTTTAGCGATATGTATCATATAGCAGCACAGCGCAGCAAGCGTTTGCAATGCGCTCAATCTTCAAACACTGATTTTCCTTTGGCATGGTTTTGGGCTTATCCATGCTGTAATGATTTCCGTTGCTATCATATATTGTAATGATGGTATTGTTCTTCTTCCATTCACTTAACACGGAAATTTATTTATTAATGTTTTTTAAAAATTTAATTATGTATACAACAGACACGACTAATTCTCCTATGGGCAACTCTCAGGGCATGCCTCCGCAAAAGAACCTTAAGAATCTCATCATCGGGCTGCTTGCAGCCGGGCTGATCGGATCTGCGGGCTATGCGCTCTATAGCAATAGCAATCATGAACAGATGCAGCAAACGGAACAAGCTCAAATAGCCAAGGTGACAGATGATAAAGGACAGGTGCAAAAGAACTTTGACGATGCATTGGTAAGGCTTGATTCCTTGTCTGGCTACAACAACAAAGTGCAGGGCATACTAACAGAGAGGCAAAAGGACATTGCAAAATTAAAAACGCAGATACGCGGCATACTCAGAAAAGAAAACCTGACCATTGCTGAGAAGAAGCAGGCAGAAGATCTGATAGCACAAATGAATGTTAAGATCAGCGGGATGGAGCAGGACATTGCGCGGCTTATTCAGGAAAACCAGGGCCTGACACAAGATAAAGTGCAATTGACCCAGGACAAAGACAAGCTGACTTCCGATTTGCAAACAACAACAACCGCGAAAGATGAGCTGACAAAAAAAGTTGACATCGCGTCAACGCTTTTTGCCAACAACATAAGGATCACTCCGCTGCAGGATAAGAAGAAC